>Ga0210395_10001527_pt1 | contig 17894 bp, 13 predicted proteins | sample IncBWH4OmetaG_FD_150861 | JGI IMG/M metagenome (GOLD analysis project Ga0210395, IMG submission 150861) | Forest soil microbial communities from Barre Woods Harvard Forest LTER site, Petersham, Massachusetts, United States - Inc-BW-H-4-O ...
CAGCCTCCCAAGCACTGGCTTAGTGCCGTCCGTCCGCCGGGCGGAGTTTTGTGCACGGGTGGGATAGAATCATGATGCGCACATGCCCGCCTCGCCAGGAACACGTCTCGGCCCGTACGAAATTGTCGCCCCATTGGGAGCAGGTGGGATGGGCGAGGTCTATAAGGCGACCGACACACGGCTGGGCCGAACGGTGGCCATCAAACTACTGCGTAGTGCTCACACAGATCGCTTTGCGCGTGAAGCGCGCGCGATCGCCGCTCTCAACCACCCCCACATTTGCACCCTCCACGATATCGGTCCCAACTACCTGGTAATGGAGTACGTCGAAGGCTTCCCGCTCCGCGGACCGTTGCCGCTGGACGAGGCCATGCGCCTGGCTCTCCAAATCGCCAGTGCCCTTGAAGCCGCTCATGCCAAAGGGATCATTCACCGGGACCTTAAGCCCGACAACATTATCGTCACGCAGATGGGGATTAAACTTCTTGATTTCGGTTTGGCAAAATTGGAACTGGCCGCAGAAACAGGCGAAACAACGGTCAACGAGACGCTGGCAGGGACGATACTCGGGACGATCGCTTACATGTCCCCGGAACAGGTGGAAGGCAAACCGGCCGACGGGCGCTCAGACATTTTTTCTTTCGGGCTGGTTTTGTATGAAATGCTGAGCGGGCGGCGTGCATTCGCTGGTGAGACTTCACTCACAAGAATGGCTGCGATCCTGCACAAAGAGCCGGAACGGCTCGAAGCGCCGCCAGAGGTCGCCCGCGTTGTCACCCGCTGCTTGCTCAAATCCCCGGCCCAGCGATTTCAGACCATGACCGAATTGAAGGCTGCGCTTCAAGGCGTAAAACTCACCCTTCTCGAGGAAAGTGACGCCTCCGTAGCGGTGCTGCCGTTTGCGAACTTGAGCGGCGACAAGGACAACGAATACTTCAGCGATGGCTTAGCCGAGGAAATTCTGAACGCGCTCACGAAACTGCATGGGCTCAAGGTCGCCGCGCGCACTTCCGCCTTTGCGTTTAAAGGCCGAAACGAAGACATCCGGCTGATCGGCGAAACCCTGCGTGTTACTCACGTCCTGGAGGGCAGCGTGCGCAAAGCGGGTAGTCGTTTGCGCATCACTGCGCAGCTGATCAGTATTGCCGACGGATGTCACGTCTGGTCGGAGCGCTACGACCGCGAGATGACCGACATCTTCGTCATTCAGGACGAGATTTCGCAAGCGATTGTGACCGTGCTGAAACTCAAGCTGGCGAGGCCCGGCAACCGGGCGATCGCCCGGTTGCCCGTGGAGCCCGAGGCGTATGAGTCTTACTTGAAGGGCCGGTTTTTCTGGAATAAGAGAACGGAAGCGGACCTGGACCGCAGTATCGATTATTTCCTCCGGGCCATTGAATTGGACCCGGCATATGCATTGGCCTACGCAGGCCTGTCTGACGCTTATGTACTACTGGGGATATTCGGAGTGCGTCCGCCAAACGATGTTTACCCAAAAGCCCGAGCTGCGGCCGAGAAAGCTTTGGAAATCGATGGAACGCTGGCTGAACCGCACGCCGCCCTGGGCCATGTTCTGACGGCTTACGATTGGGACTTCCAGAGAGCGGAAGAGGAGTACAGGAAGGCACTCGACCTGAATTTCAGCTATCCCACCGCACACCAGTGGTACGGGCACTTGCTAGCGGTGACGGGACGGTACGCGGAGGGCGTTGCCGAAGTCACGCGGGCTCGCGACCTTGATCCCCTCTCGGTCCCGATCAACGCTTTTGTGGGCCTCATTTACATGAAGGCGCGGCAGAACCGCGAAGCCGTGGAGGCGGCTCGGAAGGGCGTAGATCTCGACCCGAATAATCCCTTCGCGCATTGGATGCTTGCGCGCACCCTCGACGCCCACAACGAACTCTCGGAGTCCGTTGCCGAATCCGAGAAGGCGGCTCGCCTTTCCGGGGGAAGCCATGCGTCCACAGCGCAACTGGGCTGCGCCTATGCAAGGATCGGCGACACGGCGAAGGCGCACAAAATCATCGATCAACTGGTGGAACTGTCCCGGACGGAATACGTCAGCCCTTACGATATCGCGATCATCTATACGGGCCTCGGGGAAAAAGACTTGGCCCTCGTGTGGTTGGAGAAAGCCTATGAGGAAAGGGCCGTAAGGCTGCTCGAACTTCCCGATCCGGCCTTCGACGATTTGCGGTTCGATCCCCGATTCCAGGACCTTGTCCAGCGCATCGGCCTTCCACGGTAGCGGATGGTCGCTGAGGGTTCTGGAAGGAAGACCCGTCTTTTCACCGCAATTCTACGCCGCTGGGAGTTGGCTACACCCAAGGGCAAAGTAGGGGTTCACTCCGCCACGGCAGGCTGCGATGAGAGAAACAGTCAAACAGAGCTCGATTCTGGGAAAATCAAAACCATGCGACTGAGGTCAGGAGCATACTTGTTTTGCTGCTTAAAGATTATCTATGACCATTCCTTCTCCGCAAGCCAATAGAGAGTCTACGCATCTGATCAAGAGACTCTGTGTCTTCTGTGGATCAAGCGTTGGGGTTCGATCTGAGTACCGCCACGCAGCCATTCAACTTGGCCGTCATCTTGCCAGTTCTAGAATAGGTCTTGTATATGGCGGAGCCCGTGTAGGGCTGATGGGCGCGCTGGCTGATTCAGTCTTGGCAAGCGGCGGCGAAGCAATCGGCGTAATGCCAAGATCTCTGGTTGAGAAAGAGATTGCACACGCCGGGCTAACCCAGTTGCACATTGTCGACACCATGCACCAGCGCAAGGCTCTCATGGCCGACCTGGCAGATGCGTTCCTCCTCTTACCAGGCGGATTTGGAAGCTGGGAAGAATTCTGCGAGGCAGTTACTTGGCTTCAACTCGGAATTCATCGGAAGCCTTGTGGCGTGCTGAATGTGGACGGTTACTATAACGGGCTTATCTCCCTCATCTCGCACGCCGTCGTCGAAGGTTTTCTCGGGGCCTCACACCGCGAGGCGGTGATTGTTGAGGACAATCCCCAAACCTTATTGTCGCGCCTAGGCACGGCAGCCATTCCAACGGAGGTGAAGTGGATGGGGAAAAGAGATCTGTGAATACGCGCGAAGATCTTGCGCCGCGCGGGGAATTGTCGGCAGCCCACAAGCGGCCCCCGTGCGATTCAACAATGGAGCGGCTGATGCGAAGTCCCGTGCCCGTGCCGTGAGTCTTGGTGGCAAAGAGCGCATTAAAGATCTTGTCCGCCAGCTGCGGTGGAAGCCCCAGGTCCGTATCGCTGACCGAGATCAGCACGCGACCATCCTCGCCGAGCTGCGACTGGATGGTGAGCTCGCGCGTCCCATCCACATCCTTCATCGCATCAGTGCTGTTTATCATGAGGTGACGACTCAGGACTTCATCGGGTCGGTCAACACCAAGGAGTTTTCAGAGATCTAACGCAGCGGCCACTCCCTGCGAAATCCAGACCATCTCCTGGCCACCGGCAATTCAGAGTGGTTCACTCATGGCGAAGCGCGGTTGACGGCTCGATCCGAGTCGCGCGCCAGGCCGGGAAACATGTAGAGAATATCGCGGCGATCAGAAGGATGCCGAGCGCACTTATCCAGGTCACCGTATCTGTAAGCCCCACGCCAAACAACTGACTTCGCACCGCTAGCCCCGCGATAATCGCACCCAAAGTACCCGCAACGAGACCTGACGCGACGACGATCCCGCCGCGCGCGAGAATCATTTGCACAACTTGGGACTGCATCGCGCCGAGTGCAAGCCGTATGCCGATCTCGCGGCGGCGAAGTTCTACTAGATGAGCGAGCGAGGCATGCAAGCCGACGACCGCGAGCACCAGGCCCGTGATTGCCAGTCCATTGAGCAAAAACGCGACAAAACGCCGCAGCTTCAAAGACGCAGCGACCCGCTCACCCATGGGCCGCACGTCGTACAACGCGACGCCAGGATCGAATTTGGCGACGGACCTGCGCACGGCTACTGTAGGGTCCACGTCGCCCTTCGTACGCAGGACCAGGTATGTTGATGCGGTCCGCTCTTGCATCTCAGGATAGTAAACTTCCGGTTCGTGAGGTCCGCCCAAGTCACTATTACGCACGCTGCCAACAACACCGATGATGCGGGCCGGGGTACGCGCTCCCCCGCTTCCGATGAGTTTTCCGACCGGTTCCTCTCCTGAAAAATAGCGGTTCGCCAATTCTTCATCGATCACGGCAACTGGCGGCGACCCGGCCCGGTCGCGACTCGTAAACGTACGGCCCCGCAACAGCGGAATCCCTATCGCTTCGAAGTAGCCGGGGAAGCTGACGCCGATCTGCGCTTCCGGAGGCGGATTCCTCTCGGGCTGCCCCGGCAATTGCAATACTTCGGTCCAGACTCCGCTCGGATTGAACGGAATCGCGTTAGCGCCCGAAGCTGCCTCGACTCCGGGTAAGGATGCCAACTCTCCTAGCAGTGGCTTGAAGAACCTCGTGTTCCAACTCTGATCAGCGACGTAGCTCCGGCTTGGCAGATCAATCGCTCCGGTCCAAATGTGAAGCTGCTCGAACCCCGCCGGTGCGCGCGTCAAATTCAAGAAGCTGCGGCTCAGCTCCGTGGCCGTAAAAATCAGAGCGACTGCCAAGGCGATCTGAGCAGCCACAATTCCGTTTCGCCAGCCGCCACCCCTTGTCGACGCGCGCGTTGCCCCTCCTTTCAATGCTTGTTCAATGGGTAGTTTCGCGGTGAGCACCGCCGGGAGCAGTCCCGCGCAGATCGTGCTCACGAGCGCCAGCGCCAGCGCAAACAGCAGAGTCCAACTCTGAACCGGTGTGGGCTGCGCCAGGGGTCCGTAGAGATTGACGAGGTGAACTGCCCACATCGCGAAAAGAAAGCCGAAGATGCAACCCGAGAAAACCAGAACGCTTGTTTCCGTTAGCATTTGCCGGACAATCCGATGTTTCGTAGCCCCAATCGCCATTCTCACAGCGACTTCGCTACTCCGTGCGGTCGCTCGAATTAATAGCAAACCGCTTACATTGATGCAGGCAATCAGCAAAACCGAAAGCGCAGCGCCGAATGCCAGGTAAAGCCAGCGCCGGATCGCTGCAGTTTGCTCTTCGCCAAGCTGCCGCGTGGTGAAATGCCAGCCGTCGCGTTTCGGATAGAATGTTGGGAAGGCGGATGCCAATTCGTCGCCGATCGCTTGCAGTGCCGATTTCGTTTTTAGCGGAGTCGCATCCGGAGAAAGCCGCACGACCATATGCAGCCACTTCTCCAGCCGTCCTCCCTGGATCGTAAATTCACCTTGCCTCAGAGCAACGGGAATCCAGAGCTGAGTTTCGTGCGAGGGGAACTGGAAGCTACGCGGCATGACACCGACCACCGTGAAGGGCGCTCCATTCAAATGGATGACGCGACCGAGCACATTAGGATCGGCGCCGAAAGCACTGCGCCACAAACCGTCGCTCAGGAGTGTGGTCCCAACTGCTCCATATTGATCTTCTGCCGCAGAGAATGTTCGGCCCAACTGCGGGTTCACGCCGAGAACATCAAAGAGCGTCGCGGACGCGTTGACGACGTTAACATGCCGTGCATCGTCCAGACCGGTGAGCGTTAGATCGTTCCAGTAGAAGATACCGGCGCTCGCAAACACTTCTGTGTGTCGCCTGATTTCGGCGTAGTCAAACGCGGAGACGCCTCCCACCGAAACCTGGTTTTTGGGAAAGAAGTTGTGGACGAATAAGAGCCGTTGCGCATCTGGGTATGGGAGAGGCCTGAGTAGAGCCTGATAAAGCACGCTGAAGACCGCCGTGGAACCGGCGATCCCAAGCCCCAGAACGATCACGGCAATAAGGGCGAACCCTGGCTGTTTCCGAATCTGCCGGAAGGCGAAGCGCAGATCGTGGGCGAGATTCGTGAAGAGCCGTCCCACGGCGTTCGTCTCGGCGCTAGGATATCTCGCGTGGTCTGATTCGGCCAACATTTATCTTTCTCAAGGACGTGCCACTTTATCGTGGAAAAAATGGAAATAGCGTACGAATCTCTTCCTCGCTGGGCTGACGTCCGTATTCGGTGATTTCAAAGGCCTCGACGTGCTGAATGCTAGTCGCTTCCGCCCCATAGCGTTTCTCGAGTGTAACCTGCCATTCAGAGGCCCCCTTTCGCACCACCATCGGTTGCGCCGCCAGCCATTTCTTCCTCTCCATGGCGTCTTTAGGTACCTGATCAAGGTTCCCGGTAGTCCATGGCAACCATTCATAAAACTGTGAAACATGCGCGTCCAACATATCGATCTTCTTCTGGAACACGTCGTCGATCGATACCACAATATCTGGCCGGAACGGCTGCGGCCTCATGAAGCGGTCGCTGTAGTACAGAAATACGGGGTTCCGAGTCAGTGGCGGGGTATCTCGAACGATGCTGGGAACGATGACCATGTACGAAGCGTCCTGCACCAAAACACCTGTGTATCGGTGGTCTGGATGATAGTCGTTGGGACGTGGCCCAATTACGACGTCCGCCTTCCACTGGCGGATCTCGCGGATGACTTGCTCGCGGACATCTAGCGTAGGCAAGAGCTTGCCATCATGATTGTCGAGCACCTCGTATTCGATGCCGATGCGTCGGCCGGCTTCCTGGGCTTCTGCGCGGCGGCGCTTGGCGAGTTCTTCTCCCCCTTGAGTCTGGTGGCCCGCGTCACCGTTGGTTAGCGACACGAACTTCACTTTTAAACCGAGCGCTGCATATTTGGCGGCCAGGCCTCCTGCGCCGAGGTCACAATCGTCCGGGTGCGCGCCGAAGGCAATGACGCGCACAGGCTGATTCTGCGCGGAAGCAGCAGGGAAGAAGGGTGTAGCCAGAAGCCACGCAGCCCATACCGCACAATGAACAACTGCAGCCAAGCACCGGTGGCGGAATGATTTCAGCATGCGCAATTACCTCGAGCCAAATTGTACGTTGGACTGTTCGTTCTCAATAGGACTTCCTCTCTGGGCTTCGGAGACGGGCAGCACGGTGAACTCTATCCGGTGATTAGCGGGCCACACGATTATTAACCTTGAGCGTGTAGCGTCATGTGATCTTAACTCGCCAAAAAATCGCGGAAAGACTTAGGCCGGTGTCACGCAAAAGAAGTAGAATTCAGAACCCACGCAACCAACGGCTTCAGATTGGCTTCTTCGCTGAAAGCCATGCCGCCGCAATCAAACACATGGTGATCATGGTTGAGAAAACGATGGGGGTGGTGAAGGCGTATTTCAAGCTCAAAGCTGTGACCGCGGCAAAGCAAATGGCGAGCGCCCAGGCAGTGCCGCGCATGCGTGCAAAAGTCTCTGCCGGAAGGCCGCCCAGCTGCCACGCCAAGACCGCGGTGAACAAAAGAAACACGGAAAAAAAAAGCCCGAACGCGCTAAAGAAGTCCCAATAAGTCCGGTTAAACCCTTGAGCATCGAAATGAATCGACCGCATTGAGTCAATAAGCGAGCCTACTCCCCATTCGGGATTGGTCTGGCGAAACCCAAGTGTATGTCCGATGGCAAAAAGCAGCAGAAGAACAGAAGCGATTCGATAGAGCAAAGACGCTTTCATGTCTTGCCTCCAGAGATCACCCGGCGGCACTGTATCCCCTTCGCCATATAACGGGCAATCCGAAATTATTCCGATCCCGAGGTTTGCTTATGGGAAGTGGTGACCTGGCGGCCACATGCCGGACCAAGTCTCGATTACAATCAACGACGTATCACTTGGCTAACAGCACCTCAATGGCGTGACGCAGATTATTTTCACTCGTCAGTCCGACCCAGTGATGTGCGACTACTCCCCTGCGGTCGATCAAGGCGATCTGCGGGAGGGCGTCGATGCGGTAGGCGCGGAAGGATGTATCCCTTGCCGCGATGGCGGTAGGAAGCGGGCGCTTGCGTTCCGCAAGCCAGCGCAGGCGGCAAAATTCCGTTGCATGCCATGTTCGTATAAGCATAGAAGCCGCGCGGTTTGGTTCAGGTTCCGGACAATGCCATCTCCGGTGCGCGACAGTTAGGAGTAGGCAAGTGCCGGTTAGTCTTCGGCAGGGCGTCGAGTTAAACCATGAATGTCATGAAATTCCAGAAATTGCTCGGAATCGTGCTTCTTTCCATCGTTTCAATTGCTGCTTGGTGGGGTATAAACCTTGGTCACAAAGAGATTACCGGTTTAGTGTGTTACGTTTACCCTTGCTTTCAAATCGTCCACAAGACGCTGAGCAGAGTTGACCGTTTCCTTCTCTCGGTTCTTTTCTCGCTTTGCGAATCCTCGATGGTCAGTTTCTGACCAAAGGCAGTTTTTCATCTTGGCGTCGAAAATTGTGAGAATTAGTTGAGGGTCAGCAGTCTCTTTGCTGTGAACCTGAGTTGTGATGTAGTAGGTATTTGTTGAATTCCAGACTCGGGTGCTGTCTTCAACACGATAAGATAGTTCAACGATCAGGTCTGATTCCTCTGGCGAACCAACGATTTTATACCTGCTCCATTCTTTCATCTCTGAATAGAAGGCGTCGTAGCCGAGACTGCTGCCACCGCCATTTGAAAGGAAAACCTTCTTGGCATTCACAATCGCCGCAGGCAGAGGTGCGACCGAGACATCCTCTTTCTTCTCTGTTGCACCTGCTAGACTCGGTACCAACAGAATTGAACCCACAACCAACAAGACTGCAAGATTTCGCATACTTCTCCATTCAAGCTGAATAGCTTTCGCCGCAGTGGAAGGTAGCCTCACAGCTTAGCTACTTCATGAACTTATTCAATGCGTAACCATAGTATGAGTAAATTCAACCTTCAGTGGCGGGTGCCGAACTGCCCCCCGCGAATACAACACGGCAATCATCGTCGCGCCCAGAACGTTGTTCTTAGTCCGAGTGGAGGGACAAGAGTCGCGGCTGTAGACACATTAGCTTGTTCCGGAATGACCGCGCTACTGGTCACTGGGACGGAATGCGGACAGCCGTACCCCCGCGCTGTACATCGGCATTTGTCCGTTACCGGCTGTGAGCCCGATTGTGCCACCTGCCACGCATGAAATGCGGACACAAATTCGGGCTAAATGGCATATATAAGAGATAAAAAGCGATATATCTGACTAACCAGGAACTGATTCGACCGGTTTGCGTCCATCTGAGTCAACCACAAGGGGATATATCGCCTGCCGGACGCCCAGCAAATTGTCATTTCCTTCTAGATAATCAGGGTGCGTTCTGAACATGAGTCGCCAGCCACACCCTCATTGTCTGCAGATATTCGGGATCGATCTCGCCATAGTCATTGCCGGACATAAGCCGCATGCTGTGGTCATCGTTTGGAAACTCCCGAATCGTGAAGTTGTGATGGCCTTCTTCTGCCAGAACTCGTCGAATCGCAGCGACACTTTCCGCGACTGGTATCAGCCGGTCTTTATCTCCGAACAAAAAAAGCGCTGGCACTCGCACCATTCGCAAAGTGGGAACAGGGTCATAGTTCATTTCGTGCTGGAACCAATTGAAACCGGGATGCTCGGGGTTGCTGAGTTCGGCGGGGGGCTGAAGCGGCCCGAACAAATCGTCTTGTTGCGCTCTCACCTGTTTGTACCAGCGTTTGGTTCGCCCTTGCTCCAACTCGACCTTCGCCTTCTCGTATCCCGCGCCGGTGGAGAGGTAGTTCCAAATGTCCCTCCGCAAAACGCTTGCTTCCTGAACATCACTTTCAGTCAAGCCCCCCGAGCGCAGCTCATTCGCGTAATAAACGATCATCTGTTCGCCGGGAGAGACTCCAGGACCGGACACGGCAATCACGAAGGACACTTCCGGGGAGCGCGATGCTGCGAGCGGTCCTAGCCAGCCGCCCTGGCTGAGGCCCCACACACCGATGCGCTTCGCATCGATTTCCTTCCGCGACTTCAAGTAGTCGATAGCAGCCAGGCCGTCGTCGCAAAGCTCCATGAACGGGACCGTGCGGAAATTTCCGGTGGATTTGCCAACGCCCCGTTTGTCGTAGGCCAGCGCTGCGATGCCCTGTTCTGCAAACCAGCGGGCTGTGAACAAATCCCTCTCCTGCGCACCGGAGCCATGGAAAAGCACGACACCCGGGTGCGGATGGGAATCGGCTGGAAGCACAAGCGTTCCTGCGAGCTTTATCCTTCCGCTAACAAAATGCACAGCTTCCTCAGTGACTGTACTTGTCTCGGAAGTTTTCTCGGTATCGTTGGAGGCTCGCTGAGTGCAGGCGGTGAGGGGAAGAAGGAAGGCAAGGGCGAAGACTCGGCACCATCCACGGTGCTGTCTCGTGGCAGGGAATCTTGGGTGTTTTCTAACGCGCGACACCTGTTTCGGAACAAAAGACGCCATATCCAGTTGGACTCGCGACAACGTAACTCGTTATCTGTGTCTCGGCAAGATCAGGCGCACTAAAACGGTGGCGTCTAAAACTGCCCAGTGGTTCTTCTTCACACCAACGAGAGATTCTTAGTGGAGTTGGAAGTGATTTGGTACAACCGCGGCCTTTTCCTGAGCCGTGGGAGGAAGTCGGACCCAACGTCTGATTAAGACCGAGCCAGTGGCTCCGTACCCAGGTTTCCGGTAACGCCGTTAAATGAGGAGCCAGGAAGATTTTCGACGAGTCCAGCATGGAAACGAAAGAGTGATTTTGACGCCGGTTTCCCTTTCGTGATGGTCAAGTCCCGATTAGTTTATAATCCCTTGCAGTCACCCTATGACTGCACCACCGGAAACACCTGCACCTGCTTGGTCCGTCCGGCTGGCCTTGGAGCTAAGCGCAAATGATCAGACCGCGCAAGCGCTGGCAGCAGGACTCACCGAGGAACAGTTCAATTGGCAACCGGCAATGGGCTCGTGGAGTGTAGGACAGTGTTTGGAACATCTGTGCAGGACGAACGAAGCCTATCTGGCATCGATTTCCGCCGCGCTCAAAGGGAAACCGGATTCTCCGGTGGAGCAGATCACTCCCGGGTGGTTCGGGCGCTGGTTTATCCGCAGCATTGTCGAGCCCTCGCCGAACAGTAAGCGGGTTTCTGCGCCGCCCAAAATCAGACCGGCAGCACGCGTCGATCTTGATGTTCTCGATCGATTCCTATCCAGCAACAACTCGTGCCGCGAATTCATCGTCCGAACTTGCGGCAAGGACATAAACCGCATTCGGTTTTGGAATCCTTTTGTCCCGGGAATTCGATTCACGGTTGGGACTGGACTGGAGATCATTACCGGCCACGAACGCCGTCATCTAGTGCAGGCAGAACGAGTCCGGGACTCGGTGAACTTTCCGCACTAGTTAATCCCGCGATTACCGGTAACGGCCTCAAGGAACACGCCGTTTGCTCTTTCGGTTGGCAAGGGACGCGAGTCCTTGTGAACCAGAAACGCAGAAGAGGGCGCGTGCACTCGACCCGTCGCTCCTCCATTGAGTCGCCAATTTTCTCTGCAGCTTGAAACCTTGATATTGACAGTAACAAAACAATGATATAGACACTCATGATTCGATCCCTGCCCCGCGCCGGAACGCGGATCGACGGGGAATCGGGGGAACTGCTCCGCAGCTCCTGAAGTGGTTGTTCCCCGGTCAGAGAGGAAAACATGAAGTCTCGTCATGAGCAGCAACTCGTCCCACTTCTAGCAGCTTTCTTTGCCGCCGTCGCTTTTTGCTGCATGCCTCTGGTCGTTCATGCGCAGGGAGAAAAGCCGCTTGTTTTCACCTTCAGCGGTCCCGTCAGAGGATCCGTCAATTCCGCAGGTGTAGCTGAATTCCTGGGCATTCCCTACGCCGCGCCTCCGGTGGGCGATTTGCGCTGGCGCCCGCCGGTTCATCACGCTCCATGGTTCGCGCCGCTTGAGGCCACTCAGTTTGCCAACCACTGTCCACAGCCGCCCTCGCCATTCGGCATCGCGTCCGTTACCGAGGATTGTCTCTTTCTCAATGTCTTCACTCCCAACTCCAACGATTTCTTCCACCCGCGCCCGGTGATGGTTTGGATCCACGGCGGCGCCCTGGTCTTCGGTGAAAGCAACGACTACGATCCTACGGCGCTCGTTCAGGACGGGGTCATCGTCGTCACCATCAATTACCGTCTCGGTGCTCTTGGCTTTCTCGCGCATCCCGCTTTTGCCGGGGAAAAGACTGATCCGGATCGGGACGGCGATATCGATCCCAATTCCGCTGGTGATTACGGCCTCATGGACCAGCAACTCGCTCTCCGCTGGGTCCGCGATAACATTCTGTTCTTCGGCGGTGATCCGCTCAATGTGACCATCTTCGGCGAATCTGCGGGTGGCCTCAGCGTTTTCTCGCAGCTCGCCTCGCCTCGCTCGGAAGGCCTCTTTCACAAAGCGATCATCGAGAGTGGCGCCTATGCGCTTAACACGCAGACGCTTGCCACCGCAGAGGCTGCTGGCACGGCATTCGCCGCCACGGCTGGCTGCGGCGCTCAGACCGCAGCCTGCCTGCGTGCGCTTCCGGTCACCACGATCCTTGCCAACGAAAATCCTGCTGGGTACACGCCCAATATCGACGGAGAGTTTTTCCCGCTCTCTCTGAACACGGCGCTCGCCACCGGCCAATTCCACCATGTACCGGTGATCCAAGGTAGCAATCACGATGAATGGCGGCTCTTCACCGCGCTCGATTTCGATCTCACCGCCGCCGGGCCCATCCCCAACAACGAGACCGCGTACGAAGCAGCCCTCGCCACCCTGGTCGGACCCGCAGCTCCGCTCGTCGCCGTGCAGTATCCCTTCGCCAGTTTTCCTTCTGCGGATATCGCCTTCGCCACAGCAGGTACGGATGTCGTCTTCGCCTGTCCGGCTTTGGGCGCCGACCTCTCGATGTCTCAGTTCGTCCCGCTCTCCACGTATGAGTTCAATGACGAGAACGCGCCGCAGGATTTTCTGCCTCCGGTTTCGTTCCCGTACGCCGCGGCCCACGCTTCGGAGGTTCAATATCTCTTCACTCTGCCCGTCACTGTGCCGCGAGCACCGCTCAACGCCCAACAACTGCAACTCTCCAGCGCCATGCAGCAGTATTGGACCAACTTTGCCAAATTCGGGGTCCCGAATGGTACAGGCGTGCCCGTCTGGCAGGGATTCAACCCTATCGCCGGCAATTTCCAATCGCTGATTCCGCCATCGCCGATGCAGGAAACTGATTTTGCCACGTCACATCACTGTGCATTCTGGGCGGCCTTGCTTTCTGCACCGTAGCACTGTCGCCGCTAATGACAGCAAGCAAAGGATTCCAATTCTCAGTGCCCGATTAAACCTTCACAATGAGAGTATCGAAGCCGATCAGAATCGGCTCGGCCTCTCCGATTGTCGCCGGGAAGCGTATGGCTGCTCTTAAACCTAAGCCGATTCGGGCCGCATCCTATTGTCGACAACGGGAGGCGCCGTATGAATCTGCCTGATGCACCGATCGCACACGAAGGCTTCTTCGTGACGCACTTCTTCACCGTGAGGGATCAGGAAAAATCGAAGGACTTCTACGTCCGAATCCTGGGCGGGAAAGTGATCAAGTCGGAGAATCCCTGCTACATCAAGCTGGCTAACACCTGGATCATTCTCAATTCCGGCGGTGGTCCGACTCCCGACAAGCCAGAGGTCCTTCTCGATACGCCTTCGGATCTCAGCCGAGTGAATAGCTTCCTTAACTTGCGCGTAGCCGACATTTGGGCCTGCTACAAACAATGGCTCGCCAAGGAGCGTTCTTCCTTACCGAGCCGCTAGACAATCACGGCTGGGAATGGCGTTGCTACATGCGTGATCCCGACGGCTACCTCATCGAGGTCGGCCAATATACCCAAATGGCGCTCGACAGTCTCAAAAACTGTGCCAGTTGAATTGCCACACAGCTGCACTCCCATCCGCAAACCGATGGTTCCACTATCGCCCAACGTCACGTGTCCGGTTTCGACCTCATGCCGACAAGTGCAATGGTTCAAAATGGGCCGTTAGTATTAACATCGATGGGCTTGGCCGGGTCTCTCGGTCGACTGGAATTTCGGGTTGGGTCGTGTAATTCGGTAGTTCCCATCGAAGGGGGAGCACAAAAGAATGATCAGACGCTATAGATTCTTTGCCTCAGCGGCGGCACTGATCGTCTCGGCCGCACTCATCGCACCCTGCATCTGTGCGCCACAAACACCACCGCGCGCCGATTCTTTCGATGTGCTGATCAAAGGAGGCACGGTTTACGACGGCACGGGCCAGCCGCAGCGCCGCGCCGACGTCGGCATTCGCGGTGATCGAATTGTTGCAATCGGTGACCTACAGCGTGCGCACGCCAAATCCGTCATTGATGCGACCGGCCTTGCCGTCACTCCCGGCTTTATCAACATGCTTTCTCACTCCGAGGTATCTCTGATTGTTGATGGCCGCTCCATGGGTGAACTTAAGCAAGGGGTTACAACGCAGATCTTCGGCGAAAGTTCGATGGGGCCGCTCACCGATGAGATGAAGAAGCGCCGCATGGATCAGCAGGGGGACATAAAGTATGAAATCGCTTGGACAACTCTGGCCGATTACCTCACCTACCTTGAAAAGCGCGGCGTGTCCCAAAATGTCGCGTCGTTCATCGGCGCGCCGACCGTCCGCGAGTACGTGATCGGCCTCGAAGATAGACCTCCGACACCGGAGGAGCTAGACAGGATGCGCGAGTTGGTACGCCAAGAAATGGAATCAGGGGCGCTCGGTGTGACTACGGCTCTGATCTATCCGCCTGCGACTTTCGCCAAGACCGATGAATTGATCGAGCTGTCGAAGGTTGCTGCGAAGTACAAAGGCAAGTACATCGCGCACATTCGCAGTGAAGCCAATCAGCTCGTCGAGGCGGTCGAAGAGACCATTCGTATCAGCCGCGAAGCAGGTCTTCCGGCCGAAATCTACCACTTGAAAGCTGCCGGGCAAGCAAACTGGCCCAAGCTCGATCGCGTAATCGCCATGATTGAGGAGGCGCGTCGCCAGGGACTGAAAATCACCGCTGACATGTATACCTACACCGCCGGCGCGACGGGACTCAATTCGTGTATGCCGCCGTGGGTTTACGACGGTGGTGCCGAGGCTGCCTACAAGCGGTTGCAAGATCCAGAAACTCGAACGAAAATAGCCGATGCGATGCGCGCCCAGTCGAACGATTGGGAAAATCTGTGCATGCTGGCCGGCTCGCCCGACCGCGTCCTGCTCGTCGGGTTCAAATCAGACCTGCTCAAGCCTCTGACCGGGAAGACGCTAGCCGAGGTTTCGCGCATGCGCGGCAAGGACCCCAGCGAGACGATCATGGATTTGGTCTTAGAAGACCGCTCGCGTATCGGCACGGTGTTTTTCCAGATGGACGAACAAAACGTCAAGAAACAAATTCGGCAGCCGTGGGTCTCCTTCGGCTCAGATGCAGCGTCGATGGCCCCGGAAGGCGTGTTCCTCAAGTCCTCCACACATCCGCGCGCCTATGGCAACTTCGCCCGCCTGCTCGGCAAATACGTCCGCGAAGAAAAGGTCATTCCCCTTGCGGAAGCCGTGCACCGGCTTTCGGGATTGCCCGCAACAAACCTCGGGCTTGATCACCGCGGATTTATCAAGGAAGGCATGTTTGCAGACGTAGTGGTTTTCGATCCGCGAACGATCGCCGACCGAGCTACCTTCGAGCAGCCCCACCAATACGCCATCGGCGTCAGAGACGTTTTTGTCAACGGCGTTCAGGTTCTCAAAAACGGCGAGCACACCGGCGGCAAACCCGGCCGCGCACTCTGGGGTCCGGGCAAGACCAAGTAGAGTCATTCATGAGTATCTAGAGTTGCCCGACACGGCGTTAGCACTGACGTTAATCAGGATATAGGGTGGCCTTGGTCCCCTTGGCGGCTGCTTGAAAGTTGGCTTATGAACTGCAGGATTGATCAGGAGCTAGCCTGTTCGGACCAGCGTCTCGCTCTTTTCAGATCGTTCTATTGCGGGGAGCGGTGCGCCCCGCCTGTGCTAGAGGCCGTTTAGCCGCTCTCACTCTGCACGGAGCGCGACGATCGGTGCGATGGCGGAAGCGCGGCGGGCTGGTAGATAGCCCGCGAACAATGCGACGAGAAGGAGTAGCGAAGAGACGGCTGCGATGGTTGGGAAATCGCTGGGGGAAAGGCCGAAAAGCATGGTGGCGATCAGGCGAGTGGCGGCGAGGGCGGAGGGGATGCCAATAGCTATGCCGAACAGGGCCAAGGCGAGCGTTTCTCGGAGGACGAGCCAGAGAACATCTTGGCGTTGCGCGCCGACGGCGACGCGAACGCCGATTTCGCGGGTGCGGCGCGTGACGGTGTAGGACATCAGGCCATAGAGGCCGATGGAAGCGAGAAGGAGCGCGAGAGCTGCGAAGAAACCGGAGAGCATGGCGGTGACGCGTTGTTCGACTAGCTCCGCGTTGATCGTTTGCGCGATTGTTCTTGTGCGCAGCGCGTATTCGTGGCCGAGCGAATCGATCTCATGGCCAATTGTTTTTTCGAGCGCTTCAGGAGATTCGTTGGTTCGCACGATCAGATTGCCCCATTGCGGCGGATATTGGAGATAAGAAAAGAAAATGACGGGTGTCCTCGCATCGCGGAGATCGAAAACATGGGTGTTGCGGGCGATGCCCACAATTTCGATATTTTGATAGTCCGGCATGAAACTGAAGCGAACGGTTTTTCCAATCGCGTCGCCGTTCGGGAAGAGGCGGTCAGCAAGACTGTCGTTCACGATGGCGAGCTTCGGATGCTGTTTGTCGTCGGCCTGAACGAATTCGCGTCCGCGAAGAAGAGGGACTCCGAGCGTTTGGAAAAAGCCCGGAGAGATCACTGCTGCATTGGCCATGAGGCGCGGGCCAGTGATCGGATCAGAAGCCGTAACGGAAATCGTGTCGTGCCAAATGTCCGCGCTGGGGACGGATGCATCCGAGAAGCTAACGGAGTGTACACCGGGCACCCTGGAGATGCGGTCGATGAGCTGTTGGTGGTAACTGTTCATGTCTAGGTTTTGGTAACCGCCGGGTTTGGGAAAGAGGTTGATTTCCAGCACGCTTTCTTTTTCGAAGCCGAGGTTGAGGGAACGCAGGCGCGCGAAGCTGCGCACAAGCAGGCCAGCGCCGAGCAGTAAAACAAGCGAAAGCGCCACCTGCGTGATGATAAGTGACTTGCTCAATTTGGTGGGCCCACCGCTCAAGCTGCGCGCGTTTTGCTGCAACACCGCGGCCGGGTCTTGGCGCGAGGAACGCCAGGCGGGTGCGAGGCCAAAAAGAATTCCGGTGACGAGTGCTACGGAGATCGTGAGTGAGAGGACACGCAAGTCGGGGCTCAGATTCAAGTTGACTGGGAATAAATGTCCTTCCGTCATGAGGACCACGAGCAGGCGGCTTCCCCAGTAAGCGAAGACGAGGCCCAGCAGCGCTCCTGAGACGGAGAGCACCAGGCTTTCGCTCAAAACCTGGCGGGCCAACGACCAACGACTGGCGCCGATGGCTACACGCACGCTCATTTCGTGGCTCCGTGCGGCTGCGCGAGCGAGCATCAGATTGGCGAGGTTTACGCAAGCTACGAGCAAGATCAATCCGACGATGCCGGCGAGAACGTAGAGCGGCCTCGCGAAATCAGAACGCAAGCCGCGGGTGAAACCTCTTGCGGCCGATGTGACCTGCAAACTCATGGAGAGAAACCTTTGGCGGCGAGGGCCGGGAGTTTCCGTGGACGCGGTAGCGAGCAGGACGTCCCGCCAGAACGATTGCAGCTGCGCGCGAGCCTGAACAATGGAGATGCCGTCCTTGAGGCGGCCGGTGACAGAAAGCCAGAGTATGGAACGGCTATCGAGAGTGAATTCGTTTCCCTGAGTGAGTTGGGGATAGGCAGTGATGGGAATCGTGATGTCGGGCGGCTCGCCGGTGGTCATTCCAGTAAACCATTTT
>Ga0210395_10001528_pt1 | contig 17892 bp, 15 predicted proteins | sample IncBWH4OmetaG_FD_150861 | JGI IMG/M metagenome (GOLD analysis project Ga0210395, IMG submission 150861) | Forest soil microbial communities from Barre Woods Harvard Forest LTER site, Petersham, Massachusetts, United States - Inc-BW-H-4-O ...
GATCAAGGAACGGGGAAAATCGGTCATCTGGGCCGCCGAAGGTCGTTATGTTCGTTATTTGTTCTAACACAAATCGACCCCGTCCGTCACAACATTCTGTAGCCCCGGATGCAGGGGGATAAGCCGTCAAGGGTAATACCAAATAAATATTATCTTGACAATATTTCTTTTCTATTATTGGACGCGGTTTTAGCTGTACCTTGAGCGTGTCGTTTCCGTCCTTATGATAGGCGATGAAATAAGCTTCTTGCCAGTCGTCAGCGAGCTTGATACAATTAAACCCATTATCAGCGAGGAGAGCCGCCACCTTCTGTGGATTGTATATCTCCTTCTGACGTGAGTTGAGGTCTTGATAATTGACGTTGGAAAGTTCCATCACCGCCGATCCTCGCTCGTCGCGTTCCAACGGGCTCGCCGATAGTCATCGCAATCAGGGGTACGGCGAGCATGAAACAATCGTCAGCCGTTTCTACAGATCCCGCCCGTAGCCAGACGTCCTCGGCAGAGCGCGACACCATCAGCAAGCGTAACACGGATGCAATCCGCCGTCTTGGAGATCACCGATGCTCATCCGTGTCATCAGGGACGCGGGAGTTTCGTCATCGTGTGCGCGGCACGTTCGCGACGGCGGATTGGATCCGCCTTATGTCTTTTGGAGCTGGGTAATGTATTTCGGAAGGCTGCGGCAGCATTGTTTTCCCGCTCGGCGCTTGCTTCCGAACGGCCATAAGACCTATCGCATGTCCCGCGCGCATGATCAGGAAAACCATTCAGTCCATATTTCGGAGCGCAAGCTGGATTCTATCGGCAGTGCTGGTAATCCCGAGGCTGGCGGCAGCGGGGCCACCCTACGTGACCGATGACCCTGAGCCGACCGAGACGGGGCATTTCGAAAACTATCTCTATATGCAGGGCGCGCGCGTCTCCGGCCAGGCTTTCGATCCGGGTGTCGGTGTCGAGCTCGATTACGGCGCATTCGCGAACACCCAGACGACCGTGACCCTTCCGATCAACCCCAATCCCGGGCTGGGCGGGATCGGCCTTTCGTGGGCGCCCCTCGGAGGCGGCGTCAAATACCGTTTCATCCAAGAGGATGACCACGGTTGGCGGCCGCAAGCGTCGGTATTTCCCCAGGTCTTCATTCCCGTCGGTCCCGCTTCGCGAGGCACGCCCACGACCGAGCTTGTGCCGATCTGGGTGCAAAAATCTTTCGGGGCTTGGACGACTTTCGGCGGCGGCGGCTATACCAACAATCCCGGGCCGAGTAACCGGAATTTCTTGATCTACGGTTGGGCATTGCAGCGCCAGATCACCGACAAGCTGGCGCTGGGCGGCGAAGTGTTCGGCCAGACGCCCGATACGGTCGGCGGCCGTGCCCGCACGGCGGTCGGCCTGGCGGCTCTCTATGACTTTAACGACGCGTGGCACCTGATCGGTTCGGTCAACACCGAAACCGTCGACGCCCGCCAGAGCGATCAGTTTTCCTTCAATCTCGCCCTGAAATGGACGCGCTGACGCGACCGAGCTGTCGAAAGCGAGATTTAGCGGAGTTTTTTCGCCTACAGCCCCGGATGTTCCGTCTGGCGCCTCAGGCGGCGCGGGATAGGGTCAGGCGGTGCGGGATAGGGTCAGGCGGTGCCAGACATCGGCGAGGCCGGCCACCAGCGCCTCGATGTCGGCGTCGCTGTGCAGCGGCGTCGGGGTCAGCCGCAACCGCTCGCGGCCCTTGGGCACGGTCGGGTAGTTGATCGGCTGTACGTAGATCCGGTGGCGCTGGAGCAGCATGTCAGAGGCGGCTTTGCACAACTCGGCGTCGCCGACCATGACCGGGACGATGTGGCTCGGCGACGGCATCACCGGCAACCCGGCCTCGGCGAGCCGGCTTTTCAGGGTCGCCGCGCGTTCCTGGTGGCAATTGCGTTCGATCTGGCTGTCTTTCAGGTGGCGGATGCTGGCGAGCGCGCCGGCGGCCAGTGCCGGCGGCAACGAGGTCGTGAAGATAAAGCCCGGCGCGTAACTGCGGACAAAATCGACGAGCGCCGCCGAGCCGGCGATGTAGCCGCCCATCACCCCGTACGCCTTGCCGAGCGTCCCCTGGATCACCGTCGGGCGGTGCATGACGCCGTCCCGCTCGGCGATGCCGCCGCCGTACTGCCCGTAAAGACCGACGGCGTGGACCTCGTCGAGATAGGTCATCGCCCCGAAACGCTCGGCGGCATCGCACAGCGCGCCGATCGGCGCAATGTCGCCATCCATCGAATAGACCGATTCAAAGCAGACGAGCTTTGGCCGCTCGGCGCCGATACCGGCGAGCAAATCGGCAAGGTGATTCGCGTCGTTGTGGCGAAAGATGTGCTTTTCGGCGCGGCTGTTGCGAATTCCGGCGATCATCGAGGCATGGTTCAGCGTGTCCGACAGCACCACCGTGCCGGGCATTTCGCGCGCCAGGGTCGACAACACCGCCTCGTTGGCGACATAGCCCGAGGTGAAGACCAGCGCCGCCTCGCGCCCGTGCAAATCGGCGAGCTCGCGCTCCAGCAGCAGGTGCAGGTGGGTGTTGCCAGAGATGTTGCGGGTGCCGCCGGCACCGGCGCCGACCGCGCCCAACGCCTCCGCCATCGCGGCCAGCACCGCGGGATGCTGACCCATGCCGAGATAGTCGTTCGAGCACCACACCGTGACTTCGGCGCCGATGCGATGGTCGTAGGCGCGCGGAAACCCGCCGCAGCGCCGTTCGAGATCGGCGAAGACGCGGTAGCGCCCCTCGCGATGCAGCGTTTCGAGACGCGTCTCAAAAAAGGCTACGTAGTCCATCGCCGCCATGACCACCAAGATAATGCGAACTTAGCATACCGCAGAATTGCTGCATCAGGCGACGTGTCGCCGCTGTCGCGGCCGAGCCAGGAATGAGCCAAGCTGAGGTTCAGATTGCACCGATTGCCGTTATCCAGGCTGCGGGTAAGTTGTGGTTAGCTGCCTGGGAGGAGGTGGTGAACTGATTGACAGGGCTTTCCGTCGCTCTGCCCATCGGCCTCCACCTCGCAAGCAGTCTATTTATGGAAACAGACTCCAATTCTGGTCCTGGGGAAAGGCCACACATGAGGGGTCCCAGGCGAGCCGAGTGCAAAGCAGGGTCACGGGCTTTCAACAAGCGTCGTACTGCTTCAACACATTCTAGCTCTACGAAATACGACGCTGATAGATAGCGACTGCAGTTTGATGAGCTCATGAAATGCACCCGATCGGCCTCAGCCTCTCTGCTCCGATCGACCAGATTGTTCCCCCAACGAACGTCTGCACCCGAGACGAACAACTGCGCGTTCGGCTTCGCCATGGTGGGATATCGTATGGTGGACTCTTGCGGCCTTGCGCGTGAGGCTTGGTGTAACGCCGCTCACCTGCCGGGGAAGAACAGGCGGGGCAGGGGCGGGGGCTGGCCCTCGTCGAGGCGCATCGCGAAGGCGGTCAAGAGGGCGGCGGTCGAGGCGTAGTTCCCCATCAATGCCACGAGGTCAACGAGTTGGCGCGGGCCGAATTGGTCGAGGGCGCCGGCATAGGTTTGCGGGGAGACGCGGCGCGCGGCGAAGATTTCGCGGGCCAGGGCGATGACGATCGCGTCGGCTTCGGAGAGCCTGGCGATGTCGCCCCCGCATCGGATGGTGTCGATGATCTCCGGCGAAATGCCCTCGGCGAGGGCGGCGGGCTCGTGCGCGGCCCATTCGAACTGGGCGTCGTGTTCGCGCGCGGTGGCGAGGATCGCCAATTCGCGCACTCTACCGCCGAGCCCGGCCTCGTAGCGCAGGTACTGGTTGACCGGCCGCGAGCGCCGCGACAATTCGGGGCTGTGCAGTTGGATGCCGCCCGGACCGTGCAACCCGCGCAAGGTTCCGCCATTGGGGGCGGCGAGGCGGTCGTAGGCGCGCCGTCCCTCCGCGTCGAGATCCTCGCGCCGCGGCAACGGCAGCCGGCAGCCCGATTCAGGATCGGTGTCGCGCGCGTCCGCGCGCGCTGACCGGCGATGGTGCGCGACAAACAGGGCGGCCAGCTGCTCGCAGCCGTCGCGGTCGGCCTCGTCGAAGCGCGCTAGAACCGGGCTGTCGAGGTCGAGCACGGCGAGGACCGCACCGTCCTCGACCAGCGGCACGACGAGTTCGGAGCGCGAGTTCGGGTCGCATGCGATGTGGCCCGGAAAATCGTGCACATCCGGCACCACAACCGACCGACCTTGTGCCGCCGCGGCGCCGCACACGCCCTGGCCGAGTGGGATGCGCACACAGGCGGGCTTCCCCTGGAAGGGGCCGAGCACCAGCTCCGCCCCCTGGCGGAAATAGAACCCCGCCCAGTTGAGGTGGGGCAGGCCGCGCCACACCAGCGCCGCCATGTTGGCGGCGTTGGCAACCGGGTCGCTCTCGCCTTCGAGTAACGCGCCGAGTTGTACGGCAAGATCGCGGTAAAGCTGTGATTTAGGGTCCGGCATCCCGATTTCCGTCCTTGAAAGGAGATCAGCAATTACTGGATTGGCACGGTGGTGCCTCAAGACAGCCGCTTTCGAAACTTCCTCGGGATGAGATAAAAAGCGTTAATCCATCGCACGCTCACCTCATGCTGAGGAGCGCCTTGGAGCGCGTCTCGAAGCACGTACAGCAGCTCCTCAGCGATTTCTTCGCAAGCGCTCAAAGGCTGGGTTAGCTATATCCTGAACCAAAGCCATGAGGCATGCGCAAAGGAACGAGCCATGGACGACTACATCGATCCGGCCTTGCTGGGATCCGAGGAAAAATTCGCGATCGGCCAGCCGGTGCCGCGCTCCGAAGACCCGGTATTGCTGCGCGGCGAAGGGCACTACGCCGACGACATCAGCCTGCCCGGCCAAGCCTATGCTGTGATGGTGAGGAGCCACCTCGCCCATGGCCTGATCCGCGGCATCGATGCCGCGGCGGCGCGCGCGATGCCCGGCGTTCTCGCGGTCTACACCGCGGAGGAGCTGGCCAAGGCCGGCATCGGGCCATTGCCGGCGCGCCAGGTCATTAACCACCGCGACGGCACGCCGATGCTGACCCCGACGCATTACGCGTTGCCGTCGGACAAGGTGCGGTATGTCGGCGAGGCGGTCGCGGCGGTCATCGCCGAGACTGCGGCGCAAGCCAAGGACGCCGCCGAAATGGTCGCCGTCGACATCGACCCGCTGCCGGCGGTGACCGAACCCGCGCTTGCCGACGCCCCCGACGCGCCGATCCTCTACGACGACGTGCCGGGCAATGTCGGGCTCGATTTCCACTTTGGCGACAGCGACAAAGTCGCCGCCGCCTTTGCCGGGGCCGCCCACGTCACCCGGCTGCGGCTGCGCAACAACCGCATCGTCGTCAACGCGATGGAGCCGCGCTCGGCGATCGCCGACTACGATCCCGGACGCCAGCACTGGACATTGCATGTCGGCTGCCAGGGCGTGTTCGGCTTTCGCAACTACGTCGCCGGCATTTTTGGCGTCGGTCGCGACAAGATGCGGGTCTTGACCGAGCGCGTCGGCGGCTCGTTTGGCATGAAGCAGCCGACCTATCCCGAATATTACTGCATCCTCAATGCGGCGCGCGAGTTCGCCCGCCCGGTCAAATGGACCGACGACCGCTCGGGCAGCTTTGTTTCCGACAGCCATGGCCGCGACGCCGAGATGACGGCCGAGCTGGCGCTCGACCGCGACGGCCATTTTCTCGCGGTGCGGCTCAACGGCCACGGCAATCTCGGCGCCACTTACGGCGCGCCCGGCCCTTCGACGCGCAACGCGGTCCGAAACACGCTCGGCGTCTACAAGACCCCGCTGATCGAAGTGACGACCAAATGCGTCTTTACCAATACGACGCCGGTCGGGGCCTATCGCGGCGCCGGGCGGCCCGAGGCCAATTACTACATGGAAAGGCTGGTCGAGACCGCCGCGGCCGAGACCGGGATCGACCGCGCCGAACTGCGCCGCCGCAACCATATTCCGCCCGCGGCGATGCCGTACAAGGCGCCGAACGGCACGACCTACGACAGCGGCGACTTCACCAATTTACTGAACGAGGCGTTGGCGCTCGCCGATTGGGACGGCTTTGCGGCGCGCCAGCAGGAAAGCCGGGCTCGCGGAAGATTGCGCGGGCGCGGCATCAGCGACTATCTCGAATTGACCGGCCCGCCCGGCCGCGAGATGGGCGGCATCCGCTTTGAAGCAAACGGCGACGTGACCTTGATCACCGGCACCCTGGATTACGGGCAGGGGCATTGGTCGCCTTTTGCCCAGGTGCTGGCGGCAAGGCTCGGCATCCCGTTCAGCCGCATCAAGCTGTTGCAAGGCGACAGCGACGAGCTGATCGCCGGGGGCGGCACCGGCGGCTCGAAATCGATGATGACGAGCGGGGTAGCAATCGTCGAGGCCGCCGACAAATGCGTCGAAGCCGGTAAGCAGATCGCCGCGCACGTGCTGGAGGTGGCGGTCGCCGACATCGAATTTCGCGCCGGACATTTTGTGATATCGGGCACCGACCGTTCGGTCGGGATCATGGAGCTGGCCGAAAAGCTTCGCGGCGGGCTCGAGTTGCCGATGGGTCTGCCGCAGAGTCTCGACGTCGCCAATATCAGCGACGGCCCGCCCTCGGCCTTTCCCAATGGCTGCCACATCGCCGAGGTCGAAGTCGACCCCGAGACCGGGGTCGTCGAGGTCGTGCGCTACAGCTTCGTCAACGATTTCGGCGTTGTGATCAACCCGCTCCTGGTCACCGGCCAGGCGCATGGCGGCATCGTCCAGGGGATCGGCCAAGCGTTGCGCGAGAGCACGGTTTACGACGAGCACGGGCAGCTGTTGACCGGTTCCTATATGGACTACGCGATGCCGCGCGCCGAGGACGCGCCGCTGTTCACAAGCGCCAGCCACCCGGTGCCGGCCAAGACCAATCCCTTGGGCGCCAAGGGGTGCGGCGAGGCCGGCTGTGCCGGTGCCTTGCCCTCGGTCATGAACGCGCTGGTCGACGCGCTCGCCGAATACGGCGTTCGCCACATCGACATGCCCGCCACCCCCGAACGCGTCTGGCGCGCCCTGCAAGCCGCCCGCGCACATTAGCGCCGCCGGAGTGCAATTGCACCATGGAGAAACATTCTCGCATCGAATGGACGCACCATCCGTTCAATCCTTGGTGGGGATGCACGAAGATCTCTCCGGCGTGCAAAAACTAATTCGCTGAAGCTTGGTCAAGCGGGTCGGGCAGAACGTCGGGGGAATCAAGGCACAGCGGCGCTTCTTCGGCGACGACTACTGGCAGAGCCTCTCCTTGGCGGTCGGGCTGATCCCGGCCAACCCGGCCTTCGCCACCGCGAGCGTGGTACTCGCCGGCATCGTCCTCGGCCAACTCTTCTTTCTACTGGCGACACACCAGTGAGCTGTTGAAGCCCTCTCACGCGTCGCGGGTGAGCTTGCGGATGCGATGGTTTTCGGTGTCGCCGATGTAGATCGCGCCATCGGGGCCGACAACCGCACCGTGCGGACGGCCGAGCCCGGCGGCGGTCGCCCGGCCGCCATCGCCTTCTGTACCTTTATGCCCGCCCGCGATCGTCTCGACGATGCCACTGGCGGCATCGATGCGGCGGATCGCGTGGCTTTCGGTGTCGACGATCAGGATATCGCCCGCAGGATCGAGCGCGAATTCCTTGGGTGCATCGAACACCGCATCGCGCGCCGGTCCGCCGTCGCCACCGTAGCCGCGCGCACCCGTGCCGGCAACGGTCGCGATGATCCCGGTGCGCGGATCGACCGCGCGCAGGGTGCTGCCCTGGCGTTCGAGGATGAAGACCGTGCCGTCTGCCGCGACCTTGACCGCGCGGGCGCCGAATACCCCCGCGCCGCTGGCGAGGCCGCCATCGCCGCTGTGTGCCGCCACGCCGGTGCCGGCAAAGGTTGCGATCTTACCGCTCGACAGATCGACGACGCGGACGCGATGGTCGGCGACGTCGGCGATAAACAGCCGGCGGTGGGCCGGGTCGAAGCCGAGCCCGTTCGGCTCGACCATCCCCGCTTGCGCCGCCGGCCCGCCATCGCCGGCATGGCCCGCCATGCCGTTGCCGGCACAGGTCGTGACGATGCCCGAAGCTCCGTCGATCCGCCGCGCGCAGTGATTGTGGCGGTCGGCGACATAGATGTTGCCGTCGCGATCGACGGCGATGCCGTAAGGCTCGTTGAACGAAGCGGCGGTTGCCGGGCCGCCGTCTCCGGCATAGCCGGCGGCGCCATTGCCGGCGACGGTGGTGATGACGCCGGTGTGTGCGTCGACGCGGCGGATGCGATGGTTGAAGGTGTCGGAAAAATAGAGATTGCCGGCGGGGTCGAAGCCGACATCGAACGGGCTGTTGAGCTGCGCCTGTGCCGCCGGCCCGCCATCGCCGGAAAAACCGCGCTCGCCGGTGCCGGCGATTGTGGTGATGATCCAGGATTGATCTGCCATAGGCCGTCCCCCTCACATTCCCCCAGCCGCGACAATGCGTGATCTTAGCACCGCTTTCCGAGGCGGCGAGCGTGGATGTAGATTGCGGCCATGGCCTTTGCCCGAGCATCGCCGCTGCGATTGGCGCGTCCCGCCGTAATGCTGCTGGCGGCAGCGCTATTGCTCGGGGCATCGGCGGGCGCCGAGAATAACAACGGCTCGCTCGCCGGGCAGCTGTTGATCGCGGCGCCGACGATGGGCGACCCGCGGTTCTCTCACGCCGTCATCCTGCTGCTCCGCCACGACGACACCGGCGCTTTCGGCATCGTCTTGAACCGGCCGATCGAAGAGCGTTCGATCGCGAGCCTGCTCGATGCGGCCGGTGACCATGAGCCGGGTCTCGAGGGCAGCCTGCAGGTGTTTGCCGGTGGGCCGGTGCAGCCCGAACTCGGCTTTGTCGTGCACAGCCCGGACTATCGCGACGCCGCCACACTGACCATCGGCAGCGAAGTGGCGATGACCGCGGACAAGCAGATCCTGCGCGACATCGGCCACCATAAGGGGCCAAAAAAGGTGCTGTTTGCCTTTGGCTACGCCGGCTGGGCGCCGGGTCAGCTGGAGGACGAAATCGCCAGTCACGACTGGTTTACGACGACCGGCGACCCCAAGCTGATCTTTGACGACGACCGCGGCGATCTGTGGGACAACGCGATGGCGCGCCGCACCCGCGAGTTGTGATCGCCACCGATACGGGTTTATCGCGTACGGGTTTGGCGGCCGAGATGAGCTTTCTTTATTCGACTCGGCTACGAAAAGGCACTGCTGCAGGAGGTCTTCGCCGCGCTCGAGGATGCCGGGGTGGCGGTTTTGCTCGACGTGTGCGACCGGCCGATTTCGCGGCGGCCGGGCTTGTCAAGGCGTCACCTTGCGGCAGCGGTCGAGGAAGCGGGCATGCGCGATGTCCATCTCGCCGCGCTCGGCGCTGTTGCCCGCCTTGTGATGCCCCCGCCTCTGGAGGCTGTCGGCGCTCGAATGTTCGGACGCGACCAAGCCGAGTAGGCCATTTGTTGGCGCGGATTGGCAAAGCGCGAGAGATCGATCGCCCAGTTCGGCGATCAAACTCGTCGCGTTGACCAGCGCCATGCCGCTGCCTCGGTCTAGGAAGCTGCGTCGGATGGCGACGCCGCGATCTGCGCCGATCGCGCCGCGACGCGGCGATTTCGCCGGCCGCGATTCCAGCATGAGGTGATGTAGCGCCGACGCGAACTTGAGACCCGCCAGCTACTGGCGATGCGGCCGGGTCCAGGCGGCCGGCCATAGTGAACATCGAGCCCGACGTAGGTGATACGACCGCCAATACCCGTCTCCGATGCATGAAGCTCGGCATCGGCTTATCCGGCGCAACCCTCGTTACCTGCATACTGCGAGACGGTCGCCCCGTCCTCAGGCGGACATGTGGTCTAGTACTGGCGAGAGGCGGCGGCTGGACCGTCGTAACCGCGGTCGCTGCTGTTGCCAGATGCCCGGTACTGCTCGGTGCGTTCGCGCGCGTGCTTGTTTGCCTCGTGGTGCCCAACGACACATCCCACACCAGCGCCCAACAATCCATGGTGGCCCGCAAGGTGACCGGCTGCGCCACCGATCGCGGCACCCTTTAAGCAGCCCGCAGCCTCTACCGACGCGGGATTTAATCCGACGGCTAGCGCGAAGACCAAAGCCGCCGGCAACAAAATTGATTTCATGGGAAGATCCTTTCCGCTGAGACGGCCGGGCGAGTTTCAGTCAATGGAAAATAAGAAAAGCGATGATCAGGATCGGGATCGGAATCCCGATAAGCCACAGTAATCCGTATTACATCTGATTTACTCCTATTCGTCGATATGTATATAGGCTTGAACCCGGCTCAAAGTAGCATCGGATACTACTCAGAACGGGACACTTGCGCTCAGGGATCGCGCGCAAATCCTCCCTTGCAGATCGGCTCGTTTGAGTAGTTTCCGAAGCACCGCGGCCCAGCCAGCCAGCGAATACGGCGTAGGGCGAGGCGGCCGGCTGTCAGAGGGATTCTTCAGGAAAAGCAAGTTTCCGCTGACACGGTCAAAGCGTTCGGCGTGCTCCGACCATGTCTCCTGCCTTTTGAGGACCTGCAACGGGACGGTGCCGCGGAGGTGTCATTCGGCCGCGGCGGCGTGCGCCGACGGGTCGAGCCTCGATTTCTCGGCGACGAAGTCCTTGCCCATCTTCTCGAGAGCGGCTCTATCGAAGAGCTTGCGGGCAGTCTTGAAGAGATCGCGCTCCTCTTCCTCGATGTGGTGCTCAAGCAGTTCCTGCAGGACAGTGCAGCGAGCTGTCCACGTCTCCGCTTCGGGCTGTCGGGACGCGCCCGCCAGGTCCGCCAGCAAACGATCGACGACCTCATGCTCCACTGCCCCTTCCAGCGCCTCGGTCTTGCCCTCTTCCGTCTTTTCAAGCGACCGGTAGAAGATCTTTTCCTCAGCGCGGCTATGCGCGGTCAATTTGGTTTTGAACTGCTCGAGCAGTTTCGCCCGCCGCCTGCCGTCCTTGCTGGCGAGAACATTCTTGAGCAGGTCTTTGGCTTCGTCGTGGTCGGCCTTCAGCGCATCCAAAATTGTCATGACTACCTAACTCCATATGAGGTTTCGAAGGGCGAACACCGCGAAAAGGCTGTTGAACCGGCGCTGGCACGGGTGTGCATGCCAAAAACAGTGATGAGCAACATTGGCACCGTCACGGATCCCGGACCGCCTGAAGCGCCCGGCGTCGTTTCGGTTACTGGGCAACCTGCGTTTGGCGGAGGGTCCGCTCCCGCTGTAGTTCCGATGGTGTGTAAGGGATGGCCTTCTCATCGAAAGCGTTCCAACCGGCGGCGCGGTAGGCCTCGCCGCGGGTAGCGGGATCGACCGAGCGATGGCCGCGCATAATCTGCTCGACCTCTGGAACCCGATCTTCCTCCACCCGTGCCGTTACAAGAGTGCCACCACGACGAACGCCCTCGGCGTAAACATGCGCATTTTCCTCGCTGACACCGGCGCCAGTCAGCGAGCCGATGACCCCACCAGTCGCGGCCCCCGCGCTGGCACCGGCAACGGCGCCGACGGCGGTCGAAATCAGCCAGCCCGCCGCCACGACCGGCCCGACGCCAGGAATGGCGAGCAAGCCAATACCGGCGAGAAGGCCGGCACCGCCGCCCACAACCGAGCCGACGCCCGCGCCTATGCCGGCATCGGCAGCGGCATTGGTCTTGTCTGTAGGCGGATATCGATCATCGACATTATTCGCGACGACGCTGATGTCGCTTTGCGGAACGCCGGCGGCCTCGATGTCGCGCACGGTTTCTGCTGCGTCATCGTATGTGTCGTAAAGCCCTGTGACTGTTTTGGCTATCATGACAATCGCTCCTGAAAAGATTATGTGTCGCTGACGTTTGCATGAAGACGGCGGCCGTCGGTGCGAGGCCAGCGTCTCAAGCTCAATTGCCTATTGGACGACGATGTTCCCTTGATAATCGAGGGCTACATTAACTGCGGTTCCATCCTTCACGGCCTGACCGCGCCAGATCGATTTGTCATCCTTTTTGAGGCCGGTGACGTTGGTGTAGCCGTGCGCCTCCAGGCGGTTCCGCGCTTCCGATTCGGTGAAGCTATTAGCCCCGGCAACAGGTGCGGTGGCCGTCTTGGAGGCAGTGTTTGTTGAGCCTGCCAGCGGATTCACTGACGTACTCGTCGTGACGTTCTGGGCAAACGCCGCGCCGCCGCCGATGATGCCAAGCACGATAGCGACGCCTAAAGCCTTTTTCATCGAATACTCCTTGCTGAATACAGGAATGGACATAAGAGACAGGGGGCACCAATGACACCCTCGGAAAGTACTCAGAGGTACTCGGAAGCAGCTGGGTGCCGTATCACCGGCTGTATCTGCCGCCTTGCTCGATGCCGCCAAGGCGGGCGCGCGTAGTTCGGGGTCATCTTCTCATTCTGATGATTTTCGTCACAGTCCGCGCGTCAGCGATGCGATCGGCCTGCCGCCGTGACGATGTCATTTCGACCTCGCGCGGCACGCGTCCGGTCTGAACAGCTGTGGAGGCTGTGGTCGAGGGGGGCTGAGGGAAGCTGGGTCCCAGAGCCCCTCCAGCTTGGCCCGCAGCCGTGGGCGGCGGCCTTGTTGCCTTTATGAAAAAAGATCCTGGGGAACCAGGAATTCAACGCTCAATCGACCGTCATCCTTTTGATAATTTCCATCCTGATTACGTACACCGGGGTTGTGGCGTTTTTTGAGATGCCCGAATTCCGCGAGAATTTGCGCCGATATGACAGTGGCGGATGTTGCGCCGAGATTAGGGCGGCTGATCGCGAGCCGCCCGCGAATTTCGCTTTCCGCTTGCCCGGCGGCGCGCGGCTTGGGCAAGCTGCCGAACCGCGATGACTGTCCTCACCACAGCACTCGATCGGCGCTCCGATGCGTTCCGCGCGAACGAGGGGGCGATGCGGGGGCTGGTGGCGGATCTGCGCGACAAGCTCGCGACGATTGAGGAAGCGGGCGGGGAGGGGGCGCGGCGGCGGCATCTCTCGCGCGGCAAGCTGCTGCCGCGGGAACGGGTGCGGCTGCTGCTCGATCCGGGCTCGCCGTTTCTGGAATTGTCGGCGCTCGCCGCCTACGGCATGTATGACGGCGAGGTGCCGGCGGCTGGGATCGTCACCGGCATCGGCCGGATCATGGGAAAGGAATGCGTCGTCGTCGCCAACGACGCGACGGTCAAGGGCGGCACCTATTTCCCGATCACCGTCAAAAAGCATCTGCGGGCGCAGGAGATCGCCGGCGAGAACCGGCTGCCCTGCCTGTATCTGGTCGATTCGGGGGGTGCGTTTCTGCCGGCGCAGGACGAGGTGTTTCCCGACCGTGACCATTTCGGCCGCATTTTCTACAACCAAGCGCATTTGTCGGCGGCGGGCGTGCCGCAGATCGCCTTGGTCATGGGCTCGTGCACCGCGGGCGGCGCCTATGTGCCGGCGATGGCCGACGAGTCGGTCATCGTCAAGGGCGAGGGGACGATCTTTTTGGGCGGCCCGCCCTTGGTGCGCGCGGCGACCGGCGAGATCGTCAGCGCCGAGGACCTGGGCGGGGCCGAATTGCACAGCCGCGTCTCGGGCGTCACCGACCATTACGCGGTCGACGACCATCACGCGCTGGGCCTCGCCCGGCGTATCGTCGGCAATTTGAACCGGGTGAAAGACGTCGGGATCGAGGTGCGCGCGCCGGTAGAGCCGCGCTACCCGGCCGAGGAACTCTACGGCGTGGTCCCGTCCGACACGCGCCATCCGTACGACGTGCACGAGATCATCGCCCGGATCGTCGACGGCAGCGAATTCGACGAGTTCAAGCGGCTCTACGGCCAGACCTTGGTCTGCGGCTTTGCCCATATCTGGGGCTATCCGGTGGCGATCCTCGCCAATAACGGCATCCTGTTTTCCGAGAGTGCGTTGAAGGCGGCGCATTTTATCGAATTGGCGGCGCAGCGCGGAATCCCGCTGGTCTTTTTGCAGAACATCACCGGGTTCATGGTCGGCCGGAAATACGAGGCGGGCGGCATCGCCAAGGACGGTGCCAAGATGGTGACCGCGGTCGCCACCGCCCAAGTCCCGAAATTCACCGTGATCATCGGCGGCAGCTTTGGCGCCGGCAATTACGGGATGAGCGGGCGCGCCTATGGCCCGCGGTTTTTGTGGATGTGGCCCAATGCGCGGATCTCGGTGATGGGCGGCGAGCAGGCGGCTGCGGTCTTGGCGCAGATCCGCCGCGATGCCAGCGAGGCACGGGGCGGCCCCGGCACGGGCCGTGGGTGGAGCACCGCCGAGGAGGAGGCATTCAAGGCGCCGATCCGTGCCCAATACGAGACCCAGGGCCACCCCTATTACGCGAGTGCGCGGCTGTGGGACGACGGGGTCATCGACCCGGCCGATACGCGCATGGTGCTGGCCTTGGCGATCTCGGCCAGCCTCAACGCGCCGATCGCGCGCTTTGACGGCGCGCCGTTTGGCGGTGGGCGAGGCCCGTTCGGGGTGTTCCGGATGTGACAGTTATGATGCCCCGTATCGCGCCGCGTTTCAATTCTCCCCCTCCACCCCAAGGCGGGGAGGGGCGAGGTCCACTCAGTCCCGGGTGCTAACGTGTTTGCTAAGCTCCTGATCGCCAATCGCGGCGAGATTGCCTGCCGCATCATCCGCACCGCGCGGCGGATGGGGCTCGCGACGGTCGCGGTCTATTCAGACGCCGATCGCGGGGCATTGCACGCGGCCCTCGCCGACGAAACCTGGCCTATTGGCCCCGCGCCGGCGCGCGACAGCTATCTGAACATCGCCGCGATCGTCGACGCGGCGCTGGCGAGCGGTGCTGGGGCCGTTCATCCGGGCTACGGGTTTCTGTCGGAGAACGCCGATTTCGCCGAGGCGTGCGAGGCGGCGGGGCTGGTGTTTGTCGGGCCGCCCGCCGCGGCGATTCGGGCGATGGGCTCGAAAGCGTCGGCGAAGACCATCATGGCAAAGGCGGGGGTGCCGGTAGTGCCAGGCTATCACGGCGACGACCAGGACCTCGGCCATCTCACCGAGGAAGCGGAACGGATCGGATTTCCGGTGTTGATCAAGGCCTCGGCCGGCGGCGGCGGGCGCGGCATGCGGGTCGTCGGCGGGCCGGCCGAGTTCCACCCGGCGCTCGAGGCGGCGCGGCGCGAGGCGGCCGGCGCCTTTGGCGACGACCGGGTGTTGCTCGAAAAGTATCTCGAGCGGCCGCGGCACATCGAGGTGCAGGTGTTTGCCGACCGGCACGGCGATGTGGTCCACATCTTCGACCGCGACTGTTCGATCCAGCGCCGCCACCAGAAGGTGATGGAGGAGGCGCCGGCGCCGGGGCTCGACGAGGAGCAGCGGCGACGGATGGGTAAGGCAGCGGTCGCGGCGGTGCAGGCGGTCAGCTATGTCGGCGCCGGGACGGTCGAATTCATCGCCCCCGCGGCCGCGCCCGAGGCGTTCTATTTCATCGAGATGAACACGCGGCTTCAGGTCGAGCATGCGGTGACCGAGGCGATCACCGGGCTCGACCTCGTCGAATGGCAGTTGCGGATGGCGGCCGGCGAGCGGTTGCCGCTGCGCCAGCAGGATCTTGCCGCGAGCGGGCACGCGATCGAGGCGCGGCTTTACGCCGAAGACCCCGAACGCGAATTTCTGCCGCAGACGGGAACGCTGCACCGGCTGCATTTGCCATCGCCGGAGATCGCCCGGGTCGATACCGGGGTGCGGCAGGGCGACGCGGTGACGCCGTTCTACGACCCGATGATCGCAAAAATCGTCGTTTGGGGCGAGGACAGGGCGGCTGCCGTCGGGCGGCTGCGGCGGGCGCTCGGCGAGACCGCGGTGCTCGGGCTGCGCACCAATCTCGGGTTTTTGGCGCGAGTCGCGGCCGATCCCGATTTTGCCGCGGGTGCGGTCGACACCGGCTTTATCGCGCGCCGCAGCGCGGCATTGCTGGCGTCGCGCGGACCGGCCCCCGATGCGGCACTGGCCGCGGCGATATTGACCCGATTGATGGCGCGGCAGACCGCGGCGACGGCCGCGGCGGCACGCTCGGGCGACCCGTTTTCGCCCTGGGCGCGCAACGAATGCTGGCGGCTCGGCGGCAGCGGTCAGCAGCAGGTGGTGCTGCGCGACCGCGCCGCCGAGCAGACCGTCAAAGCTTGCACGGGCGGCGCGGGCTGGATGCTGCGGCTCGGCGAGCGGGCGGTGGCGGCGAGCGGTGAGATCGAGCCGGATGGCGCGCTGGCGCTGGCGTTGGACGGCGTCGGGCGTCGGGTACGGGTGCTCGACCACGGCTGCGAGATCGCGGTTTTTATCGACGGCGAGAGCTGGCGGTTCGAAGAAATCGACCCGCTCGCACCACCTGCCGCGGACGATCCGAGCGCCGGGAAATTGACCGCGCCGATGCCGGGGCGGGTGATGCGGCTATTGGTCGAACCCGCCGCCAAAGTGCGGCGCGGGGAGCCGCTGATGGTCATCGAGGCGATGAAAATGGAGCACACGATCACCGCGCCCGCCGATGGCGTCGTTGCAGCGGTGCGGTTTGCCGCGGGCGAACTGGTCGAGGAGGGAGCAGAGCTGATCGCGCTCGCCGCACTCGATGGCGATAGCGCCTGATCGGAAGCGGGGCGTATGCCGCTGCATCTCTTAAAGCTCGCGGTGGGCATCGGCGACATCGACGAGCTGCGCCGGGTGCGGGCGCTGCGCGCCGCCGAGCGCGGCGGCGACTGGGTGTACACCCGAAATTATCCGCGCCGCGCGGCCGAAGTGCTCGACGGCGGATCGATCTATTGGGTCATCCGCGGCCATATCGCGGTGCGCCAGCGGGTGGCCGGGTTTCGCGGCCACCGCGACGAGACCGGCCGCCGCTATTGCCTGATCGAGGTGGCGGAGACCTTGGTGCCGACCCTGGCGCGCACTTGCCGCGCGTTTCAGGGCTGGCGTTATCTGCCGGCGTCGGCGGCGCCGCCCGACCGGGTTGCGGCCGGCGATGAGCGGGGGGTGGAGGGGATGCGGTTGGCGCTGCGGGGGTTGGGGCTGATCTGAGCGGGTGGGGCGGGGGAATTTTTGCGGGGGTGGGTCTGGACACGGGGGGCGGGGGTCGCCATGTTTGCCGTTCGCGCGGCCTGCCCTCTAAAGATCCTGGCCAAAAAGATCCTGCCCAAAACATCGCTGCCTCAAAAATCGTTGGTACGATTGGTTGACAAAGACGGGTTGACTTGGGAGGAGGGCGGGGGTTATAAGCGCGGCCCGTTTGGGCATCACCCGGTTGGGGTTGTGCCTGGTTGGGTTTGTTGATTGAGATTGTGGAAGATGGAAGGGATGCGCGGACGGCGGCCGACCAGCGAGATGCTGGGGGGCGTCCTGACGTTCGCGCATTTGCGAGCGTTTTGGAGGCCCTTGTGAGGGGCCGGCCGGGGCGGGGCATGCGTTACGCGTAGAGCGTTATCGGGTGCGTCAGCGGCGGTTGGCCCTGGGATGAACTTGAGAGTTTGATCCTGGCTCAGAACGAACGCTGGCGGCATGCCTAACACATGCAAGTCGAACGCTTGTCGAGATTTCGGTTTTGGCGAGAGTGGCGCACGGGTGAGTAGCGCGTGGGAACCTGCCCTGTTGTGGGGGATAACCGAGGGAAACTTCGGCTAATACCGCATACGCCCGGGGGCGACTCCGGGGAAAGATTGATCGCAGCAGGAGGGGCCCGCGTCGGATTAGGTAGTTGGCGGGGTAACGGCCCACCAAGCCTGTGATCCGTAGCTGGTCTGAGAGGATGATCAGCCACACTGGGACTGAGACACGGCCCAGACTCCTACGGGAGGCAGCAGTGGGGAATATTGGACAATGGGCGCAAGCCTGATCCAGCA
>Ga0210395_10001529_pt1 | contig 17883 bp, 20 predicted proteins | sample IncBWH4OmetaG_FD_150861 | JGI IMG/M metagenome (GOLD analysis project Ga0210395, IMG submission 150861) | Forest soil microbial communities from Barre Woods Harvard Forest LTER site, Petersham, Massachusetts, United States - Inc-BW-H-4-O ...
CGCTGATGCACAGCCTCAAGCACTACAAGGTGCTGCACGAAAAGAACGTCATCATCAGCGTCGAGACCACGCACACGCCGCGGGTGGAGAGCGCAAAGCGCGTGGAGATCGAGCAGGTCGGCTCGACCTTCATGCGGGTCAGGCTGCGCTTCGGTTACATGGAGACGCCGAACATTCCACGCGCGCTGGCGATCGCGCGCAAGCTCGGCTGGCAATTCGACATCATGTCGACCTCATTCTTCCTATCGCGCCGCGCGCTCAAGCCGGCGCCACATTCGGGCATGCCGCGTTGGCAGGACCGCCTGTTCATCTGGCTGGCGCGTTCGGCCAACGACGCCACCGACTATTTCCAGATTCCGACCGACCGGGTGGTCGAGGTCGGCACCCAGGTGACTGTGTAGGCGCGACCGGATCAATCAGGCTTTATGCCCGCAAACTTTATGACCTTGGCCCATTTATCGATTTCCTGTGCAATCATGTTGCCAAACTCGGCCGGTGAGCCCCCGATTGTCACGTAGCCGAGGTCGGCTAGTCGTGTCTTTAGTTTCGGATCGGCAAGACTGGCATTGATTTCCCTGTTGAGCTTGTCGACGATCTCGGCGGGTACATCCTTAGGGACACCGATCCCATACCAGCCACCCGCCTCGTAGCCCGGTACGAACTCGGCGATGCTCGGGACGTCCGGTAGCACAGCTGCGCGCTGCGCGGTGGTCACACCCAATGCGCGCAGTTGCCCAGACCTGACATGCTCAAGCGAGCCCGATATTCCGTCGAAGTACAGTTGCACCTGCCCGCCGATAAGATCCGCCACCGCGGGAGCCCCGCCGCGATAGGGCACGTGGGTGAACTTGGTGCCGGTCAACATCATGAAAAGCTCGCCGGCAACATGGGTCGTGTTGCCAATGCCGGCCGATGCCATGTTGATCTTGCCAGGATTGGCTTTGGCATAGGCAATGAATTCGGGAATCGTCTCGGCCGGAAACGACGGGTTGACCTCCATGATGAGCGGCCCGCGCACGAGGCTCGTGACCGGAGCAATGTCGCGAGCGAAATTGACGTTCGGCTCGTCGTAGAACGAGGCGCTGAGCGCGTTCGCCGACGTGGCGAGGAGAAGCGTATGGCCATCCGGCGGCGCATTGACGACGGCTTCAAGGCCGATGTTTCCGCCGGCACCCGGGCGATTCTCGACGACGACTGGCTGGCCAAGTCGCTCGGAAAGCGCCTGTGCCACCAGCCGGGCGACGGTGTCGTTTGCACCTCCGGCAGCGACGCCGACGATCAGACGAACAGGCTTGGTCGGATAATCGAGCGCAAATGAAGATAGCGAGGTGGCGCAGGCGATGGCAGCCGCCGTAGCGAGGCGTAGCGCAATGCGGGATATGATAGTCATTCAGGTCGGGGCCGCTTTCGATTGTTGCACCATGCCCGCGTATTCTCCGATCGCGGGACGAGACAGCCCGAGGTGATCACGCAGCGTCGTGCCCGTATAGGCTTTGCGGTAGAGGCCGCGGCGTTGCAGTTCCGGAACGACGAGGTCGACGAAGTCGTCGAACGCGCCCGGAAAATAGGCCGGCATCACACAGAACCCGTCCGCTGCACCTTCCATGAACCATTTTTCCAACGTATCTGCGATCGTGTGGACAGAACCGCAAAGCACCCAGTGTCCGCGCGCTGCGGCGGTCAGGTTGTAAAGATCGCGCAGCGACATGTTATCGCGCTTCCCCTTACCCAGCATTGCCCGGGCGAAACCCTGTGATGTGTCGGGGAGCGGGAGATCCGGAATCGGCCCATCGAGAGGATATTTCGAAATGTCGACGCCCAACCGCGACGACAGCATCGCCAGTCCCTCTGTCGAGTCGACGTAGCTTTGCAGCGTGTTGAGCACGTCGCGCGCCTCGGCGTCAGTCTTGCCGATGATCGGCATGATACCCGGCAAGATCGTCACGCTATCGGGATCGCGGCCGAAGCGGCGAATGCGCTGCTTGAGGTCGGAATAAGCGACTCTCGCCTCGTCGAAGTCTTGCACGACCGAGAACACGACGTCGGCAGTGCGGGCCGCAAGGTTCTGGCCTCGCTCGGAGCCGCCTGCCTGGAGTACCAGAGGCTGCCCCTGCGGGGAGCGGCCCATATTGAGGGGACCCTTCACGGAGAAGCGCGGACCTTGGTGGTTGAGCGGCTTGACCTCACTCTCGTCAAAGAATTTGCCGGTCTTGAGATGGGCAATGATGGCCTTGTCGCTCCAGCAATCCCACAAGCCGCGTACCACATTGATGAATTCTTCCGCGATCTCGTAACGCAGCTCGTGGTCTGGATGGGTGCGGCCGAAGTTGCCGCCGGCGCCGGACGCCGAGGTCGTGACTGCGTTCCAGGCCGCCCGGCCGCCGCTGATGTGATCCAGGGAAGCGAAAATGCGCGCAACGGTGTAGGGATCGCTGTATGTCGTCGACATCGTCGCGGCGAGACCGACATGCGTCGTCGTCATCGACAGCGCCGAGAGGAGCGTCAGCGGCTCCAGGCGGCAGGTATAGGACGGGTGGTTGCGCAGATTGGCGGCCAGGCCGTCGCCCAGAAACAAGAAGTCGAACAGTCCCCGTTCGGCGATGGCAGCCACGCGCTGTTGCACCTTGATGTCGAGAAAGGTCTGGTCGGCGCCGGGATAGCGCCAACCGGCGGTGTGATTGCCGGTTCCGAGCAGAAAGACACCAAAGTGGATCGACCGTGGCATGACTGCACCTTCAAGAGGCAAAGACTTCCAAGAGGCAGGACTTCGACCTCGCCGCGACCATTCGTTGGTTGGTTCGAGCTGACGACTGCATTGATGAGGCTCGGCCGAAACCCTGGTCACTCCGGTCGCCACCTGACGCAACCGCTCGTTTTGCCCGTCTCCACCGCGCTGATACGCCGCTCAGAACACCGAGAGAATCCCGTCGCCGCATTATCCGCCCTTGGGTCAGGACAGGGCATGGTAGCGGTTCAGGGTATCGGTGCGGAGGGGGTGTTGGGAAACCCTTGGGCATTGCGAATCTGATGTCGGCTGTGGGTCAAAAGCGGACCTGGCAATAACTCTGCGCGATGTCCGCACTAATCCCCCTTTGATTTTCTGCGATGCTGACGCAAGCTGTGCGCTGACCGAATTCCACCTTCGCCAGGAAGGCGACCAGGAGAGCGATGATGTCCGATCAACCGCCAAACGTGCGCGATCTGACGCCGGAGGACGTGGCGCGCGGACTGACCGAAGGCCGCATGGTGCTGGTCGACGTGCGCGAGCCGAACGAGACGGCGCTCGAGCGCTATCCCGGCGCAGTGCTGGTTCCGCTGTCGGCGTTCGACCCGGCGGTCATCCCGGCGCCGGAAGGATGCGAGGTGGTGTTCGCCTGCCGCTCCGGCCGCCGCTCGGTGACTGCTTCGCTTGCGGCGCAAGAGCAAGGCTATGCCTATTGCTCGCATCTTGCGGGCGGGATTTTGGCATGGAAGGCCGCCGGGCTGCCGACCGAAACGGAATGACTGCGCGCCGGTTCTTTCTCGCCTTGGTCGTTGCGGTCGCTGCTATTCCTGTCCCCGCAACCGCTGCCGAGCGCGTCGTCAATTTCTACAATTGGTCGGACTATATCGCGCCGACGGTGTTCGATGAATTCACCAAGGAAACCGGCATCACGGTCCGCTACGACACATTCGACGGCAACGACACGCTCGAAGCAAAACTGTTCGCCGGTCAATCCGGCTACGACGTCGTGGTGCCGACCGCGTATTTTCTGGGCCGGCAGATCGAAGCCGGCCTTTATCGAAAGCTCGACAAGTCAAGATTGCCCAATCTCGTCAATGCCTGGCCGGAGATTGCCGATCGCCTGGCCCTCTACGATCCTGGCAATCAATACGCCGTCAATTACATGTGGGGGACGACCGGCATCGGTTACAACGTCAAGGCGGTGCGCGACATTCTCGGGCCGGACGCCGTGATCGACAGTTGGGATGACGTGTTCGATCCGGAAAAAATCAAAAAATTCAATGATTGTGGCATTCACTTGCTGGATTCATCCGACGACGTCATGTCGGCCGGTCTGAATTATCTGCATCTCGATCCGAATTCGAGCGATCCGGCCGATCTCGAAAAAGTCACCGAGCTTCTGATCAAGATCAGGCCCTATGTGCGCAAATTCCATTCGCTGGAATATCTCAATGCACTGGCGACCGGCGAGATTTGCTTTGCCTTGGGCTTTTCCGGCGACGTCAAGCAGGCGCAGCGGCGCGCAGCCGAGGCGAACGCCGGCATCGCGCTCGGTTACGCCATCCCGAAGGAAGGCGCGCAATTGTGGCTGGACAATCTCGCCATTCCCAATGACGCCCCGCACGTCGCCGAGGCGCATGCGCTGATCGATTATCTGCTCAGGCCCGAAGTCGCGGCGAAGAACACCAATTACGTCTTCTACGCCAACGGCGACCGGCCCAGCGCCTTCATCGACGCCGCCATCCGCGACGACCGCACCATCTATCCGGACGCGGCCACCATGGCGCGCCTCTACACCATCTTCGCCCACGACCAGAAGACGGAGCGGTTGGTCAATCGGCTTTGGACACGGGTCAAGACGGGACGGTGAGGCGGCGCCGGTCGTCGGCGTTCGAGGCCGTTATCGAGGTCTGCCGCGCTGGCTCACTTTGGGCGAGGCGGTTCATCGCCCATGGCGGCCACCGCGCTTCGGCGGTAGTATCGATGGGATGAAGGTCCGGGTTGCGGAACGGCGATCCGGTGGTGCCGCAAGATGGAACAGATCGGGAGAACGACCATGCTCAAGTTCATTCGCGCCATCAAACTCGCCACGGCTGTTTTGATCGCCGCGGTCACGCTGGTGGCAGCGTCCACGGAGTCCCAAGCTCAAACCGGCAGGGTGCGGCTGCATATCGTCAAGGCCGGATTCATTATCGGTGTCGGCGGCGGCACCGGGGTCTTGATCTACCAGGGGCAGAGAATTCCATTGAGCATCAGCGGCATCGGCCTCGGCTCGCTTGGGGTGGCGGCGGTCGATCTGGTGGGCACCGCGTATAATCTGCCGCGACCCGGCCTCATCGCCGGCACTTATGCGGCAGCCGGCGCCGGCGCGACTTTTGTCGGCGGCGGACAGGTGGCGCGGCTGCAGAACCAAAACGGTGTCATTCTCGAGGTGCACGGGGTCCAGGTCGGCTTTCAGGTGTCCATCGGTCTGGGCGGCATGACCATCGCTTTGCAATAAGCGGGTTCGAATTCGCCGCGAGACTTGCCACTATCGCGCTGACGTGAAAGTCGCCGGCCGGTCCGCTTGAGCGCGACAAAACTTGGTATCAGGAGACGACAATGAGGGCAGGGACCATCGCCGCCGTAGTGCTGGCGGTCGCCATCGGCGGCGCGGCACAGGCGGCCGACAACGTGAAGATCGGCGTCATTTATCCGCTGACCGGCAACGCGGCGAGCGCCGGCCAGTCGGCCAAGGACGCGGTCAACCTTGCCGCCGAGATCGTCAACACCGCGCATCCCGAGCTGAAAAACCTGCCGCTCGGCTCAACCGCCGGCCTGCCCAATCTCGGCGGCGCCAAGATCGAGCTCGATGAAGCCGATCATCAGGGCAATCCGCAGGTCGGCCAGCAGCAGACCGTGCGCCTGATCACCCAAGACCACGTCGCCGCCATGCTCGGCTCCTATCACTCATCGGTGTCGCTGGTGGCGACCGCGGTCGCCGAGCGCCAGGGCGTGCCGTATCTGGTCGCCGATTCGGTCGCGGCCAATATCACCGGGCGCGGCTTCAAATGGACGTTCCGCACCACGCCGTTCGCGCCGGATTTCGCCAAGGCCTATGCCGATTTCCTCAACGAGCTGAAGAAATCCGGCCGTAAGATCGACTCAATCGCCGTCGTGAACGAGAACACCGATTACGGCACCTCGGTTTCCGCCAGCGTGCTCGACGCCGCCAAGTCAGCCAACATCAAGGTTGCGGCGCAGATCGCCTATAACGCCAACAGCTCGGACGTCTCCGCGCAGGTGCTGCAGCTCAAAAGCTTGCAGCCCGACGTGGTGATCTTCATCAGCTATACCCAGGACATCATCCTCTATTTCAAGACCATGAAGAATCTCGATTACCTGCCGCCGATGATCATCGGCGACGATGCCGGCTTCTCCGATCCGAGCTTTATTCCCAACGTCGGCGATCTCGCCCAGGGCGCGGTCAACCGCAGCGCTTTCGATATCGGCAAGCCGGGCGACAACAGCTACATCGTCGACCAGATGTTCAAGGCCAAATACGGCCGCGATCTCGACGACACCAGCGCGCGCTGGGTGCAGGGCTTCCTGGTGCTGGCCGACGCCATCAACCGCGCCGGCTCGACCGAGCCCGACAAGATCCAGGCGGCGCTCAAAGCGACCGATCTCAAACCCGATCAGCTCATGATCGGCTACAACGGCGTGAAATTCGACGACACCGGCCAGAATATTTTGGCATCGACCTTCCTGATCCAGCTCAAGGACAAGGCATATGTCTCGGTCTGGCCGGCGGATCGCGCCACCAGCAAGCTGGAATGGCCGATGAAGGGCTGGCGCTGACGCCAAAGATCATACGCACCTGAGACAACCGCCCCGGACAGTAATCCGAGGCGTTTTATTCGGTCGCCTTCACCGCCAGCGGCGGTGCAGCCAGAGCCATTGCTCGGGATATTCGCGCACCCAGCTTTCGATCACCGCGGTCACCGCCTGCATGGTGCCGGCAATATCGATGCGGCCGTCGGCGTCGCGCGCGGGCTTCACCTCGTCGGTGATCTCGCCCCAAAAGCTGTTGCCGTCGGGATTGCGCACCACGCGGAGCCCGCGGATCGGCGCGCCGGTTTGCCGAGCGAGCAGCGCGATCAGCGGGTTTGCGAGGCACGGGCGGCCGAAGAACGTCACCGCGACGCCGCGGGTGTAATGCTGGTCGGCGAGCATGCCGACGCTGACGCCGGACTGCAGCAAGCGGGCGAGCCGCACCGGCGCTTCCAACGTGGTCGGGACCAGCTCGCCCATCAGCGGTGCGCGCAGCTTGACGATCAGATCGCTGATAGCCGGAATGCCCGGGCGCCGGTACAGCACCGCGGATTTGACGCCGAGCTTGGTCGCGCCGACGCCGGGAATTTCCCAGTTGGCGAGATGGGCGCCGAAGCCGATCATCGCCTGGCCGCTCGTCCTGATGCGCTCAAAGCGCTCCGCCGTTTCCGGCGCGTAGGTGATGATGTCGCGCGTCGGCGTTTCGAAACCGGCGATGGAAAAATCGTCGAGATGGGCGAACTCGATGGCGAGGCGGCCGAGATTGTCCCACACCCCGCCGAGGATTTTTTCGATCTCGGCGTCGGATTTTTCCGGGTAGGCGGCGCGCAAATTTTCGCGGCCGAGCCGGTGCTCCTTGAGCAGCGGGCCAACTTTGCGCATGAAGGCGCCGGCGAAATTCGCCGAACGCCGGCGATCCATCCAATGGACCGCGCGCAACAGCCCGACCGTGAGCGCGCCGAGGGCCGGATCGAGTACGGGCTTCAAGCGGGCGCGTCCTAGAAGTTGACGATGATCTTGCCAAACACCTGCCGGCTTTCGAGCCGGGCGAGGCCATGTTCGAAATCGGCAAGCGCCACTTCGGTGTCGATCACCGGCAGCAAACCGGACGCCATCTTGGCGAGGCTGTCGTGGATATTGCGCAGCGAGCAGCCGAACGAGCCGGTGATGCGGTATTGCTGCAGATAGAGCTGGAACAGGTTCATGGTGATCGACTGGCCCGAGGTCGAGCCGCAGGTGACGAGCCGGCCGCCGCGCTTGAGGCAGAGCAGCGAGCCGTTGAACGTGTCCGGCCCGACATGCTCGAAGGCGACGTCGACGCCCTTCTTGGCGGTGAGCTTGCGCACCACGCCTTCGAACCGCTCGGTGCGGTAATTGATGACATGATCGGCGCCGAGCGCCTTTGCCTTTGCCGCCTTATCATCGTCGCCCACCGTGGTGATCACGGTGCAGCCGATCGCCTTGGCCATCTTGATGGCGGCGCTGCCGATGCCGGAGCCGCCGGCCTGCACCAGGATGGTCTCGCCGGGCTCGAGCTTGGCGTTGTCGAACAGCATGTGCTGCACGGTGCCGAACGCCACCGGCGCGCAGGCGGCATCGCGGAAGCTGACGTTTTGTGGGATCGGCACCACCAGCCGCGCCGGCATGTTGATCAAATCGCGGGCAAAACCGTCGACATGAAAGCCCATGATGCCGGAGACGTTTTCGCACAGATTATCGCGGCCCTCGCGGCAGGCCTTGCAGTGGCCGCAGGTGAGCGCGCCATAGGCGACCACGCGGTCGCCGACTTTGCTCGTGGTGACATCGCTTCCGACGGCAACGATTTCACCGGCAGCTTCAACACCGACGATCAGCGGCAGCTTGCGCTTGGCAAACGCCATGCCGCGCCAGCCCCAGACGTCGATGTGGTTGAGGCCGATCGCCTTGATGCGCAGTTGCACTTCACCGACGGACGGAGCAGGGGACGCGGCAATATCGAGCAACTCGATCTTGCGGTCGCTGACTAGTGTGAGCGCGCGCATGGTCGTACCCGGCACCGCCGCTGCGCGATCGTTCACGATCGTATCCGCAACGCCGGTCACGCCGGCTCCCGGGTCATGACCAGGCAAACATTTTGCCCGCCGAAGCCGAACGAATTCGAGATGGCGCGCCGCACCTTTGCGTCGCGCGCCTTGTTCGGCACCACGTCGAGCGCGATCACCGGATCCGGAATATTATGATTGATGGTCGGCGGGATGCGCTGATGCTCCAGCGTCAGCAAGGTGAACACCGCCTCCACGGCGCCGGCCGCGGTCAAGGTGTGGCCGATCATCGACTTGTTCGACGAGATCGGAATGCCGCGAATGCGTTCGCCGAACACCGCGGAGACGCCGAGATGCTCCATCTTGTCGTTCTCCGGCGTCGAGGTGCCGTGGGCGTTGATGTAGTCGACGTCCTCGGGGCCGACGCCGGCATCGGCGAGCGCGTTCTTCATGCAGGCGATGATCGGCTTGCCGTCGGGGCTGGAGCGGGTGCGATGGAACGAGTCCGATTTTTCGCCGCAGCCTTCGAGGATGCCGAGCACGCGGGCGCCGCGCGCCAGCGCATGATCCAAATCTTCCAGCACCAATGCGGCTGCGCCTTCCGCAAGCACAAAACCGTCGCGGTTCTTCGAGAACGGCTTTGACGCCTGTTCGGGCGGATCGTTTTGGGTCGACAGCGCGGACAGGAGCGAGAAGCGCACCAGCGATTCCGGCGTCAGCGAGCCGTCGGCGCCGATGGCAAGCGCCACCTCGCACTCGCCACGCCGGATCGCTTCGACGCCGAGTTGGATGGCGCTGGCGCCGGACGCGCACGCGGTGTTGAGCGAAATCGGCGAGCCTATGGTGCCGAAGTGGGCGGCGAGGTTTTCGCCGATGATGCCGTATTTCATCGACTCGTAATACGTCGCGAATTTCGGCTCGCGCGCTATGCCGGTCAGCTCGGCATAGCCGGCATCGGCGCCGAGCTTGGCCTCTTCCGCCATGGCGATGCGGTAGTGCCATTCGATTTCGAGCGGCGGTACGGCAAGGTACAGCGGCCCGGGAAACGCGCCCTTGCTGCCGATGCCGGCTTCGGCGATCGCTTCTTCGCCGGCGAGGATGGCGATGCGCTCGGACAGCTCGGCCGGCGACATGTAGTCCCGGTAGACCTGGTCGACGGCGCCGGCGATGGTGGTGCGCAGCCCCTCGATAGGAAAGCGGCTGATGCGGCGAATGCCCGATTCGCCGGCCGACAGTTTTGCCCAGTTGTCAGCTTTGCCGACGCCGAGCGGGGTGACCAAGCCGATGCCGGTGATGGCGATGATCGGACGGCCGGCTTTGTCGCGCTTTGCCATAAAGGACCTCTCCCTTAACCGACCCGCTCGATCAGACCGAGCCCTTCGCCGCGCCAACTGCCGACGCTGGTGACGACCACTTGCGACACGCCGCCGGCGCAGTCGCCGGTATCGCCGCTTCCGGTCGGGCCAAATAGCTTGCCGTGCTCCAGCACGGCGCAGCCAATGCCGAGATTGGCCAGGAACTGGGCCTCGACCCCATGCCCGATATACGTACCGGTGGCGCGAACGGGAAGGCCAAAATCCGTAAGCACCTTGTGCTCCGCCGAGGTCGCCGGTTCGGCGCCGCTGGCGCCGGAAATCACCGCCGCATGGGCGCGGTCGAGTGTTTCGGCGATGGTTTTGCATTGGCGGCGCAGCGTGGCTTCGGTCTCACCAGACTGCCGCTGATTGCGGTCGGACAGGACTGGCGCGAGGCGGGCCCGGGGGCGGGCGCCGCGCGTTTCGGCGTGCTCGCGGCTCTCCATCACCAGGAAGGCGCCCATGGTCGCGGTAGCGGCGCCGCCTTTCGGACCGCGGTCCCAGACGGGTGCGAATTTGTCCTGCAGCAGCAGGCCATTGACGCAAAGCTGGGAGGCGAGCAACACGTCCCAGCGTGCGCCGTTGTAGGCGCCCCCGACCAGAGTGAGATCGCTTTGGCCGGTGGCGATGCGCGCTTGCGATACGCGCACGGCGTCGACGCCAGCCGCTTCCTCCCCCATGAAGGTGCGCGAGGAGCCGACGACGCCGTGCACCAGCGAGATATTGCCGGCGAGCAGGTTCGGCAGCTGCGCCAGGAACAATGTCGGGCGCAGGTCGCTCATCAGGTGTTCGTTGAGATAGGCGCCTGGCCGATTGGTCTGACGCAGGCCGGCGAGGATCGCATTGTCGGCCGAGACATCGCGCTCGCCGCCACCGGCGGCGACGATCATGTCGGTGCGGTCGAGCAGTTCCGGCTTGCCGGCAACGCCGGCATCGCTCAGCGCCAGCCCCGCCGCATAGGTGCCGGCGCGCTGCCACAGCTCCATCTGGCGCTGATCGGCTTTTTTTGGAATCTGCTTGTCGAAACTCATCGCCGGCAGCGGATGCACGATATAGGGCGCGAAGGTCTTGTCGTCGTAGGGCGGCGGATCGCCGCGCTCGAGGCGCTGCCAATTCGCCTCCATGCCCTCGCCGAGACACGTGAGTAGGCCGACGCCGGTGATCCACACCTCGCGGCGTGCGCTCACTTCACCGGCTCCTTGAACGGAAACTGCAGGCGTTCCGCCCACTCCCGGATCGCCTGGCGGAATGCCGGGTTCGGGTAGGGCAGCATGCGGTAGGTGATCTGGGCGTCGCACACGCCCTTGCCCTGGCGGCGGCCTTTGACCTCGGCGACGGTAAAGCCCGAGCCCTCATGGATCACATGGCCTTCGAATTCGAGCTCATCGCCGGGAAACACCGCGCTGCGCATCTTGGCTTCTTTCACGCCGGCGAGAATCGGCATGATGTCGAAATTCGCCAGCGCGCTGGCAAGCCATCCGGTGGTCTGCGCCATGCATTCGATCAACAGCACGCCGGGCATCAGCGGATAGCCCGGGAAGTGGCCTTCGAAGACCGGGCTCTCGTTCGCTTTCGGGATTGTGCAGGCGGTGCGAATACGGCGCTCGCCGACATCGACGTCGACGATGCGGTCGAGCATCTGAAAATATTCAAGGCGCATGGTGGCGCCTCAGGCGCCCTTGGCGGCGATCAGCTCGTCGATACGGTCGCTCAGGTTCTTCAGCACAAAATACTGATCGGTGGTCGCCTTGCCGTCGTTGACTTCCTGCGTCCACTGTTCGAGCGGCAGTTTTATGCCGAACGCCTTGTCGATGGCGAAGGCGATGTCGAGGAAATCGAGACTGTCGATCTCGAGATCGTTGATGGCGTGACTTTCGGGCTTAATATTCTCACGCGGAATGTCGCAAGTTTCCGCAATGATTTCAGCCACTTTATCAAACGTGGTGGACATCAGACCTGCTCTTTTCGGCCACGGCGAGGATGGACGCCGGCCCAGTCCGGCGCATGCAAGCCCGACCGTGCCGGGCCCTTTAGGACGCGAACGCCCCGTATAGCGAAGGATGCCGGCAAGTTCAACGGCGGCGGCCGCGGCCGAAATCGCGCTGGAGTCTGCAGATAAGCCCCTGTGTGGGCTATCGGATTGTGGCCGCCGCGGCGGCGCTCCTCGCCTTGTTCAAACCCACGAAAGGCGCCAACATCGTCCCCGCGACCGCCTCGGCCGGATGACACCGGAACGCGGCGGCAACGGGGAAGAACTCATGCTGTACGCGCTCCGGCTCGCCGGATCGGCCGGGCTGATGATGGCGCTGGTGCCGCCGTCGGCCGGGGTCGCGCAGGTGCTGATGCAGCGCGACGTGTCGCTCAAAATGGCGCTGACCATCGCCGAGGCCGCGGTCGCCGAGTGCGACAAGACCGGCAACAGCGTCTCGGTGGCGGTGGTCGATCGCGCCGGACGGCTGCGCGTCTTCCTCCAGGGCGACAAGGCGGCGCCGCACAATATCGAGCTGGCGCAGCGCAAGGCCTATACGGCACGCACGTTCGGCCGCACCTCGGCCGATTGGGCTTCGCGCACCGAGCCGGGCTCGGAACTCGCCGGCCAGCGCCAGCTCGAACACGTCATTGCATTGAGGGGTGGCGTGCCGATCAAGGTCGGCGACGAGACCATCGGCGCCGTGGGCGTCAGCGGCTCGACCTCAACCGGCGACGAGGCCTGCGCCATGGCCGGCGTCGCCAGCGTGCAAGATCAACTCAAGTAATTTGTAGGGTGGGCTGAGCCAACGGGTCCGGCCCGAAGTGGCCGGCCCGATGACAGGCTCCGCGAAGCCCACGCGGTGCCGAGCTGCGTGGGCACGCTTCGCTTTGCCCACCCTACTTTTTGATCACCGGCAGTTCGATCGGCGCGCAATTCTGCCGGCCTTGCAGGGCGCAATCCTGGGCCTTTTGCATGGCGGCGATGGTATCGGCGATCCACACGCCGGCGGTGATGAGCACCGACACGATCACCACCGCGATGACGTTCATCAGCATGCGGTGCCGATAATCGATGTGGCCGTCTTCCTCCTCGAAGGCGGCGAGATCGTCGACCGGTTCGTCGCCATCGGGCGTAATCGGCGCCTGGCGCGGCGTCGCGACGCGGCGGCGCAACTGGAAAGTCAGGATCTGTCCGGACCCCATCAGTCCAGACTCCTGCGCCTCACTCGGATTTGGCCGATCCTGTGCCACGTCATGATCACCATGCAAATCGCATGCGAGGATAGCGCGTTTGCGCGGCGATTTCTAAGGAGAGATTGCCGCGCCGCCTTTAATGTCGTCCATTCCAAGACGCCGCGAATTGTCCTAGAATCGTCGTCGATGAGCATGCGCCGACATATCCGCGCGGCGGTGGCACTGATCGCGGCCTATGCGGTCGCGCTGCAGATGATTCTGCTTGCGCTGATCGGTCCCATGGGTGGTGCGACGCAATTCGCCGCTCAGCCGATCTGCTCGAGCTTTGGCACCGCCGGAACCGGCTCGGTGCCGGCCGGGCACAGCCAGGATTGCCTCGCCGCCTGTCTCACCGGCTGCTGCTGCGCCGCCGCCGCCGTGCCGGTACCGGGAGCCACGGTCGCCTATGCGCCGGAGCCGGCGCAGACCGTGACCGCCGTAATCGAGGCCGCTGCCGCCATGCGGCCCGGCATGACCGCGGCCCATCGCTCGCGTGCACCGCCGCTTGCCTGATTTCCGACAGTGGCAATGGCAAAACCTTCCTGCCTGTTGGGCAGATACCGCACGGAGCAGTTCCATGACCAACCGCACGATCATCTCTCGCGGCCTCACAGCCGCTTTCGCGCTCGCCCTGACGCAACTCGCGGCGACCGCCGCTTGGGCCACCGACTATAATGTCGGCCCGATCCAGATCACCGCGCCGTGGGCGCGGGCGACGCCGAAGGGCGCGTCCTCGGGCGCGGCCTATATGACGATCACCAACACCGGCAAGACGCCCGACAAGGTCAGCTGCGTGTCGAGCGACGCCAGCGCCGAATGCCAGATCCACACCATGACCATGGACAACGGCGTGATGCAGATGCGGCCGGTCGAAGGCGGCCTGGAAATCAAGCCGGGCGAAACCGTGACGCTCAAGCCGGGCGGCCTTCACGTCATGCTGGTCAACCTCAAGCATCCGCTGGAGCAGGGCAACTCGGTGAAGGCGACGCTGAAGTTCGACACCGCCGGCTCGGTGGATGTCGACTATCCGATCGCCGCCATCGGCGCCGCCGCGCCCGGCGTTCCCGCCGGCGGCGGCACCATGATGATGCAAGGCGGCGGCGGCATGCAGATGAACAAGCCGTGATGGGGCGCTATTTGCCTTCCTTGAACGGCGCCTTCATGCCTTGCGGCAGCGGCGCCTTGAAGGTGTTGAGCGTCATCGACACCATGGCGTAGTAGCCGAGGATGCCGACCAGCTCGACGACGCCGGCGTCGCCGAGCACTTTCTTGACGCGATTGTAAGTCGGCGTGCTGACGCGCTTCTTCGCGTAAAGCTCCTTGACGAAATCATAGATCGCCATCTCGTCCTTCGGCGCCTTTTTCGGCGCGCGGCCGGCCTGGATGGCGGCGATGGTTTCGGGCTTGACGCCGGCCTTCTCCGCCATCGGCGCATGCATCGCCCATTCGTATTGCGCCTTCCACTGCTGGCCGGTGCACAGAATGGCGAACTCCGACAGGCGCGGCGACACGCTGGTCTTGAAGCGCAGATGCCCGCCGAGCTTTTGCGCGAGTTCCCCGAAGGTCGGCGAATGCAGATAGATGGCGAACGGGCCCGACATCTTGAATTGGCCGCGCGGGCCCGACGCGATGGATTGCGCCAGCGCGCGCTGATCGGCGGTCAGGGTGCTCTCGCTGAGCTTGGGCAGGCGGGGCGATTGCATATCGGCCATGGGTGTTTCCTCTTGTGACGGCGGACGGGCGGCGCCGTCCTTGATGATTGTTCTATCGCTGAGCCGGCGACGGGCGGGACGGCATAATGAACGAGGCGAGGGCGGTCCGCTACCGGCGCTTCTTGGCTTTGGCCTTTGCCGGACTCTTCTTTGCCGGCTTCGGCGCCGCGCGTTTGGCGACCGCGGCACGTCGCGCCGGCATCAAGCCAGCCTTCTCCACCTGGCGCACCCAATAATCCCAGGCGCGTCCCATGGACGGCGGCCGCAACTGGTGCGCCGAGGTGAGTTTGGCTTCGCCCGGAGAGAGCGAATCCACGTGGCCGTGGGCGATGGCCTGGCTCAATAGCTTGGCGTTGTCGCAGCCGAACACGGTGCGGAATGTCAGCTCGCGCAAGCTCAAGCCGGCGACAGTGGCGCCGTGGCGGCGCATCAGCACCATCCAATGCGGGCCGAGCGCGCGGGCGAGCGACGCGCCTTCCTCGGGCTTGATCACCAGCATGTTGGTGTCGCCGAACTCGTCGCGTTGATCCCAGAACGGCACCTGGCCGATGACGGCGCCGAGATGAAACACCGGCACCATCTCGCGGCCGGAAATGGCGTAAGGCAGCACGGCATGGGCGTGGTGATGGACCACCGCGTTGACCTCAGGCCGCGCTTTATAGATTTCGCCGTGGATCACCCGCTCGCTGTAGAGGCGGAACTCGGTCGGCTTGACCGGCTCGGAATCGAGGTTGAGCTCGACGATGTCGGAAATTTCCGCCAATTCCGGCGCGCGGTGGCGCGGGATGAAATAGCGTTTTGGATCGCCCGGATGGCGCACGCTGACATGGCCGAACGCATCAAGCACTTTCTCGTTGGCCATGATGCGGGTCGATACGATCAATTCGTGTAGCAGTTCGGCAATTTGATCCGGCATGGTTGGTTGGCTCCCTTTTGATATTTTTCCCGCAAGCTTTTCGGCGCCTGTTTTGGCATCATGGCGTGGATCGCGCTAGGAGCATCCCATGACGGTCGCGGTGAAAGCCCTGTTCTTCGATGTGTTCGGCACGCTGGTCGATTGGCGCACGTCGATCGCGCGGGAGGCCGAAGCGATGCTCAAACCGCTTGGTTTTACGCTCGATTGGCCGGCCTTCGCCGACGCCTGGCGCGGCGAATATCAGGGCGCCATGGACGAGGTGCGCTCCGGCCGCATACCGTTCTGCAAGCTCGACATACTGCACCGGCGCAATCTCGAGCTGATCCTGCCGCGCTTTCATGTCGGCACGCTCACCGAGGAGCAGCTCCGCGCGCTCAATCTGGCGTGGCACCGGCTCGATGCCTGGCCCGACGTACCGCCCGGGATGGCGCGGCTCAAACGCAAATACATGCTGGCGCCGGTGTCGAACGGCAACATTTCGCTGATGGTCGCTCTGGCGCGGCGCAACAATCTGCCGTGGGACGCCATTCTCGGTTCGGAGATCGCCGGCGATTACAAGCCAAAGCCGCGAGTCTATCTCGCCGCCGCCGCCGCGCTCGATCTGCCGCCGCACGAATGCATGATGGTCGCCGCACACACCAAGGATCTGATGGCGGCGGCGGCGCTCGGGCTACGCACCGGCCACATCGCGCGTCCCAACGAGCACGGCCCCGGTCGCGGCGAGACGGCGCCGGGCGAGAAGGTCGATTTCGCGGCGAAGAGTCTCGAGGATTTGGCCGGGCAGCTCGGGACGTAAGGCACTTTCCCCTCCCCCTTGTGGGGAGGGGCAGGGTTGGGGTCGGGAGGCGGCGCGCAAACGTCGACGCTCCCACGTCACCTCACGACCCCCACCCCACCCTCCCCACAAGGGGGAGGGCTAAGGAAGAAGCGCCGGATAATCCGTATAACCCTTCGCCGCACCGCCATAGAACGTCTTGCGATCCGGCGGATTGAACGGGCCGCCGCGGCGGAAGCGTTGATCGAGATCGGGATTGGCGAGATAGAGCGCGGCGAACGACACCAGGTCGGCGTCGCCATCACGCAGCACCGCATTGGCGCGTTCGAGATCGTAGCCTTTGTTGGCGATGAGCGGCCCGCGCCAGATTTTGCGGAAGAAACGAATGTCCGGCATCTCGCCCGCGGCCACCGGATCGCCCGGTCCCGGCTCGACGATGTGCAGATAGGCGATGCCGAGCCGGTTGAGCTCGTTCGCCGCTATCGAAAACGTCGCCGCCGGATTGCTGTCGGCAATGTCGTTATACGGATTGGTCGGCGACAGCCGCACGCCGACGCGCTCGCCGCCCCATTCGCCGATCAGCGCTTGCGTCACCTCGATCAGGAAGCGCGCGCGGTTTAGTGCGCTGCCGCCATAGCGGTCGGTGCGCTTGTTGGTGCTGTCGCGCAAAAACTGATCGATCAGATAGCCGTTGGCGCCGTGCAGCTCGACGCCATCGAAGCCGGCGTCGTGGGCGTAAGCCGCGCCGTGGCGAAAATCTTCGACGATGCCGGGAATTTCGCTGGTCTCCAGCGCGCGCGGCGTGACGAAAGCTTCCATGCCGTTGGTCGTCCACGCCTGACCCGCCGGCGCGATGGCCGACGGCGCGACCGGGAGCGCCCCGCCCGGCTGCAAGGCCGGATGCGAGATGCGGCCGACATGCCAGAGCTGCAGGAATATCCGGCCACCGGCGCTATGCACCGCGTCGGTCACGAGCTTCCAGCCGGCCACTTGCTCGGCGCTATGGATGCCCGGCGTGCCCGGATAGCCGACGCCTTGCGGCGAGACTTGCGTGGCTTCGGTGACGATCAATCCGGCGCCGGCGCGCTGCTCATAATAGGTGGCATTGAGCGCGGTCGGCACATTGCCCGGCCCGGCGCGGTTGCGCGTCATCGGCGCCATCACCACGTGGTTCGGCAGGTCCAGCGGGCCGAGACGGAAGGGTGAGAAAATATCCACGCTACTCATTTCAACACCACACTCGTCAGCCCCACACTTGTCAGCCCCAGACTTGTCAGCCCCAGACTTGTCAGCCCCAGACTTGTCAACCCCAGACTTGTCAGCCCCAGACTTGTCAGCCCCAGACTTGCCAGCCCCAGCCTT
>Ga0210395_10001530_pt1 | contig 17875 bp, 17 predicted proteins | sample IncBWH4OmetaG_FD_150861 | JGI IMG/M metagenome (GOLD analysis project Ga0210395, IMG submission 150861) | Forest soil microbial communities from Barre Woods Harvard Forest LTER site, Petersham, Massachusetts, United States - Inc-BW-H-4-O ...
GGGAACAAATCATGGATCGCTTCGACAACCAGCGGTGCGCCGTCACGATCTTGCACATCGGCCGGGTGGACCGCGGCTCCGACCATCAAGCCGGTGGTATCGGTCACGATATGCCGTTTGCGACCCTGCTTATTCGTGCTCTCACGAAATCGGGTTATAGTGCTCGCGCGCGGACTCACCGCGATTGCTATGAACGGTCACTCCGATGACGAGCATTGCACCGACCCTTCCCGGAAGCACTGGGGATTCGGCGAGCGCACTGGAGCGCCTGGATCGGGAGGACTTGATCAAGCTCGTCAAGGGCATGCTCAGCAACGGCGTGGCGCTTAACTTCTATGGCAAGCGCACCGCGCAGGAAATTTCACGGCGCGTCCGCCCGCGCGTCACGCGCCGGGAGCCAAAGCTGCATGTTGGCGACCCGGACGACCAGGCGAAGAACCTGCTCGTCGAGGGCGAGAACCTTCAGGCGATGGTGACGCTCTACAAATACCGCGGCCAGGTGGACCTGATCCTGACGGACCCACCATACAACACCGGACAGAGCTTTCGGTACAACGATAAGTGGGACGAGGACCCGAACGACCCGGACCTTGGGACGGTTGTGGCCAAGGAAGACGGCTCGCGGCACACCAAGTGGATTAAGGCGATGATGCCTCGCCTGCAGATGATGAAGGCGATGCTCAAGCCGAGCGGCGTCGTCGCGATCTGCATCGACGAAAACGAGCTTTTCCACTCGGGATGCTGATGGACGAGGTGTTTAAGGAGGAGAATCGCCTCGCCATCATCAACTGGCAGAAAACGACGGTTAAAAACAACTCCAAGCATGTCTCGGAGTCGACCGATTACGTGCTGGTGTATGCGAAGGACTTGCCGCTCGCTAAAACGCGGCTGCTCGATCGGTCAGAGAAGTCCAACGCGCGCTTCGGTAATCCCGACAAGGACCCGGATGGGCAGTGGAAGCAGGGGGATCTGACGGGTAACGGCGCCGACAGTCACAGGACGGCGCTCTATGCAATCCAATCGCCCTTCGACGGCGAACTGCATTATCCCGGAGAGAACCGCTGCTGGGCCTTTGAGAAGCGGAAGCTCAAAGAATGGCTGACGGGGTGGGGCTCCGAATATGTCGAGCGGGATCTGAAGGATGGGCGGACAAAGGCGGTCGTAATCAGGGGCGCGCCGTTGCTGGGCGAGGCTGGTTTCGGCCCGGATAACACGTCATTGAAACGCGCGCGGGAAAACGCGCTCGCGAAGCTCGAGGCGGGAGCCTGGCCGCGGCTCTATTTCGGAATGCAGGGCACCGCGAAGCCGATGCTGAAGGTCTATTACACCGGCATCAAGGCCGGTGGTGCCGACGACATTCTGGGTCGAGGAAGAGGAACTGCTGGAGCTGGGCGCCGTGTCCTGGGACCCGTCACAAACAGGGCGAAGCCGCGAAGGATTGGAAGAGCTCGATGAAATAGTCGGGCCCGGTCACAACTTCACGACGGTGAAGCCGCTAAGTCTGTTATGAAAATCATACAGCTCTGGTGCCCGCCGGGCGGACTAGTGCTCGATCCTTATGCGGGATCCGGCACGACAGGACATGCGGTTCTGGATCTTAATTTGCAAGCTGGCGGCTTGCGCCGCTTTGTGCTGATCGAGCAGGGCGCGCCAGAGAATGGCGACAAATATGCTCGATCGCTCACCTGGAAGCGGCTGTACAACGCCATCACCGGCGAGCGGCCGTCAGGCAACGGCGCAGAGCCTCTGGGCGGCGGTTTCGAGTTCCGGATGCTGACGCGCCAGATCGATGCGAAGGCCGTCCTTTCGATGAAGAAGAGCGAACTGGTCGATGTGGTGATTACGTCCCATTGGGACGAGAACCGGCGCGGCAGCCCGAATCTGGTCAGGATCGAGGACCCGAAATACACCTATCTCGTGGGGAAGGATGATCGCGGCGAGGGGTATTTCATCATCTGGAACAATGGCGGCCCGGTCGGGCAGCTCGACCGCGAGAGCTACCGGCTGGTGCCCAAGGATGCGGAGAAAGCAGAGCTGAAGCCGCCTTACCACGTTTACGCGCGGTATGAGGTCTATCAGTCGCCAAACGTACAATTCTGGAAGATTCCGGACAAGATCCTCGCGCACCTCGGCCTCAATGAGAACAGCGACCGCTTCAATGAGGGGGAGGACGAAGAGGCCGCCTGATGAACCTTTTCCAATTCCAGAGCGACGCTTCGGAGAAGATCGCCGGGCGATTCTGGGAGTACATGCTGGATCCTCTCATGATCCGGCGCACGCAACCCGTTCCCTTCTACCAGAACCTGGCAGCCATTACCGGCGCTGGAAAGACGCTGATTCTCGCGGACGCAATCGAGCAGATGCGCGGCCGTCTTCCGATAGAGCCGATCGTGCTCTGGCTTTCGAAGGGCCGCGTGGTCGTCTGGCAGACCTACGCCAACTTGTCGGCGGGGAAGTACGCCGACCTGGTGGAGCGGTTTGAGGTAAAGCCGCTGCTCGAATGCAAACCGGACGATGTCACCTACTCCGCGCGCGGCCTGCTGCTTGTCGCGACGGTCGGGAAGTTCAACCAGAGGGACAAGGAGAAGGGCGACCGGAAGATTTTCCAAACACAGCTCGACGATGCCGATCAGTCGCTCTGGGGGCTGCTTAAAGCGCGGCGGGACGCGAATGGCCGACGGCGGCAGCTCATCATCGTCTATGACGAGGGTCACAACCTCTCGAATCAGCAGACCCTGCTGCTGATGGAACTGGAGCCGGATGCGCTGATTGCGGCCAGCGCTACGACGCGCGTCCCGCAGGCGCTGGCCCCGACGATAGAGCGGCTCAGGCGTGAGAAGGGCTGGGCGGACGAGGATTTGGTGACGGCCGTCAAAAGCTCGGAGGTTGTCAGATTCGGCCTGGTCAAAAAGCAGATTATGCTCGGCGGATACATGACGCCGATGGAAACCGCGGTCGACGATCTGCTCGCGGCAATGAAGGAAGCGGAAACCTCGGCCGTCAGCCTCGGCGTCTCGCTGCGGCCGAAAGCGATCTACGTCAGCAACACCAATGCCGCGGACGGGATAACAATCAAGGATGATATGGCGCGGCCGTTCCGCGAGCGCCGGGCGCGGCCGATCCTGATCTGGCGGCATCTGGTCGAGCATGCCGGCGTCGACCCGGAAAATATCGCGGTCTATAACGATCTGAAGTTCGATAAGCGGATGCCCCCACCCCCTGGCTTCAACCTGTTCTCCGGCGGGGATTCCGACTACGACCGCTTTATGGTCGGGGATTACCGCCACATCATCTTCAACCTGAGCCTGCAGGAAGGCTGGGACGACCCCGAGTGCGCCTTCGCCTATATCGACAAGGAGATGGGCTCGCCGGACCAGGTAACGCAGATCGTCGGGCGCGTCCTGCGGCAGCCCGGGGCGCAGCACTATGCGTCGTCGAATCTCAACACGGCGCATTTCTACATCCGCACGGACGAGCGGGGCGTCTTTGAGGCGATCCTCGCCGACGTCGAGCGGAAGCTTGCGGCGGAGAGTCCGGAAATCGGGATCACCGTCCGTCGGGAGACGCACGGGGGCAATAAGCCCTACAAGGAGCCACTGCGCCCGCGCCAGGTACCAACCGTGTCCGTGGATTCGACCTATGCCCACCCGCCTGTCGCGGCCATCGTCGAGGGCACCAACAATTACCGGAACGACACGGACAACACCGTGGGTAAGGGCGGCCGGATTCAGGTACTCCAAACGATAGGGGAGGGGGCGTCAGCGGTCGAGGAATGGGTCGAGGTGGCCCACAGCAACCGGGTGACCGCGCGGTGGGTGATGCGTCGGGAGGTGCAGCGGCTGGTCCCCAGCCGCGGCGACCGCGAGCATAGCCCGATCAATCTTTGTGATATCGAGGACCCGCGCTTCGACGCTCTAATCGAATACAGCAGTCGGGCGGCCGAGCATATCCGGGAGCAGGCCCGCAAGATCGTAGACGCCTATATCGAGCATTCGACGATCGTACAAAACGCCCTGGATGAGCCCTACACGGTCGGCAGCGTCCTCGTCGATGAGGCGAAGATGGTGCGGTTCCGTAATGCGGTGCATGAGGGCTACAGCGACCTCAATCCCTCGCTCGAGCGGCCCTTTGCCGAGGCGCTCGATAAGACCCGGCGCGTCTGGTGCCGTAATCCCTCTGCCGGCGGGTTCTCCATCCCGCTCCTTGATCACGGCAACACGCAGACGTTCCGTCCTGACTTCCTGGTCTGGGTCGATAACCAGATCATGGCGATCGACACCAAGGGCCCGCATCTGCTCACTGTCGACGTCATGCGCAAGCTGTTCTTCATCGACAAGGTCGAGGAAGGGCCGGAGCTCGTCATTCGGATGGTCAGCGAAGGGACCTGGCATGTCGCTCCTACCGGTTTATTCAGCAGGACCGGCGGTTCTTCCGGCGAGTACTCCGTATGGATCCAGCGCCAGGGCAGGGCGCACGTAACCCCTTGCAGGAGTTTGTCGGAAACTGTCGATGTGTGCCTCAGGACGAGTGCCCGTTAAGCGACGGGCATCTCTTGAAATCCCGCTTTGAACTCGACGGGCGTGGTGGCCGCCCAGCGGCGGATTGCCTCTGGTTTCCTGAGTTCAACCACGGCGCTCTCGGCAAGGATCATCTGCGGCGTGACGGCCATGACGGTATGCGCGGCCCTGGGCGCTGGCGATGCGGCTGCATCGGAGCAGGTCGCGCAATGTCCCGCCTCCGCCCTGGCGCTGCCGCATGTCGACGCTTGCGACCCGTCGCTCAGCGCCGAAGAAGATATCGCTGGGCCGCGGAGTGACGCCGCGCCGCTGGTTCTTGTTGCGGAGGCTGCGGAGATTCCAGATCCCCACTCCGATGCCAACGCCTGCGCCTCGGCGGCTTGGCAAGGCTCAAGCTCGGGCGCACGCTCCGGCTGCGGCGCCGCAGCCGACCCCAAAACCAACGCCGCAACCCGCTGCGGCTCCGGCAGATTAGATTCTGCGCCGAGGTTCGTATGCCTGACAGGGCGACTGAAAAATACAGCGCCTGGGAGCATGACGACACGGTGCGCGCTTTGCTGTGGGGCGCGCTCGGCGTCGGCCTGGTGGTCGCAAGCGCGGCAACCGGGGTTGCATCGCTGTTCGGCTTGGCGCTGCTCGTGGGCGGGATCGTCGCCGGTATCAAGGCAATGGGCGAGGTCGGGCGCGCGGCTGCCGCAGCGGACAGAATTGAAGGCCAGGAAGCGCTGAACGACGCGCGCCGGGCCTCGGTAGAGATCTCAGCGGCGGAGATCGCTGCGGCGCTGAAGTGAGGCTCGCCTTGCCGTGCCGCGAACCGAGTACGGGAGGGATAGGGTGGCGATTACGGTGCATGACAATCAAGGACAACTGCCTTCACGATGAAGGCCTTGGAAAGAGGTGCGGCTTGTTCGTCGAATTCACGCTGTGCCTGATCGACGCTCCAGTCTGGAGTATCGCTTCTGCGATAGTCTTCGGGATCCCACTTCGGCTTATCAAACCAGCCGATTAAATAAATCCCAACGGGAGCGGCAAGCTTTACCAGATAGTCTTCGACAAGCTGCGTCTTCATCGCGGTACGCAGTTGACGGTTCCAGCAGCCCTTGGTCTCGACCACCGCGGTAATCGTGTTGAAAGTGTCGGAGTTTTCCGATCTTTGCAGGGCATCGACCTTGATGTCGGTGCGCGTTCCGGCTCCCGCCCCGGGGACCCGACCGATTTCTACCTCGCGGTTGAGGATAATCCCGCCGTCGACCAGGTCGCGTTTTAAAAAGCGCTGCACATGATCCGAGAGCGCGTTCTCATCGACCGGTCTCAGGGTCAGGGTACGGTTCGCCTGCCGGTCCCAGAGATCTCTGATGGGGGTCTGCTCGCCGTGCAACTCGCGTTCGTACCGCCGCAGGGCTTGAAGGAGTGCGTCGGCGAGTTGCGCCGCCGACTGGACGAGTACGCCGCGCGTGGTTTCCGTGACGCGGATGATTTCACCGGGCGAGAGCGGGCTCCAGGTCTTTCTGCGCATGGCTTGCTCCGCGTCGAGCAATTGGTACGCGAGCCAATCGCGATCAGGGAGTTGGTGTAAGGCGTTTTGCAATGCCTCGACCGCAGCCGCCGTGCCCTTATTGACCAGCTGGCTGAGAATCCCGTCTCTCAGATGCGCGACAGAATCCCGTGGGCCTGCGTAAAAAGCGCCGCCGGTGTGACGGTGGGCGTCCTCTCGGACCGGAAACGCCTGCTCGAGCCAGATATAGAGGGCGCCGAGTTGTGTCTCCGTAAGAGACGAATAAAACGAACCGTCGAGACGGTATTGATGTGCAATTGTCAAAAATAGTTCAACGCCAAACTGGCTGTCGGCCACGACCTGTTGCCAAATCGAGGGCCAGGACGAACCGGGAGAGTGCGCCGTCAATCGCGCGGCGGCCGCAAAGGCGTAGGGGCGGTGGCGCGCGGCGCGAAGGCGGCGGGCGGTCAATCGGCTGGCTGCAAAATCGCGGGCGGGGGCGAACTGCGCTGTAAGCAGGGGTTCCAGAATCGACTCGAATTGCGCGGGGGAGTTGTTGGGGTTCTTGAGCTCGGCGAAAACGGTTTCCTTGAGTGGGGTGCTGCTCCAGCACTGGGCGAGCGTGCGCAGGATCCAGAATGGGCTTATCCCCGAAGATGGGCTTAGCCCCGAAGTCTGGGGAGGCTGTGAAGGCTGGGGAGGCGGCTGAGCGCGGCTGCGCCGCCGTTCGGTGCGGATGAGCCATTGCACGGTGCGCGCGAAGTCGGCCGGGGCCTTGGCGCACGCGTCGGAGGCAATGACTTCGTCGACCTTGCCATTTTCCGTGCCGGTTTCCTTGGGAACGGCGACGACGACGGGAGCCCATTTTGCCCACGCGACAGGATCGAGGCGTTCGTAAGCTTGTGGATCCGCGTCTTTCAACAAGAGCAGCGCGCGATAAGCGGCGACGTCGTTGCGTCTATGGGCGTTGGTGCCAAGCCATTTTCCGACTAGCGGCTGCGCGTCTGCCAGGTATTTGCGGGCCGCGGCGATGATTCGGGAACGTGTTGCTTCGTCGGCTGCGATCCACCCGGGCATCTTGATGATCCTGGATTGCAGCTCATCATAATGAGTGCTCGCCGGCTCAAGGGTAAGTTCGAGGTTCAGCCGCCACCAGGCGTCAATGTCTCCGGCCTCAAATCGCTCCAGCCCCATGCGCACGCGATCGGCGGGAGGCGGATCTACGGGCGCCGGTCTGAGCCTTTCATGCTCGAGTTCGAGCTCATGGTATTGGCGCATGTCCGCCGCGCGAGGCGAGTCCAATGGAACGCCGTCCAGGAGGTTCTCGTAGCACTGATGCAGCGGCGGCCACCGCATCGCTACGTCGTACAGCGCCTCAAACTGAGATGGCTCCCAGGGGTTGAAAATCGCCTGTATCAGGGCGCATAGGGACAGAGGGTTGAGCCCGGCAACAGGCGCCGTCCCGCCAGGGGATATCGACAAAAGCCACTCCAAGTCGGAAACTTCCAGGAAGAGCTTGCGCAAAAGGAAGCCGTCGGATGGTTGAAGCGGCGGCTCTCCCTGCTTTAGAATGGCCAACAGAAATTGATGCCTTTTTGCTTCATTTTCGCGAATGTCGCCTTCAAACGAATTATTCTCATTCCTCAAAAATATCCGGTACAACCGGCGCATCACCAAGATGACGTAAGCGGTAAAAGCGCATAATATGTCCGGCTGGTCTATGTATTCCCACGCCCGCATCAAAACACCGTCGGCGAGTTGCTTGGTGTGAAACTCATCCGTCTGGCTTGCGGTGCGGGCAAAAGCGGTTGCCCATTGAAGCGCGGGCAGCAGGTCGGCTCCGGAAAGAGATTTCGCCAAATCGCGCGTCAGGAACGTCACATACGCGCCAATGAAATTCTGGGGTGGGGGCGTGATCAATCGAAACAGCTCGGCGCTCGTCAGATGGTCCGGCCATAGGATTTGCAGCGCCCGCCCCTTAATCTCATCCTGCGGATCGGGACCGAGCTCGCCGCGCGCCAACGGCAGCAGCCGTATCTTGGCGTCCTCGTCGCCGGTGTCGCCAATCGCTGAAACCGCATGGGTCCGGATCGAGGCGTTTTCGGCGGGATTGAGGGCGACGTTGAGAATTTCGGCCTGCAGCTCTTGAAGCGAGCAGGCGCGGGCAATCATCAAGGCCGCTCGCCGGGCGATGACGTGTTTGGCGGGGTCGATGATGTACGACCGCAGCTGGTCCGCAAGGCCGGGATGTGCGAGCTTCCGGTAGTCGAGCGCGATCCCGAAGCCGAAGTCGTGGGCGCGCTGCTCGTGGAAGGCGGTCAGAAGCGCGGCGGTAAGGGCGGCGAGGTCGGTCTGGCTCCAGCTGAGCAAGTCGCCGCGGAGCAGCGCAAAGGGTTCTTGAACGATAAGGCCGTTGCGCACCGTTTCGCTGCGCGAGGCCACCCATGCGGCCACGGTCCAGAGCTGGAGAATCAGGCCGCCGGTTGGATGGCACAATATTTTCAGGATGTTGTCGGCAGTGGTCTGCTTCGTGACGAGGTAATCGGCGGCGAGGAACTCGGCATAGCTTTGATGCGCCCACCCCATGCGGGCGGCGCCTCGCGATGAAAACAGGCCGGTGTCCAAAACCTCGCGTAAATTGTCCTCGCTCGCATTGAAGGGTTGGAAATCGCCGGTTTCGCCGCCGGTGGAAAGAGCCGAGAGCGGCACATCCTCATCCGGTCGCTGGCCGGTTTCAGGGTCCGTCCAGAGGGCGAAGCGATTGGCAAGCATTGTTACCGCCGCGATGCGGCCGGCCAATCGGTAGCGCTGACGGCCGTTCAGCTGACCGACGCGGCGCGCGCCACGTCTGCTGGGGTTGCCTTCCTCGCAAAGGCCGAGGCATCCCTGGGAATAGAGATCGGTAATGCGCTCCGGCAGGCGGCCGGAATTATGGAATATGCGGAACAGCAGGTTTAGCGTCAGGGGTTTGATGGCGAAGGGAACAGCATTTGCCTTGTGTATCTCCTCCATGAATCGGGCGGGATCTATCTGCCGCCGCGCGGCGGCTTCGATGACATCTTTTCTGCGGAGGTACGCGAGCTCGAACACTCCAACGGCATCTTCGCCCCAAATGGCCTTGAATGCGTTCTCCAGCAGTTCGTGAGGCCACGCGGCCGTGCGGCAGGCGATGCGGATCGACATCCGCGCCGTGGGATGCCGGGGCAATTCATCCACGAGGAGGGCGGCAACGCTATCGATCCGCAGAAGGGCTTCGTCGAGGCTGTCCAGGTAAAGAACGAGGTGGGAATTGCCCGCTCGCCAGGCTGTAAAGTCCGTGCTTTCGAATACTCTGCGATGAAGGAAGACTTCGGACGCGAACGAACGCAAATCGACATGAATGGAGACGCGGCCGTCTTCCGGTTTTGGTTTTTCGAATGCGTTGAATTCAGCCTGAAGCGCGGCTGATTTTCCGATGCCCGGTTCGCCGAGCAAGCCCAAGGCTCGGAAATGCTGGAGTTCGGACAGCGTGTCGAGCTTGTACGGCGAGTATCGGGCAACCTCGGACTGAGGGTCGCGCAGGAAGCCGCCGTCGGAAAGGTCGATGCTTCCGTCGCGGGGCACCCAGAACCGCTGCCATGGGTAAGTCGGATCTGGTTGGCCGGAAGAGGCCATCATAGCTGCGGCGGGTGATGGGCTTGCGCGGCTGAAGGCCTGCGGCGCCCCTTGAGGACGTTCAGGGCGGTAGGGTCGTGATCGAGCAGCGCGAGCGCGCTGCTGATCGCGCGGCTGGGCAGCAAGTCGCCGGTTTCGTACTTCTGAAACGCGCGCGGGCCGCCGCCGATCAGCTCGCCGGCCTGCTCCTGGGAGAGGGCGAGCGTCTTGCGGATGCGGCGGATCTCGTCGGGCGCAAGCAGGCCTTCGGCGTGGGCCTTGAGCCGGTTCAGCATTCGATCGGACACCTTCATGTCGGCGCCGGTGTGGATGGCCTCGTCCGAGGCATCGCAATACCAGCCGGGCATATCGAAGGTGACGCTCTCGCCCTTGTAGGCGAGCGTGAGGGGCCGCACGGCGCGGTGCATCGGGGCGCCCGTTTTAGGGCAAATAGGATCAGTCATCGGCTTTCTCCTTAAAAGACATCAGCAAAAATTGCGTCACGGCGTCGGCGGTAAATTTCACGTAGAGCAACCCTGCGGATGAAGGTACGTGGTAGACGTCTTGCCACGCGCGGTGATCCTCGAGAGCGGTCATCGACTTGTAAAAATGCGGCCGCTGCATGGTCTGAAGGGTCGCGACGATTTCGGCGCGGCCAAATCCCAGAGCCGCAGCGCCGCGAAGCGCCGCGCCGGTGACGCGGAGCTTGTCCGCGTTATCGAATGCCGCCTTGAACGCCTCCAGGTCATAGGTGGGCTTTCGCTTCTCCGTCATATAATAGTAACAGGATACACCATGATGGTGTAAAATGCAAGGCACACCTTTATGGTGTGTGTCTGAGAGGTCACTGTCGGAGGGAAAACGGGATCGGATGTGCCCAACCTGTAGTGTAACATAAAGATCCTATGGGGACCGTCGATTGCCGGAGTTGATACGCTCAACGCCGCCAATAGCGCATCGAGGAGGAACCGATGCTCCCCAGTATCCGCCGTGGAGACGCGGAGAACCGCGCGTCTGTGCAATGGTAGTACCGCCAACCCCGGAAGAGGAAGACCGTCGGCGGGTATGCCGCGAGCGTGCGATACTGTTGCAGGAGCGGATCCGGCACACGAACCGCATCAAGGGTCTGCTCGCTGGACAAGGCATCACGGGTTTTAATCCGCTGCAGAAGGACCGTCGGCAACAGCTCGACGCGGCTCGCACAGGCGATGGTCGTTCGCTTCCGCCCCACCTGAAGGCCGAGATCCTGCGCGAGATCGAGCTGATCGAATTGCTCCAACGCCAGATCGCCGATGTCGAGGCCGCGCGCGAGGTCCTCGCCGGGCCCAAGTCAGCCCAGGCCCCATCTCCAATCGTTCTACTCAAGCAGCTCAAGGGCGTCGGTCCGGAGATCGCCTCAGTCCTTTACCTCGATGGCCTCTTTCGAAACTTCGGCAATCGCCGCCAGCTGGCTGCCTATGCCGGACTCGCGCCAACACCGTGGCGGAGCGGCACGGTCGACCAGGAACAAGGGATCTCCAAAGCGGGCAATCCGCGTCTGCGCAGCACCATGATCGAGTTTGCCTGGTTATGGCAGCGACATCAGCCTGCAAGCGCTTTGAGCCGTTGGTTCCATTCCCGCGTCGGCAAAGAACGGGGACGGATCCGTCGGATCGCGATCGTTGCGCTCGCCCGCAAGCTGCTGATTGCGGTCTGGCGCTATGTAACCCAGGGCGAGATCCCGGAGGGCGCCATCTTGAAGACCGCATAGGGTGGGCCGGAATCCACAACGATCGTCACAGCATTCGACGAGGAAATTCCTCGTCGGATCTTGGTGGGTGGACCGCATAACGTCCTGGCTGCAAGATGCCGCCATAAAGATTGGTCCCATCCTCCCGAGCCGTGGCCTCGAGTACGAGGGATTTTGGTGTCAGCTGCTCCGAGCAGCGATCGGATGTGAGGTTCTGCGGCACGGTGCTGCAGTTGACCAAACGGCTCGAACCAAGACCTGACCAGGGAAACCTATCAGCATGACCGAATGACCAGTTGACCCGGCCCATCCCCATGTGAGGACGTTAGGTTACACTATATCCAATTCACTCGTCATCCACTTAGGTACGTATTACTCGTACTGCATCAGACGTTCGGCATCCGGATATTGTTCTATCACCGCTTTTACGTCGCTCGTAATATTCGTACCTTCTACATTCATTCCTATTTTGCCTTCTGCCGCGCTAACGAGTGCTTTGATTGCGGCTACAGGGTTGAAACCGAAACAAAAATAGCTCACACCTGCAGCGATTATATCTATTATGGTGTTGATGCCGATCATGTGCCCGGACTCATTCAAAACCACTCCTCTCAATACGCCGATTGAGCTCCTAATCGGCCCTCTGGCAGAAGGGAAGCTTTTTCGAGACAGCGTGATATTAAGATACCGGGCGTAATTATGAACGGCTTCTACCATACTGTCGAAAGGGGCATCCTCCGTTATCGTTCTGAAATATTGCTGTGCTGGCTCCGAATTACGAAGATTTCTCATTTCTCTTGTGGTCAGGGACGCCAGCGCGGGAATTCCCACTGCCGAAAGGTCAACCGGCACCCTCTTTACCTCTCGGTCTGTTTCGGCAACGCTGTCTGTATGGGCGGTTTTCAGAACCAACGTTCGGTATTTAATTAGATCCACGGGCAATATCGCGGGGACATCCAAGAGCTGCGTTTCCACCTTTATCAGTAGAGCACGGTGAGCCCGTGCGACTTCATCACCGAATTGCCTAATCAGCTCGTGCCGGGTGAGCCTCATGCTCGACAAGTGCGCCATGTAATCGAAGATATTTTTATCTCCGACAAATCGATGCTCGGGATCAAAGTGAATAATTCCAAGAATCGGGTAATCTTCAATCATTAGCCTGAATGCGGTTTCGTAGGCTCCGTATAGACCCCGCTTAGCGAATAAGCTCTTGAGCTCCGGATTTTCCAGCGCATCGTGAGCAAACTGCGTGAAGAGAGGATCTCGCCGGGCGGAAGGCGGAAACCGACGCGTGACGCTGGATTGAATCGTCTCCAATTCCGAATCAAGCGCTGCGTTCTGAAATATTCTTGGAAGTGACGGGTAAAACGCGTTTCCTGCTTTCTGATAAAAGTCGCGTAGCTCCGGAAGGCTCATAAAATTTCCATTCTTATGAACCTCGAAATGTGCCAGTTCGATAAAGTCGCTATCCATTAGCTCTTTAAATGTGCTGTCGGAGTGATAGGCAGCGCGGAGGTTAGGCCCATTGACCACCATGTGATCAGCGATAACAAGTTTCGGGTTAAAAAGAAGCGCGTGTTTAAATCTTGCAATGTACGCGTTTAAACGCCTGCGGTCGTGCGCAAGTACGGTGTTTCTGTGGGCGAGACCAAAATATCCACCGTTCGCTAAGGCCGGCGGCAACAATATTCGAGGTGTATTACTCATGTTGGTTGCCATCGTTCATTCTCTGTAAGGCGTGGTACTCCTGTGCCCTTTTGGGGTTGTCGCCATGTCGGCCTATCGATAGTCCACTTTAAACGTCGGACTGTCCTCGGGCCGAGTCTTGCGGTGATCGTAGATGCGAGTGGTGGCGATGTTGGCGTGGCCGAGCCACTCCTGGACCTTGGCGATGTCGGCCTGGTTGTCGAGCGCGTTGGTGGCGGCCGTTGCCCGCAAGGCATGGGCGCCGATCTCAAAGCCTAGTTGCGCGGAATACCCCCGCACCACCCTGTAGACCGCGTCGGGCGTCAAGGCCTTGTCGAGCCGGCCGGTGCGGTTGTTCTTGATCGGGCGGAAGAGCGCGCCGTTCTCGTCGCCGCCGTGGCCGGCGGCCTCGAGGTAGTCGTGGATCAGCTCGTTGGTGCCCGGATGCAGCGGCAGATACCGGGTTTTCTCGCCTTTGCCGGCAACCTTGATGTGCGGCACGCCGCGCCGCGCCTGCCGGAAATCCTTGACCTTGAGCTTGCACAGCTCGCCACGCCGCAGCGCGTGAAACAGCAGCGTCGAGAGGATGGCGCGATCGCGCTTCTCCTTGATGGTTTCTTCGTCGGCCGCGGTGTCCTTGCCGGGTGCTACGAGGAGATCGCGGGCCTGGTGGTCACCGAGCGCCGGCGTTTTGCCTTCGCCGCTCTCGGCCCTGGGCCGCTTGACGCCTTTGACCGGGTTGTGGGTGACGGCGTTTTTCTCGCAGAGATACTCGAACAGCGACGACAGCGCCGCCAGCCGGTGGCGGACCGTGCTGCCTTCAAGGGTGCGATCGCCGATGGTGCGCCGGGCGAGGTCGTCGCGCCAGACAATGACGTGCGCCCGGGTCACGGTGCGAAACTCTTCGGATCGGGCGATGCCGGTGAACTGCATGAAGTCGCGGATGGCGTTCTCGTAGGCGCGCCGGGTGCTGGGGTTGCGGATATTGGCGAACCACTCGAACTCTGGCGGCACATCCGACAGCCGCTGGAACTGCTCGGCGGTGGTTGGCGCGACCTCACAGAAACCTCTCGATTATCAAGAATAAACGGCCGCTCCTGGAGCGGACGCGCTGCGGGTGTCATTGGGACCTGGGCATGGCAAAGTCACTTATCTCTGTAGCAGCAACCGCGATCGCCTTGCCGGCTGTCATCGGGGTGACTGGACCGATGCTGACGGCCCTGACCGCCGCCCTGGGCGTAGAGCGCTCAATCCTAGCGACGGATGACCAGATAGCTCATGTCTGGTCTAATCTGCCCCGCCTGATATCGCGGATCCCGCCCGAGCAGCGCAGTGAAACGCTCGTTCGCATGTGCGTGGCGGTGGCCGCAGGCCTGTTGGATAGCGCGATCAACTACGCATGGAACGCCGCGGTCATTGAGCTGCGGGATAAGGTTCGGAGGTTCGGTCTCACCGTCGGACTCGCTATGTGGGAAAATCGCGACGGCAGCTTTGCGCCACGCGACTTTCGGGTCTCGGGCCGGGTCTTTTCCTGCTATCTCAACAGCTAATATTGCACATTCTCCATATTGTGCCATTGACATATCCTCTTCTCTTATTACAAGGCAGGCGGCTTTGAGCCGAGACTTTCCAGACGCGACCTTATCCGACTTTCACCGGTGAGTTTTCCGGAACGGACGTTATGCGGTTTTTTGGATGACAGCGCGGCTTCGTCCTCGGGCTTGCGGCTCGGCTCATGGCTTCCCATGTCCTTGCCGGAATTAGGGAATCTGTTCTAGACATCGCGAATTTGGATCACCATTTCGGAGCAAATCTTGCTTAGCCGACAGCAACAGTTAAGGCTTCGCGGCGATGGTCGCGAGCAGATCACCAGGGCGGCCGAAACCTTGTTCACCCCGAAACCACCGCCGGCCAGCGCGCCAGCAGTTGCTATCGCTGACGCCGCCCGACCGGTCGACCCGCAAACCGCGGGCGCTGCCGATGCTCTCGACGGCAGCACCGGTCCGTCACGAAGAGCGCGACATGTCGGCCGCCTCCGAACCGCAAACGATGCGCGAGATTCCGCGCTCGCAATTCCCCCGCATCCGGACGTGGATAAAGTACGGCATGTCGGTTGTCCAAGTGGCGCAAGTCTGCGGAGTTGCCGCCATCGAGATCGAGCGGATTCTCGGCAAGCCTGACGCTGTTCCGGCCGCTCGGCCGCGGATGTCCTCGCTTGCGCCACTAACTTTTCGCTTGCATCGTTTTCGATCTCCTTTAGTTCACCTCGGAGGACGTCCAGAGCGGCAATGACGCGCATCGCCACCCCATAGACTTGCTCGGCGGCCTTTCGTCTGTCGGCTCGACCAGTAGCCCAGATTGTAAGAAACGCCGCCGCCGATATCGCCATTAAACCCGTGGAGACCGTCGCAATTGCCCCCCAGGCATCCCAACCTAAGCCAAGCCATTCCTTGGGAGGCTCCATCATTCGAAAATTTCATCACGATCACGCAGAAGTGGGAGGGGCAGGGGTCGATACCCTTAGTCTCTCGCCAGTAGGTAGTTGCACTGTTCCGCCAGCCTGAGATGCGCCGATCTGCCTTTGAACAAAGGAGCCAATGAATGCGCCAAGTGTAAGTTTGGCTAAATCCAAATATTCCTTTGACTAAAGAAATAGTAGTGAAAAAAATATTGTCAATGCTATAGTAGCTAGCGGGAGTCCTTGCAGCCCTAATTTTGTAAAGAATCCTGTAAGTCCAGTGAGGCTAGTAAGCCGTATGTATTGCGTGATTGCATCTTCCTTTCCTTCTTTAATTTCATCACTTATTACTTCCCATTCTGCAGGGTTTATTACAAATTTTGGTACCGTAGTCGACAACCCTGCGGTACGTACAAGATTAACGCCAAGAAATGCACTAAAGCACCCGACAATGAACAGTATAACTTCTGGTATATAGCGTTCATAGGCATACCCGCTAGTTGATGTGCCAAAATATGGTCGGATGAACATAAAGCATATTATACCGAATATTATAGCAGTTAGGTAAATCAGTACCAACCCGGCTAGGGAGATGGCTTTAGTACCTTCAAAAACTTGCTTTCACGGTCGGAGAATTATTCGGCGTTTGGGGAGCGGTTCCGCCGCTCGAGACAGTGTCTGACACGGTGCCTCCTCCCTCTGATATTCGTCCGTCCAACCTCATATTAATGCGCCGCAATGTGCAAGGCAGATCCGCGGTTCTCACCTGCACCTCGCGGGAACGGGCGTGTTCGGCATCCCCCAATCAGCCGGCTAGCGGCTCGCAATGAGCTGGCGCCGTTGGGGAATTCCATTGCCCCAGTCCGATCAATGGGTTATGCTTACCGTAAGATATGACTGAAACGCATCCGCAAAACTGCCTCCTCGGCTATGCCCGCGTCAGCACCTACGGGCAGACGCTCGAGCCTCAGCTTGAGCAGCTACGTGTAGCCGCTCGGGCTGCACCAAGATTTACCGCGAGAAGGTGACAGGCGCGCCCAACGACCGCCGCGAGCTTCTCAAGATGCTCGACCACCTCGTGCCCGGCGACGTGGTAACGGTGACGCGGATCGACCGCTTGGCGCGCAGCACCTTCGACCTGTTCGCCATCGTCAAGCAGATCGTGGACGCCGAGGCGCAATTTCGTTCGCTCGCCGAGCCGTGGGCCGACACCGCACCAGCACTGGGCGGCTGATGATTGCCGTCCTCGGCGGCCTCGCCGACGTGGAGCGTGACCTTATCCCCACCCGCACCGCCGAGGGCCGCATCCGGGCGCAGAAGCCGGGCAGCACATGGGATTCGTTCTAGGACTTGCCGGAACGCGCAGCCGGCAGCGGCGGCAGGCCTTCGCGTACCAGGATCTCCTCTAGCGGGTCGAGCCGCCGCGCGACGCAGCCGACCGGCGGGCCAAGCGCAAGCAGCAACCAATACAGGTCCGCGTCGACCTGGCCGTCGCTGGCGCGCCAGATCGCTTGCATGTCGCGAATGGCTGCTTACTGGCCCTCTCGATCGTATAGGCCAGATCGCGGCCGACCGCCGAAGAAGCGCGGCCGGCCGAGCCACCGCAAGACGGCGGCGGCGGTGCGCACGGCGGCGCTGTGGATCGTGCGCCACAACTACGCTGATTTCGGCCCGAGCTTAGCGGCGGAGAAGCTTGCCGGCGAGCACGGCTTTGGGTTCTCCAGCGAGACATTGCGGAAGTGGATGATCGAAGACGGGCTGTGGCTCGATCGCAAGCAGCGGCGCAAACCGGTTCATCAGCCGCGCCAGCGGCGCGAGTGCGTCGGCGAACTGGTGCAGGTCGATGGCAGCGAGCATTGGTGGTTTGAGGATCGCGGTCCGCAGTGCACTTTGCTGGTGTTCGTCGACGACGCGACCAGCCGACTGCTGCACCTCGAGTTTGTCGAGAGTGAGTCGACCCCTGTTCAAGCCAGGGGCAGGCTCTTCGCCTATTTCCACGCCGCCCGTGCCTATCTGGAGGCCTGGGGCAAGCCGGTCGCGTTCTACAGCGACAAGCATGGCGTGTTTCGGGTCAACCACCCGGGGGCGCTGGGCGGTGACGGCATGACCCAGTTTGGCCGGGCATTGCATGCGCTCAACATCGACATCATCTGCGCCAATTCGAGCCCGGCGAAGAGCCTGCCCCTGGCTTGAACAGGGGGGCGGGTCGAGCGTGCGAACAAAACCTTGCAGGATCGGCTGGTCAATTCGAGTGACCGCAACGGCCAAGCTCGGCGCCGCCCTGTCCCTCGAAGGACAGGCTGGTGGTGTCCATGAAGACCACGCTGAGTTCGGCGAACAGGTCGCGCCGGCGGGCA
>Ga0210395_10001531_pt1 | contig 17872 bp, 13 predicted proteins | sample IncBWH4OmetaG_FD_150861 | JGI IMG/M metagenome (GOLD analysis project Ga0210395, IMG submission 150861) | Forest soil microbial communities from Barre Woods Harvard Forest LTER site, Petersham, Massachusetts, United States - Inc-BW-H-4-O ...
CGTTCCGCACCGAATTCTACAATCTCTTCAACCGCCACACCTGGGGCATTCAAGGGTGCGGCGGGACAACCTTTGGTCTCCCCGCAGCGGGCTCGCCTGCCGAACCGATCGGTTTCGTCACCGGTGTGAATAGCGCGCCCCGAACGGGCCAGTTTGCCGTCCGCTTTACGTTCTAATTTAGATGGGACGATTATCAACGGGGCAGCTCGCGGTGCAGCGAGCTGCTTCTTTGCAGGAACTGCCGAGCGCATCCGTACTGCCTTGATTCGACAGCGCGGGAGCGGAACTACTTCAAGACGAGTTTCATATTGCGCGATTCAACAGCTTGAATCCGGGAAAGGGCCGTTCATGATTTTCAGTCTAGAACCTCGATCTCCGTATTCGTGGCTCGTGCGTGCAGGACTTCTTCTCGTTGGCCTGCTCTGCGCCGCCCTGCCGGGGAGCCCCCAGGCCCGCGAACCTTTCCTTGCCGGCCACATGGATACCGTCCTGTACGGAGTTGCGTATTACCCGGAATATATGCCCTATGACCGGGTCGATCAGGACGTACAACTGATGCAGAAGGCAGGCATCAGCGTCGTGCGCATCGGAGAGTCGAGTTGGGGGCTGTGGGAACCGCAGGATGGGAAATTTGAATTCGCATGGATGGATCGCGTGGTAGAGAAACTGCATGCGGCTGGAATTCGCATCATATTGGGGACGCCCACCTATTCCATTCCGGCATGGCTCTATAAGGAGCATCCGGAAATCGTGGTCACTAAGCTGGGAGGCCAGTATCTCTATTACGGCTTGCGCCAGAACACCGATCTCTTGAATCCCACGTACCGTTTTTACTGCGAGCGGGTCATCCGGAAAATCCTTGAGCACTACAAGAACAATCCCGCGATCGTTGGCTATCAGATTGACAACGAAACCTCTTCGGGCGGGGCGGCGAATCACGACGTACAGACAGGATTCCAGGAATATCTCAAATCCAAGTTCAAAACGGTTGACCAGCTAAATAAAGTCTGGGGCCTGAACTACTGGGGCCAGCGGCTGAACGATTGGTCCGAGTTGCCGGCACGCGACGGAATCATCAATCCCGGATGGAAACTCGAATGGGAGCGCTACTCGCAATGGATGACGACCGATTTTCTTGCCTGGCAGGCGTCCATAGTGAATGAATACAAGCGCCCTGAACAATTCGTCACGCATGACTTTGCCGGGCCTCCTCGCCCCGAGGTGGACGAGGCCGAGGTGGTCAAGGCCCTCGATATTGCCGCCGCGAACCCGTATCACGGAACCCAGGACCAATTCGATGGTGAAGCGTCTTCCTACGTTGGCGATTACGTTCGCTCCCTTAAAAAAACAAACTACCTGATCACCGAAACCAACGCTGAGGCCATCGGCTGGGATTCCAAGGAGCAGTTCCCGCCCTATGATGGCCAACTCCGGCTCGATGTTTACACGCATGTCTCTTCCGGCGCGAATATGGTCGAGTATTGGCACTGGCACTCAATTCATTACGGCCAGGAGACTTACTGGAAGGGAGTGTTGGGACACGACCTCATACCGGGTCGCGCCTACGATGAAGTCAGCCGCACAGCGCATGAACTTAAGCGGATAGGCCCGGAAATCGCTAATATTCAGCGCAAAAACCAGGTTGCCATCCTTTACAGCAACGACTCCTACTACGGCATAGAATTCATGAAGTTCAGCGATCGTGTGAACTACCACACCATCCTTCGGCAGATGTACAGTGCGCTGTATCGTTCCAATGTGGGCTTGGACTTCGTCTTCCCGGAGAGTACAAATCTTTCTGACTATAAGGTGATCCTCGTCCCTCCGCTTTACATTGCAAGCGACGCAGTGCTTCGAAAACTCGCGGATTACGTGAAAGGCGGTGGAAACATCCTCCTCTCTTTTAAGAGCGGATTCTGTGACGAATACTCCACTGTTCGTTGGGAGATGGCGCCGGGGCCTTTGCGCGAGGTGGCGGGTCTGCATTATCAGGAGTTTTCGTCATTGGTCCGGCCGCTGGCGCTAAAGGATGATCCATTTCAAGCCGGTGCGGATAATAAAGTGTCCGAATGGGCGGAGATGCTGCTTCCAGACACTGCGAAAGCGCTGGCCTCCTACGACCATCCCTTCTTTGGCAAATATCCTGCCATCACGCGCAATTCGTTCGGCAAAGGAACGTTGACCTACGCAGGAACGGTTCTCAGCGACAAGTTGCTCGAGAGCCTGATCTTGGATGTTCTGAAGGAGGCGGGCCTGACCAGTTCTGACCGGGATTTGCCCGCGCCGGTTCGCGTAAAACACGGCTCGAACCACTACGGCAAGACGCTGCACTACTACTTCAATTATTCTAGCGACCCGCAAACATTTTCCTACTCGTATGGTTCCGGCATGGATCTGCTCGCTCAGACAGCCGTGGACCGCGGGCAAAAACTAACATTGAAGCCATGGGACGCGGCCATCGTCCGGGAGAAGTAAGCATGCACGGCTCGGTTTGCCTGCTTTGCGGATGTCGGATGGTCCGCTCGGCGTGCACGATTACGGACCCACGACCGCGTATCCCGCGGGGATCTTGTTGGCCGCCTCTTGGGACACCGCGCTCACGTGTCGTGTCGGCGAAAGCATGGGGAGCACGCGTCGTCCCGAGATCGTCGCACTCCGCGTCCGAACCGATGAAGTTGAGCATTACTTTCCTATGCTGCGGGCAATAGTGAGAACCCTCTTCAACCGGCGCGCCGCAAACTTGCTTGTTCCTTTCATCGAAGGTCTGGAGGAGAATCCACCGACATGCGGCTTGGCTCATGCGGGTAATCTACGCAACGGACTGCGACGAGGCTAGGAGCGCCCATTCTGGTGGCAAGTTCGTTGTGTCCGGGCAGACGAAGCGCACGATGTGCGAGCCAGAGTCTAAATCGGGAATTCCGGTCAAATTAATTGCCGCTGACAGTGATAAACTTTTTCGTTTCGCTGGAGGTCAGTGTGACCGCTGCACGACGCTGTCTGATATCGTTCGCACTCGTCGTCATTACCCAATCTTCCCTCGCGTCCTCGTTCGCGCAACAAAATTCGCAGACGATTGACCCGAGCTTGTACTCGGCGATGCGCTGGCGTCTGATCGGTCCCTATCGTGCTGGCCGGGTCACCGCCGTCGCTGGAATTTCCGGCGATCCCGCAGTCTATTACATGGGAACACCGGGAGGCGGCGTTTGGAAGACTACCGATGGCGGACGCGTTTGGAATCCAATCTTTGATGATCAACACGTCGCGTCCATCGGAGCCGTGGCCCTGGCGCCTTCCAATCCCAACATTATTTACGTCGGGACCGGCGAGCAGACACGCGGTGACGGTGTTTACAAAAGCACCGACGCTGGCGCTACTTGGATGCACATTGGACTTGCGAAGACGCAGTACATCAGCTCTATCGTGGTGGATCCGCGCAACCCCGATATTGTGATCGTCGGCGCTCTCGGTCGTGCCGGGATCGCCGGCGCTGGCGAACCCTCGGAGCGCGGGGTTTTTAAATCCATTGACGGCGGCAAGACGTGGGCGCGCACACTTGCAAAAGACGAGCTCGATGGCATTGCCGATATGAACTCGGACCCCGGGAATCCGCGAGAAATCTTTGCTGCGATGTGGCATCCACGCGATCCCGCTTCTAGTCCGGGCGATAGCACCAAGCAAGACGGATGGATCTATAAATCGATGGATGAAGGTTCCACCTGGAACCAAGTTGCGGGTACGGGTCTCCCCTACGAGCCGCTCGATCGGATCGGACTGGCCGTCGCTCCGGGCACCCGCGGCCGGCGGGTCTACGCAATCACCGGGCTGGGTCTTTTTCGTACCGACGATACTGGCGAAACCTGGCGCAAAATCACCAGCGACCCGCGCGTCGTCGGCAACAGTTACTTCAGCCGCGCGTTCGTTGATCCGCGCAACCCCGACCTGGTGTTCGTGATGCAGACTTGCACCTATCGCTCGACCGACGGCGGCCAGACCTTCGCAGCTTTCAAAGGAGCACCGGGCGGCGACGACTATCACGTCCTGTGGATCGATCCGCAGAATACCAACCGCATGATTCTCGGCGTCGATCAGGGCGCAACTATCAGCGTCGACGGTGGGAAGAGCTGGAGTTCGTGGTTCAACCAACCCACCGGGCAGTTCTATCACATCATTACCGACAACCAGTTTCCGTACGTGGCCTACGCGGCGCAGCAGGATAGCGGCACCGTCGCGGTCCCCAGCCGCAGCGATTACGGCGAGATCAGTTTCCGCGATTGGTTTTCGATTGGCGGGTTTGAATTCTGCTACATCGCGCCAGACCCGCTAAACAGGAATATTGTCTTCTCCGGCGGTTGGTACGGCAGCGTGGTGCGCTTCGACAAAACGACGGGACAAATTGCCCACGTCTTCGTGCGCGGCAACCAGGACCGCACCGCGATGATGCCGCCGCTGGTTTTCTCGCCGCAGAACCCACGCACGCTTTATTTTGGAACGCAATACGCGATGAAGACGACCAATAACGGCGATACCTGGCAGCGCATCAGTCCCGACCTCACGGCGCGCACTGGCGCGCCAACGAAAGCCGAAGGCGGCACTACCGGTGGACACGAGTTGGAAGATGAATCGACGGGTTTTGCATCCGGCGAGGATGAAAAGGAAGCCGCGCTCGAACAAGCTCCTCGGGGGCGCATGGCGCTCACCGCGCTCGCTCCTTCACCCATCGCTCCCGCGATGCTCTGGGCCGGCACCGGCAACGGCATCATCCAAACTACCTTAGACGCCGGCGTGACGTGGCAGAACGTTTCACCGCCCGATTTTAAACCGGACACCACGGTGAGCATCATTGAGCCTTCACACTTTGACACCAATGCCGCTTATGTCACCGCGATTAATTTTCGCGACGCGACGCCGTACATGTATCGCACGCGCGACGGCGGAAAGTCCTGGCAGAAAATTACGGAAGGGCTCGAGCCCGGCTGGATCGCGCGCGTGGTACGCGAAGATCCCCGGCGCAAAGGACTTCTCTATGCCGGTACGCAAAATGCGGTGTACGTTTCCTTTGACGACGGCGATCACTGGCAATCGCTGGAACTGAATCTTCCCACCTCGGACATGCGCGATTTGGCCGTGCACGATAACGATCTGGTGGTCGCCACCTACGGACGAGCTCTTTGGGTGCTCGACGATCTCTCTCCGCTGCGCCAAGCCAACGCCCAAATCGCGGCCTTGCTTGCCTATCTTCTGCCGCCCGCCACGGCGGTTCGCGTGCGTTGGGACAACGACCAGGAAACCCCTCTCCCTCCGGAAGTTCCCGCGGGACAGAATCCTCCAGACGGCGCGATACTTTATTACTATTTGCAATCGGCGCCTTCGTCGGCGATCGCGCTGGAAATCCATGACGCCACGGGAAAACTCGTCCGCCGTTTTTCGAGCGACCCTCCCCCACCCGACAAAACCATCAAGAACGCTCCCGATTATTGGTTCGCCCCGCTTGCTGGCATTCCGAAGAATGCCGGGCTCAATCGCTTCGTGTGGGACCTGCACTACGACCCGCCTCCGACGCTGCAATACAGCTACTATGGGAATACGCTCGACTATGTGGAATACACGCTTACCTCAAACGCCATCGTTGGAGAAACGCCGCGCGAGCAGACCCTCGGACCACTCGCGGTTCCCGGCGAATATCACGTGGTGCTCACGGTCGGCGATCAGAAATCTGAGCGGTCACTTTGGATCACCCTCGATCCGCGCGTCCACGTTTCGCAAGCGGACCTCGACCAGCAACTCGCAGCAGCCCTGAAGCTCGGCGCGGGACTGAAATCGAGCTACGACGCATTCGGCGAGATGGTCCCGCTGCGCAAGGAAATCTCGGAGCACAAGAAGAACCTCGAATCCAAGGGGCAAACGAAAGATGCGGGGGACACGATCAAGAATTTCGAGGCGCAAGTCGACGCGATCCAGATCGGCACGCCCGCGTCACCGGGGATCGGGCCGATCAATCGCGATCTCGCACGTGTGGCGTATATGGTCGAGAGCGGCGATGCGGCTCCGTCCGGCGCCGCGCTATCGGCGATCCAGGAATCGTGCAGTGCACTTACAAAGCAACTCATGGAATGGCGTGCGTTAGAGACGCACGCGCTCCCAGCGGTAAACGCCGCGCTTGAGAAATACAAGGTCGCTCCGCTGCCGCTAGCAAGCCTGGGCGCCGCGACAACTGCCGGCGATTCTCCCGGCGACGCGTGCCAACCATAGTTATAGAAGCCGATGCACGGCGGCACTCATGTTTTAAAACCAGCCTTTCGCTGAAGGTCGGAATACTGCAAAATGACCACATGACTCTAGTCCGGCGTTCTCTGAGCATCCCAGTTCTGGTCGGCCTAAGCGCGGTTCTCAATCCAGTCTCCGGCCAGTCTCCTGCGTCGGCTCAACACACGGAACGCCCGACACCGCCGACGCGTAATCCCCACAGTCCCGGTTATGTCACGGCCAAGGAATTGCCCGACGGATCAAACCCTCCTGCGAATGCGGACGGCAATTTCATCCTCGGGCCCGTCTCCGATGTTCCTCCCGAGACCTCGGTCCAAGACGGCACACCTAGGGGAACAGTGATTGAGTTCATGCTGAACTCGTCAGACAGCAAGATCTATCCGGGCATTGCACGTGACCCCAATACCTTCGGAACTATAGATCCTGCCAACCCCGCAAAACTGGTAGTGACTACGAGCCACCCCGCTCCGTACACGCGGAGGGTGGCCGTCTATGTCCCCAAGCAGTACGTGCCCGGTAGCATCGCGCCTTTCATTGTCGGGGCGGACGGGCCTGACCGGTTGCTGTTTTCGGCTCTGGACACCTTGATCGCCCAACATAAGGTCCCGGCGATGATTGCGGTTTCCATCAGCAACGGAGGCGGTGACGCGCAGGGCAGTGAACGCGGCCTTGAGTACGACACAATGTCCGGAGTCTACGCCGAGTTCGTGGAAAACGAAGTTTTACCTCTGGTCGAAACCCAAGCTCACGTGAAACTCACTAGGGATCCGGAAGGCCGGGCAACCATCGGTGGCAGCTCAGGAGGCTCTTGCGCCTTGATCATGGCCTGGTATCACCCCGAGCTTTATCGTCGTGTTCTCACCTACTCCGGAACTTTCGTAAACCAGCAGTGGCCGTACAATCCGCAAACGCCGCACGGTGCCTGGGAGTTTCACGAGCATCTCATCCCGGACAGCCCGGCCAAGCCGATTCGAATCTGGATGGAAGTTGGCGACCGGGATCTCCTAAATCCGAACCTGATGCGCGACAATATGCACGATTGGGTTTTCGCAAACGAGCAGATGGCTAACGTACTCGCTGCCAAGGGCTATCATTACCAGTTCGTATTTGCCCGCAACGCCGGACACGTTGACCGAGCGGTGAAACAACAAACGCTTTCCGAGGCGCTTCAATACATCTGGCAGGACTACGCATCTTCGGCCGCCAAGAATTGATCGGTACTCGCGGAAGAATCGGCTGATCGCGCACAGGCAAACACAGAGCGGATCGTCGGCCAGGTTGCCGGCGTTCTTTGCTCCCACCACAGATCGCCGTTCCAAACGTGCGCGCGATTGCCACGCTCAGAAAAGAGGATGCGGCATGGGGCGATCACAGCGTACCGGCTTGGCAGACAATAGATTTGTCCGTCCGAATTCCGCCTTGGAGACCGTCAATCAGAGAAAATTTGCGACCATTCGATTCCGAAGCGGTTCAAATACTTTCTCAATCTATCTGCATCGTTCGTGATTGCTTTCCGGCCTCGCGAAACGCTGAAGAGCTTGCGGCCAGCATCAGAGAGTGAACGACAATCTCGACAAATTTGAATAACTCTGGCGAGCTGCACCCGGTCAAACAGATCAAGGTCTTCAGTTCGCTCTTTGCCTAGCAAGTCAACCAAGCTGTCTTCCACGTCGCGGGCCTCCAATTTTGCCCAAGCGCTGCTGAGGCGTGCGATTTCCTCGCGAACGAGAGCAACGGAGATTCGACCGCCTGGTGCCAAAGTAGCCATACGGACAATCGCGGCATTCAAATCCCTAAAATTCCCGAGCCAGACAGCTGAACTCGAAAGCGCGTAATCCAGGAAGAGCTCTCGCGCCTCTTTGTTAAACGTGACGCGGCGGCCGGCGCGCTCCGCATATTGGTCAAGCTCAAACTGGATGTTGGGTTCGATGTCCTCGGGGCGGGACCGAAGTCCGGGCAGGGTGAACGGCCAGAGGTTAATCCTGGCGAGGAGGTCCTCGCGAAATCTGCCCTCGCGCACAGCCACCAATAGATCTCGGTTTGTACCCGCAATTAGTTGAAAGTCGCTATGAACTTCCCGGTCAGACCCGAATGGTAGAAATGTTCTCTCCTCGAGCGCGCGCAGGAGCATCGCTTGTTCGTCTATTCCGAGTTCTGCAATTTCATCGAGGAACAAGACCCCTTTGTCTGCCGTTCGCAAAACGCCCGGACGATCGCGAACGGCTCCGGTAAAAGCACCCTTCACATGGCCAAACAGCGTGGACATCGCCGCGTCGCCCCGCAGGGTCGCGCAGTTCACGTCAACGAACTCTCCAGTGACCGTATGGCGCAGCTTTTTCAACTCGAAGATGCGGCGCGCGAGCTTTGATTTCCCGGCTCCGGTTGGCCCCATCAAGAGAAGAGGATCTCGCGTGGAGATAGCAACCTGTTCGATGCGGTCGATCAGTTGGTTAAACGCGGAATTTCGTGTGTCGATGCCGCCCTTCAGGTAAGAGACGGCGTCACTCTGTTCCTGGCGGAAGCGAGAGGCAATGCGGTCGTACTTGGAGAGATCGAGATCAATGATTTTGATTTCTCCGGGTGCCGCCCGGTCGCGTTCGGGTGAGGCCTGGAGTAGCCTGCCTGGCAAGTATCTTGATTCTGTTAGAAGGAAAAGGCAGATCTGGGCGACGTGGGTGCCGGTGGTAATGTGGATCAGATAATCTTCCGTATCCGCGTCGAAAGGGTACGTGCGGGCGAATTTGAAAAGAGTCTCGTAGACGCGCTCGAAGTCCCAGGGGTCGCCAAATTCAATTTCGTTCAGGCGTACGGTGGTTTCCGGCGAGACGGCAGCGATGTCTTTGGCGAGAAGCTGCGCGAGTGACTTGTCGCGAAGTCCATGCAGGAGTTCCAGGCGTTTGACGACAAAGTCAGGTTGGCGACAGATGGCCAGGGTCGGTCGCCAGCTCTTCCAGCGGTCTTGCTGGCGGCCAGCGTCTAGTGTTGTTCCCAGGAGCCCCAGGACCACGTTCGCTTTCTGGCCCATATCTATAATTATATATCACTATCCCATGAGAGCAGCGATTCTGGGGCTCAGTTTGGGCCACTTGACGTAAGCCGTGTGTTTACAATCTGTTGAGAAAGTCGCGGGTTTGGCTAGAGGCTTGCACTCTGTCGATGCAGAACAAGACAAAGAGAGGGTTCGCGAGCGAATTGGGAGTCGCGAACCGCTGGAGGCGTCAGCGTAGAGCATACTGACTGGCGCCTCTCCCGAGCCAAATGAGGTCTCTTAGAAGAACGCGATCTCTAGTCTAAGGAGGATGAAATGTCGGAGCCGACTTATAACGTAATCGTGCCGGAGAAGGGTGTGCCTATCAAGGCCTGGACGAAGGGAGTGCAACTCGAAGATCAGGCTCGTCAGCAGCTCTTGAATGTCGCGCAGCTCCCCTTCATTTTCAAGTGGGTTGCCGCTATGCCCGATGTGCACTGGGGCGTTGGGGCGACCGTGGGCAGTGTCATTCCGACAAAGGGTGCCATTATTCCGGCCGCCGTGGGCGTGGACATTGGTTGCGGCATGATGGCGGTAGAGACCGACCTCAACGCGCGCGACCTGCCGGACAATTTGAAGGGCATTCGCGCTGCAATCGAGAAGGCTGTACCGCACGGCCGTAGCAATCATGGTGGCCATGGCGACGTGGGCGCTTGGGGCCAGATTCCGGTTCGCAATGCGGAGATCTGGCAGACGTTGAAGCCTCGCTACGATGCGATTCTCGAAAAGCATCCTAAGCTGGATCGTGGAAACCACTCGAACCACCTGGGTACTTTGGGAACGGGTAACCATTTCATCGAAGTGTGCCTCGACGAAGCGGAAAACGTGTGGCTCATGCTACACAGCGGTTCGCGTGGCGTGGGCAATCGCATGGGCAGTTACTTCATTGAAATCGCGCGTAAGGACATGCAGAAGTTTTTTATCAACCTGCCCGACAAGGATCTGGCCTATTTTTCAGAAGGCACGGAGCACTTCGACGACTATGTTGAAGCGGTCGAATGGGCACAGGATTTTGCACGCTTGAACCGTCATCTGATGATGGAGCAGATCGTCGGAGCAGTGCGCGCTTCGGGCGAGCTCCGACCGTTTGTCGCCGAACTGAAGGCCATTAACTGCCACCACAATTATGTGGCTCGTGAAAAACACTATGGACAGAACATTCTGGTTACACGCAAAGGCGCAGTCCGCGCCCGCGAAGGAGATATGGGTATCATTCCTGGAAGCATGGGATCGCGTTCCTATATCGTCCGCGGCAAGGGCAACATGGAAAGCTTCATGAGCTGCAGCCACGGCGCGGGTCGTGCGATGTCACGAGGAGAAGCCAAGCGTCGGTTCTCCGTAGAGGACCACGTGCGGATGACGGCTGGCGTGGAGTGCCGGAAAGACGCCGACGTGATCGACGAGACGCCGGCGGCGTACAAACCGATCGAATCCGTCATGGCCGCTCAGGCTGATCTGGTGGAGATCGTCCACACGTTACGACAGGTTGTGTGCGTGAAAGGGTAGTCGAGACGCAAGGAGACGTTGCGCAAGAGCATCGCACCAAGGAGCGGCGGCATGATTCGGATCGATGGCTCAGTGGGCGAAGGCGGCGGACAGATGTTAAGGTCCGCCCTGAGCCTTTCCCTGGCCACTGGAAAGCCATTCCGCATGGAAAATGTCCGGGCCAAAAGAGAGCGGCCCGGATTACTTCGGCAACATCTCACCGCCGTGCTCGCTGCGGGTGAAATTGCGAGCGCGCAGGTCGAAGGCGCGACTCTCGGCTCAAAAACACTCACCTTCATTCCAGGATCTGTGCGCTCGGGAACGTATCACTTCGCGGTCGGAACAGCCGGGAGTGGCACTCTTGTTTTCCAGACCCTACTGCCGGCGCTGATGACGACCTCTGGCCCCAGTCAGATAACGATCGAGGGTGGCACGCACAACATGCAGGCGCCACCCTTCGACTTTCTACGGAAGGCTTTCTTGCCGGTAATCAACAGGCTCGGCCCCACAATCAATGTCAGTCTAGAAAAATACGGGTTCTATCCAGCTGGAGGTGGCCGCTTTACGGCAACGATTGAACCGTGCGAGCGCCTCTCCACGATTGAATTGGTGGAAAGAGGAGAGATTGAACGCCGCAGTGCGGTGGCCATCGTCGCGAATCTGCCTCGCGCTATTGCCCAGCGCGAGATTGAGACGATTGCAAAACTGATGAATTGGGATGCGGACTCTCGGGAGATCGTCGAAACTAAGAATTCCGTCGGTCCAGGAAACATCGTTCTAATCGAATTAACGAGTAGTGTCGCAGAGTTGTTCTGTGGCTTTGGGCGGATCGGCGCAAGCGCAGAGAGCGTGGCTTCAGAAGCAGCCGACGCTGCACGTTCGTACTTGGCTTCAGGGGCGGTAGCCGGAGAGCATTTGGCTGATCAGCTCCTGCTCCCCTTCGCCTTGGCGGGCGGCGGCGCTTTTACGGCCGAGAAACTGAATCTCCACTCTCGGACCAACATGGACATTATTCGTTGCTTCTTGCCAATCGATTTTGCAACCAATCAAGAAGGTGAACACATAAGAGTTCATGTGAAGGCGGCACTGTAAGCCGACCTACACTCTTGAGTGGATCTACTTTTAGCCACAACGATGGCTTGCCGGTGTCGCTGGACGAACTGCGATTCGCATCTGCAGTGTGTTCTGCGGCTTCGAGATTTCGGTACGAGGCAAGAAGTGAACCCTTATGTTGGGCTCTGGCACTGCCTAACCGCCGAATTCCTTCACATCACTGTTAAACGTCACACAAATCCACTGCTTGCCGCAGCGAGCTCAGGGGATCTCGCGCAGGCACGAACTCGTGCGCCACGTAGCCTTGGAAGCTGGCTGCCGCGATTCCACGCATCACTCCATCCCACTGCACTTCCTGCGTGCCGTCGAGCTCGTGCCGGCCGGGAACGCCCCCGGTGTGGAAATGACCGAGCCATTGAATGTTCTGCTGGATGGTGCGAACCAGGTCTCCTTCCATGATCTGCATGTGGTAGATGTCATACAGCAGCTTGACCCGCGGCGAGTTCACCGCTCGCACCACTTGTACTCCCCAAGCGGTGTGGTCGCACATGTAATCTTTGTGGTCGACCTTGCTGTTGAGGAGTTCCAGGCAGATGGTGACGCCGTGGTCCTCGGCAATCTTTTTCACGCGGTTAAGCCCTGCGATGGTGTTTTTGGCGCCTTCTTCGTCGGACATGCCCGCGCGGTTTCCGGAGAACGTAATCACGTTCGGCACCCCGGCCCTGGCCGCCAGTGGAATGTATTTGCGAAAACCTTCCTCGATCTTGGCGTGGTTTTCGACGCGGTTCATGGCGCTTGCAATCTCGCCTCCGTCGGCATAGCCCATGCTGCAAACCAAGCCATGCCTCGCGGGCACTTCGTATTCATCCGGCTTCAACAGATCGACGCCCTTCAAACCAATCTGCGCCGCGTAGGCGCAAAGTTCGTCAAGCGGAATCTTCTGGTAACACCAACGGGAAACCGATTGCTTGATTTGGCCTTTGCGCGGGATCGCTGAGTTCTGCGACGGCCAAGACATCGAGGGCATAGAAGCCATAGTCACTCCCGAGACAGCCGTCTTCAGCATCGTGCGCCGCGATAGTTGTTTAGTCATAGGAATTCATGCAAGTGTGCCGGAGAACGCCTACTGCGGGCCTGCGTGGGCCGGCTCCTTCCCCCTTTCCTAGGCATCTCTCATTTTGTCGAGTGAGACGGTTAACCAAGAGTCGCGTCGCCGCCAATTCTTGCACATTCTTATCTCGTGCACAGGATTTCTTCCGGACTCTTCAGGCCATCCACGAAAGCAGCGTTTGAAGGTCCGTTGCCGTGGTTGATTCGGTGCCGCGCGGCATGGAGGGGCCAATGGCCACAACCTCGCCGTGATTCTCGAACCACACCAGGAACCAAGATTGTTCGGCACCCGGTAACCGTTGCTGATTCAGCCAGTTGTAGTATGCACCGTTATCCGCATCGGTCAGCGAACCGAGGGGATCGAGTTCGACATGACTGTCGCCACCAGAAAGCATTTCGTTCATCGGCTTCTGTCGTTGCCGTGGGGCGAAACGGACCAGCAGAGTAAGCGGCTGGGCGCGTCGGAGCGCCTCGCGCGCCGCCCATTGTGCGAAAGTCGTGCTGAAGACCTGCGTGCCCGAGCCCTCCGTCAGCAGCTTGGCCTGAAAGCGATCCAGAACCGCGTCCCCTGGCTTGGCCGCGTTCCCATCCGGCCCCTCACCCGCCTCCCGACCCATACCAAGATCCGCCGGACGCAGCTGCGCTAGTAGCGTGCGCAGCGTCTCGGGTCCCATGCCGGGCCGTTCAATCTCCAAGCGTATTCTGTTTGACAAGGCCGCCCGCGCTGGTTCGAGTGCTTGGTAGGAAACGCAGGTAAGCGCGGCGTCATGAGCCGCTTCTTGCCCGCCATCAATGTACCAGTGGCCGTGTGCAACGGGATGCGCTTTGGCTCGAGCCGCCGCCGCATCTAGAAGCTGCTTCAACCCATTTTCCGGCTCGATGTGGCTGAAGTACACCCCATGCGGGCGCAGCTTGCGAAACAACGGCTCTTGTGGTGCGGCGACGCCCTGGCCGATAACCGTAATCCCCAGCCTGGGAATCACTGGACGCTCCGATGGCAGCGCCGCCCGCAAACGCTCCGCATAAGCGAGCGCCGCCGAGCGAAAGGCATCCAGTTGGTGGGTCGTCCAAAGATACGCCGAGAGCTGCTCGACAAACTGCGCGGGCGAGTTTACCCAATCGAACTGTTCGAGCTGCGAAGAAAGATGGATTTGAGCGAATCCTTCGAACCAATCCTGGATCTGTTCCCGAGAAAGCGAGTTCAGAATTTGAAGCTCCCTCTCGAGCGCTTTGCGCTCGGCGGGAAACTTGAAATCGTAATCGATGGCCTCCCGCAAAAGGCTTGGGAGAAAACTCAATGGCAGGCGCTCGAGCGCGGCGAGATCGTTGGTGACAAGTTTTCGTGCTTCCGGTGGATAGCCGCTGAATTGCTCGGGTTTGAGCTTGATGGGAGGCATAGAGTTACAGAAGTTCCACGAGGGATCTACCCTGTGCGAGAGACGGGGAAAATCCGAGGAGCGATCCGATCGACGGCACAAGATCGGTGGACTCCAGCGCGCGGTCGATAACCACTCCTTCGCGAACGCCGGCGCCCAAGACCATCATCCAGGTGGTGCGAGAGAGAGCATCGCCCGTGCGGTGATGCTGAAATCCGTTGCCGCCGGAATCGTCGTCGGAGTCGCGGCCAAAGTCCGGCAAGATGAAGACGGTGGTATTGCCGGCGTACTCCGGCTCGCTCTGAATCGTTTTCCAAAGGTCGGCGCAAAGGCGATCGGTGCGGCGGATGCCATCGATGTACAGCGAATACGCGCCGGCATGCGCGATGTCGATGTCGTGCATGGTGATCCACAAAAGGCTGGGGGCAAGTTGCCGCATCAGCTGGCGAGCGATGTAGACGGAAAGTTCATCAGGACTCGACAACGTCCGCGCATGCTTCTTGAAGTCGTCCACGGATAGCTTTAACAACATTTCCAACTGTTGCAGCGCGAACTCGTTTCCGCCGAGTTCCGGCGTGTAGAACGGTGTCTCGTAGTTGTCGCGCAACAAATGTTCGTAATCCGCCGCTCCGCCGGAGGTGGCCGCGGTTAAAAGATGCTTCGGCAAAATCACCCGGGCACCCAAGCCGGGGCCGTAAGAACGGTGACTGCTCTCACCGATGCGATTGAAACCGTTGCTGGGCGCAACCACCCACGCGTCAGAGGAAGGGCGTTTTAAATCCTTGCGAAAGTACTCGAACACCGTCGGATGTTCCGGGGGAAGAGCTGAAAAGTTGTTGATGGTTTCATAGACGCCGGTGGCCAAACTGGCGGTGGCAACATAGTGGCCGAGGATGCCGCGATTTACAACCTGCGTGAAAAACGTGGATTGCGGAATCAATTCCCTCATCAAGTGGGGAATATTTTCCTGACCTTCGGGCGCAAACGTCTCCTGGTCGCGCGCGCCACCGCCGAAGGTGATGACCACAACCTTTCTCTTCTTTTGCGGTATTCCGGCTCGGGCCAGCATTCCGGAGCCGAGCAGTGTGCCACCCAGGGTGACACCGGCGGCACGGCGCAAGAACTCGCGCCGGGTGAAGCTCAATTGCCTGGCAAGTTCCCGGGGACTCGCGGCCAGACCGCTTAACTTGAGGCCCGAGAGACCAACCGAATTTCGCCCCGTTTCGGACCGTGATAAAGAATGGTAGGTCATTGTAAACGCAATGCTTAGCGTAAGCTACGCCGCGCATTAAGCGAAGTCAAGCAGTGGCTCGGTGCAGTGTCAAACCTCTTTAGAAATGTCCCCTTCCTTACCTCATTAGAAATGTCCCTTTTTCTTTTGCTTTGCCTGTTGTCGTTGGGGTGTCCGCCGGAGCGAAGGCCTGCGCCGTGGTTTGTGCGGCGCGTTTAGGTCGTAGCGACGAAAGGCTACGGGCGCATGGATTGGTGCACGCTCAGGGAGGATTGAACCAGTACGAGCGCATATTCAGCTGCCCAAAAGTTTCAGACGGTTTATGACACATCCCGAATTGCAGTCAAGGGTGCGTTCTTGCACGGATTGTTATCTCGACCCAGGCGAACGCGTAGTGGAGACAATTGGTTCGATTCCCGGACACCTAGTCCACTTTCTTTCAGATTCAAGTCATGGTCGCATTGGTATTTGCCACATTCTGCCCAGAGGTGGTTCCGCCGTGCTGGTATTACCAGACCTGTACGTCTTCAAAGTTGTCAACTCAGATTCGATTGAGAATCCCTCTTGTCATCTTGAACGCATTGACCTGAGCGGATTAGAGTTTGCGTACTGCGCTTCATCTTTTTCGGACTTTCTGTATCGCTTCTGGATTGAGAATGAAATCCGGTTTGTTTTGACGGACAAAAGCAAACCCCGGTCGTTTACCACCCTGGAACTCGAGTATGTGGAGCACTACGCAGCCAACAAGCCGCGTGATTTGCAGGTGGCATGGCAATTCTGAACTAACTTAACTTAAGGCTAGTTCTTGGCAACGCCGCAATCGGAAACTTGATTCTCATTGTCCGGTAACGCGCACAGAGTGGCTCCACGATGGTTACTATTCGACTGTCGACGACTTTCCTGCGTACCCAGAGTTGTATCGGCTAGCGTCCCATATTTTGTAGCGATTAAGCCCGCTCGCACCTCAGAAGGCCGCAACTGTTCGCTGCCTTCCCGGCCGGAGGTCTCTATGAGTACGCTCGCTCGCGGTTTGGTTTTCTTATTCTCTTTTCCTCTAGGTTTCCCAAAACGGCAATCGCTTTGGCCGATCCTAGGGGTCTCCTTCTGGCCATTACAAGCGTGGCGCAGGAAAGGCCACAGGTAACAACCGGAGCCGAGTTTCACGCTTCGGCAGAAAATGCAGCGCCTGACGAAGCGAGCGTCACGCTTCCCGCCGGTACGCGACTTGTTCTGATCCTGACCCATCCAGTCGACAGCAGGACCACGCACCGCGGCGACGAAATCTATACCGAGATCACCGCCCCGGTGACGCTCGACAATCGGGTCGTCATGCCCGCAGGAGCGTTCGTGCAGGGGAAGGTGGAAAAGCTGACGCGGCACGGTACCCGGGCGGAGATGGTGATGCGGTCCGCATCGATCATCTTCCCCGACGGGTACGTCACTAACATCGGCGGCCCGATGACCATCGAAAGCGAAGAAGGCACAGCGTGGATCAATCCCGGCACAAGCACGAAAGCCGGCATGGTTGCCGCCCCCCTTGTTGGCCTGGGTCTCGGCGCGGCGATCGGGGCCGCTGCACACACCACGCAAACGACCAACTTCGCTGGGACGACGATGAGTACGAGCACGCCGAAAGGCATAGCTATCGGAAGCACGGTAGGGCTTGCCGTCGGGAGCATTGTCTCGCTTGTGCTGCTTGCGCGGAGCCACCATTTCTACATGGCAACGGGTTCTGAACTTGACATCGTTCTGCCGCAAGCTGTAACCCTAGCCCAGGAACAGAGAGCCGAGACGGGGCGGGATCAGGGAAGGTAGAGACGAGGGACGCGAGAGGAGTTGAGCGGGATCTTCCGCGGAGGCAGTCGTCAAATCTGGTAAGCGCCGTAATCGCCGAAGTGGAATCCAGCGGAAAAGCGGAACAAGAACTTGGTCGAGGACCTACACGTTGGAACCAAAACTTTTGCATCAAGAAGACTATCTGGTTTAACGGCGGACAGGCACATAGCCGGCGCGGTATCTCAGACGCACTCCTTTGTGCTGGTTCCTCACAGAATCAACGAGCGTCACAACGAGCTTATGACGGTTTCCGTCCAGGGCTTTTGGCTCAAATCCCAATTCATAGCGAAAATGGAGCTGGCGCAGGATTTCTTCTAAAGCGCCGGCGTACGTTGCGGGCGTCGCGTCGAGGTATTGGCCGCCGGTCTGAGTGGCTACGTAGTGCGCGATTTCTTTCTGTTCGCCGGGTGCAAACCAAATATGCGGAGAGCGACGGTCCCTCACCCCGAAAGCAATGGCCGAAGTTTCTAGAAGTTCGCCGATGAAGTG
>Ga0210395_10001532_pt1 | contig 17872 bp, 19 predicted proteins | sample IncBWH4OmetaG_FD_150861 | JGI IMG/M metagenome (GOLD analysis project Ga0210395, IMG submission 150861) | Forest soil microbial communities from Barre Woods Harvard Forest LTER site, Petersham, Massachusetts, United States - Inc-BW-H-4-O ...
GACGTATTGCTGCAATTCGGGGATGAACGTGATGCGAGGATCTTCAATGCCCCAGATCTCCTCGGGAAAACTCTTTGGATCGGGCATGAGAGTGGGCTCGCCATCGATTTGCCATCCGTCGACGCCGTTTCGTGATCGCGCGGCGCAGAGATGCGACAGCCCACGACGATCTTCAACGCGGCAAAGCAGCAGGGTCGTGCCGTCCGCGAGCATCGTTGCGCCAGCATTGAACACACTGTTAATGGGATACGGCCAGTCCTTGCTCGTGAGGATGGGGTTGGCGCTATGGCGATGCAGCAATGGCTCGAACGGAGTGCTGAGAAGGCTCACTTGCTTTTCCACGGGTACGGTCATGAAAGGATTTCCTTTGGTTCAGATTCAGGCAGTGAGCGCATTTCGAGGAGTGCCATGAGGAACGACAGGGTTGATTCTGCTCCTTGGTTTTCATTGGCACGGTCGGGATGCAGGCCGTCCCGGCAACCGCCGGTAACGGAATCATAGAGGGGCACTTGCAGATCGTTGTCGCCGAGGAACCAGTTGAAAGCTGACCATGCTTCGTTGCGCCAGCGGCTGTCGCTAGTTACGCGGTATGCTTGCAGACACGCAGAGACCGCGCCGGCGGCTTCAATCGGCTGTTGATCAAAACGAGCCTTCTCTCCATCCTGTCGATAGAAACCTTGCGAACCGATTGGCACAAAGTGACAGTTGATTTCGCAGTGTTGCGTCTTTGACAGCCAATCCAGCGATTCGAGTCCGGCGGAAATCATGCGATCATCGGAGCATGCTGCGCCCGCCAGGAGCAGGGCCTGAGGCAGTCTCGCGTTGCCATAGGCCAGAACGTTCTCGAACCATTTCCACTCCGGTCGTCGGATTGACACATACATTTCGAGCAATCGCCGACTAAGGGCGGATCGTATTTTTTGCGCGTCGCGGTCGCCTGGATACGAACTGAGGTATTCCTGAATTCCGAGTAGGGTGTAGGCCCAGGCCCGCGGACTGCTGAATTCCAGGACCGCGGGCAGAGAAAACTCGAACAATCGCCGGGCAGCGCCCCGACATCCCTGATCCTGTGATCGGCCTAGAACCGATCCCAACGCCCACAGGGCACGGCCATGACAGTCTTCGGAGCCCACCGGTTCGTTCCATCGACGATCGTAGAGGAGAAAGTTCTTGAATCGGCCCTTCTCAGGATTGAAGGCATGCTCCAGGAATGACAAATACGGACTCGACGAATTCGCGGATTCAAGTGGATATTTGTCCAACTGCTCTAGCAGAACAGTAAGTATGAGGGCGCGAGCATTGTCGTCCGTGGTATAGCCCTCCGCGCGGTTCGGGACCGTGAAGATCGCATGCTGCAGCATTCCCGTGTCGTCGGTCATGCGATTTAGATGATCACGCTTCAACTCCGGCAACTGATCCAGCGACTTGTGCGCCATCCGGGCGGAGAACTGAACACGCGGATTCTCCATGCGGTCGCTGCGCACTCGTGCGAAGCTTTCCATGTAGCCTTGCGCCACTCTTTTCCAGACCATATCGCGCGCAAACAGATAGGCGCGCTTCCGCATGGCGTGGCGTTTTGCGGGAGTGTCCAGCAGTTCAATTGTCTTCTGCGCAATCGCGTCGGGATCCTGGAACGGGACCAGCGCACCACGGCGGTCATCGAGCAACTCGATCGCGTGCCAATACGGAGTCGAGATGATCGCCTTACCCGCGCCTAGTGCATAGGCGAGCGTTCCGGAAACCACCTGAGCCTCGTACCTGTAAGGAGTGACGTAAATGTCGGCAGCGCCAATGAACTCAACCATCTCCTCAGGGCTGACGAAACGGTTATGGAAGATCACCTGCGATTCCACTCCCACTTCCTTCGCCAAAGCCTGCAAGCTATCTCGATATCTGTCACCCTCGCGACGGAGAATGTGTGGATGAGTCGCGCCCGCGACGATGTAGGCGACATTCGAGTGCCTGGAAAGAATCTGCGGCAGGGCTCGAATTACGTTTTCAATTCCCTTGTTGGGCGAGAGCAGCCCGAACGTGAGCAAAACCGCTTTTCCTTCCACCCCAAAGCGGTCCTTGTAGAAATTGGGATCCAGGAATGGAAGGTCGGGGACTCCATGCGGCACCATGTCGATCTTGCTACCCGGCACCTTGAAGATTTCCTGGAGGAACTGGGATGACAACTGGCTCATGACAATGAGGCGGTCGGAGAGTTCAGCGATCTCCTCCATCACCAACATCTGATCAGGATTTGGCTCGCGCAGCACCGTATGCAGCGTTGTCACCACGGGCATCTTCAGACCGCGCAGTAAATGCAGAATATGGCTTCCAGCCGGACCACCGAAGATCCCATACTCGTGCTGCAGGCACACCATGTCGATGTTGTTGAAGTTGAGGAATTCTGCCGCCTCCTCATACGACCTTACGTCATCCTGGGCGAGCGACCATCGCACGCGCGACGGGTAGTCGTACCCCTCGTCCGTGTCGTTCACCGGGAGCGCCAACAGGCGAGCATTCCCATACTCTGCGGAAATGGCACCGCACAGGTCGGTCGTGAACGTTGCGATTCCGCAATGACGCGGGAGATAATTCCCGATTACCGCGATACGACTGGGCAGGGATGCCTTTGATTGCAATCGGGCACGAGGCGCTGCGGTGCCTTCCTGAGCCAAGGGCCGCGGGCTGACTACTTCCAGAACTCGCTTTGGGAAAATTGTGCTTGGCAACGACATTTGCTCCTAACTTGACGACAAAGCGGGGCGGAAAGCGCCGCTCGCAATTCGTTCGGTGTGGCGACACTACCGCGTTGAGACCGTAGCCACACCACACTCTAAGCACCGGCTTTTCAGCGATGTGATCAATCCGCAAGCTGGGCACATTCTTTGTGATCGAACCTTGGCGCTCTGTGGTATCAGCTTGCGCATCGATAGGATCAGCAGGATCGTGAAGATCACGATAATCAGCCCGAAGACAATACTGGTTGCGTTCATAAGAGCGACCCTTCTTGGCGAGTTCTGGCTCCACCAAGCCAGTCAGGCAAGATGGCTATGGACGAAATGGTCAACCCCTTCACTCGCTGAAAAGCCTAAGGTGGGAGAGCTTCAGATGGACTGGCTTAGGTCAGAAGACCTGAAAGAGGAGAAAAACGTAACCGCCTCAACAACTATCATAGCAGCTCCTCCACTTTGGCGTCGCCAAGAGGCGGGGAGGCCTAGCATAGGGACATGAGCCGATTATCGGCTACACGGAAGTTGAGATTCTACCTGTGGTTCGCTTCGGCAAACTGGGAACGCGGCACGTCGTTTACATGTGGACGACGTGCCGCGCTGCATATCAACAAAGAAAGCTCTTGCCAACTACAGATAATTCGACGCACTGGGCCTCGATTGCCTCGGCATCGGTTAGTTTGACTACGCGGACGGGAAGTTTTTCGAGTTCCGCCAGTTTCGCCGCTCTCAGGCGGCGTGCCCCGGCGACCGCCTCGTATTTGCTTTCCTCCAGTTCGCGTACCAGAAGAGGGGCTAGTATCCCTTGCGTCTTAAAGCTGGCGGCCAGTTCTTCGAGGCTCTTTGCATCAAAGCGTTTGCGGGGATTGGTTGGTGACTCCGCAAGCGCGGTGATGGGAACGCTGCGGTATTCGTGGTTGTTGACTGCATTTTGCGTACTCGGCATGATTCTTTTCTCCTCTCAAGGTGTCTTTGGCTATGTGTTGGTGGACTCGGCGCACACGTCGGGCCTGAAAGCCAAACGTTGCAGGTGTTGACGTGCTATGCGGCTGCCGCGAGTGCCGCTGGCTCGGGGGCAATGCCCCCGAGAATCACGGCAGCGGTTTGTTGAACGGCTTGCAAGCTCTCGCGCAGGAGATTGGAGTCGCCGTGCCAAAGCTGGATGCAGTCCCGTTCTGAAGTCCGACCGATTGGCAGACCACAAAGGCCACGGCTTCAGCCTCGGTCTCGCGGACTTGCTTGGTGGTCAGGGTGCGGCGGTCGCCACGATGCAACATTTCGTGAGCAATCTCGTGCACGAGGGTGGAAAACTCCTCGGCTGGCTGCATCCCAGCAAGCAGCGTGATCTTCCCGCCATGCGAAAGCCCCTTCGCGCGAGCAATTCGCTCTGCACGTGGTTTTGACGGTCACAAGGCAAGGCTTCACAGCTTTTTTTCCCTGAGAACAATACGGGTGGTGACACGCATAAGCGCCAACTTAAGTGGATTGCCGACAATCCGACCAGAATCGTCGGCGCACGCTCAGAACTCCAGGCGTGCCTGAAACGCGATCATGCGTGGACTGCTATCGCCACCCAAGCCCACGCCTAGCAGGCCGGTGGGCGGTGAAGTTGTATATGCAAGCGCTCCAAACCCTGTCTGCGTGGGAGGCTTTCCCGGAATCCCCGCTAGCGTCATGCTGGGAAGCCCAAAGTTCGGATGGTTGAATACATTGAAGAACTGGGCCTCTACTCTAAGCTTCACTCGCTCGCTCACCGGAAACCATTTCGTGAGATAGAAGTCATTCCAGACAAAATCGGGGCCGCGGAGGGCGTTGCGGCCGAGGTTTCCGAATTGGCAATGCTGTGGGTCGTCGCCACCGGCGCACTGCGCAGTACCGGGATCAACGGCGGAAACAAACGCGGCCGGATTGAGCCACTGGAGGGTGCCCGGTTGCGTTACACCAGCGACGGGATGATGCTCATAGAGCGGGACGCCCGTAACGACGCTCGCGAACTGCGGTCCGCTGCCCTGCACGATCCCCCTCGGGGTACAGGCCGCGTTGGGCGTCTCCTGCACGCACGCGGAATACGGCGTACTCAGGACCGAGAACGGCATCCCACTGTGCCAAAACATGGTCCCGGAAATTTGCCAGCCGTTGAGCGCGTGCGCCAACTGGTGATTCCGAACGTGGATGGGCAACTGATACACATATTGCGCGTTGAGGTTGTGCCGGATGTCATAGTCGCAAGGACCGTAATCGCGGGCCAGCTCTCCGGGCAACGGAGAGAGAATCCCTCCCGCAGAGAACTGAAGGAATCCTCCGTTCGAAACCGTATCCATACAGCGGCTCCTCGTGTAGTTGAATTGTCCTTGCAGACCGTGCCCCAGGCGCTTCATCGCGGTGAGTTGAAGGCCGTTGTAATGACTGTTCTCCCCGGTGGCGAGTTGGGTCACCGCGCTGAATCGTGGATCGGTCGGTTGCATGTAGGGGAATGGCCATGGGCACACACAGAATCACGCCGAATTACCGTCGCCGAGTGCTGCGACTGCCGGATCTGGATCATTGTAAAAGCGGCTGTTTTCAGCAGCCTCGGCTCGCCGGCTTCGCGCCGAGTCTACGAGTACGCCATCGACCAGTTCATCGCCTGGTACTGCTCCGAGCCTCGGCTGGCTTTCAACCGAATCGTCGTGGTGCGCTATCGCATGTACCTTGGAATCGCGGCATCTGGCCGCCAACACTATCAACCAGCAGCTTGCCGCCGTGCGCCGTCTTGCACACGAAGCTGCCGACTCAGGCTTGCTGAGTCCCGAACTGGCTGCAGGCATCAGCCGAGTCAAAGGAGTCAAGCAGCTCGGGTTTCGAATCCGGCAACTGGTTGAGCAACAGAGCAAAGCTCAGAAGTACTCAACACGCTTCTGGCGATAGCATGCGTGCCAAGCGAGATTATGCAATGCTGGCTATGCTGTTCGGTTGTGGCTTTCGCAGATCGGAACTAGTCGGCTTAGAGTTGGACGACATCCAGATGCGCTAGGGGCACTGGGCGGTGGTGGATCTCATCGGCAAGGGTGACCACATCCGCACCGTTCCCATTCCACGTTGGGTTAAAGCCGCGCTCGATCAGTGGACGGGGGCAGCCGGAATCAGGGAGGGAAGGATCTTTCGAGCCGTCGCCGGGGGCAAGGTATGGGGACAAGGCATCTCGCAAAATGTCGCGTGGTACGTCGTGAAGACCTGCTGCGAAAGAGCGGGCTTGGAGCATATTGCTCCACACGACTTGCGGAGGACTTGTGCGAAGCTGTGCCATACGAGCGGGGGCGAGCTTGAGCACATTCAGTCCTTGCTGGGGCATGCGTCCGTTCAGACCACGGAACGCTATCTCGGCTGCAAGCAGAATCTAGGGCACCTAGTAAACGACCTGTTCCGACTGGGAAACACAGACGCTGCCACGTATGTAGTTCTCGCGGGAACGGCGGTGCTAAGGGTGAAACCAGAGAGCGACCAGCCAAATAAAATGTCAGACGATGAAGGCAGTGGCAATCAAGAAGGGTCAGACTGGGGAACGAGCGCCGGATTTCACGGAGATGGGCACCCTTCGGTGTGATAGTTGCGGTGAGGAGTTCATTGTGTTTCATGATCCGCCCTCGTGGACAGGGCGGTCGCTGTGCGCCAAGCGCGCTGGCAACTGCCGGATTAGCGCCCACCCATCCCTGCAAGGGTCAATGAGTGCTAACGCCTGATTTCAACAACTATCGGGAGGCACCCGGCGCAGACGTGGGCCGCTTTTGCTCGATTCAACTTCTAGCGTCTATGGGGTACGTGGATTAATGGGGAACAGGAGCAAGAGTGCCATCGTCAGAGCCAGCACTCCAATAATGTCTCCAGTCGTAGTATTCAGGTACTCCCATTCTTCGGCGTCTCTTCTAGTCACATAACGCAGATAGCCTCCTTCCACATGCACTGGATACACCTGCTTGGTCTCGACGACCGGGGTGTGCGGAGCCGACACGTAGATGTCTGCTGCTTTGGACACGTGCCGGCTGCCGAAAAGAGCCCACAATCCTATGATGCAGCCCAGCAAAAGCTTGCGCCAAAGCGGCAAGTCTCCCAGATGTTGCAACTGTCCCCAGCCGTCAAAGAGCCCCATGAGGAGTCACCATGATGATTTGACGCCGAGAGCTGGGAAGCGCGCTAGCTACCTTTGGTAATCGACTGAATGTACTGGGGAGTTATCCGGTCCGAACCACGTCTCTCACAGTTGGCGAAACATCGCCAGTACACTCATTGACCTCGGCTCGGGGAGGGGGTGAGTGAAATCGCCCGATTTCGCCGGTTATCCGCTAAAATACTTGCCGAGAATGTATGGCCTATCGTGGTGAGCGCCTGAACCGCGTGCTCGGATACCAGCCGATCAGGATTAGTGCTGGGGTGAGACGAGCGATCTGGTCGTCGCTTCTAGCTATCCCTTTGGCCACGACGGCAACAGGAATATCGGATAGCGTGTCGGTTTCTGATGCTGTTCGCTACGTGGTTGCCCCTGGAACAATGCTCGCAGTTCGTTTTGTCCGGGTTGCGCCGAGTCATCGTGGCCCAGGCGTCTTTCTCGATGGCTTGCATTCGTACACAACCGTGATGTCGGTTGCCCTTCTACTAAATGCGATCTTCTATGCTCTATTCATCTTCGGGGTCACAACTCTACTTTCCGGCCTCAAGGAGAAAACGTCGTAGCAACGGTTGTCGAAATATCGCTATTACACTCATTGCCAGATTGCTGTTCGAGATTCTGGACGCTAGCGGACAGACAGCGGCCCCTCAAGAGAGTAAAAATCAGATGTGAGCGTCAAACTGCCCAAAACGATCAGCGAGGTAGCAGACGAACTGGAGCGGATTCAGCAAGAGCTGTTTTGCCTTCTAAAAGTGGTGGAGAAAATGGAAGAAGTCGATACTACCGGTCCTGTTATACGCGAAAAGAAATTAGCATCCCGCCACGGGCGCAGATGATCTCTAATGTCAACTGGCGAAATATCCCCATATCACTCATTGACCCCCGGCTGAGGGGGGTTTTGAGTGTAAACGCCTGTTAACGCCAGCTGAGATGCCGACGTATTGCCAACGGGTTAAGTCGAAGGAGGCATACGAGGCGTCCAGACCAGAAGCAAAAATGCAGCCGTCCCATAAAATATCGAGGCCTGCCACAATGTACCGTGAAACGCCATCCGTATCGACAATTCCCAACAAGCAACACCTACCGCCACTCCGAGACTGAAGACCTGTCCGGCCTCCCACTGTTTAGCACTTTTTGCGTTAGCGGCGTCGTTCACCGGCTTTTCTTTAGAACTTCGCAACAGCCGACCGCGCAATCGAAATGCGCCTGAGATTGACCAGACGGAGAAGCCGATCGCCAACCAATGCCCCCAAGTCCAGGCGCTTCTGCCACTGCTGCGTCCCATTTCCGCCAGCCAAGCAAACAGCGGAATAGCAGCTAGTAATGCCCACCAAATAAGCCGAAGCTTTTTGATCATTGACTCCATTTGATGGGGAATCCCTTGAACAGCATACGTTTTTGAGCAACCCGGGTCGACGTTACCTTCGGCGTTGAACAGCGCGTGCCGGTTGCCGGTTCCGGCAATTGACGTAACATCCCGACATTGTTATGGAATCATTACACTCATTGACCGGGGTCGGGCTTCCGAGGAAAGTCGCCCGAGAGTGGTTCGAACATTTCCGATGGACCAATGTCCGCTCCCAGATAGCTTATGAGCCGATGAAGTACTCCGTCGGGCGTCGGCTGGTTAATATCCTGGACTAGGACCAGAGGCGCATTCACAACGACCCTTCCCCCTCGGATGAACTGGCCCCAGTTGCTACAAATGCCGCCCCAGCATTCGGTCCGAAGCAGGACGAATCGCACGCTTGGGGTCTGTCGAGAAATCTTCTGCACCTCAGCACTAATTGACCCCGGCAAGTCCGCATCTTCTGGAACGTAAACCGATCCTCGGAACCGCACACCTATTCCGTGAAATGGAGTGCTGAGTTCGACGATGTCAACGTCAGGCCATCTAAGAATTCGCGTGAAAAAGGGCTCAGGATAAGAGATGTGACGCCCTTCGATTTCAGGGGTGACGCTGTAACCCGCATGAACACAGGGGCGACGCATAACGCGCAGACGTATTCGTTTTGTGTTCTCCTGAGAACTTTTTGTCTTTTGTTCGCGGTATTTAGGGGAGTGACAGCAGATTCGGATCCGCGAATTACCCTTGTTTCTTGGGTTTTTGCATTGTTTCTTCGGGAACAAGCAGTCCGGGAGTGTGGAAGAATTGTAATAGGAAAAGAATAAAGCGGGCACTAGTAAGTGATTCGTGATTGATGAAAGAGCTGGCATGATAGCACCACTAAAAGAAACCCCCACAGACAGCGAAGTCAGAGAGGCCCTTCGGCAAGTTCTGGCCCTTCGCGCGCTGACCACTTCTACCGGCACTGTTACCACATATTCTCAAAACAAAGTTCTTCGGGCACTGACACCGGAAGCCTTGACTCGCGTAGCTGTGATCCTGAACGAACTTGACAAGGGCGGCGCCCAATGACCTGTCCGGACCTCTTCCAAATTCAACAGTATTGGGACTCTGTGCGCACGCCTGGAGAGACCGTTGAACTCCGGTACCCCGCGACGTACGTCGATAAGAAGACCGGCCAAGTCAAGAACTGCAAAAATACGACCCGCTGCGCTAGTCCTGAAGAACTCGCCGCGGCGGTTACGCGCCTCGGGCCCCAACTCAAATACTGGGTAAATCTCCAGCGGATGAAACAGGACACTCCTCATAGCAAGTACAAAGCCCTAAAAGATGTCGATATCGAGAGTTACCGTTGGCTGCCCATTGATTACGACCTAAAACATCCAGGGGAGGGGTCCGCTTCAGAAATCGAAAAGAATTTTGCACGGTCGGGAGCGAATGCGATTTATGAGTATTTCAAGAGTATCGGCGTGGCTTCGGTTGTCATAGATTCTGGATCTGGTTTCTACATTCTGCCCCCCATTGATCTGGCCAACACACCGGAAAATGTCAAACTTATTACGCAAGCCCTTGCGGGACTCAAAGCTAAGTTTTATCGGGCCTCCGCCGGCTTGATCGCAAAGGTTGACAGCACCGCGAGAAACGCCGCGCGAGTTTTTGGTCTGCCGGGGACGATGAACCCCAAAGGCCCCGACACCCCGGAACGCCCGCATCGCATGCGCCTCATGTTGCGGAAAGGCTCGCGAGACACACTTCTTAAGGTTGCGCACTTGGAGGAGATGGCGTCGTGGGCGCCGAAACCCGCGCGTCCCTCTTCCGTCGCGCCCGATTCGACCGGCAAGAAAGGCCTATTCACTTTCGACAATGTCGAAAATCTGCTGGAAGCAATCGCGAAGCGAACAGCGTCCTTCACTTTTGAACAGGCGGTCACAGATCCGCAATTTGGTCCTGGCTTCTACGTTCGATGCCCACATGACTCACACCACTCGCACCCTGGGGAAGACTTGGACTCTTCGACGTGTGTATGGGTTAACGAGAGAGGCTTCGCCGATTTTTGTTGCTTACATGACGGCGCCGATAATGACCCTTGTCGGGAGCTAGGCTGGCACGAGTTTGTGGCTTTGTTGCAGGCGGAAGACTTACAACGAGATTTCATAACGAACATCAATCGGCCGGGCTTTGGAACGGGTGTTGGTATCTCTGATGATGATTTTCAATTTCCCAGGGTTGAAGGCGGCAAGGTCTCGGATTACCTACTACTGCCGGCGCAGTGCGCCTTCGATGGCTGGTGCGGACGCGGCCGTACTCATATCATCGCGGGGTCTTCAGGATCCGGAAAAACAACTCTGATGGTCCCTCTTCTGCTCGGGCAGTGGGAAGAGAAAACATTTTTTGGCCATGCCGGCGCGGGTCTTAGGCCGCTGGTCCTCTTTGCCGATCGCGGAAAGCTCTCGAATGAAGAGACACTCTTGCGATTGGGCTTAACAGATTCATCGTTGCCGATCGACCATCTTGGTGAGGGTCTCGATGATGGGGCATTAACTGAAATCTTGAACCGAATCGAAGCGCGGAATCCCTTGCCCGAAGTGGTGTTCATTGAAGGCGCTGACACCCTCGTAACCAAACCCGCCGACGGCGCGGTGGTATCCCGCTTTATGAAGGGGATTGAAAAAATCGCCGAGCACTACCATATCTCGTTCATTCTGAGCGTAGGCGCACCGAAGTCCAAGCCCAAAGATCAGCATACCCTCGTCCGCGATCGCGTATTCGGTTCAGAAAAATGGGTGCGGAAAGCGGATATGGTTCTCAGTTTGTCAGCGGCCGGCGACGGCACCCTCAAGCAAAGGCATCTCGTGGTGCAGTACCGCAACGCCGCAGATGAGAAGTTCGATCTGGAATTTGTAAACGGAAAACTCGTCGAGAGCGCGCCGTCGCGAGAGAAGCTCGACGCCTTGGAACTCTGGATGCTTGATCGGGATTGGTTTGTTCGCCGCGATGCTGTGAGCGCGATGAAAGACTATTCGGGCATGAGCAGAGCGAACGTTAACAAGCGCATCCGAGAAATGTTTCTGGCAGGTAAATTGGAGACGCGACCTTCCAACGACAAGAAAGTGGAGGAACTTCGGATCAAGCGCGGGCCAGAATCGAATACGCCGGAGGCCGGAGAAATGCAGAGAGACATGGCGGCCGCATTCGGCGGCAATACCAGAGCGGATGTGCCTGATAGGGATGGGGATGACACGGAGCAAGCGCTTCGCGAAATATACAAGGACCTTGATCCCGAGAAGCGGGAAAGAATGATTCAGGGCGTTCTCGGTACGGAGGTCCGAGCATGAGACGCGAGTGCGCGCTACTGACTTCCGCAACGGTAAGTTACACGACAACAAACGGGTTGGGTGACGTGACAAACATACGTCGTAAAAGTCACTAAATATGGCATGAATCACCTTGACGGCCATGGTAAATGGTGGTGAAATGAACAAGCAAGATATATCGAAACTGTTCAGTGATCTCGGCAGAAAGGGCGGTGCGGCGAGAGCGAAGTCTCTCACCCCCGCGCGCCGAAGAGAGATTGCAATAAAGGCTTCGAAAGCGGCAGCAGAAAAGAGAACGAGAAAGAAGAGTTCTCCACGGTAGGAATTTCAAATTTCGGAGGGGCATTGTGCGCACGATAACAGTCAAGGTAACGGATCTGGGGTACGAAGAACTCCTGAAAACGGCCGCGGCTCGGGGTGTATCCATTGCGGAAATCGCTGAAGAGCGGCTAACTGAAGCGGAGGAGTACGAACCCGACCCGAACGTGAATCTGGACGCACCATACACCCAAGACGAGGCTGTCGAAGAGGAACGCAACAACGCGGACAGACGCGCGCTGAGCAAGTGGCACGAATCTTTGGCGGCGCGGAGCGGGAAAGCGCACCATTGAGAATTGCATGCTGAAAATCGCACCCAAGGAATATGAAGCGCTCCGCCGTCACGGCGAAGAAACTTATCCGCACGAGTGTTGTGGAATGCTACTCGGCCGGATGGACGGTTCCGTCCGCGTGGTGACCTCAATCGAGCGCTGCGTCAATAGTGCCGACTCACCCCGGACCAACTGCATTATCGAGCCCCGCGAAATGGTGCGCGTCCATCGAACGGGCCGTGAGCGCGGTGAGCACGTTGTCGGGTTCTACCACTCCCACCCCGACGTGCCAGCGCGCTGGTCGCCAGGGGATCTCGCTGGTTCCGATTGGTTCGGCTGCTCCGAGGTCATCACCAGCGTGGAAAACGGAAAGGCGTCGATTACCAAGTCGTATGAACTCGCCGGCTACGACGAGGATGACAAGCGATTTCTTGACGAGACAATAGAAGTCGATTCGACTGAGGTCCCCGCAAGGGGCGGTGTGTCTGAGGTTTCTTGAGGAGCTTTATGCAACAGGAGACGTTAGTGCAAACGGCAACCTACATGTTATCGAAGGCCGCAATAGAGCGAATTTTCGACGGTCCCTCCCTCTTCCGTTCGCTGTTGACGATAGAAGAAGCTGCCGACTATCTGGGCATGAGCGCCAAGTGGCTGTATCGCAACTACCAAGACCTGCCTCACGTAAAAATCGGCGGCGGTACGAAGCCGCGGATTCGCTTCAAGAGCGCTGACCTCGACGGTTGGATCGCCGCGCATACGTGCGATTGGAGAAAGGCATGAGGAGAACCAGGCGGCGCGAAGAGGGCCAGATACAGGAACGGGTCAAAGGTCGGAAATACCTAATTCGATGGACGGCTCAAAGCGGGGCGCGCCTCAGCAAGATCGTCAAGGGTGACTTCGTCGAGGCGCAAGCCGCGCTGATTCGCGAACTTCGACCTTCCGGCCCGGTGAAACCGGAACGAACATTCAAGAGTTACGCGGAGGTGGAGTTCGCCGCATACGTTAAACGCGAATGGAAAGCCTCGACGCAGATCACTCAAGGCAGTTTTCTGAGCAAGCACATTCGTCCGTTCTTCGATGAGATGGTGCTCTCCAAAATTCTGCCGGCCCACATCGAAGCCTTCCATCGGGCATTGGAAGCGAAGAAGTTGGCTCCTAGGACGCGGCGCACGATCCACGCGATACTGGGGACGATGTTCTACTACGCGGCGGAGACGCTAGAGATCATAGAGAAGTCACCGGTGAAGAAGGACTTCGCCCCGAAGGTCGAAGCTCACGAGAAAGCCTCACTAGCGCCGGAACAGGCATGGGCGCTATGGGATGCCCTGGCGGGTCCGGAGACAATCCGGAGTCGGGCCTTCTATGGAGTGCTCTTGTTTACAGGGATCCGAACCGGGGAAGGGCTAGGTCTGAAGTGGGCGGACTTGGATTTTGCAGAGCGAAAAATTCATGTGCGGCGCGCGATCAACCGCGGCGGCGAGACGACGCCAAAGACGAAGTCGAGTTTGCGGGTAAGGCCGATGTCCGATCATTTATTCACCGCGCTTCGGAACCATCTGGCTATGGCTCACTATACGGCGCCGAAGGACTATGTGTTCGCGTCAAGCACCGGACGGCCGGCGAATTCAGACGATTTACGGACAGCGCTGCAGAAGGTTCTTCGTGAGACCTTGAAAATTACGCTCCCGCCGCGCGAGGACGGCCTGCACTTGCTCCGGCACACGTCGGGATCAATGGTATTCGCTGCAACTGGTTCCGTTAAAGAGGCTCAGGAGTGGCTCAGTCACTCTTCCGCGCGCATCACGCTCGACACATACGTCCATCGCGCCGTAGAATCACAGAACCGAACGGCCGATGTGACATTTGCGCGGCCTGTTGGTCCTTCCTCAGGGTGGACTAACTGAGTCGTTAGGCACCGAATTAGGCACCAAATTCCGTAAGTGATTGAAAACTTATGGGCGGTTAGCTCAGCTGGTTAGAGCGCCTGCCTTACAAGCAGGAGGTCGCAGGTTCGAGTCCTGCACTGCCCACCAAGTGTAAACGCCCTCGTCGGTCTGTAACGAAATTATGACGTGCGTTGCCGATTACCAGTTCTGGATCGGCCAGGCAGCTTCCCACCTTCAGTCTGTTCGGAGTTTTACCGTACACATTTGACCCGGTTCGTTACCTTCCCGGATACGGGGAACCCACCGCATTTTATCTTTTGATTCCATGGGACCAGCGGGAACAGCCCGTTCAAGACTATAGATAAGTTTCGGTTTGCTGATAGTCATGCATTCGACTTCCGTGGCGAGTCGGATCGCACGCTTCCACAAGGTGGCGAACGCCGACAGCGACCAACAAGGCGGAAAAAGCTTCGTACCCAGCCACACCTTTGCTCACGACTACGATGGTCTCATTGGCCAGTTCAAGCTCGACTGAAGGGCAAATTTGCCAGTAACGGAACCCACAATCGAGCCGCGACGCGAGATCCCTCGACGAGAGAACGTTGGCAGAGGCAGGTCTTTCGCGTTCCCGGGGAAGCTGTTAGGATGTTGGAGGCGGTTCGGACAGGAATCGCGCTGTTTTTCCGCAGCCTGGGCGATTCGATACACCGTATGCGAATCACGAAAGGCCGCATAAACACTGGCGGTTGCGGATTTTCGATTTGGCAAGTGGGGACGTAGTTCAGTTGGTTAGAACGCTGCCCTGTCACGGCAGAGGCCGCGGGTTCGAGTCCCGTCGTCCCCGCCAATTCTTTCAAGCCCTTGCGAAGAGCGAATGGCAGCATCCACGTTTTTTGTGCCGCTGATTGTGTCGTAACTCTCGGTTTTGACCCCTACTGAAAGCATATCTACCACCGTCCTCTTCGCTTCATTTCGGACGGGAAACAATGCTCAGCATTTTCTGGAGACGTGACCTGCGATCTACATGATTTGTCCGGCCGCTCGCCTGGGACTCGGCCAACCCTGTGATAGCGGTGATGCCACAATTCGTGGAAGGCCATAGTCTCACGCGTCCCCCGTCAGTGTCCGATGACCAAGCCGGTCGAATTAGACATTGTTGGTTAGAAAAATGATGGAGGTCAATTTGTTGTCGAGCCGGCGGAGTGGACAGGTTCTTTGAAACGTTTTATATTTCTACCGAAAATCTGAAGCCTCCAAATCTGAACCTCCTGGAGTCGAACGTGAGATCACCGCACCCACGAATCGCAAATATTCTACTCGGCGTCGGCTTATTCGCCGTCAGCGTTGTTTGTTCTGCACAAGACACACACTTCTCACCCAAGGGCCAGCAGATTCCCGCACCAGAATGTCTGACGATGAAAGGGTTGTGGGAGGGCGGATCAAAGGCATGCAGCCAGTCAGAACACGAGGCATGGCTCGCCGATATCACACACTGGAGAGGTGAACGCCGCATTCGTACCGGCTATGACGGCGCGAGGTACGATCTGCCGGCGCTGAAATGGACGCAGTCCAGCTTCATGCAGCCGCAGATGATGGTTCAGGATCGGTATTTTTACGATCCGATCGCCGGCAAGTACACCGTAGACCGCTATCTCGACGACCTTGAAAAGCGCTACGGCGGGATTGACGCAGTCTTGATCTGGCCGACCTATCCAAACATGGGAATCGACAATCGCAATCAACACGACCTGATCCGCAGCATGCCGGGAGGCGTCGCCGGTGTGAAGCAAATGATTGCCGACTTCCATCGGCGCGGAGTGCGAGTACTGTTTCCGATGATGATGTGGGATCAGGGAACACGGGATTCGGGCATTCCCTGGCCAACCGCGATTGCCAGCCTGATGGCCGAAGTCGGAGCCGATGGCATCAACGGCGACACCCAGGACGGCGTTCCCCTGGCATTCTCGCTAGCTGCCGACAAAATCGGCCATCCTCTTGCTTTTGAACCTGAGGGAAGTCCGTCAGACGAAGCTTTGGCGTGGGACGTGATGACGTGGGGCCAATACCAATTTCCTTTCACTCCTCTCGTCGACAAATACAAGTGGCTTGAAACGCGGCACATGGTGAACATCTCGCACCGTTGGAATCGCGACAAAACCGACGATCTGCAATTCGCTTTTTTCAACGGAGTTGGCTGGGAGAGTTGGGAGAACATCTGGGGCATCTGGAACGGAATCACGCCGCGCGATGCAGAAGCCACGAGGCGTGTTGCAACCATCGAGCGCGGCGTGGCACCGTTCTTGATCAGCAAGGACTGGGAACCTATGGCGCCGATGCTTCGGTATGGAGTGTTTGCCAGCCGCTGGCCGCTGGGAGACGAAGCAATCTGGACGATTGTGAACCGAAACGAATACGACGTAGTAGGCGACCAGATGGAGGTAGCAGTGAAAGACGATGTTCGCTACTTCGACCTCTATCACGGAGTGGAGTTGAAGGCTGAGACCAGGCCGGATGGCAGAACTGTGCTGGTCTTTGTGATCGAAGCAAAGGGTTATGGAGCGATCCTCGCGACCAACAGCGCGCCAGACCAGAAGTCACTGGCCTTGATGTCGAGAATGAAAGAGCTGACGGCAACGCCGCTGGCCAGCTACTCGCACGAATGGAAGGTTGAGCCCCAGCAAATTGTTCCTATCCAACCGACGAAGGCCGCAACGATGGTCCCGGCAGGGATGGTCAAGATCCCCGAGGCCGATTTCCTTTTTAAAATCTCTGGGATCGAAATTGAAGGGCTCAATGACGCTGGGGTGGATGTGCAGTATCCGTGGGAAGACTCGCCACGCCGCTTTCATGAGCATCCCATGCATGTGGCTTCTTTCTACATCGACAAGTACCCGGTTACTAACGCTGATTTCAAGAAGTTCGTTGACGCCACCAAATATCATCCAAAAGACGATCTCAATTTTCTCCGTGATTGGAAGGATGGCAGCTTTCTGAAGGGGTGGGAAAATAAACCGGTGACATGGGTCTCCCAGGAAGACGCTCGGGCCTATGCGAGTTGGGCGGGGAAACGCCTGCCCCATGAATGGGAATGGCAGTACGCCGCTCAAGGCGCGGACGGTCGCCTCTATCCTTGGGGTAAGGAGTGGGATGACAGTGCGGTGCCGGTGCCGGACAAGTCACGTACTATGCGAGGTCCGGATCCGGTCGATGCACATCCGAAGGGAGCCAGTCCGTTTGGCGTGATGGACATGGTAGGAAACGTCTGGCAGTGGTCGGAGGAATTTGTTGACGAGCACACGCGGGGCGGTATTCTCCGCGGGGGCAGCTACTATAGGCCGCAGGGCTCGATCTGGTACTTCCCTCAGGCGTACAAACTGAACGAGCACGGCAAGTTGCTGCTGATGTCTCCCAGCATGGATCGCTCCGGAGGAGTCGGATTCCGCTGCGTAGTAGACTCGCAGTGAGTCGGCCGGCTGCTCACCTTAAAGCCGGGAACAACAGTCCCCCTGTGTTTCGACACGGCAAGCCATGACAGCACCCGTGACAATGCGGCAGATCGCTGAGCGTGCGGGCGTCTCTATCGGCACGGTGTCGCATGTAATCAATGGAACCGCAACGGTTCGGCCTAAGCTGCGAGAGCGTGTGATCGAGGCAATTCGCAGCATGGGCTATCAGCCGAGTGCCTTGGCGCAGGGACTCCGGAAAAATAGAACTAACATGCTCGGAATGGTGATTCCGGACATTACAAATCCATTCTTCCCGGGCGTGGTTCGCGGTGTGGAGGACGTGGCTTATAAACGCTCGTTCCGTGTGATCCTGTGCAATGCGGACAACGATCCTTCGAAGGAAGAGTCGTACGTTCGCGAATTG
>Ga0210395_10001533_pt1 | contig 17868 bp, 9 predicted proteins | sample IncBWH4OmetaG_FD_150861 | JGI IMG/M metagenome (GOLD analysis project Ga0210395, IMG submission 150861) | Forest soil microbial communities from Barre Woods Harvard Forest LTER site, Petersham, Massachusetts, United States - Inc-BW-H-4-O ...
GGATCGAGGCGATAAACACCCGTCAGATTGCGGTATGGCGGAGGATAGAACTCGTAGCGGAGACCATAGGTGACGGTCAGCTTTGGACTCACCTTGAATTGATCCTGCGCGTACAGGGCAATCTCCGTCCAGCGCAGAGAATTGGGATCGGTGAGCTGCGTTTCCTTGGCCACCGCGATGCCGGTCCCGTTGTTGGGCAGGCCGAGCAGCATATCCGCCAGCGTGTTGTAGACGGTAATCGAATTAGCCGAATTGGCAGTCATCGCGCCCTGGAACTGAAATCCGCCGCGCGGACTGCTGACGCCGCCTCCGCTGGTCGGCTGGAAGTGGTTCAGGTCGAAGTGATAGTAAGTGAAGCCAAACTTCATCGCGTGCAGGCCCTTGTTCCAGCTCAGGTTCACATCCCCCGTGAATTGATTGTCGCGAAACAGGAAGGGGTTGGCGCCGTTGCTGTTTCCGAGAGAGGAAAACGCTGAGGTGGCGCCTTGGTTGGTTACGTTTCCGAACGCGAAGGTCGGCTGGCCGATGTAGTTCGTGCCCACTCCGTTGGTGCCTGGAATCATTAGTACATCCAGGCCATAGTAGCCGGCAGCAAGATCGACCAAGGACTGCGCGCCCGTTCTCTGGCGCGTATAGCCGAAGTCCCAGTCGAGGACCAGGCTGGGGCTGAAGACATGGCTGACGCCGAGCCCGACATTCTGAATGCGCCCGCTTGCCGCGCCGGGCTGGCCGCCGTCGAAGGTGCCGCCGCCGGCCGCCCCTAACTCCTGCGGGTCGGTAACGGAAAAGGGTTCGATGGCATATTTCCCGAAGATTGTCGTGCTCTGGTTCGGGACGTAGTCGATCCTCGTATCCGACGTATTGCGGTTATATCCGAGCGTGCCGCTGCCCAGGAAATCGTTCGCAAGCTGGTTCGCATAGTTTGGATTGGTAACACCCGACGAAATCGGATCCAGCAACGCCAGCATCGTGAGGGCGGCCGACGATGCCCTGGACGCGGGGATGCAGTTGCATCCGTATTCAGACAGGAACGTAGGACGAGAACCGAGCGGCAGGTAAGGTCCCGTGCCGCCGGGCTGGGGATCGTAGAGGATGGTGTTGGCCGCACCGATTCCACTTGCCACAGCCGAGAAATCTCCGGTCAGTAATGGCGTAGTCGGGACGGTCTGGGTTCCGGTAATCAGCTGGCGCCGCGTGACCCTCTCGAAATCCTGGAAGAAGAAAAGCTTGTCCCGGCCGGTGAGGATCTTTGGGATGTAGATGGGACCGCCGACCGCGAAGCCGTATTCGTTGAAGATATTCTTCGGCACCGTGGGCTCGGCCTGTGGGGTCGCCGTATAGGGACGCGCGCTGATAGCGGCGTCCTGGTAGTACCACCACACGCTGCCGTGGAGGTCCCGGGTGCCGCTCTTGGTGATGACGTTGATCGAAGCGCCCCCTGCGACACCCTGCTCAGCGTTAAAGGAGTTGGTCACGATGTTGACCGTCTGGATTGAATCCGCGGGCGGAACATAGGCAACCAGGTAAGGCAGCCAGCCATACGTATTCACGGCACCGTCGATCCGTGTCGTGTTGCTCATGTCTTCGACGCCATTCACATTGAGCGACATGGCGCGCGACGGGTTGGAAGCGGTCGAGTTCTGTTCCTGGACTGCGGCTACGCCCGGAATGAGTGTGTAGAGGGTCTGGTAATTGCGGCCCTGGCTGGATGTGATGGGAAGCTGTCCAATCTGCTCGCTGGTAAGCTCGTGGTTGACCTCCGCAGTTTCGGTTTGCAGTATCGGCGCAGTTGTCGTCACCGTCACCGTCTGTGTCGTACCCGCCGGCTGCAGCGTGGCATCGATGCGCACCTCCCGGTTGATCGCAATCATCACGTTCTTTTGCGTAAACCCCGCAAAACCGGCCGCCTGCAGTGCTACGGTGTACATGCCCGAAGGCAGGTTGTTTACCAGATAGTCGCCCTGGGCGCCGGTAACCGCAGTGCGGACTGCTCCCGTGCCCTGGTTCGTCACGGTCACGGTCACGCCCGGTACGACCGCACCGGTTTTGTCGGTAACGGTCCCGATCAAGGTTCCGTAGAGCACATCGGCGATGCCAGCTATGGGCAAGGCGGCAAGAACGGCGAGCAGTAGGAAGATCGCGAATGCTCCGAGTCCGGCATCTTCGCGGGTATACAGCGGCTTGAGAATTACGCGTCCGAACGATTTCATGAGACCTCCAAATGGGTGAAAACGTGCGACTGGCGCAGACGTGCAAGTACAGGCTCGAAAGACTTTTATGGCCTGATGCTGCATCGATTTACGAGAAACTAAAAGCTATTTGTTCGTGTCTTGTATTATTTGTGCAGGACTCTAACCTGCTGCATCGCCTCTTTTCATTCTCAACGATTGAGAGCAAGGATTCAGGTTCCCGGAACGAACTTTTCGGAGCCAGGAGTTCGCGATAAAGCGAACAATATTGCTATTTTTTTAGGGTTGTCAAGGGGATAGTGCAAATTATTTCGAGACCACCGACAACAGTCGGGGTTACCGGGCACGAGTATGGCGTGCTAGAATTTCGTTCCTCCTATTTGCGATTAAGTTTGTATTCTGGAGTATTCGATTGCGGCGGGAGTGTTCGATTTGAGTAATGGCTATTTCGATTTGACGGGAAGATGCGCTGTGGTCGTCGGTGGAACCTCAGGCCTGGGGAGATCGATCTCGCTTGGCCTGGCCTCAGCCGGAGCCGACGTGGTCGCAGCCTCCCGCCGCGCCGATGAGGTAGACCGGATTGCCGGCGAGATCGAAGGGCTGGGACGCCGATCGCTGCGGTGTGTCGCCGACGTGCGGAATCGCGCCTCAATTGAAACCCTGCACAACGATGCGCGGCGCAAATTCGGGCGGGTGGACATCCTGGTAAATTCGGCCGGGACGACGCTTCGCGTTCCTACGCTGGAATGCTCGGAAGAAGACTGGTCGAAGATTTTGGATACCAATCTGACGGGAACGCTGCGCGCCTGCCAAATTTTCGGCCGAACCATGATTGAGCAAGGCTACGGGCGAATAGTGAATATTGCTTCGCTGGCGACACTCGTCGCGTTCCGCGACGTGGCGGCGTATGGCGCCAGCAAGGCAGCGGTGGGTGCGCTCACGAAATCGCTGGCTGTCGAGTTCGCGCCCCATGGAGTAACGGTGAACGCCATTGCTCCCGGAATCTTTCCAACCGCCTTGAATGACGAGCTGGTATCGAACACGGAGCGGGGGCGCGAACTGCTGATGCGCACTCCGATGAACCGCTTTGGCCGACTCGATGAGATAGCGGGCGGCGCGATCTATCTGGCCTCGGATGCCGCCTCGTTTGTGACCGGAGAGATTCTGGTGATCGATGGCGGCTATCTGGCAAGCGGGGTAAACCGCTAGAATTCACAATCGTGATTACCGTACGGTCAATTGCGATTATTCTTGTGTGCTGATGAATAAGCAGGCGAAACAACCCGGACGCAGAGCAACGGGCATGCGGCGTGTCGACCTGAGCTCTGTTGAACTGGCATCGAGTGAAACGGCACGCCATATCAACCGCGATATCGTGCTGCAGATGATTCGTTCCCGCCAGCCGATCTCGCGCGCGGAACTGGCGCGGCACTCAGGACTGCAACGGAGCACTGTCTCACTGATTATCGAGCAGCTGATCGACGAGAAGTGGGTGCAGGAGGGTGCGATCGCGCGCAGGCCGCGCGGGCGACGGCCTACGCTGCTCGGACTGAGCGAGGATCTCGTAGTCATTGCCGCCGATGTTCATCCTGCGCAATCGGCGGTCGCGGTTGTGGATCTGAATGGGCGGCTGCTGTCGAGGTCGGTCATTCCATTGAGCGCGAACCCGACGGCCGCGGTCGACTTGCTGATTGATTGCATCCTTCGACTGAAGGCGAACTTTCCGAGAAAATCGGTGGAAGGGATTGGGATCAGTCTCCCGGGGCGGGTCGATCCTAAGACGGAGCGCCTGATTTTCGCGCCCAATCTGCATTGGCCGGTCTTCGACATAAAGAAGGCGATTGAACGAAAGACGGGCCTGCATGTGGCGCTTGAAAACGCCGCCAACGCCTGCCTCCTGGCCGAGCTTTGGTTTGGGCGGATGGACGGGGTGCGGAATGCGGTTCTGGTTACTGTTTCCGAAGGCATCGGAACGGGCATTTTTGCGAACGGGCACCTCGTTACCGGACAGCATGGGATGGCGGGGGAGTTTGGGCATGCTCCGCTGGATCCGAATGGCCCGCTATGCGCGTGCGGCATGAAGGGTTGCTGGGAGACGTTTGCCTCGTGCCGTTCGGCGCTGCGCTACTATGCCGACATGTCGCATCCCTCCCAGGCCGTTACTTTTCATCAATTGTTGAGCGCTGCCGAAGGTGGCGATCCCCACGCCGTGGAAGCGCTGACGAAGCAGGCCTATTACATTGGGCGAGGACTGCGGATGATTCTGGCCGGCCTTTCGCCGGAGGTAATCCTGATTGCGGGCGATGTTACGTCTGCGTGGCACCGCTTTGGGCCGATCATCGAAGCACAAATCGCCGAGTTGACGCTGGCAGGGTTGCCGCCGAGGTTGATGCCGACACATGAAGGCGAAGTAGCGCGGTTGCGAGGCGCCGCGGCGCTGGTATTACAGCAACGAGCGACTCAGGAAGTCAGTCACGAGCCGTTGCGGAGCGGGGGAATACGACGCCGCCCGGCCGCTCGGCGAACGGCGAAGGCTCGGCAAACTGCGGGAAAATGAAGGACAGGATTCCGGGAGGCGAAATGAAAATTCTGGACGTGACTTCGATGCTTACTGTCGCCGAGATGGACCGTGATCGGGACCCGCGCGGCAATTGACATGGCCAGTTTGAGACAGCTATAGTTTGTGGCTCGTACTAAATCGGGCTTTGACTGCATCGACAGCGCGCGAAAGGCCAGAAACGGCACCGGCGATCGCGAACGGTATCTGAAGGGGGAATAGTGCGAAAGAAAGCAGATTCTATGTGGCGGAAGATCGGACTGCCGTTGTTTGCGATTCTGTGTGCGTCGTGCCTGAAAAATGGCGTGTGCCAGAACACGGCTCCCTACATGGATGCTTCCCTGCCGGTAGACAAGCGGGTGGATGACCTGGTCTCGCGCATGACGCTCGAGGAAAAGGTCTCGCAGATGATGAATGGCGCAGACGCAATTCCGCGGCTGGGCGTTCCAAAATACGACTGGTGGAGCGAGGGGCTGCACGGCATTGCGCGATCGGGTTACGCAACGGTGTTTCCGCAGGCGATCGGCATGGCAGCGACGTGGGACACCGACGTAGTTGGGCAGATTGCCACGACGGTTTCGACGGAAGCGCGCGCGAAGTACAACCAGGCCGTGCGCGACAACGTGCACAGCATCTATTTCGGTCTGACGATCTGGTCGCCGAATATCAACATCTTTCGCGATCCCCGCTGGGGACGAGGGCAGGAGACATACGGAGAAGATCCGTTTCTGACTAGCCGGCTCGGTGTTGCGTTCGTGAAAGGACTTCAGGGAGACAACGCTACTTATCTCAAGACCGTCGCGACTCCGAAGCATTTCGCCGTACACAGCGGACCGGAATCGGAACGGCACCGCTTCAATGTCGATCCTTCAACACACGATTTCGAAGACACTTACCTGCCTGCGTTTCGCGCCACCGTGACAGAGGGTCATGCGGATTCGGTGATGTGCGCCTATAACGCCGTCGATGATGTTCCAGCGTGCGCAAGCAAAATGCTGTTGGAGCAGACGCTGCGCAAAGACTGGGGCTTCAACGGATATGTCACGTCGGATTGCGGCGCTATCGATGACTTCTTTCATCAGGATGGACACAAGTATTCGCCGGACTCGGAACATGCCTCTGCAGCGGGTGTGCTGGCCGGTACGGACACGAATTGCGGCGACACCTACACGGCACTGGTAAAGGCGGTGAAGGATGGACTGATCTCAGAGGGCGCAATCGACACGGCAGTGAAGCGGTTGTTCACGGCGCGCTTCAGGCTAGGTTTGTTCGATCCTGAGAACAAAGTACTCTATGCGCAGATTCCCTACAGTGAGGACGATTCAGCAGCGCACCGCGCGCTGGCATTGAAGGCGGCTCGCGAATCGATGGTGTTGCTGAAGAACGAAAACGATTTTCTGCCGCTCAAACCGGGAGTAAAGGCGATCGCCGTGGTTGGTCCGAACGCGACCGCGCTGGCGGCGCTCGAAGGAAACTATAACGCGGTGCCGTCGCATCCGATCACGCCGCTGGAGGGAATTCGCGAGGAGTTCCGTGGCGTAAAGGCGACGTATGCGCAGGGATCTCCTTATGTAGAAGGCCTGCCGGTGCAGGTTCCGCGCACAGCGCTGCATCCTTCTGCGGGCTCGCCGGAGCAGGGACTGAGGGCGGAGTATTTTGCTTCGTCAGACTTGAGTGGCGGACCCGTCCTGACCCGCGTCGATCCTGAGATCGACTTTGACTGGAATTCAGCCAGCCCCGCGCCGGGCTTGTCGGCGAAAGACTTTGGCGTGCGTTGGAGTGGAACGATTGCGGTGCCGGCTGCGGGGGACTATCCCTTCCGCATCACGCTGGCGCACTGTTATCCATGCGAGGATCGGGAGAGCTATAAGGTCTATCTCGATGGCAAAGAGGTAGCGAGCTATGCAAGCGATGAGAAGTCGAGATTCCGCTCCAGCACGCCTCCCGATTTTCAACTGCACTTTGCCGACACGCAGCCGCACGAATTCCGCATGGAGTATGGACATCACGCAGAGCTATTTGGAGCGGGGCTGACCCTGAACTGGACGCCTCCGGTAGAGCCGTTGCGCGCCGAAGCCGTGGCGGCAGCGGAACACGTAGATGTCGTGTTGGCCTTTGTGGGACTCTCGCCTGAATTGGAAGGCGAAGAAATGCCCGTGCATGTGCAGGGGTTCTCGGGTGGTGACCGGACGGATATTCAGTTGCCCAAGGCGCAGGAAGATCTGCTCGAAGCGATTGCCACAACCGGCAAGCCGCTGGTGGTCGTGCTGATGAATGGCAGCGCGCTTGCAGTGAATTGGGCGCAGCAGCATGCGCAGGCCGTGCTCGAGGCGTGGTATCCGGGCGAGGCGGGCGGCCAGGCGATTGCGGAGACGCTGGATGGCAAGAACAATCCCGGCGGAAGGCTGCCGGTGACTTTCTATAGCTCGATCGACCAGCTTCCCAGCTTCGAAGACTACGCGATGAAGGAGAGAACTTACCGCTACTTCCAAGGAACGCCGCTCTATGGCTTCGGCTATGGCCTGAGCTACACGACGTTCAGTTACTCGAAGTTAAAGCTCTCGACAAAGACGGTGAAGGCCGGCGAACGGCTCACGGTAGAAACCGAGGTTCGCAACACAGGCAAGCGGGCGGGAGATGAGGTCGTCGAGCTTTACCTGACTCCACCAGCGAGCGATGTGTCGCCGATTCGCGAGTTGAAGTCCTTTCAGCGGGTGCACCTCGAGCCGGGATCCATGCTCCATGTCCTTTTCGATCTTGACTCACGGCAGTTGAGCGAAGTAGATGCAGCGGGCAAACGCAGTGTTCAGCCAGGAACATACGGGATCTTCGTCGGCGGCGCGCAGCCCGCGCTGGGCACGGGACAGAGCAGCGAGTTTGCGATTGAGGGTAGCGCGCCCTTGCCGCGTTAAAGGAGCGATGTTGTGCACCGTTTGGTGTTCACGCTGCTTGGAGCGTTGCTGCTGAGAGGCGCGTGTGTCCTTGCAGAGACAGGCGCGGAAGGATGGCTGAGATATGCGCCAATCCAGGACGCCCGCGTAAAAACACAGTACAGCACGCTGCCCGAGGGCGTTGTTTCGCTCAACAAATCACCTGTTGTGCAGAGCGCAGTGAACGAATTGATGCGCGGAACCAGCAGCATGCTGGGGCTGAAGCTGCATGTTGAGAGCATCATTCCGAATGGCGGCGCATTTGTGCTCGGTACAGTTACAGAATTGCGGACGGCGTTTCCGCACTGGAAACCTGCTGTGCAATTACGGCCGGAGGGCTATGCGGTGGCGACCGTCCGCGAACACGGCCACAGCTACTGGCTGATCGCCGGAGCCGATGCGCGCGGCGTGCTCTATGGGATGTTTCACTTGCTGCAAGCGATTGCCGAGCAGCACGATCTGCGCTCCGTTGAAACGAGCGAGTCGCCTGCCGCTCCAGTCCGATGGGTAGATCAGTGGGACAACCTCAACGGCAGCATTGAGCGCGGCTATGCAGGGCGCTCGATCTTCTTCGACGAAGGGAACGTGCGAGGTGAGCTGACACGGGCCGGGGAGTATGCGCGCTTGTTGGCTTCCGTGGGAATCAATGGCTGCGCGATCAACAATGTCAACGCCGACCTGAAGATGCTGACGCCGGAGATGATCCGGCAAGTAGCGCGCGTAGCCGATGTTTTTCGACCATGGGGAGTGCGTCTGGCTATCTCAGTCGATCTGAGCAGCCCGAAGGTGGTGGGTGGGCTGGATACCTTCGATCCGTTGGATGCGCGCGTGATTGAGTGGTGGAAGAAAACGGTTGACGAGCTGTACGCGCAGATTCCGGACCTCGGCGGCTTTGTAGTGAAAGCGGATTCGGAAGGGCGCGCCGGACCGTCGCAGTATGGGCGGACTCCGATGGACGCAGCGAATGTGCTTGCACGCGCGCTCAAGCCGTACGGCGGAGTCTTGCTGTACCGGGCATTTGTCTACAACCATCATCTCGACTGGAATGACCCGAAGGCCGACCGCGCGCGGGCGGCCTTCGACATTTTTCACCCGCTTGATGGCAAGTTCGACGACAACGTGATTGTGCAGATCAAGCACGGGCCTATCGATTTTCAGGTGCGGGAGCCGGTGTCGCCGCTTTTCGCGGGGCTACAACACACGAACGAAGCCATCGAACTACAAATCACGCAGGAATACACCGGACAGCAGAGGCACCTCGTGTTTCTTATCCCGATGTGGAAGGAAGTTCTGGATTTCAATCTGCGCGCGGACAATCGGCACACGCCAGTAAAGGAAATTGTCGAGGGCAAGTCCTTCGACAGGCCGCTGGGCGGATTCGCCGGAGTGGCGAATGTGGGACTGGATGTGAACTGGCTCGGGCATCCCATGGCGATGGCGAATCTCTATGGCTTCGGACGGCTGGCCTGGAACCCCGACACAACGCCGCAGGCGATTGCCGATGACTGGACGCGCCTGACTTTCGGGAACGATTCAACAGTGGTTCGCACCATTGACGACATGCTGCTTTCTTCATGGCCAATTTATGAGGAGTACACCGGACCGTTGGGTCTGGGGACGCTGACCGATATTCTGCACTCGCATTACGGGCCGGGGATTGAGTCGGCGGAGAGAAATGGGTGGGGGCAGTGGATCCGCGCGAATCAAGAAGGCGTGGGCATGGATCGAACGGTGGCAACAGGGACGGGCTACATCGGGCAGTACCCGCCGGAGGTGGCAAGCATGTACGAGTCGCTTGCGACCTGTCCGGATACGCTGCTGCTGTTCATGCATCATGTGTCGTATACGTACACCCTGCATTCAGGCAAGACGGTGATCCAGCACATTTACGACTCGCACGATGACGGCGCGGCGGGCGCGGCGAATCTGGTAACGGAGTGGGAAGGCTTGAAGGGCCGCATAGACGATGAGCGCTACCAGAAGGTTCTGGCGCTTACGGAGTACCAGGCAGGGCATGCCATTGTTTGGCGCGACGCGGTGAACCAGTGGTTCTACAAAATGTCGGGCATCGCGGATGCGAAGGGCCGCGTGGGACATGATCCGGACCGGATTGAAGCGGAAAGTATGCAACTCGAAGGTTATGTACCGGTGGACGTGACTCCGTGGGAGACCGCGTCGGGCGGTAAGGGTGTTGTTTGCAAGAGCCAAGCTGTATGCACGGCGATCACGGTCTTCAGTCGCTCGGCGGGGGCCTACGATATTGCCGCGCACTACTTCGACTTTCGGCACGGTGCGTCGACTTACGATTTGTACCTCAACGGCGATCTGCTCAAGGAATGGCGCGCAGATAATTCATTGCCCGGCGACCAGATGAATGGTGATACATCTACGAGGGTGACAGTGCGAGCGGCGACGCTGAAGCCTGGAGACGTGCTGAAGATCGAGGGCAAGCCGGATAACGGAGAGCCTGCTCCACTGGACTACATAGAGATTACGCCCTCTGGAGTTGGTGTTCATCCATAGCCGCCTGAGCGAGGAACGTTTATGAAGATCACCAAGGCCGCCGTAAATGTATGTTCTCCGGGAAGAAATTTCGTCACTTTCAAGCTAGAAACGGACGAAGGCCTTTATGGTCTCGGAGACGGAACGCTGAATGGGCGGGAGCTTGCGGTTGTAAGTTATCTTACTGAGCATGTTATCCCCTGCCTGATCGGTCGCGACCCTTTTCAAACAGAAGATATCTGGCAGTATCTGTATCGCGGAGCATACTGGCGGCGCGGTCCTGTCACGATGTCGGCTATCGGCGCGGTCGATATGGCGCTCTGGGATATCAAGGGCAAGGCGCTGAATACCCCGGTATATAACCTGCTCGGCGGCAAGAGCCGTAACGGCGTCCTGGTTTATGCGCACGCTAATGGGGCAGACATAGAAGAAACGATCGATGCTGTCGGCAGAAAGATCGGCCTGGGATATCTGGCGGTAAGGGCGCAGAGCGGGATTCCAGGGTTGGACTCGACATACGGCGTAGCCAAGGGAAACAAGCCCTATGAGCCAGCCGAGAGAGGTCTGCCGTCAGAGAGCCTCTGGTCTACAGAGAAGTATCTCCGGTCAGTACCTGACTTATTCGAGCGCCTGCGCAAACAGTTTGGCGAGGATGTGCATCTGCTGCACGACTGCCATCACAGGCTGACGCCGATTGAAGCGGCGCGGATGGGGAAGGAACTGGAGTCGCATCATCTCTTCTGGATGGAGGATCCGGTGCCGGCTGAGCTCCAGGAGGGCTTCAAGGTTATCCGTCAACACACCACGACTCCGATTGCCACAGGTGAGGTTTTCAACACAATCTGGGACGCACAGGAGCTGCTTCGAGAGCAGTGGATCGACTATATCCGCATGACGGTGACGCATGCCGGCGGGCTGACTGCGCTGAAAAAGATCGCGGATTTTGCGGCACTCTTTCATGTCCGCACAGGTTGTCATGGGGCGACGGATCTTTCGCCTGTGAGCATGGCGGCGGCGCTGCATTTCGGCATGGCGATTCACAACTTCGGCATCCAGGAGCACATGCCGCATAACGCCGAGACCGATTCTGTATTCCCGCATGGTTACGCTTTTGAAGAAGGCTACATGTATCCAGGTGATACGCCGGGACTGGGAGTGGAAATCGACGAAAAGCTGGCGGCAACGTACCCCTATCAACGCGCGTATTTGCCGATTAACCGAAAGCTGGATGGGACGCTGTTCGATTGGTGAGGATTTTGTTTGCAAGAAGAAGCCGCGACGTCCAGAAAATTGGAGCATTCGCACCTTCATTACGGTAGTTTTACAGCAGCGGCTTCCCCCAAACCCTGGTGCATGCGCGATTTTGCAGCGCCAAATGCGCAGGAATCAGATACCCCGGGCGTGGGCCGCATGAGGGTCGATGGGCCTACAGGTTGCTCTGAACCACCGGACGGAATACCGGTACGACAAGGCGGTGAAACTCGGTCCGCAGGTCATACGGTTGCGTCCGGCCCCGCATTGTCGGACGCCGATCCTAAGCTATTCGCTGAACCTCACTCCCGCCGACCATACCCTCAACTGGCAGCTGGACGTGCACCACAATCATGTGGCGCGTGCGTTTTTTCAGAACAAGACGACGGAGTTTGCGGTCGACGTGGATCTTGTCGCGGATCTTTCGTCCTTCAACCCTTTCGATTTCTTTCTGGAACCTGGAGTCGAAGAGTATCCGTTCGAGTACGCGCCGGATCTGGCCAGGGATCTCGAGCCCTATCGCGCGGTTGAGCCGGCTGGACCTCTGCTGCAGACTTTTCTCGACAAGGTTTCCGGAGGTAAGCGCGGAACGATCGGCTTTCTGGTCGATTTGAATCGAAGTCTGCGCGACGAAATCGGCTACGTGACGCGGCTGGATCCCGGCGTCCAGCCATGCGAGCAGACTCTTGAACAGCGCATGGGGTCGTGTCGCGACTCGGCCTGGCTGTTGGTGCAGATTCTTCGCCATCTGGGAATTGCGGCACGCTTCGTCTCGGGATACCTGATTCAGATACGAGCGGACGAGAGCGATCCGGACGGTCCGCAAACCGACTCCGCGGATTTCCACGCCTGGGCAGAGGCGTTTTTGCCGGGGGCTGGATGGATCGGGATGGATCCGACTTCGGGACTCTTCGCCGGCGAGGGTCATATCCCGCTGGTCTGCACGCCGAGCGCTTCCAATGCCGCGCCGATCGAGGGTACGGTTGAACCGGCGAACGTGGACTTCGGCTACTCGATGTCGATTCGCCGCCTGAATGACACTCCACGACTCTCCAGGCCCTTCAGTGACCAGGATTGGGCACGGGTGGAACAAGTTGCGCACACGGTGGACGCGGACCTGAAGGCGCAGGATGTGCGCCTGACTATGGGCGGCGAGCCTACTTTTGTCGGCCTCGATGAGCCGGAGAGCCCGCAGTGGAACATCGATGCGGTGGGGCCAATGAAGCGAAGCCGGGGGCTGGCGCTCATCCAATGCCTCCGCGAAACGACTGCGCCGGGAGCAATGCTTCACTACGGACAGGGGAAATGGTATCCAGGGGAGCCGCTGCCGCGCTGGGCGCTGAGCTGCTTCTGGCGCAGCGATGGGGTCCCGGTCTGGGAGAATGTCGATCTCATCGCGCGAGAAGATGAGGAGTACGGCTTCAGCGCTGCCGATGCCCTAGCATTCATGGAGGCACTCACGCGCCGCCTGCAGGTGAGCGCGGATAACGCGCTGCCTGCTTTCAGCGAACCCGAGGCAGCGGAGCCGGCCGGCTATATTTTGCCCATTCGCCGTCGGAAGCCGGCTGGCCGATTGTGCTGGTCAAGCCAGCTGTGGTTTCCTCGCCCAGAGCGTCTGCTGCTGACGCCGGGTGATTCGCCCATCGGCTTTCGCATATCAACCGAGTCGATGCCGTGGGTGGCGCCTGACGAGATTCAGTACGAGCACGAGGCTGCGCCATTCGCGGATCGGGTCAGCCTTCCGTCGCACCCGGCGCGGCGGATGGATCTGTTCGAGAAAAACCCCGAGGCCGATCCATTGCCCGCGCTCTCGAGCACTGCGGGAACGGCGACGGAGCTGATCCGGCCGTCGCTGTGCGTGCAGGCCCGAGATGGGCGCCTGCATGTGTTTCTGCCCTATGCGTCCAAACTCGCCGACTATCTGGACCTGCTCGCGGCCGTCGAGGACACCTGCCAGTATCTGCAGAAGCCCGTCTGGCTGGAGGGCTACGCTCCGCCTTCCGATCCGAGGCTGCGATCGTTCAGCGTCACTCCCGATCAGCAGTTGGGATGAACTCGAACAGATCAACACAGTACTCTTCGAGGAAGCGCGCCGTAACCGGTTGACCGCCGAGAAATTTGCCTACGACGGAGGCCATATCGCGACCGGCGGCGGCAGCCATATCGTGATTGGCGGGGCGACGGTCCTGGACAGCCCGTTTCTGCGCCGTCCGGATCTACTGCGCAGCATGGTGACGTTCTGGCAGAACCATCCCTCGCTGTCGTATCTGTTCTCGGGCATGTATGTCGGCCCGACGAGCCAGTATCCGCGGGTAGACGAAGCGCGCATGGATGCCCTGTATGAGCTGGAGGTGGCATTCAGTCATTTGCCTGCGAGCGACTGCCCGCCGTGGATCGTGGATGGACTGTTCCGCAACCTGCTTGTCGACGTCACCGGAAACTCGCATCGCGCCGAGTTCTGCATCGACAAGCTTTATCCGCCCGAGGGTCTGGGGCTGCGCCTTGGCCTGCTCGAATTGCGCGCGTTCGAAATGGCGCCGCATGTCAGAATGGGACTCATAGAGATGCTGCTCATCCGCGCTCTGGTTTCTATGTTCTGGAGACAGCCATTCCAAGGCAGCCTGGTCCGGTGGGGCACAGCGCTCCATGACCAATTCATGCTGCCGTATTTTGTCAGGCGCGACTTTTTCGATGTGCTCGACCAGCTGCGCGGCTACGGGCACAGGTTCGAGAATGAATGGTTCGCTTCCCACCTTGAGTTTCGCTTTCCGACGATCGGATCGATCAACGCGGAGGGAATCGAGCTCGAGTTGCGCCAGGCTCTCGAGCCCTGGAACGTGCTTGCGGAAGAGACCGCTTCCGGCCGAACGGTTCGCAGTGTGGACTCGTCGCTTGAACGGATGCAGGTAAGAGTTTCGGGAGTCACGACGGAATCACGCTACGTTGTCACATGCAATGGACGCAGGGTGCCGCTCCAGCCCGCGGTTGCGCGCGGCGAGGCAGTGGCGGCCGTACGGTTTCGTGCCCGAAAGCTATCGGCGGCGTTGCACCCTACCATCCCTGTGCATGCGCCCCTGGTTTTCGATCTGATCGACCTCTGGAAAGAGCGCTCTGTCGGTCGATGTGTCTACCATACGAAGCCAACGGACGGCCGGGTGTACACCGCGAGGCCAGCCGATGCAGCGGAGGCCGAGGGCCGCCGCCGGGAACGCTTTCAAACGTCGACGCCTCCTCCCGGCCCGATCGCTGCGCCTGAGGAAGAGGCCAACTCGATCTATCCTATGACGCTGGACCTGCGGGTGCCGGCGCGGGCGGCGAGGACCCACACCTCATGACTGTGGACCTCTATCAGAATCCGCTCCGCTTCGGAGCCGCTTACGACGAATTGTCGGCGGATGGCGTGACTCCGAGGCCGCACTGGAAACACCTGATGGATTCGCTTCGGGCGATCGGGCCCGAGGAGCTGGAGCGTCGCTGGGAACGCGCTGAGCGCCGCATTCGTGAGAACGGGATCACCTACAACATTTACAGCGATCCGATGGGGGCCAACCGTCCCTGGAGGATTGACATCGTTCCGCTGCTGATTCCGGCGGAGGAGTGGCGTTACATCGAAGCCGGCATTATTCAACGCGCGCGATTGTTGAGCCTAATCCTTGAAGATCTGTACGGACCGCAGGAACTCGTGGCCGAGGGCCGCTTTCCTGCCGCTCTTCTTTACGCCAACCCTGCGTTCCTGCGTCCTCTTGTGGGGGTGCGTGTTCCAGCGCACAGTTATCTGCACATGCTGGCCGTCGATCTTGCGCGCTCGCGGGACGGACAGTGGTGGGTGCTGGCCGATCGCACGCAGGCGCCATCAGGCAGCGGCTACGCGCTGGAGAACCGCACGATCGTCTCCGATGTTCTGCCGGATCTGTTCCGCACTTCGAACGTGCTGCGTCTCGCTTCCTTCTTTCGGGCGCAACGCGAAGCGCTGACCAGCCTGGCGGAGGGCGACAATCCACGTATCGTATTGCTCACCCCCGGACCTTACAACGAAACCTACTTCGAGCACTCGTACATCGCGAAATACCTGGGATTCACCCTGGTCGAAGGAGCCGACCTGACGATACGCGATCGTCACGTATACCTGAAGACCGTCGACGGCCTGGAGCAGGTGGATGTGATATTGCGCCGCGTGGACGACAGCTTTTGCGATCCTCTCGAGCTGCGCGGCGAATCGCTCCTGGGGGTGCCGGGCCTGGTGGACGCCATCGTCGCCGGAAACGTGAAGGTCGCGAACGCACTGGGGAGCGGACTGATTGAGACGGCAGCAATCATGCCCTTTCTTCCTGGTCTCTCCACGCACCTGCTGGGCGAGAAGCTCAAACTTCCCTCGGTCGCCACCTGGTGGTGCGGGCAGTCTTACGCGCTTGATTGGGTGCTCGACCATCTTGATTCTGTGGTGGTGAAACCGGCGTTTCCCTCACGCGGAATGGAGCCGGTCTTCGGTGCCGAACTGCCGCAAACAGAAAAGAGCAAGTTTGCCGAGCAATTGCGAGCCCGGCCGCATGAGTACGTGGCGCAGGAACAGATCGCTTTGTCCACGGCGCCGGTGTGGGACGACGGATGCCTCAACTCCCGCAGCGTGGTGCTGCGCACCTACGTGCTCAATACCGGTAGGGAATGGATCGCGATTCCGGGAGGATTGGTACGGGTTGCCGAAGCGGAAGGATCGGTCGTTTCCATGCAGCGAGGCGGCCACAGCAAGGATGCGTGGGTGCTCTGGGATGGCCACGTCGATACCTTCAGCATGCTGCGTCCGCGCAGTGAGCCGGTGGAGCTGCGCCGTGTTTCGCGGGTTGTGCCCAGCAGCGTGGCCGACAATGTTTTCTGGCTGGGCCGATATGCCGAGCGCGCCGAAAACATCGCCCGAATCCTGCGCTCGATGATCCCTCGTGTGCGGCGCTCCGAGGAGGCAGAGCTTGCGTGCCTTGTTCGCCTGCATGGTTGTATGGAGTCGCGGCACAGCAAGCTGCCGAAGCCAAAGAACAGGCGGCCGACTTCCCTTGAGCTCGAACAGGAAATGATCTCGATGTTGACCGATGCCCGGCGGCCAGACAGCCTGGCGTGCACGCTGGAAGAAGTGTCCCGGGTTGGGGGCAATGTTCGCGAGCGCTTATCGGCTGACATGATGTTCCTCATCGGCCGGCTAAGGCACTCCATTCAGGTCGAACAGGGCACGCAGTTTCTCGAGTATCCGACCATGCTGACCGCTTGCCTTGAGCTGCTTTCCGCATTTAGCGGGATGGAACGCGAAAATATCAACAGGGGATCCGGCTGGTTATTTCTGAGCATCGGCCGGCGCCTGGAGCGCGCGATCTATCTGACCAGGCAACTGCGGGAGATCACCACGCCGCTTGCCGAGCAGGACTGGTCGCTGCTGGAATGTCTGCTCGAGGTTGCGGACAGCTCCATGACCTACCGTACGCGGTACTACACAACTCTGCAGCCGTTGGCTGTGCTGGATGTGCTGATGGCGGACGAGACGAATCCCCGCTCCCTTGACTTCCAACTGAGCCACTTACTGGAACTCTATGAAAAGATTCCGCGATACCTGTCCGATGACTTGCAGGCGATGCGGGACGCGTTGGCATTGCTGCGCGGTTTCGATCTGCGAGAGTTGAAGTACCCATTGCCAGGCGCTGCGACTGCGACGAATGGTTCCGATGGGCTCTCGCGACTGGATCGCTTCCTCAGAGAACTGGAACGACTGCTGCCTTCTTGGTCGAATAACTTATCGAGCAGGTACTTCAGCCACGCCCGCACCTTACCAATCTCTATAGGCCAATGATTTACAGAATCGTTCACCGGACCACGTACAAATACAAGAATCCTGTCTCGGTCGGAAACCACGTGGCGTGCCTGACGCCGCGGTCTTTGCCGCATCACCGGTTGACGCGAAGCGAACTGCATATTCAGCCGACTCCGGCTACACGTACTGAGCGGGTGGACTACTTTGGGAATCTTCTCTGCTTTTTTACCGTGCAGGAGCCGCACAAGGAATTAGTGGTGGAGGCGCGCAGCGAAGTGACAATGAACGGCCTTTCGACGCCCTGGCCACAAGAGTCGCCGGCTTGGGAAGAGATAGCCGGAGCGCTGCCCAACGATCAAAGCCCCGCCGGGCTGGACGCCTACCAGTTTGGATTTGAGTCGCCGCGCATCCGGGTGCGGCCGGAGTTTGCCTCCTATGCTCTGCAGTCATTTACGCCAGGGCGGCCAATGCCGGAGGCGCTCCTGGATCTGACCGCGCGCATCCACCGAGACTTTCGATTCGATTCAAAAGTGACAAACGTACGGACGCCCACCGAGGAGGTCTTTCGGAAACGGAGGGGCGTGTGCCAGGATTTCGCGCACCTGCAAATCGCCTGCCTCCGCTCGGTGAATATCGCGGCCCGCTCTG
>Ga0210395_10001535_pt1 | contig 17852 bp, 16 predicted proteins | sample IncBWH4OmetaG_FD_150861 | JGI IMG/M metagenome (GOLD analysis project Ga0210395, IMG submission 150861) | Forest soil microbial communities from Barre Woods Harvard Forest LTER site, Petersham, Massachusetts, United States - Inc-BW-H-4-O ...
TCCAGGACGCCGCCCTTTTCGGCGGGGCCACCCACTTTGACGTTGGCGACCTGCGCCCCCTGGGCAATCGCGTTGCTCACCGACCTGGCACTCACGCCCAACGTCGGGTGCACGATCTTGCCGTCCTTGATCAACGTCTCGGCAACCAATTTCGCTTCGTTGATCGGAATCGCGAAACCCAGCCCGGAAGCGCTGTCCGACAACGACTTACCGGCGGTGTCGATGCCGATAACCTGGGAGTCCATATTGATCAGCGGGCCGCCGGAGTTCCCGTGGTTGATCGAGGCGTCCGTCTGGACGGCGTCGATAACGGTGTCGGTGTCCGAACCCTCTCCCGACAACGGGATCGGGCGGTGCAGCGCGCTGATGATGCCGTGCGTCACGGTGCTGCGCAGACCCAGCGGCGCACCGGCTGCCAGCACTTCGTCGCCGACGCGCACCTTGTCGGAGTCGCCGAGCCGGGCCACCGTCAAGTTGTTGACGTTGTCGACTTTGATGACGGCCAAGTCCGTCTTGGGGTCACGCCCGACCAGGTTGGCGGGCACTTCTTTGCCGTCGTTGAACACCACAGTGGTCTTGAACTGGCTCGGGTTGTTGGCGGCTTCGGAGATGACGTGATTGTTGGTGACGATGTAGCCGCGGCCGTCGACCACGAATCCGGATCCCTGCATGCCCTCTTGATCGCTGACAGACTGGATCGTTACCACGGAATCAGCCACCGCGGCAGCGACTTTCGCGAATCGGCCGGCCGGCGATTCGCTGTTTCCGTTGGTAGACAACGTGACCTTGGACGTGGTGAACGCCTCGACAACCTCGGCCGTCTTGCGTCCGATCACACCGCCGATCAGGCCGATCAACAACGCCAGGACGCCGAGCACCAGAAGCGCCGTGTAAGAGACCCGCCCGCCGAACAGCACGTCGCGCACGCCGAGCCGGTCGCGTTCGCCGCCCCAGCCTTGCGGGGCTGAGCGTGTTACCGCCGGTTCACCCAGAGCGGCGGCCGCGCCCGGGTCGCGCCAGGGGTCATCGGGTTCGTCTGGCTGGTTATTGTCGCCGTCGAGCGCGCCGGCATCGGTGGGATGACGCTGCAACGACTCGGCTCCGGGAAAGGGACGGCCGAAGGCCTCCGAAAGAACCGGGTCGGCCGGTTCATCGTGCGGGGTGAACTCTCCGGAGTTGCGGTACTTCGGCGGACGCACAGTTTCGGCGACAAACGAGCCCTGCACGCCGTCGGGACGGCTGAAGGCTTGGCGCGACGCGGCGTCGACGGGCGGCCGGGAAATGGGTCGCGGCGCCAGCCTGGGGGCGCCGTTCTTGTCTTGGTCGGAGCTCACGTCATCCTCTTCCGAGCGCTTGAAAACAGGCGCTATGGGCTATGAGCGCGGCGCTGTGCACCGGCTGGGCAAGTTGACACCCACCCTACCGAGGATCGCGCCGGTCAGGCGGGCTGCCGTCAGCTAAATGATCGGACAGCTCCGTCGGCCCGACTCGTCCCGACGAGCGGGTGGAAGTGCCGCCCTCTGCCGGCCTGCCCCCGCGTCGCTCCGTGCCGGGCGACCCCCACGGGCCACTCTGCGGGGGGCCCGCATCGTCGTCGGGGGGGCAGTGCGGAATCTGCGACAGCAATCCCAGCAGCGTGCTGGGGATCCTGATCGGATGGGAATCGCGCAGCGCGGCGCGGGCCCGGCGGTGACCGTCCACTTCTGCAGCGCATTCGGGGCAAAGCGAGATGTGATGCGCTGCGCGCAGGTGCGCGTTCATCCGCAGCTCACCGTCAACGAACGCCGCGATGGCCTCAATGGACAGATGCTCAGTGGAACCGAATTGTCGCGGCGCACCCACCGGCGCGTCGCTTTGCGAAGCGAATTGGGAGGGAAGCCAGGAGAACGCTCGGCGGAACACATGTCCCCGCTCGAACATCACCAACTCCTCTCCGTACCAGCGTTCGGTGCCCGGTAATCGGTAGCACTACCTCGAATGTAGCGCGCTGCCCGATACGGAACACCTAGGAACAGCGGATCAGGCGGCGTGTCTTAGTCCGTGACTTCCCGCGTGACGCCGGCGGCTGAATGCTTGGCGCCCTCGGAATGCGCCGCGAGATAGTCCCGCAGGGCCTGTCGGCCCCGGTGGATGCGGCTGCGGACGGTACCGAGCTTCACTCCCAGGGTGGCCCCGATCTCCTCGTAGGACAGTCCTTCGATGTCGCACAGCACCACCGCCGCGCGGAACTCGGGGGGCAGCGAATCCAACGCCGCCTGCAGGTCAGGCCCCAGCCGCGACTCGTGGTAGATCTGCTCGGGGTTGGGCTCGTCGGCGGGCACCCGGTCGTAATCGTCGGGTAACGCCTCCATCCGGACGCGGCCGCGGCGGCGCACCATGTCGAGGAACAGGTTCGTCGTGATGCGGTGCAGCCAGCCTTCGAAGGTTCCCGGCTGGTAGTTCTGTACCGACCGGAAAACCCGGATGAACGTCTCCTGGGTCAGGTCCTCCGCGTCGTGTTGGTTGCCGGAGAGCCGATAGGCCAACCGGTAGACCCGGTCGGCGTGCTGACGGACAAGCTCGTCCCACGACGGCATGGTTGCCTTGTCCCCGGTCGCGTCGAAGACCGCGGTGCCATAGGGCTCGTCGTCGGGCTCGACCCACTCCGCGTCGCGGTACCGCTCAGGGTGCGACATACTCGCGGGGCTCGTCAGTGTCGTGATGTTCAGGTCCTCCGGGTTCAGACTGCCGTCAAGGTTGGGCAATTCATCACCGCGCGCAACACGAAGACGCCGAGATGTATTCCCGGACCAGCGGCCTCCACGTTCCATGGGGGATACCGTCGCCTATCGGCGTGTGTGCGGTATGTGATCGCACTGTGCTTACCCTGAGAATGGGCGTTTAAACCCCGTTGCGCTGGTGATATTCACCAAATTGTGACCTTGATGCGGCCCGGCGTTCGGGCGCGTCGCGGTCCGTCGCACAACGTGCCCGGTTGCCCAGCTCTCCCCCGCAAGCGGGTAGGGGTCCCCCCACCCGCGCAGCGGCGAGGGCGCGTACCCCCACCTCGGGCCGTTCCGGCCCGCATCGTCACGGGACTGCGGCACCGGGCGCGCCTGTTAACACGCGGCATCGGTTGGACTTACGCTGCGGGCATGGCCACCACTGACCGCACACCGGGCCAGCCGGCTCCGCCGAGTCGGGCCGAATCGCTGTCCGCACACGCCGAGGGGTCGATCTCCGAAGACGCGGTTCTGTTGGCCGCCCGCGAGCGCGCGGTCGACATCGGCGCCGGCGCGGTCACCCCCGCGGTGGGAGCTTTACTCAGCCTGCTGGCCAAGCTCAGTGGCGGCAAAGCGGTCGTCGAGGTGGGCACCGGTGCGGGCGTCAGCAGCCTGTGGTTGTTGTCGGGGATGAGCGACGACGGCGTGCTCACCACGATCGACATCGAGCCCGAGCACCAGCTGATCGCCAAGCAGGCATTTTCCGACGCCGGGATCGGGCCGTCGCGGACTCGGCTGATTAGCGGTCGGGCCCAGGAGGTGCTGACCCGGCTCGCCGATGCGTCCTATGACCTGGTCTTCATCGATGCCGACCCGTGTGATCAGCCGGATTATGTCGTTGAGGGGGTGCGGCTGCTGCGCTCGGGCGGGGCCATCGTCGTCCATGGAGCCGCGTTGGGTGGCCGGGCCGGCGACCCGGCGGCCCGTGACGCCGAGGTCGCGGCGGTGCGCGAGGCGGCGCGCCTCATCGCCGAGAACGAGCTGCTCACCCCGGCGCTGGTGCCGCTCGGCGACGGCTTACTTGCCGCCGTCCGGGACTGACCCTGCTTTTACGGATTTCTGACGGCGTTCCTGCTTGACGTTCGACTGAACGACTGTTTAATGTACTGAACATGCGTTCAGCCGACGATTTGACCGCCGCGGCCCGGATCCGCGACGCGGCGATCGAGCAGTTCGGCGCGCACGGCTTTGGCGTCGGGCTGCGATCGATCGCCGAGGCGGCGGGAGTGAGCGCGGCTCTTGTCATCCACCATTTCGGCTCGAAGGACGGACTGCGCAAGTCCTGCGACGACTACGTGGCCGAAGAGATCCGCAGCGGGAAGTCGGAGGCGATGCGCTCGAGCGATCCGGCGACGTGGTTCGCCGCGATGGCCGAGATCGAGGAGTACGCACCCTTGATGGCCTACTTGGTGCGCAGCATGCAATCCGGCGGCGAGCTGGCGAACACGTTGTGGCGCAAGATGATCGACAATGCCGAGGGCTATCTCGACGAAGGGGTGCGTACCGGCATCCTGAAATCCAGCCGGGATCCGGCTGCCCGGGCAAAGTATCTGGCGATCACCGGCGGCGGCGGTTTCCTGCTGTATCTGCAGATGCATGAAACGCCAACCGATTTACGCGCAGTACTGCGCGACTACGCCCGCGACATGATTCTGCCCGCCCTCGAGCTCTACACCGAAGGCCTGATGACCGACCACACCATGTACGACGCTTTCCTCGCCGAAGCCGAAGAAGGAGATTCAAATGCCAGCTGATAACTACGACAGTCACGTTGCGCCGATCCAGATCCATGGCTTGACGAAGAATTTCGGTGCGGTTCGGGCGCTGGACGGCCTGGAGTTGAGCGTGCACGAGGGCGAGGTGCATGGCTTCCTCGGACCCAACGGCGCCGGCAAGTCGACGACGATCCGCATACTGCTGGGGGTGGTGAAGGCCGACGGCGGAACGGCTCGGCTGCTCGGCGGCAACCCCTGGACGGACGCCGTCGAGCTGCACCGCCAGATCGCCTATGTTCCAGGCGATGTGACGCTGTGGCCCAATCTCACCGGCGGCGAGACCATCGACCTGCTGGCACGTATGCGCGGCGGCATCGACGAGCAACGGCGCGCCGAGCTGATCGAGCGTTTCGAGCTGGACCCGCACAAGAAGGCACGAACGTACTCGAAGGGAAACCGCCAGAAGGTCTCGTTGATTTCGGCGTTCTCGTCGCGGGCACGGCTCCTGTTGCTTGACGAGCCGAGCAGCGGTCTGGACCCACTGATGGAGAACATCTTTCAGCAATGCGTGGCAGAAGCGCGGGACCGGGGCGCGTCCGTCCTGCTGTCCAGCCACATCCTGGCCGAAACCGAGGCGCTGTGCGACCGGGTGACCATCATCCGCGCCGGTAAGACCGTCGAGAGCGGCTCGCTGGATTCGATGCGCCATCTCAGCCGCACGTCGATCAAGGCGGAATTGCTCGGAAATCCAGGTGATCTCACGCGAATCCGCGGCGTCGAAGATGTCAGCATCGACGGAACCACGCTCCGGGCCCACGTCGACAGCGAGAGCCTCGGCGAACTCATCCGGGTGCTCGGCGACATCGGCGTGCGCAGCCTGGTCAGCCAACCACCCACCCTGGAGGAACTGTTCCTACGTCATTACGGCGCCGAAGGCCGGCGCGACGTCAGCGGTCGAGAGGTTCGGGCATGACCCGCGCCGGCGACGATGCAGCGGGGGCACCCCCAGCCGCGCAGCGGCGAGGGGGACGAAGCGATGAGAAGGAGGGGCGCCAATGACCACAGCGACGCTGGATCGGCCCCAACATCCAGCACACGAGGCGCCGCAACGCGGTTCGGCGTTCACTGGCACGCTCGGGATGCTGCGGCTCTACTTGCGGCGCGACCGGGTGGTCCTGCCGCTTTGGACCCTTCTGCTGTCGCTACCACTGGCGACCGTCTATATCGGCAGCATCGAGAAGGTCTACCCCGACCAAGCGGCACGCGCCGGCTTCGCCGCCTCGATCATGGCCAGCCCGGCGCAGCGGGCGCTCTATGGACAGATCTACAACGACAGCCTTGGCGCGACCGGTATCTGGAAAGCCGGGATGTTCCACCTGCTGATCGCGGTGGCGGTCATTCTGACCGTCATCCGCCATACCCGCGCGGACGAAGAAACTGGTCGCGCCGAACTGATCGACTCCACCGCGGTGGGCCGATATGCCAGCCTGACCGCGGCCCTGCTGCTGTCGTTCGGGGCATCTGTGATCACCGGAGCCGTCGGGACGGCCGGCCTGCTCACCACCAGCGTCCCGCCGAGTGGCTCGCTGGCGTTCGGGGCAGCACTGGCCTGCTCAGGTCTGGTGTTCACCGCGGTGGCCGCGGTGGCCGCCCAGCTGTCATCCAGCGCCCGGTTCGCCCGCGGCGCGGCCTTCGCCGTGCTGGCCACCGCATTCACGCTGCGCGCCGTTGGTGATGCCGGTTCGGGCACCTTGTCGTGGCTTTCGCCGCTGGGCTGGTCATTGCAGGTTCGTCCGTACGCGGGTGACCGGTGGTGGGTGCTGCTGCTGCATCTCGCGACGACCATCCTGCTCACCGCGCTGGCGTACCGACTGCTGGCCGGTCGCGATGTCGGCGCAGGCTTGATCGCAGAACGTCCGGGCCCGGCCACCGCATCGCCGATGCTGCGCGACGCCTTGGGGTTGGCCTGGCGGCTGGACCGCGGCGCACTGCTGCTGTGGACCGTCGGGTTGTGCCTCTACGGCTTGCTGATCGGCAGCGTCGTACACGGCATCGGCGATGAGCTGGGCGGCGGCACGGCGCAAGACATTGTCGAGCGGATGGGCGGTACCGGTGCATTAGAGCAGGCCTTCGTCGCGGTGGCGTTCTGCATGCTGGGCATGATGGCGGCCGCATTCGCCATCTCGCTGACCCTGCGGGCCCACCAGGAGGAGGCCGGCCAGCGAGCCGAGACCGTGCTGGGCGGCGCAGTCGGCCGGAGCCGTTGGCTGGCAGGATATTTGGCGATCGCACTGGTCGGCTCCGCTGTCGCGATGTTGATCGCCGGAGCAGCGGCCGGGCTGACCTACGGCGTCGCTGCCCACGACATCGGCGGCAAGCTTTCGCTGGTCCTCGCGACCGCCGCGGTGCAGCTGCCCGCCGTGTGGCTCTCCGCCGCGGTGACCGTCGCCCTGTTCGGGCTTGCACCGAGGTTCAGCCCGGTGGCATGGGGGGTGCTGATCGGATTCGTCGCGCTGTACCTGATCGGGTCGCTGTCGGGCTTTCCGCAGTGGCTGCTCGACCTGGAACCGTTCGCGCACATTCCGCGCGTCACCGGCGGCGCGGTCACGCCGGTTCCACTGCTGTGGTTGTTGGTGATCGACGCCGCGTTAATCGCACTGGGAGTGGCGGCCTTCCGCCGTCGCGACGTGCAGACCTGAGGAGGCCCTCATGAAAACCCTTGTTAAAGGAGCAGTTTCAGCTGCCTTGGGCCTGGTGGCCTTCGGATTGATGCTATTCCTGCCGGCGGGGACGTTCCATTACTGGCAGGCATGGGTCTTCCTTGCGGTATTCGCGTTCTATACCTGGATCCCCAGCGTTTACTTGGTACGCAAGAACCCGGCCGCGCTGGAGCGGCGCATGCATGCCGGGCCGTTGGCGGAGACCCGAACGTTGCAGCAGATCGTCAGCACCGTCGTGTTCATCTGCTTTCCGGCCATGTTGGTGGTCAGCGCTTTGGACCATCGATTCGGCTGGTCGCCAGTGCCAACGACGGTCACCGTGCTCGGCGACATTCTGGTCGCGATCGGACTGGGCGTCGCCATGCTGGTGGTCGCCCAAAACGGTTATGCAGCAGCCAATATCACCGTCGAGTCGGGGCAGACGCTGGTCTCCACCGGACTGTACGGCCTGGTACGCCATCCGATGTATAGCGGCAGTGTCACCATGATGGTCGGCGCCCCGCTTGCGCTCGACTCGTATTGGGCGCTTGTCTTCATCATCCCTGCGCTGCTCGCGCTCGCGCTTCGAATCCGCGATGAAGAAGAGTTGCTAGAGCAACAACTGAGCGGCTACCACGAGTACGAACGGCAGGTGCACTACCGCCTGGTTCCGTTCGTCTGGTAATGCCGTGGCGAGCAGGGCCCTAGATCCAGACGCCCTTGCCGACGGCGACAACGCCGCCGGCACTGATCGCGAAGCGCTCCCGGTCCTTCTCCAGATCCACCCCGACCATCTCGCCGGGTCCGACAACGACGTTCTTGTCCAGGATCGCGTGACGCACCACCGCCCCGCGGCCGACCCGGACGCCCGGGTTGATCACGCTGCCCTCCACGATCGCGCCGTCGTCGACGACGACGTTCGACGACAACACGGAGTTGCGCACCGAGGCAGCCGAGATGATGCTGCCCGCGCCGACCACCGACTCCTGCGCAGAGCCGCCGTTGACGAACTTCGCCGGCGCCAAGTTCTCCGACGCACCGTGGATCGGCCAGCGCTTGTTGTACAGGTTGAATATCGGATGCACCGACACCAGGTCCATGTGGGCGTCGTAAAACGCGTCTAGCGTTCCCACGTCACGCCAGTACGCCCGGTCGCGGTCGGTAGCGCCGGGCACCTCGTTGTCGGAGAAGTCGTAAACGCCCGCCAGCCCGTCGGAGACCAGCCGCGGAATGATGTCACCGCCCATGTCGTGATCGGAATTGTCGTCGTCGGCGTCGGCGCGGATCGCGTCAATGAGCACCTTGGTCGTGAAGATGTAGTTCCCCATCGATACGTAAGTGGAATCCGGGTCATCGGGGGTTCCCGGCGGCTCAGCCGGTTTCTCCAGGAACCTGCGGATGCGGCCGGACTCGTCGATGTCGATGCACCCGAACGCGGATGCCTCGGCGCGTGGCACCCGGATACCGGCCACTGTCGCCCCGGCCCCGGTGTCGATGTGGAACTGGACCATCTGCTCGGGGTCCATCCGGTAGACGTGGTCGGCGCCGAAAACCACGATGTAGTCCGGATCCTCATCGAAGATCAGGTTCAGCGACTGATAGATCGCGTCGGCCGAGCCGGTGTACCAGCGCGGGCCGAGCCGCTGCTGCGCCGGCACCGGGGTGATGTACTCACCGGCCAACCCCGACAACCGCCAGTTCTGCGAAATATGGCGGTCCAACGAATGCGACTTGTATTGGGTGAGAACGCAGATCCTCAGGTAACGGGCATTGACGAGATTGGAAAGCACGAAGTCGATCAGCCGATAGGCGCCGCCGAAGGGAACCGCGGGTTTGGCCCGGTCCGCGGTCAACGGATACAACCGCTTGCCCTCCCCCCCGGCCAGGACGATGCCCAGCACGTGTGGCGCTTCCCTCATGGGTCAAACCTATCGGCCGCTGTCAACCGCTGCCAGCTCATTCCTCTTAAATACCCACGCTGACGGACTGTCCATCAACCTATTTGGATCAACCCGGCGCCTGCGCCATCCGGACGCGACCACTACCGTGCCGGGTATGCGGGTGGCGATGATGACTCGGGAGTATCCGCCGGAGGTCTACGGCGGCGCGGGGGTACACGTAACCGAGCTCGTCACGCAACTGCGCAAGCTCTGCGAGGTCGATGTGCACTGCATGGGCGCGCCCCGAGCGGGCGCCTTCACCTATCAGCCGGACTCGCAACTCCGCGGCGCGAACCCGGCGCTATCGACGTTGTCGTCGGATCTGGTGATGGCCAACGCCGCCGCGGAGGCCAGCGTGGTGCACACCCACACCTGGTACACCGGGTTGGCCGGGCAGCTGGCGTCGTTGCTCTACGACGTCCCGCATGTGCTGACCGCGCATTCACTGGAGCCGTTGCGGCCGTGGAAGGCCGAGCAGCTCGGCGGCGGCTACCGGATCTCGTCGTGGGTGGAACAGACGGCGGTGACCGCCGCGGACGCCGTCATCGCCGTCAGCTCGGGCATGCGCGACGACGTGTTGCGGGTCTATCCGACGCTGGATCCCGGCCGGGTACATGTCGTGCGCAACGGGATCGACACCGACGTCTGGTATCCGGCCGACCCGTTGGGATTCCTCCCGGAGGAGTCGGTGCTCGCCGACCTCGGCGTCGACCGCAGCCGGCCGATAGTGGCATTCGTCGGGCGGATCACCCGGCAGAAAGGCGTCGCACACCTGCTGGCGGCCGCGCACCAGTTCGGGCCCGACGTGCAGTTGGTGCTGTGCGCCGGAGCGCCCGACACGCCGGAAATCGCTGCCGAAGTCACCGCCGGGGTTGCCGAGCTGGCCCGCAGGCGCACCGGCGTGTTTTGGGTAAGGGAAATGCTCCCGATCGGAAAGATACGCGAGATACTCTCGGCTGCAAGAGTTTTCGTCTGCCCATCCGTGTATGAGCCGTTGGGCATTGTCAACCTGGAAGCGATGGCCTGCAGCACGGCGGTGGTGGCCTCCGACGTCGGTGGCATACCCGAGGTGGTCGCCGACGGGGTGACTGGTTCGCTGGTGCACTACGACCCCGACGACGCTGACGGTTATCAGACCAGGATCGCTGAGGCGGTCAACGCCCTGATCGCCGATCCCGAAAAGGCGGAGCGCTATGGCCAAGCGGGACGGCAGCGCTGCATCGCGGAATTCTCCTGGGCGCGCATTGCAGAACAGACGCTGGAGATCTACCGGAAGCTGGCTTAGCTGGTGACGCCTTTGAGTTCGTCGCCCAGTGCGGCGGCTTCGTCGGGTGTCAGCTCGACGACGAGTCGACCACCGCCCTCCAGCGGTACCCGCATCACGATGCCGCGCCCCTCCTTGGTCGCTTCCAGTGGACCGTCTCCGGTCCGGGGCTTCATCGCGGCCATCGAGTGCTCCCTCCAGGTTCGAGCTGGCCCGCCGTCACGGACCTGGTCAGCGCCGGGCATGCCCCGCCAGCGGAATTCCAGCCATCCCGGGCATTGAACTCCAAATTCACCCCTCCATTGTTCCCTATCCGGGCCGACAGGTGTACATGACCTCCACCTCGGCGTTTCAATCCGCTGCCGGGGCGGACTTCCTCATCGGGGCGAGGGGACCCAGCAGGTTCGCAAGTGGTCGTCGACCATCCCGGTCGCCTGCATCAATGCGTACGCCGTGGTAGGCCCGACGAATCGAAACCCGCGCCGTTTCAACTCGCGTGCCATGGCGGTGGATTCCGGTGTGACCGCAGGGACTTTGGAGATGTCGACGGGCCGGGGCCGCGGCGCGGGTGCGAACGACCACAGCAACTCGGAGAGGTCTTCGACGTCGGCGGCGGCACGCGCGTTGGAGATCGTCGCCTCGATCTTGGCGCGGTTGCGAACGATTCCCTCGTCGGCCATCAGCCGGGCCACGTCGACATCGCCGTAGCGGGCGACCGTTTCGATGTCGAAGTGGGCGAACGCGCGCCGGAAGTTCTCCCGCTTGCGCAGAATGATCAGCCAGGACAGGCCGCTTTGAAAGGCCTCCAAACTCATCCGCTCAAACAACGGCACCGGCCCGTGCAGGGGCCGGCCCCATTCCTGGTCGTGATAGTCGCGGTAAAGCGCGAAGTCCGGGCCAGGCCGACCTACGGCCCAGTCGCACCGGACCAGCCCGTCGTCGGGCAGCACGGTCATCTCGGCTCCTCGTCGTCCTGAGCGTGGGCGCCGACATCTCCGTCGTCGGCCTCCACTTCGGCGGCGGCCGCAGCATGCACCGATGACAGCTGGCCGCGCAGCAGGTCGAGCTCCTGGGCGAGCCGGTCCAGCACCCAGTCCACCTCGCTGGTCTTGTAGCCGCGCAGCGTCTGAGTGAACTTGAGGGCGTCGACGTCGGCGCCGGTGACACCGGAGGCGGGTAGCGCCGTCGGCGTGGTCCCGGTGGGCAGCGGCGGTAGTGGCTCACCGCGGCCGAACAGCAGACTGACCACACCGAACAACACGACCGCTACCAGGACCAGCACCACTACGTACAGCAACACCAACGCCACGTCACAGATATTGCCTTATCGGTGTGACAGCGGCGCTCACGCTCTCTGGTGGCGACCCGCTGCGCCCGGCTTCGCCGCGTTCATCGGCGGCCGGTCGGCCAGCGACACCGTCGAGGTGCGCGGGGTATAGCCGTCGCCGTCGACGAAGAACTGGGTCAAACCCACCCCGGAGTCGGGGATGCCACAGCGCGAGAGCAGCGTCGCGACGACCTGACGGCTCATCGGGCCCAACTCGGCCAGCGGCCGGTTGCGGTGCGCCCGCACACCGAGGTTGACCTGCGCGATCGCGTCCAGGCCCAACCGGTCATAGGTGTCCACCAATAGGCCGATCTCGACGCCGTAGCCGGGCGCAAAGGGCACCGACGTCAGCAGTTCGCGAGTGGCCGCATATTCGCCGCCCAACGGCTGCAGCACACAGCCCAGCTCGGGTCGCAGCGCCGCGAGCAGGGGGCGCGCCACCAGCTCCGTCACCCGGCCACCGCCGGTGGCCCCCTCTCGGTCGCTGGCATCACTCACGTTCAGTGGCCGGCGATAGAAGCTTTTGACCAGGTGAATGCCGTCGTCGGTGAGCAGCGGCCCGAGCAGCCGCGGCACGAACATCGGGTGCGGGTCGATCAGGTCGGAGTCGACGAACACCACGATGTCGCCATCGGTGGCGGCCAGCGAGCGCCATAACACCTCGCCTTTGCCGGGCCGCGGCGGGATGTGGGGTAGGGCTTGTTCTCTGGTGACGACACGCGCACCGGCGGCGATCGCCCGGATCTCGGTGTCGTCGGTGGAGCCAGAATCGAGCACGATCAGCTCGTCGACCAGCCCGCCGACCAGCGGTGAAATGCTCTCGATCACCGATTCGACGGTGTCTTCCTCGTTGAGGGCAGGCAGCACCACCGAGATGGTTCGTCCGGCCTTGGCCGCCACCAACTCGTCGACCGTCCAATGCGGACGGGTCCAACTGCGGGCGGACAACCAAATGTCGCCGGGAAGCGCGGTCAATGCCCCCTCAGCGGCGAGATCGACAAGCTCTGATGCCGTCATGCGAGTCCTCTCACCGTGCGCATGGGCGCCCGCTCCCCATTGATCGAGGCCACCATTTCTAGCACCCGCCGGGTGGGCCCGACTTCGTGCACGCGGAACATCCGCGCGCCGGCGGCGGCCGCGAGCGCGGTGGCTGCCAGGGTGCCCTCGAGCCGTTCGGTCAGATCCACGCCCAGAGTCTCCCCGACGAAGTCTTTGTTGCTCAACGCCATCAACACCGGCCACCCCGTGTTAACAAGATCTTCCACATGGCGCAACAGCGCCAGGCCGTGGAAGGTGTTCTTGCCGAAGTCGTGGGTCGGATCGACCAGCACGCGATCGGGGGCCACACCGACTGCGACGGCGTGCTGCGCCGCCGCGGTGACTTCGCGGATCACGTCATCCACCACACCGCGAGTGCTCGTCCCATAGTTGACCCGGAATGGCCGGGTGCGCGGCCGCACGCCCCCGGTGTGCGAGCAGACCAGGCCCGCTCCGAATTCGGCGGCCACCTCCGGGATCGCGGGGTCGAAGCCGCCCCAGGTGTCGTTGATCAGGTCCGCGCCCGCGCGACAGGCAGCCCGGGCTATCTCCGAACGCCAGGTGTCGATGCTGATCAGCTGGTCGGGATAGGTGTCGCGCAGCCACTCGATAAAGGGCACCACCCGAGCCGTCTCGGTTTCGGTGTCGATGATCTCCCCGGGGCCCGCCTTGACGCCCCCGACGTCGACGACATCGGCGCCTTCGGCGATGACGCGGTGCGCAGCATCCCGGGCCGCTTCGTCGCCGAAGGTGGCACCGCGGTCATAGAACGAGTCCGGGGTGCGGTTGACGATCGCCATGATCAGCGGGCGGTCGCCGGCCACCGGACGGCCACACAGTGTGGACTGCACCCGTCCATGGTGCCTGCCCCTGCCATTTAGGCGGCGCTCAGGGCGCACAGTGATCGCTACTAGCCCTGCGGTCGCTTGCCGGCCGCGACCTCGTCCGGATATGCGTCGTAGAACGGCACATATCCCTCGTCGCGGCCGGCCAACACATACAGCGGGTCCTCGATGTCGGGGCCGTAAGCCTCGTCGCGCAGATCCACCTTGCGGCTCTTGAACGTGGTGGTGTGCTCCATCGTTTCGACCACCCGCAGGAACAGCGGCAGCGCATAGGTCGGCAGCTGGTCGTAGACGGTGTGGGCGAGTGCTTTCCCGTCGAACTCGGCGCCGTCGCGCAGTTTGACCGCGGCCATTCCGGCGCGCCCGCCAGTACGCGGAATCTCCACGCCGAAGACAGTGCACTCCTCGACGGACTTGTCGGACCCCAGCGCCCGTTCCACCTCGGTGGTGGCGACGTTCTCACCCTTCCAACGGAAGGTGTCGCCGAGTCGGTCGACGAAGGCGGCGTGGTTCATGCCCTGAGGGCTCATTAAGTCACCGGTGTTGAACCAGCAGTCGCCATCACGAAAAGCGTTGCGCACCAGCTTCTTTTCACTCGCCGCCGGGTCGGTGTAACCGTCAAACGGTTGCAGCCGGTTGACCGGGCTGAGCAGCAGACCGGGCTCACCCGCGGGCACCCGCTGCACCCGGCCGTCCTCGCCGCGCAGCGGCGCGCCGGTGTCGTGGTCGTACCGCACGTACGCCAACGGCGTCGGCGAAATCCCGGTCGACTTGGGAACATTGAAGATGTTGATGAACGCGGCGTTGCCCTCGCTGGCAGCGTAGAACTCGCAGACCCGCGCGATGCCGAACCGCGAGGTGAACTCGTCCCAGATCTCCGGCCGTAGCCCGTTGCCGGCGATCAGCCGCACCTTGTGCGCGCGATCGGTTGGTTTGGGGGGTTGGTTCAGCAGATAACGGCAGATCTCACCGATGTAAATGAACGCCGTGGCCCGGCTGGCGATCACTTCGTCCCAGAACTTCGATGCCGAAAACGACTTGCCCAGCGCCAGCGTCGATCCCGAGTTGATCACCGATCCGAGCGCGACCGTCAGCGCGTTGTTGTGATACAGCGGCAGACAGCTGTACAACGTGTCGGAACCCTTCAGCCGCAAACCCAGCCCGCCGAACGCCCCCAACGCGGCAAGCCACCGACGATGGGTCATCACGCTGGCCTTGGGGTGCCCGGTGGTGCCGGACGTGAAGATGTAGAACGCGGTGTCTTTTGCCAGCACCGCCGACGCCGACGCGGGGTTGGTCGTGGGCGCGGTGGCGGCGAGGCGCTCCACCTCCTCGATCGTCGTCGGCGTGACGCCGGGCGCGCCGCACTCGTCCACCGTGTCAACCAAGTCGGATTCGAGGACCAGCACTTTGGCGTCCAGCAGCCCCAGGCTGTGCGCGAGAACCTCGCCGCGCTGGTGGTAGTTGAGCATCCCGGCGACCGCGCCGCATTTGACCGCGGCCAGCATCATCAGCACCGCATTGGGCGAGTTGCGCAGCATGATCCCGACCACGTCGCCACGACCGACACCACGCGCTGCCAGCACCGCGGCATAGCGGTTGGCGGTCGCGTTGGCCTCGCGGTAGGTCAGTTGCTGCTCGCCGAACCGGACGAACACCCGGTCGCCGAACCGGGCGGCGCGTTCCTGGAACACTTTGCCGATCGACGTCTTGGAAGTCGGCCGGGCCAGCAGCCCGGTGAGCACCCCGCGGATCATCACCGGAGCGTCCGTCAACAAGCCAGGCACCCGGGTCGCGATATCGATCAGCCCGACCGACGTGCGGGCCCCGGAGTCGTGTTCGGACACTGTTCTCCCTCGATTCGCGCGACGACAGATGGCGGCCAGCCTAACCCGCTCAGCGGGGTGTGCAGGCCGCCAGTGCCGCGCTCACCTCGTCGACTACCACCAGCCGGTCCAGCGCGGCTTGCGACACATAACCGCTGTCGACAAGTCCGTCCAGCCACGCCCGTAGCCCATCGAAATGTCCGGCCGGGTCCAGCATCACCACCGGTTTGTTGTGCATACCGAGATACCCGCCGGTCCAGGCCTCAAACAGCTCCTCCAGCGTGCCGATGCCGCCCGGCAGCGCGATGAACGCATCGGCGCGGTCCTCCATGATCTGTTTGCGCTCCCGCATGGTGTCGGTGACGATCAGCTCGTCGGCATGGGTGTCGGCGACTTCGCGACGCACCAGCATCTTGGGGATGACGCCGACCGTCCAGGCGCCGCGGGCCCGTGCCGCGGTGGCCAACGCGCCCATCGCGGAGACGTTGCCGCCGCCCCAGACCAGAGTCCAGCCCCGGTCGGCGATCGCTTCGCCGAGTTCGGCGGCCAACGCCAACAACTCGGGGTGAATGGGACCGGAAGCGCAATACACACAGACCGCCCACGCCTGCGATGCATCGCGTTTGGATTGCACAGTCGAAACCCTAGTAGACCTAGTAGACGCACTAGACCGCCTTGCCGCCGAGTGCATTTGGGCCTATTGGCATGCTGCCAGGGGTGCGCGCCATAAAATCCGGCGGTGCCGACTGCTTGGGTTACCGCGCCGGCGGAAGCCGTCCTGCAATCGATCGCGGCCACCTTCGACGACCCCCAGACGTCCGGCGTGGTGCTGGTCGGCGTCGACGGCGCCGGCAAGACGCTGCTCGCGCGCACTGCCGCCGAAAGGTTCGCCGCGGCTAAGCCCTCGACTGTCACGCGGCGGGCGGTGGGCACTGCGACCAGCCGGATCGTGCCGTTCGGCGCGTTCCGCGCCCTGCTCGACATCGACGAGGCCGGCAGGCCCGCCGAGCTGCTGCGGGCCGCGCAGGAATCGCTGACCGCTGACGGCGGCGAGCTGCTGTTCGTGGTCGACGACGCACACCATCTGGACCACCTGTCGGCCACGCTGGTGTACCAATTGGCGCTGAGCCGCGCGGCGCGACTGGTCGTCACGGTCCGTGCCGACACCGAGCTGCCGGACGCGGTCGCAGCACTGTCGGCCGATGAGCTGCTGACCGTGGTCGACGTCGAGCCGCTGGATGAGCCGACGACCGCCACACTGCTGGCATCGGCCCTGGGCGCGCCGCCCGATGCCGCGGTCACCGACGAGGTGTTTCATCGCAGTCAGGGCAACCCGCTGTACCTGCGGCATCTCGTCGACGACGGTGGCCTGGTTCGGGTCGACGGCGGCTGGCGCTGCCGCGACCAGAACCGCGTGTCGCTCCCGGCCCTGATCGACGGCTATCTGTCCGGTCTGCCGACGCCGGCTCGCGCCGTGCTGGATTACCTCGCGGCCGCAGAACCACTGCACCGCGGCGACCTGGCGGCGCTGGCCGGCGAGCCCGCCGTCGAGGGAGCGGAAACCGTCGGCGCGATCGCCTGCGATGAGCGGGAAATGGTGTACGCGGGCCATCCGCTCTACACCGACCGGGCCCGCGCCGCGCTGGCACCGGCCACCGTACGGGCGCTACGAACATCGCTGGTCGAACAGCTGGCGGCTCGCCCATCCGGTCACATCGGCGACCGGCTGCGGCTATCGGCGCTGACCGTGGACAGCGACACTCCCGAGGCGGTCGCCGACGTCCTGACCGCGGGCCAACAGGCGCTCCGGCTGGGCGAGTTGGAGCTCGCCGAACGGTTCGCGCGCGCGGCCCTGGACCGGTCGGGGGGACTGGCCGCGCGGCTTGCGTTGGCGCACGCGCTGGCCTGGCAGGGCCGTGGGCGAGAAGCCGGCGCGGTGCTGGAGGCGGTGGACCCTGAGCGGTTGTCGCCGTCCGAGCTGATCGAGTGGGCACTGCCGCGAGCCGCCAACCAGTTCTGGATGCTCAGCGAGCCGGAGCGGGCCACTGCGTTTCTGCAGACAACGCGGAACCGGATCTCGGCGCCGACGGCGTTGGCGACCCTCGACGCGCTCGCGGCGACCTTTGCGATGAACGCGGGCACTCCGCTGCGTGCGTTGCGGATCGCAGGCGAGGTGTTGGCGTCGCCGCACGCCGACGGGGTGGCCGTGGGATGGGCTGCGTCGGCGGCGGCACTGAGCTCAGCGCGCACCGGCCGGTTCGACGACGTCGAGGCGTTGGCCGGGCGTGCGATAGCCGCCGACCATCCCGGTTTGCTGCGATTCACCAGCGGCTTCGGCCGGATCACCACCCTGCTGATGGCCGGGCGGCTCGACGAAGCCCGCGCATTGGCGCAGCGCTACACCGACTTCGCCGAGCTGCAGCAGCCGGGCCGGGC
>Ga0210395_10001536_pt1 | contig 17832 bp, 13 predicted proteins | sample IncBWH4OmetaG_FD_150861 | JGI IMG/M metagenome (GOLD analysis project Ga0210395, IMG submission 150861) | Forest soil microbial communities from Barre Woods Harvard Forest LTER site, Petersham, Massachusetts, United States - Inc-BW-H-4-O ...
TCGGGCAGGTCGGTCTCGATGCCGGACAGAGGGAATTCCTTGCGCAGCGGAAAATAGGGGTAGCCCTCCCACATCAGGATGCGGCGCAGATCCGGGTGCCCCTCGAAAATGATGCCGAACATGTCATACGTCTCGCGCTCGTGCCAGTTGGCCCCAGGCCACAGCCCGGTGGCGCTCGGCATCGCCGGCGCGGCGTCATCGGGGCAATCGGCCGCGAGGCGGACGTACGTGTGCTGCGTGGTCGAAAACACATGCCAGACGACGGTGAAACGTGGTGATTTCCCCGCGCTCCAATCGATGGCGGTCACGTCCGTGAGCATGTCGAACGCGAACTCGTCGCGCAGGTATTTCAGCACGGCCAGCGCCTCGGCGGCGGGGACGTTAAAGGCCGGCCAGTCGAGGCTCGCACGCGCAGCGGCTTGCGGAAATTTTTCCTTCAAGGCTGTCGTAACGTCGGCGGCAGTCATGCGAGAAAAAGTGGGATACTCAGGCGCGGTTGAGATTGGCGAAGGCGGGCTCGCGCCGAACCTTGGACTGGAGCTTCATGAGGGCGTCGAGCAAGGCCTCGGGCCGCGGCGGGCAGCCGCTCACGTAAACATCGACGGGCACGATGCGATCCACGCCCTGCAGCACCGCGTAGCTGCGATACATGCCGCCCGTGCTGGCGCAGGCGCCCATCGCGATGACCCATTTCGGGTCGGGCATCTGGTCGTAGATGCGGCGCAACGCGCTGGCCATTTTGTAAGTGACGGTGCCGGCGACGATCATCACGTCGGCCTGGCGCGGCGAAAAGCGCATGACCTCGGCGCCGAAACGCGCGATGTCAAAACGGCTGGCCGCCACGCCCATCAGCTCGATGGCGCAGCACGCCAGGCCCATCGGCATGGGCCACATCGAATTGGTGCGGATCCAGTTAATGACCGCATCGGCGCGGGAGACGACGACGTCGCCCTCGATTTTGCTGTTGTAAGCCAGTTCTGTGTTAGCGGAGACCATGTCGAAAAACGCTGCGGTGAGCCGGAAAAATGATCGCAACCTACCACCCCACCCCCGCCGCGCAAGGAGCTTTTCGCAAAATTTCCCGCCCGCCTTCGTTGCCCTTCAGCGCGGCTTTAGTTAGCTGGCCGTGCCATGAGACCGTGTCCTCCATAGCTCGAAGAGCGACGGAGAACGCTTTAGCAAAGCATGGCGGCATTTTCCGTTGACCCAAGGGGACGTTTGCCTTGCGCTCAACCCTTCAACCCGCGGCGGATGGCCCAGCAGCCCCGCCGCTCGTGCACCCGGAGAGGTGACAGAGTGGTCGAATGTGCATGATTGGAAATCATGTGTACTCGAAAGGGTACCGAGGGTTCGAATCCCTCCCTCTCCGCCAGCCTTTCGCAATGCGAAGGGCTGCCACGCCGCAGCTTACGCGAAGGCGGGCTTTCGCCAGCTCCGATTAGGACGTTGACCGGCCAAATCGGTCATGAAACACGCGAGTCCATTCGTCATCTCAGAATTCACGATTTTCAACCCGTCCCTTAAAGTCGGTCCCCACCGCATCAAAGTCTCAAACTATCGAGAAAGTCATCCAGGCTTTTTCGTGAAACACTCCCGGTTGGGGTTCGGTCTATCCACACAAGATAAGTTCCGCCTTGATGTTCTAGGGCGTAGGTTTCGCGACCGAGCCAGCGACAGCGACGGCCCACTAAATGGTGAAGAAAGTGTTCCCTCACTTCCTCCACATCGGATACTTGATTATATTGTTGGTGCACGAAATCCTCAAAGGTAGTGCCCGCTCTGAACTTGATATCAATCGAGAAATCGCCGCCGCTTATACTTACCGAGCCATTCGTTTTCCAGGAAACCACGGTCCAATTGTAGGGATAATCGAACGCGATACCGTAAACCGGATCAGAATAACTGAGATAATCCGAATGCTTGATGTCGATGAATCTAAAGGTTGCGGCCATTTCCTCACCGACGGATGCAGAGTTAAGCCCCCATGTGATTTCATAGACGTACGATCCCCGTTCAATGATCACAGAGTCGATGTACCCGTTGCCTGGCACAGCGGACTTTCCAATCAGGTCCCCAATTTTTACCTTTCTGCCATTCGATGATAACGGATTCTGCTTGGGGTAAAGCGCCTCCATTTGCTTCTCCATTTCCTTGAGCATGGCTTCGTCAAATCGGCAGACGTTAACATTCCCAGATCCGCCGCGAAAGTTTACCACCCCGTGCCGCAGGGATTGGGTATATTGCGAGTCGGGTGGATATTTAATCTCAAATCCCAATTCGCTGCAGGTGAACACAGGCCACGCATCGCTCAGTCTCGATCGCACAAATTCAACCGGTTTCCTGTCCCGGCAGCCTGTCGAGAGGAAGGATAGTCCAAGAGACACAGCCAAAAACAGGGTGACGCGGCTTGACATTCTATGCAGCAGGCTCGCAGAGCGAAGGTTCGGGTGCACGCTCAAAATAGGCGCTTTGTATATCATTTCTAGTTGTTCTACGTGGACTTGTGTTGGAGCGGTGCAGCGCCTAGGATGGAATGGTTGAGACAAAAAACGAAATCGGTGGTCTGGATTCTGATCGCCATAGCGTCGCTGGCGCTTGTCGGTTGGCTATTCGAAACGGGGCGTATGGCCGTTGCTCTGGCGAAGGGACACGCTCGTGCAGCCGGGATGCCTACGAAATTCGAAGAAATCATTCCGCCTCATGTGCCGGACGCGGACAATGCTGCGCCGCTCATTGCAAGATTTGTCCCACAGTTGAATGAACTGCGGTTGCGCACTTTAAGCGAGTTGTCGTGGAAGACAAATTTGATCGGCGTCATCGCGCATGATCGGCAAAATAGACGGTTTATTCGATTTACTTTTTTCCCTCTTTCTTCAGTCCGCAAGACCCTACGCATTGGGATGGCCTTTCGGGAGGATGATCCTTGGTGGGTGGAGGAGCGCAAGAGGGCCCTGACAGGCAGGGCGTGGGTGACAGCACAGCTCGACTCTCCTGCGGCACTTGCGGTTCTCGCCGTGATCCGCGAGGCCGCCGCCAAGCGGGGTTACGACCCTCACGTGGCATGGATGGAAGGCAGTCTGCCACGCTGGCCCGATGATGAGGGCCAAATAGCGGAAGCAGCCACTCTGCTCAGCGAAACCGCCTTGTTGGCAGCCGACCAAGGCAAGATGGAAGATGCGTGCACGGATGTCTGGGCCATGTTTCGGCTGGCAGATTTCCTGGCCAATGAGCCTGTTCTTTCTCGACAGCGAAACCGCCTGCGTATTTTGCAAACGGCGGTTGAAGATTTGGAGGAAATTGCCGCCACAGGCAAACTGCCGCCGACGTGGAACTTGAAATTTGCCGGAAAACTGGCGTCCATGAATCTGGCCGGCGACCTGGCCCGAGATTTGTCGGCGGCCGGCCTGATGGGCGGAAAATTTTATTTCGAGGGCATCTTAAGTGGAAGAATTTCTTTTCCTATCATCGTGCGCCCGCCATCGGAATCATGGGTATTCCCCTCCAATATGGGCGATCAGTTGCGGTATTGGCAGTTGCACAATCTGGTCCGCAGAGAGTACTCACTCTACATAGACTGGCACACGCAGGTCAGCACAGCCATCGCAGAGCCATGCATTAGTCTAAAGGCCTTGATTCAGCGACTGCACGACGCGGATGCCAGGATAACGCCAGACCGGATAATTCCTTCCACATTGCTGCCAGCAACTCATCCTGGGCCGTTGCCGGTGCCATGGGGTCTGTCGTCCGAATGGTCTCCGTCAAATATCGGCGATGTGATCACGGCGACATGGTGGCTCCGTACGAAGATCGCGATTGCGCAAGTCGGGCTGGCGCTCGAGCGGTATCGGGTGGACAAGGGCGATTACCCGTCCGCGCTGGACACCCTTGTGCCGGAATACCTGCCTGCCGTGCCAACAAATATTTTTACCGGCAATCCATTGCATTACGAACACTCGCCGGGCGCGGCGGCGGTTGTTGGAGAGGATGCGTATTATAGCGATCTTCCCACTGCGGCGTGGCTCGCAGCTAAAACGGCCGAGAACGTTTTTTGGGGGCAGACTAACGAAACGAGGACTCAATGAAAGAGAAGCTGACAGGAACCCGCCTCAAAACGGAATTGCTGTAGCAGTTGGCCTTGATGAAGCCGGGCATACCGCTCCTAGTGCAGGCGCTGCGCGATCCAGAGAACAAGGTCCGAGAAGATCGACTTATTTTGCCAAAAATATTAGGACAAAATTAGGACAAAAATTTATTTCTGATTTGAATTTGTTCTGACTCGTTGTATCTTTTTTCTATTCTAACTCACTCATAACAATACAAAAGCACGGTTAGCGAACGAGTTGTGTTGTCAGGGCTCGACGGTTCGAATCCCTCCCTCTCCGCCATGCTACGCCAAGGCTTCGCATGGCACGGCCAGCACAGAAAAAGTCAGCATACCTCTCGTGCAAGGGGCGAAGCATGGCGGAGAGCCCTTCGTAGCTCCGCGAAAGCGGAGCGAAGTAGGGCCAAGCCAACTCCGATTAGGACATTGACTGGCCAAATCGGGCAGCATCGACTAACAATCTAAGAAAATCGGTTGTTTCACGTTTATCATAAGCAAATGAAGCAGTCATTTTTATTCAGAACAAACCGAGTAGACTGGTTGAAACGTCCTGGGTATTTGCCATCAAAAAGCGGTTGAAAGCACCATGCAGCTTCCTCGATGCATTTTCATAACTGTTTTTATCGCCATCGCGTGCTCCTGCAATGCAATGAACATGCCCAGTTATGGCTTGGATTCGTTGATTTATCTGAGTACGGATATCGCGATTGCGACTTTGGGTAAAACAACGGCGGCTTCCGGTCGAATGACTGACGGGTTCCCATGCGAAGCCACCGTTATCAAGCCTTTATACGGATCACTTCACATCGGCGATAAAACGCCGGAGATCGCGGTCTATCTCTCCTTTTTTTGTCCTCGTTTGGTCACGGGCCAAAAGGTTATCCTCTTTCTGGATCATCGTCCCAGGGGGGCAGGCATGTTCAGTCCTTCTTCAGCGGAATGCCCCTACGCCATACTGCCAGCAGGAGTCTACTTAATTGACGATGGTCAGCATGTCCACCGGTACTTTCAAGAGGACAATCCTGGCGGATATATTGAAGAGCCCAGCATGCTTCGCCAGGAATTGTGGAATTTAGGAGCGAGTCTGGGCCAGAAGGAACGGCAGGAGAAGAACGATGAATTAAAAAAAGAAAGCGAAGCCCTGCCGATGTTAAGTGCCACGGAAGCAGAAATTCGTAAGCAAATAAAATATGTGGAATCCTTGCGTCCGCTATTGGACAAAAGGCCTATTGTTTCCAACATCCCGGATTTGCTGGCATTGCTGGACGCAAGGCGCCGCAAATCTCATTATGACGGCGTCTCTGGAATGTATTGCACTGATGCCATTCCCGATAAAATCATCGCAAATTTGATTGCGCTAGACGATCGACCCGCACTCCTCAAAGCTTACCGCGTCTATCCTTCTTGGGATATTGAGCGATGCTTCACTCAACCGGGAGCAGGCGGGGACAAAGATTATTCCGGTGTGGCCTTTTTGATCCAAACCCTCTCAGCGAAAAACGAAAATGCTCCCGCCCGAATTTCCGCTGCGGAAATATTATATCGATCAAGCCGGTTTGGTTGGGGGGAAAACGCCCGGAACGCAAAGTTTGCCAAGGATATCCAGGCCGAGGCGGAAGAAATCTTAAAGACTGAAACGGAAAACGAGCAACTTCGCACTACCTGTCTTAAATTGCTCGACTTAAAGCGTCCCGATACGGTCGCGCTGGCCGCGAGTATTCATTCGCAAACGGGATCCGAAGACTTGAAGTTTGCGATTGAGGAGGCTTTACTCAATATTGAGGACTCCGCTTATGAAACCCTGCATCCAGCGGGCGGTCCGGTTGCTAGCATTGTACATCAACACCCGGTGGAGGATCGCGGATGGCCGGTTCCGGGCGGCACCCTTAGATTTTGGGTCAAGTATCACATGGAGCTATGCTTTAGGAAGCAAGAGCAGGAAGCTTGGGATGCCGCACGTACCGGCCACGACGCGGTGAGCCAAGACGAATATTTTGTTCTAACGAACAGAAAAACAGCTCACAGTATGCATTTGAAGGCTCGTCCATGCTGGTCGTCCGCTTATGATGGGGAAAATTGTCTTGATGTTCAGGAAAAGACGTTCTTACCGGCCGGCGATTATGACCTTGTCTATGAATACAGCCGCAACGGCAAGGTGGTTAGCAGGGGGTATCCACTCGAGCTGACCGTGATCGCCACGGATAAGGGAAATTTCATTAAAGGTCCAGATGGCGATGCCAACTAGCTTTCAGCCTTTTGTCGTTATGGTCCGCCTAAAATTAACCCCACTGTGTTTGATTTTCCTCTTTTGTCTATCGAGCCTGCACGCCGATCAAACGTTTGGGGATTTCCAATACACTGACGAACATACCACTCTCATCATAACCAAATACACCGGTCGCGGTGGGTCCGTCCGCATTTCTCCAATGATTAATGGCAGGCCTGTCACTTCCGTCGGCGATTATGCATTCCTTGGTTGCACCGGCCTGACCAGCATCACGTTTCCGAACAGCGTCACCTCAATCGGAAAAAATGCGTTCGGTGGCTGCACCGGCCTGACCAGCGTCGCCATCCCAGCCGGCGTGATTTCCATCAGCGATTATGCGTTCGAGGGCTGCACTGGCCTGACCGGCGTCACCATTCCAACCAGCGTCGTCAAGATCGAGGAAGCTGCGTTCGACGGCTGCACCGGTCTGACCAGCGTCATCATTCCGACCAGCGTCACCTCCATCGGGGATTATGCATTCAATGGCTGCACCGGTCTGACCAGTGTCACCATTCCAACCAGCGTCACCAAGATCGGGGATGCTGCGTTCGACGGCTGCACTGGACTGACTGGCGTTACCATCCCGAACAGTGTCACCTCCATCGGAGAGCATGCGTTCCTTAACTGCACTGGCCTGACCAAGATCACCATCCCGAATGGTGTCACCTCAATTGGCCGCGGGGCGTTCACTGGCTGCACTCGGCTGGCCAGCGTCACCATTCCAACTAGCGTCACTTCCATCAGAGAGCATACGTTCGATGGCTGTACCAACCTGACTAGCGTCGCTATTCCAAACAACGTCATCTTGATCGGGGACGGGGCGTTCACTGGCTGTACTGGACTTACCAGTGCCACCATTCCGAACAGCGTCACCTCCGTCAGCGATTATGCGTTCGCCGGCTGCACTCGACTGACCAGTGTCAATATCCCGCCTAGCGTCACCTCCATCGGGGAGAATTCGTTCAATGGCTGCACCGGACTGACCAGCATCACTATCCCGACCAGTGATATCTCCATCGGTCGCGGGGCATTCGCTGGCTGCGCTCGACTGACTAGCATCAATATCCCGAGTAGCGTCATCTCCATCGGGGAAGAAGCGTTCACCGACTGCAATCATCTGATCAACGTCACCATCCCGACCAGCGTCACTTCCATCGGGAAGCATGCGTTCAACGGCTGCAGCGGACTGACCAGCATCACGATTCCAAATAGCGCCACTTCCATCGGGGACGGGGCGTTCCAAGGCTGCATCGGACTTACTAGCGTCACCATCCCGAACGGAGTTGCCTCCGTGTTCCAAGGCTGCACCGGACTGACCAGCGTCACCATCCCAAATGGAGTCACCTCGATCGGGAGCGGGGTATTCGCTGGCTGCACTCGTCTGACCCGGGTCGCTATCCCGAATAGCGTCACCTCCATCGGAAACAGCGCATTCGATGGTTGTATTGGACTTAAGGGCATCACCATTCCGAGCAGCGTCGCCTCCATCGGGGATGCTGCGTTCAATGGCTGCACCGGCCTTATCAACGTCAATATCCCCGTCAACGTCACTTCCATTGGGACGGGTGCGTTCTATCACTGCACCAGCTTAACCAGCATTACCCTTCCGACCAGCGTCACCTCCATTAGGGAAAGTTTATTCGAGGGCTGCACTGGTCTGACCAGCTTCGCCATTCCGACCAGCGTCACTTCCATCGGCGAGCGAGCATTCTGTGGCTGCACTGGACTCAAAAGCGTCACCATTCCGACCAGCGTCACTTCCATCGGACGACAGGCGTTCGTTGACTGCATTGGACTTACTAGCATCGCAATCCCGAATAGAGTCACCTCTATCGGCGTTTATGCGTTCGCTGGCTGCACCGGCCTGACCAGCATCACCATTCCGGCCAGCGCCACTTCCACCGGGGATTATGCATTCGATAGCTGCACCGGCCTAACCAATGTCACCATCTCGAACGGTGTCGCCTCCATTGGGGGCGGGGCGTTCAATAACTGCACCGGCCTGACCAGCGTCACCATTCCGACCAGCGTCACCTCAATCGGGGATTATGCATTCAATAACTCCGGGCTCAAAAGCGTCGCCATTCCGAATGGTGTCACATCGATCGGGCAACAGGCATTCCCCAGCTGGGTCAAGATCGATACAGACGCCGCCAGCTCAGCTTATGCGAGTGTGGGCGGAGTGCTTTTTGGTAAATCACGCACGGAGCTCATTCAGTATCCGGCGCGGAACACCCAAACAAGCTATGACATCCCGGACGGTGTCACCTGCATCGGGAAAGATGCGTTCACCAACTGTAGCAATCTAACCAACATCACCATCCCAAACAGCGTCACCTCCATCAAGGAATCGGCATTCGTGTGCTGCGGCATAACCAGCGTCACCATTCCGAAGAGTGTCACCTCCATCGGAGACAGCGCGTTCTGGGGCTGTTACCGACTGACCAGTCTCACCATTCAGAACGGCGTCACCTCCATCGAAGGCCTTGCGTTCCGTCAATGCACCGGCCTGACCAGCGTGACCATACCCCAAAGCGTCACTTCCATCGGGGATGGTGTCTTCGACATTTGCTCACACTTGACCGAAATCAAGGTAGACATAGCTAACCCAACTTATGCGAGTCTGGACGGAGTCCTTTTTAACAAATCACACACTGAACTCATTCAGTATCCAGCCGGGAACCCACAAAAAAGCTGTGCCATCCCGAACGGCGTCACCTCCATACGGGAGATGGCGTTTGATAGCTGCACCGCCCTGACCAGCGTCACCATCCCAAATAGTGTCACCTCCATCGGGGGCGGGGCGTTCGAAGGTTGCACCGGTCTGACCAGCGTCACCATCCCGGCCAGTGTCACTTCCATCGGGGATTATGCGTTCGAAGGATGCACCAATCTAACCAGCACCTATTTTCAGGGTAACGCGCCTGAACTTGAGGTTTGGTATAAACAATTCGCTGGCACGGCAAATAATTTTACGGTCTATTATTTGGCAAACGCCTCGGGTTTCACGAATCCATGGCAGGGATATAAAACCGCAGTTTATTTGCCGGGTTCGGCGACTCGTTAATCATGCATTGGCGCAGTGGGTTTTCGCTCATCATTTTCTCAAGAAATATTAGGACAAAATTAGGACAAAAATTTATTTCTGATTTGATTTCGTTCTGCCTCGTTGTATCTTTTTTCCGTTCTAACTCACTCGTAACAATACAAAAGCACGGTTGACGAACAGGTTGTGTTGTCAGGGCTCGGCGGTTCGAATCCCTCCCTCTCCGCCAGTCTTCGCCCGCCGCGAAGCAAGGGTGAAGACTGCCACGTCGAAGCTCGCGAGTAGCGAGCGGAGACGGGCTATCGCTCTTGTGCAGGCTACGACCTGGCAGGCCAGCCTTTCGCAATGCGAAAGGCTGCCACGCCGGAGCCCTTCGACAAGCCCCTCGACTTGCTCGGGGCCTTGAGCTTGTCGAAACGGCTCAGGGTCCCGAGCAAAGTCGAGGGACTTACGCGAAGTCGGGCTTTCGCCAACGCCGATTAGGACGTTGATCGGCCAAATCGGACGGTCACAAACACGCAGTCCATTCGGTCCACCTCAGAGTTCACGAATGGCGGCCCTTCGTAGCTCCGCGCAAGCGGAGCGAAGTAGGGCCCGTCCCGAAGCTAGGTTGCCCAGTTGGCGCGGCCACCACTCAGAATCGCATAGCAGGCAATGGCCCGGAAGCATTAACGTCTGTCGAGACGCTGACCTCTCGCCACTGTTCTGCATCGACTGCGCGCGTCGCCTCGGCTTGACCAGCAAATTGGACTGCGTCACTGCCAATCAGGAGATGTACTGGGAGATGATCGCTGTCAGCCAGCCGAAGCATAAGCTGCGCCACCTTGGTCGGGTCACTCATCTCGTTACCCCAATAAGACTCCAGCGCCTTGATCACGGCGCCTACGGATGGTTCATATTCCGGAAGCAGAACCGGTGTTTCCTTGTTCGCGCGAACGCCCCAGTTCGTCCGCATTCCACCGGGTTCGAGGGCACACACTTTGACGCCAAAAGGAGCGACTTCCTGCGCAAGAGACTCGGTGAACCCCCCAACCGCCCACTTGGCAGCATGGTAACCGGTGCTGCCCGGACGGGCTAGGCGACCTCCCACTGACGAAATTTGAAGGATGCAGCCGCTCTTTTGCTTGCGCATGATCGGCAGCGCAGCGCGGGTCACATTGACGACGCCATAAAAATTTGTGTCGATTAGCGCTTTGAATCTTTCGGAACTCAACTGCTCGAACGGTGCAATGTCGCCATATCCCGCGTTGTTCACGACGACATCAAGGCGTCCGAAGGCGTCCACCGCTGTTTTCACCGATGCATGTGCGGCTTCCTCGTCTGCGACATCGAGCGGAGCGGTGCGAATTAGATTGCCATACTTCTTCACCAAATCCCCAAGGCGGCGAGGATCGCGGGCGGTTGCGACAAGACGAGCGCCCGATGCGAGGACAGCTTCAGCGATGTTGCGGCCCAGACCACTTGCGCTGCCGGTTACCAACCAAACTTTGGATGTTTCATTTTGTTGTTTCATGGCGTCATGGTGCCAGATTATAACCGATACGTCTAAAACATCTTTACTATTAAACCGATAGCTATTAAGTATCGGTATGGAACTGCGACATTTGCGCTATTTCGTGGCCGTCGGAGAGGAGCAGCATTACGGACGTGCCGCACACCGGCTTCATGTGGCTCAACCCGCGCTTTCCTGCCAGATTCAAGATTTGGAAGAAGAGATTGGATTCAAACTGTTCGACCGCCTTCCGCGCGGAGTGAAAATAAGTGCGGCCGGCGCGTCATTTCTGGAAGATGCGCGTCGCATCCTCCAGCAAGTCAACGAGGCTACGATGCGTGCAGAGCGTGTGGCACGCGGCCAATCTGGAACATTACGAGTAGGATTCATTGAGAGCATATCCTGGCATGGCGTCGTTCCAGAATCGTTCCGACGATTCCGCGAACGGCAACCGGAAGCCGAACTGCAACTCAATGCATTGAGTTCCCTGGAGCAGATTGAAGCTGTCCGCGCTGGGCGACTGGATGCGGGCTTTGTGTTTAGTCTCCTAAAAATGGATACCAAACTGGCCCAACTCCAAGTCGCATTGCACAAAGTGGTTTTAGCCGTCCCCAAAGGACATTCGCTGACAAAATTAAAACAACTCCGATTGCGTGATCTTCAAGACACAGCCTTTGTCTGGTTTCCGAGGCGGGCAAACCCTATCTACTACGACCGCTTGATGCATGAATGTTTCCGCAATGGCTTGAAAACACCGCACATTGTTCAAGAAGCGGTGAATGAACCAACCATTCTCAGCCTTGTGTCCTGCAAGTTGGGCGTAGCGTTCGTCAGCGACGCTACACGCTGGCAATGTCCTGGAGGAGTGATTATGCTGCCGGTAACAGATTTGAATTTCCCGTTGCCCTTTGCGCTGGTCTGGCGGAAAGACAATGTTTCCCCATTGCTGGCGAAATTTGTGGCTGATATCCGCGAGGTAACAGGCCATCCCCACGAGGCTCTGGATCATGCCGGGGTAAGCAAAAAAAAGGCGATCCCTCCTGCCGGAACGGATCTTGCCAGCCAATAAGTAAGTTTTTTCTGCTTATCAGATATCCTGATCGACAAATTGCCCCGCAGGTGCGACTATGTTTTGCGTGTCAAAAACCGGACAGGAGCTCATCCATGCGACCAAGCCGTATGCCAAGGACAATTCTTTCGTCAGCTGGTGGTGTATTCTTTCGACCACTTTTTTGCTGATCGGAGCCTTGGCCGGCACTTTGTGGAATTTTGATTTGTCCGCCCGGATCGTCTGCAGCGTTCTCGCCGGATTGCTGCTCCTGCGCCTGTTCGTTATTTATCACGATCAGCAGCATCACGCGATCCTGCCGAAATCCCGCCTGGCCGGGGCCTTCATGTGGATCTTCGGAGTCTACGCCCTCAGCGCGAGCAGCGTCTGGCGCAGCTCACACAACCACCATCACAACCACAATTCCAAGCTCCGCGGTTCGCATATCGGCTCATTTCCGATCATGACCAAACAGCAATTCGAAAAAAGCTCTCCGGGCAATCGTTTCGCTTACCTCTTTACCCGCCATCCGGCGACCATCCTGTTCGGTTATGTGTTCATGTTTCTCTATGGCATGTGCCTGTCTCCATTCCTCAATCATCCGCGCAAACACTTTGACTGCCTGATTGCCCTGGTGGTGCACCTTACGATCAGCGTGGCCCTCTGTTATTTTGGCGGCTGGACCGCCCTGCTGCTTACCCAGCTGATACCGCACTTCATCACGTATGCCATCGGCACCTACCTCTTCTACGCCCAGCATAATTTTCCCGGTGTGACCTTCTCCGACAGGGATGGCTGGACCTACGAAAAAGCGGCCATGGAGTCGTCCAGCCACATGCACACCGGCTGGCTCCTGGGTTGGTTTACCGGCAACATCGGTTACCACCATATCCACCACCTCAACCACAAGATTCCCTTCTACCGGCTGCCCGAGGTTCTGCGCGCCATACCAGAGCTGCGCACCGCCAAGACCACGTCGCTTCTGCCGGCAGACATCATCCGTTGCTTGCGGCTGAAAGTCTGGGATGTGGACGCACAATGCATGGTCGGCGTCCCTCGTTCATAAGCGACCTGCCCACGCTTTCCGCCATGACTTTCACTGCCGCCTATATTGCAGAACAACTCCAAGGCGAGGTCATCGGCGACGGCACGGTGCCGCTCACCGGGTTCACTTCCGCTGACCGCGCCGGTTCCGGCGACCTGACCTTCGCCGAGAAAGACTCCTTCTTTGCCGCAGCCGAGGCCAGCGCGGCGGCCGCTATTTTGGTGTCCGGTCCGTTTACCTCGACCACCAAGGTGCTGATCCGCGTGCCCAACGCACGCATCGCCGCCGCCAAAGTGCTGCCGTTGTTCTTCCCTCACGAGCAAGCCAGCCCTGGTATTCATCCCGGGGCCAGCGTGTCACCAACGGCGCAAGTGGATATCACGGCCCACATCGGCCCCGGCTGCGTACTCGAGGCCGGCGTCACGATCGGTGCGCGTTCCGTTCTTCTGGGCGGCAACTATCTCGGACGTGATTGCCGGCTGGGCGACAACGTCTGTCTTTTCCCCCACGTGGTGCTCTATGCGCGTACGCAGGTCGGCCATCGCGTTGTTATTCACGCCGGCACAGTCATCGGTTCCGACGGCTACGGCTACGTGTTCGATCAGGGCCGGCACCGCAAAATACCCCAGGTCGGTAACGTGATCATCGAAGATGATGTTGAGATCGGCGCCAACGCCGCGATCGACCGGGCGGCGCTGGGTTCCACCATCATCGGTGCCGGCACAAAAATAGACAATCTCGTGCATGTCGCGCACAACGTGGTCATGGGCCGACACTGCCTGATCATGGGCCAGGTGGGCTTCGCTGGCAGCACTCAATTGGGCGACTACTGCGTGATTGCGTCCCAGTCAGGCATCGCCGGCCACTTGAAACTTGGCCCGCAGTCCACGGTCGGCGCCAAATCCGGCGTCATGCGCGATGTCGCCGCCAAAGAAACCGTGCTGGGCATCCCGGCCATGCCGGATAAACAGGCCAAACGGCAGTGGATCGCCGTGCAAAAGCTGCCAGAGCTGATGCTCCGCATTCGGGAGATTGAAAAGCATGTCGCCGAGCTCCAGATCACGCATGCGTCTCCCTAGCAGCATTTTGTAAAAGTCCGATCCGCTGCTAGTGCTGAGTTTCTTGCGATTTTTCCAGCGCCTGGCGGGCGGTCCTAAGATTGCCCTGCGTTGCCGGGGAGTCGGGGTTGATTCGCACCGCAGCCTCGAAATGTTTGATCGCCTCAGGCAATCGACCGGGAATATTTACCAGAATAATCCCCAGGTTGGTGTGGGCTTCTTCGAAATCTGGTTTGATCCGCAAAGCTGTTTCATCCTCGGCGATGGCATCGGACAGCCGCCCAGGAGCACCCGACAGAATGCTTCCAAGATTAAGATGGGCTTCGGCCGAATCGGGTTTAATCCGCAAGGCCGTTTCGTATTCTGAAATGGCATCAGACAAACGGCCCGGGATCTGCGCTAACGCATCACCCAAGCCGCAGTGCGCCTCAAAAGAGTCGGGGTCGATTTTCAGGGCCACGCCATACTGCGCGATGGCTTCAGGCAGCCGGCCCGGAATCTCCGACAGGGCAGATCCCAGGTTGATATGCGCGCTGACATATTCAGGCTTTATCCGCAGGGCCGCGGAAAACTCGGCGATGGCTTCCGCCAAGCCACCTTTCATCGGCAACAAGGCACAGCCAAGACTGTAATGTGCTTCCGCCAAATTCGAATTGATCCGCAACGCGGACCGATATTCAGCAATGGCATCGGGCAAACGGCCAGGGAGCCGGGCCAACGCAAGCCCGAGATCGTAGTGGGTCTCGGCCAACGCAGGATTGATCTGCAACGCAGCCTTATATTCAGCGATGGCATCAGGCAGGCGGCCGGGGATTTCTTGCAGCACCGTCCCAAGATTACTGCGGGCCCACGCATTATCAGGCCGCTTGGCCACGGTGTCGCTCCAGATGGCCAGTTCGCTGCCATAGTCCTGGTTGCGCTGGATGGTCAACCAGCCAAGCCCCACCGCCACCGCCGCAAACACCACCAGACTGCGCCTTCCGACCCAGGCATACAACCCAAGCACAAATAATCCGATCACCGCAGCCAATGACAAATATACGCGGTGCTCTCCCATCGGTTGTAATGCCACGGGAACGACACTTGAGGTCGGGGCCAGAATCACAAAAAACCATGCCCCCGCAAACCCGATGGCCGGCCGGTATCGCAACGCGATCGCCACGCCCGCCAGAAGTACGGCTAAGATCAGCGCATAAGGCCCCGCCTCGGTTGCATGTTGGATCAGGTCGGTGCCGTAATAGAGCACCAGCGGATGCGGCCAGACGGCCAGTTTAAGATAGAGCACCACTGACCGGCAGGAAGTTAAGGCATAACTCCACCAAGCCACCCCTTGATCAAACCCGGCATGTCGCTGCTGCAGACCCGCCATTAAACAGGCAAGCGGCAGCCAGGTGCCCGCCAATCCAAGGTAATACCGCCAGCGCTGATGCCAGGCTTCTCGAAATGAACCAGCCGAGAAAGTTCGATCATACAGAAATACCATCACCGGCGCGGTAACGATAATCTCCTTGCTCATCACGCCCAGCAGGCAGCTGAAAATAGAAGCCAGCATCCAGAGCGGTCGGAAGCCAGATTGCTTCTCCCGACTCCTGTGTCCTGAATCCTGACTCCTTATAAAACAATACAGCGTCAGCAAATAGAAAAGCCCCATCAGGGACTCGGCACGCTGTGAAATATAAGTCACCGCCTCGGTTTGGATCGGGTGCACGATCCAGATAACAGCCACGGCCAGCGCCAGCGTCGTCGCCTCCGTAAAACCTGTGGCCTGATCTGTCGAAGAAGGACCTGCCCTGCATAGCTCGCACCGCGAGCGTAGCAGGGTCCTCCTCACGATGCCAAACAACACCAGCCCAGCCAGGACATGAACAAGCAAGTTGAAGGCATGATAGCCCCACAGGCCGAAGCCATTTAATGCATAGTTGAGGGCAAACGTAAGATTGAGCAACGGCCGGCCACCGGTTGTCGCGGCCAGTGGTGGCGACAAGGCGCTCCCAAAATGTCTTATCGTTGGGTTGTCCGTGATCGCTAGCTGGTCGTCCAAGATAAACGGCCCGGAGAAGCTGTTGTAATACACCGCCAACGCCGCGAGCACGATGATACCACCCGATAGAAAGGCACCCCAGCGAACCGAAAAAGCATTCGGCCCGCGCATGGGCATTGCGCCGCCGGTCACCTTGGCGACCGCTCTAGCTCGGCTTTTCTTCGACATTTAGCAGGCTGAAAAAAACTTGGCCGAGCCATCGTTGCGACCAGAAAGCGTTGTTGCAAGGCGGCTCGGACGGGAACCGCCGGACTTTAAGCGCAGCAGGGCAATTCCCGAAGCAGGTTGCCCAGTTAATAGGCAATCCTGTCTTCACCACCCCATCCTCAGGTATTGCCATCCCCGCGGGTTTCAAGCGCCGCGCGGTTGGCCGGCAGATGCTGGGGCAGGAAAAAATAGTAGTTCATCAGCCACCAGCTGCGCGAGGAGCGGTAAAACAAGGCGGGGACGGCGAGCGCGCCCACGCCGGCCAACACACCGGCAAAGGTCACGCCGATGACGCGATAATACGCGAGCAGCAGCACCGGGGTCAGGAAACCCACGAGCGTCACCCCGTAGTTGAGCGACATCGAACCGATGAAAAAACCATCGTCGCGCTCGATCTTGAAGCCGCACTGCGGGCATTCCTTGTTCGTTTCGAAAAAAGTCCCGGCCTTGAAGAGCGTGCGTCCGCCACAGTTGGGGCAGCGGTTGGTGAGGCCGCGCGCGATGATTTGTCCGCGGGTGACTTTCATCGATAAACCAATCATTTTACAGAAGGTCGCAAAGATCGCTAAGCGGGACCGTTTGTTTCCAAACCGACCTTGGCGTTCTTTGCGACCTTGGTGTAAAATGTATTTCCAGCCTAGGCGCCGAGTTGGTAGCGTGTGAAGCGGCGGACCTGGATGTTCTCGCCCATTTTCGCGATCTTCTCCGTGAGGATTTCCTTCACGGATTTTTCCGGCAGTTTCACGAAGGGCTGGTCGAGCAGGCAGACGGTCGAATAGAATTTTTCGAGTTTTCCCTCGACGATTTTCTGCACGGCGGCGGGCGGCTTGCCCTGCACTTGCGCGACGGCGATCTCGCGTTCCTTGGTCAGCTCGGCCTCGGGCACTTCCTCGCGGGCGACGAAGAGCGGGTTCGCGGCGGCGATCTGCAGGCAAACGTCCTTGCAGAAGGCGCGGAACTCGTCGTTGCGCGCAACGAAATCGGTCTCGCAATTTACCTCGAGCATCACGCCGACTTTGCCGCCGACGTGGATGTAGCTCTCGATGAGTCCCTCCTTGGTGGTGCGATCGGCCTTCTTGGCGGCAGAGGCGGCGCCTTTCTTGCGGAGGATGGTGATGGCTTCCTCCATATTGGCGTTGGCCTCGGTGAGGGCCTTTTTGCAGTCGAGCAAGCCGGCGCCGGTTTTTTCGCGCAGCTCGCTGACCATCTGGGCAGTAATGGGAGTGCTCATTAAATTCGTGTCGTTGGATAACATCTTATTCGGCTTTCACTGGCGCCTTGCGGATGCGGGCGGGTTTTTTCGTCGGGAGAATCCCGGTTTCTTCCTCGACGGCGATGTCCTTCGGCAGGACGATTTTATCGAGATCGATTTCACCCTTGGCCGCGGCGGCGGCGGCCGCCGCGCGGAGGTCGGCCTGGCCGCGGGAAACCCGGCGGCTGTCGCGCTGGGCCAGGCCGCTTTGGATGGCGGCGGTGACGGCCTCGACAATGATGCGGATGGATTTCACCGCGTCGTCGTTGCCGGGA
>Ga0210395_10001537_pt1 | contig 17828 bp, 14 predicted proteins | sample IncBWH4OmetaG_FD_150861 | JGI IMG/M metagenome (GOLD analysis project Ga0210395, IMG submission 150861) | Forest soil microbial communities from Barre Woods Harvard Forest LTER site, Petersham, Massachusetts, United States - Inc-BW-H-4-O ...
TGGCGAAGGCGAAGCTCGCCCGCTCGCCGGAGCGCAAGTTCCAGGGCAACGCCACGATGCTGTACGTATTCGGGCTTTGACGCTTATTTCACGAGGGTAAATTCGAAATGCACCGTGCTCTCGAACTCACCCTTGGTTTCCTTGCTTGAGTGAGGGTCGAATTGGTATTGGCCCTTCTTGCGGAAATAGCGCGTCTGCAGCACCGCAAGCGCCGGCCCGTCGAGGGTCTTTTGGCAATCTTGCTTGATGAACGTTCGCCCGACCGGCTCCTCGCCTTCGCCGGGCGGCAGATCGGTGCAGGTCCAACCGTCGCGGCCGAAGCGGGCGTTGAGAAAATTGCGCAGCGTGTAGGCCTCGTCGCGCGAGCGCGTCGTATCGCGCGGATCGCTGACGATGCGCAGGCCCGCCAGCGTGCCGCCGTCGTCGAACAGTGCCGACAGCACCACCGGAAAATCATAGACCTTGGTGCCGGAATAGCGCTCGATCTCGGTCGGCAGGTCGTTCGCCTTGGCCCAGTATTCGAGTTCGTCGTCGTAGCGGAAATAGATCTCGTGCAGGCCGCTCGGCTCCGGACGGCAGCGGCGGAAATCGCCCCAGCCGGACAGCGGCTGCGATGGCGGCCCGCCATTGGTGCCACAAGCGTATTCGCCGAAACCGCTCGGCAGCGCCGTGGCCTGAGTTCCAAGCTTGAGGTCCCACACCTCGGCGCGGCCGGGAAGCGGCTGACCAGACGTTTGCGCGCTTGCCGCAGCGACGAGGGCGATGCCTGCCATGCTCGTCAGAAGCAACCGCATCACATTGCCCGTCCGTGTCACGGCTGCTCCCGTTCTCCGATGATCTTTGCTGCAATGATATAGGGTGTTCGCCGTTGGCTAAACCGGGGTCGGCAGAAAGCGATACGCGTCCGATGCGCGAAGGAGCGATCAATGCTGCGCACCGCCGCCGCACGCTGCAGCGCAATCGCCTATACCTCGCCGCCGCGCTTTTGACGACGCTATTCCCGCGCTTGGCCGGCGCCGACGATTTCGCCTTCGGCCGCCGCATCTTTCAGGACAAGGCGCAGTGCGTGTTCTGCCACGGCTGGGCCGGCGACGGCGCGGGTGCGCCGCAATCAAGCGGCGGCGCCGCCAATCTGCGCGAGACCAAGCTCACCCGCGAGCAACTGATCGAGGTGATCAGCTGCGGCAGGCCCGGCGCAGCGATGCCGCGTTTCGACGATCAGGCCTATGCCGAAAAGCGCTGCTATGGCGGCATCAGCGAGGCGGCGTTGGGCCAGGACCTGCCGCCCTTGCCGCCCGGGTCGCTGTTGCAAAACCGGGAAATCGAGGCGCTGGTCGATTTTCTGCAAGCTAAGATCATCAATCGCGGCCCGATCACGCGCGGCGAATGTCTCGAAGCGTTCGGCGAGCGCGCCGCACACAGTTGCGCGCAATATCCCGATCTCCCCTGACACTCGCGGATTTGGTCAGGGCTTGCGATAGTTTGGATCGAACAGCTCGAACCGCGCCCAGCTTTCGTATGCGCCCTGGGTATATTCGTGCGTATCCGGATCGACGTCATGTTGGCCGGGTTTGCGCAGAAAATGCGTCTCCACGGTCAAAACCCGCTCCGGCATCGTCTTGTCGCAGCGCTGCTTGACGAACACGCCGCCCACCGCGGTCTCGCCCTCGGCCGGGGGAAAATCCGTGCAATGCCATCCATCGGTGCCATAACGGTTGATCACAGCCACGCCGAGCAGGTGCGCCATGCGGCGCTCGGCCGGTGTTGCGCGCGGATCGCTCACCATGCGAATGCCGCGCAAAATCCCGTCATCGTCAAACAGAGCCGAGAGAACGACGGGATGACCGGCAACCCGCGTGCCGGTCCGCTGTGCCGCGTAACTCGGCTGGCCGAGCGCTTTGGCGACGTATTCGTCCTCGTCGTCGAAGCGGGCGGCGACTTCGTGCAAGCCGCTCGCTTCCGGCCGGCATTTCTTGAAGTCCGACCAGGCGTCGAGCTCCTGGCGCGGCGGCCCGCCGTCACTGCCGCAAGCGAGCTGGCCCCAGCCGTCCAATGTCATCGCCTCGGCATGAAGCCCAAGTTTTAGGCCATGGATTTCGCCCGGGTCGGATTGCGCTTGCGCGCCGGCTCCGCCCGCGACGGCGAGCGCTGCGACCATAAAAGCGATCGCCGCCCTGCCCGCCAGGCGCATGAGGCTCACGGCTTCATCGGCTCGCATTGGCGCGTCTCGGTTCCCCAGAACTCGACGCAGTCCTCGTAGGTCGACGGCCCGCGCCCGACAACCTTGGCGAAAAGATATTTCACCACCGCGTCGATCTCATCGGAGTTGAGAAATGCGTTTGGCTCCGGCGGCACATCGTTGCCGAGCTCGGCGCGCGTGACGCCATAGCAACGCTTGTCGGTATAGGCAAACTGGTCGTGGAACGGCATGCCGGTGCCGGGTCGGCCGCATTTGACGGTCTCGGCGAACTGCGCGGGCGTCAGCTTTGTGTTGCGCAGGGACAAGGCGTTGCCGCCGTAGCCCTGGTCGCCGGATGCGTCCCACTTGTGGCAGAACTGGCAGGTCGCCTTGGTCTTGAAGATATCCTTGCCGTGTTCGATCGTCCGCGCTTCTTCGCCGCTTTGCGCCTGGACCGGGCCGATCGCGATCGCGCAAAGCGCCGCGATCAGCGCCAATGCGGCCGGATATTTGTGCGCGTACCGAACGTGCATACGATGAAGCGGCTGGACTGTCGTGCTTGGCAACAGGTGCCGGCACGACGCGTCGTGCCGGCAGAGGTCGTTGTTGCGTCCGCTCAGAGACCGAACACGAACAGCATGGACGTCGTCGAGGAGTATTTCAGCGACGGATCGTTTTGCATGACGAACGGCGACTGCCGCGAACCGGCCAGAACGGCGATATACTGTTTGCCGTTCACCGAATAGCTGACGGCCGGCGCGTTGATGCCGGTGCCGACGCTAAAACTCCAAGCCTGTTGCAGGGTTTTGGCGTCATACGCGGTGAAGGTTCCGTCCGGCTGGCCGAGGAAGACGAGATTGCCCGCGGTGGCGAGCGCCCCGGCATAGTTCGGGAAGTCGAGCCGCACGGCGGCCTTGATATCTCCGGTGGTCGGATCGATGGCCTTGAGGCTGCCGTAGAGGCGGCCGGTCAGCTTGAACGCGCCACCGCTGAAGCGCTCACGCGGCTTCACCGTTCCGCCTTGATCGGCAAAATCCTTTTGCGCGACCGTCTCGAGGCCATCGCAGCCTTCGACCGACGGGATGTAAAGCGTATTGAGCGTCGGATTGTAGGCCGTCGGCTCCCAGTTCTTGGCGCCGAAATGGGATGGACAGATGTTGGCCAGCGGCTCGCCGCGCATGCCGTGAGTACCGGGCGCATAGACCTGAACCCCGGCCTTGGGATCGTAATTGGCCGGCAAGCCGGTCTCCGGATCTAGTCCCGTCGTCCAGTTGAGCTTGTCGACGTATTGCTTGCCGCCGACGAACGCCCCGTTGGTGCGGTCGAGCGCATAGAAAAATCCGTTGCGCGCGGCATGGACCACGAGCTTGCGGTCCTTGCCATTGACCTTGGCGTCGATGACCGGATGCTCGGAAATCTCGTCGAAATCGAACGGATCGTTCGGCGTGTACTGGAACCCCCACTTGATCGCGCCGTTGGCCGGGTTGAGCGCCAGCACGCTCGCCGCCCACTTGTTGTCGCCCGGCCGATACTGCGGATCCCAATCGGCGCCGGCATTGCCGATGCCCTGATAGATGGTGTCGGTCTCCGGATCGTAAGTGGCGGTTTCCCAGACCGGCGCGCCGCCGTGTTTCCAATGGTCCGCGCCGTCCTTCCAGGTGTCGTTGCCGGGCTCGCCCGCGCCCGGGATGGTGTAGGTCCGCCAAGCCTGCTGGCCGGTATTGAGATCGGTGGCATCGATGAAACCGCGGATGCCGAACTCGCCGCCGGCTGGCCCGACGATCGCCAGGTCGCGCACCACGAGCGGCGCCATGGTGATGGTCTCGCCGAGCGCCGGATCGGCGATCTTGCGCTCCCAGACTTTCTCGCCGGTCGCCTTGTTGATGGCGAACATCCGGCCGTCCAGCGCGATCGAAATCACCTTGTCCTGCCACAGCGCGACGCCGCGATTGTTGACGCCGCAGCAGGCAACGTCGCCAGCCCAGGCGCGGTCGATGCCCGGGTCGAACTTCCACTTGATCGCGCCCTTGGTGCCGCCCGAAACGTCGATGGCGTAGACGCTGCCCCAGCCGTCGGTGACGTACATCATGCCGTCGTCCACGATCGGCGTGCCCTCGAGATTGCCGAAGGCGTAGCGGCCGCCGCTCTGCAGGCCGCCGAGCGCGACGGCGAAGACGAGCTTCAGGTTCTTGACTGTATCGGTATTGATCTCGCTCAACGGTGAGAACCGATAGCCCTGGTAATTGCCGTAATACAAAAGCCAGTTCTGCGGCTCCTTGTTGGCATTGAGCGCGCGCTCGAACGTCATGTCGGCGGCGTGGACCGGCGTGAGCGCGCTGGCCATGAGCAGCGGGGTCATCAACGCGATTACCGGCGAGAGTTTCCTCATCGCACTTCCTCCCTGTTTTGATTTTTTAGTGACGTCAGCTGGCGAGGATAATGCGCCCGGTCGCGGACCGCGACAAGCGAGGCCCACGCAGATCACCACTGCCATCCGGCGGGGCCTTCATCTTGGGCCCCGGCCCAATGCGCCTTCGTCGAAATGGCACAACCGGGCGTCAAATCGGGCTAAAAAGCAAATCTATAATTGACACCTCCGCGCACCACGCTCTCCTGGAATTTTACGGCAACGTCAGGAATTAACGGCGGTCCGTTGGCATTGGCGATGGTGCAATCTGCGGTGCATGATCCGTTACCAAGGTCGACGAAGAGATATTCGGCCTTGGCGCTCCAATGACGATCTAAAGCGACTTCGACGCCGCCACCCGCGGTCCAGCCCGCCTTAATCGCACTGCTCACCGCGCCGTTGGAGAAGTTCGCTCGGACGTCACCAAAGGCGGCGCCTGCCGTGCCGTAAGCAAAGAACCGATCAAACGCATAGCCTGCGCGCCCGCGCAAAGTGCCAAGCCAAGTGTTGTTTGTCAGACATCCGCCGGCACAGAGATTGGCTGCGGTAAAGGTGCCGAAGCCGCTGGCGTCGGCCCCATCGCCGTCGCCCTCGACGCCGAACACGAGTGACCCGACCTGATAATTGGCACCTAGCGTTCCGCCGAAGACAAAACCGGAAGTGCCGAAGTTGCCTGTCGAGCTGCCGGTGACGCTGTCAGTCCAATCGCTACCCCCAAAACTATAGCCGGCGTTGAAGCCAAGATAGATACCGGTCCAGTCGATGACCGGTGACGGAGTGCCGGCCCAACCCACCGGCGCTGCCTTCGTGACCACTGATGGTGAGCCGCTGGCAATTGCCGGCGCCGCGGACGGCAGAGTGCCCCGCACGCCCAGATAGGCGGCGAAAGGCATGCCGGGAAGGAAGGTGCGGGGATCGGTGAGGTTTAGATAGGGTGCCGTCGTGACGTCGAAGAAGGTTCCGTAAGTGTAGTAGTGTTGATCGAACAAATTGCGCACCAGCCCGAACACCTCGACGTTCTCTGAGACTTTGTACGACGAATGCAGGTTCACCACCCAATAAGCGGGGATTTTGGCGTTCTGGTTCGATTCATCGCCGACGATCCACTGGCTGCCGACCACATTGAGATCGGCGCCGAATTTCCATGGATCGGTGATCTGGTACTCAGCGCCGAGCTTGAAGCGGAAGTCGGGGATCCCGGTGAGATGATCGCCGGGAACCACAAAAATATTGCCGTTGGCGTCGGCAAAAGGATTAAAAGGCGACTGCAGCGTCAACGCATTTTGGAACGTTGCATCGACATAGGTGTAGTTTGCATAAATGTTCCAACGATCCTGTTTGTAGGTTGCGCTGGCCTCAATGCCTTCGCGCAGCGTGTTGCCGGCGTTCTGAAAGAACTCATGTCCGGGGATTGGGCTCGACACGTTGATGATGTCATTGGTATTGAGCGCGCGAAATCCGCCTACGGTCCAGTTCAACAGTCCCTTGGCGATATCGAAGTGACCGCGCAATCCGGCCTCGCCCGTATAGGTCACGACCTGCTGCAGAGGGGGATCGCCGACCAGCGCGTTGTCGATCAGGCAGGGCTGGACGGGATCGGAGCAGCCAAGCTCGAGCGGCGTCGGCGCCCGGTTTGCGACGGCGAAGTCGCCGTAGACCGTAAGGTTGGGCGTGAGCTTGTAGGTCGCTCCGGCCATCGGGTTGAAGTGGCTGTAATCGTGACTGCCGTTCAGCAGAGGATCGTTGCCAAGCTCGTCCGTCAACGTGATCTTGGCGTCGTTGAAGCGGGCGCCCGTGGTCAGGGCAAGCCTGTCCGTCACGTCAAAGGTGTCGGTCGCGTAAAAGCCGGTGTACAGCGTTGTAGCGCCCAGGCCGACCGGCGCCACATCACCCGAGGGCTGATCGATGAAAAGCCCCACGCCTTGCACAAATGGAAACTGATTGGCGTTGACGGTACCCAATTCGCTCGTGGTCGAGAACTGCACCAGGCCGCGGTCGACACTCAACCCTATCGTGAAGTTGTTTTCGTGACCGAACAACTTTTCCGACGACGCCGCCTGGAGCGAACCGCCGAAGCTGTTGGTGTTGGTCCAGGTCCGATCGATTTCGCCCAAGGTGCTTGTGGCGAGAACACCGGCATTCGGAACTTGTTGTCCCGTCGTCGTAATCAAGGGTGGCAAACTGCCATCGAGGCTGGGGAAACATAAAACGGTCGGGTCAGTGCAACCCGAATTTTGCGCATCGGTGCCGTTGCCATCGACGTGGGCTTGCTGAAAATGGCGATAATACGCGACGGCCTGATAGGTCCAGGTGTCGGTCGGCTTCCAGCTTGCGCTCGCCGTCAGAAACGCAAGTTGATTCTGTGTCGTCTGTGGAATGGTATAGACGCTCGACCAGTCCTGGCTCAGCATCTGCACCGGCGTCGCGGCCGCGGCGCCGAAATTGTTGTTGGCGCCGGTGAAGGTGACGTGGAATTCGGTGTTGTTGTCGCCGCGCGCGCCGAAATCGGCGTAAACGCGGCGCAGTGAGGATGCAGAGTCATCGCGCCAGCCGGCATCTTCGATGGCATCGGCCGTGATGTAGCCGGACAAGTTCCCGATTTGGCCGCCGGCTTGTACCGACGAGCTAACCCGCCCATACGATCCGCCGCTGACTTCGCCTTCGACGCCATGATAGGTGAAGCCATTTTTCATATCGAACGACAGCGCGCCGCCGGTCGCGTTTAGCCCGAAGACCGGATTGCTTGGGACGAGGGTGAGGCTGTTGATGGCGTTCTGCGGGATGAAGTCCCAATTGACGATGTCGCCAAAAACCTCATTGATGCGCACTCCGTTCTGATAGACCGCCAGTCCCTGCGGCGTGCCAATGACCGGGGAAGCGACAAAGCCGCGGTAATTGAGATCAAGCTGGAATTGATTGCCGGTCTCGTCGCTCAACGCCACGCCAGGCAGCGCTTGGACCATTGACTGCAAAAGGTCGGGCGACCTCGTGGACTCGAAAGCAGAAGCGCCAACCGACTGAACATTGGATGGGATTTTGTCCTGGTCGACCACGCCGGGCTGAGAGGTCACCGCCTGCGAGGTTGCTGCCGCGTTTTCGGCTGGAGCAGCAGCTGACGGATTTGTAGCGCCGGCAGCTGCCCGTCGCGGTGGCGGCGCCACCGGCGTGGTGGCGATGACACGGATTTCGGGAAGAGGCGTTGTGTTCGAAGCGCCGCTCGCGCTTGAAGTCGGGTTTTGCTGCGCAAATGCCGACTGCGAGCCCAGCAGCGTGACGACGGCAGTTCCCGGCAAAAGGAGACACCGCAGCGCCCGGCGAAATACCGGCGCCCTTACACCGCGATCGAGAGCTACAACGCCACGCATCCCCAAGTCGCCCGACTACCGGGACGAATGCTGCCACTATTCGGCGGAACATGTCAGGGAAGGTTTTGCCAAACATCCGGGAAGATTTGGCAATGTGGTGGGCTCGGGAGATCGCGGACATATTAGGTTCGTCAATAACTTAGACGGAAGGTGCGGCCCAAAAAGCCCCACTGAGCAATAACAGACATTATCCGCCCCTCCCGCACCTCTAGGGCGCTGGTGTGGCCGTCATTTCAACGCTAACGCCCAGCTTCCCTTGTAGTCGCGATCGACTGTTTCCTGCGATTCGACGCCAAAGGCGCGCGGGGCAAAGCCAGCCTCGATTGCCGCATTGCGAAGCCGAAGGAAAAATTCTTCTTCCTGAGCGAGTTTAACAATTCGGTCGCGCTCATCATCCGTCTTGGTCTTGATGGTGCATACCCAATAAGCACCCTGTCCAAAATCAAGGGGTCCGGCTCGGTCCAAACTCGCGTTTGGCACAATCGTCCGTACGATCCGAAGTATCTCCGCTTCGGCTCGTTCGACCGTGGGCACGAGATCGCTTCGATAATACTTATCTGCCATCCGTCACCTGCTCATTAGCCAAATGCTACTCCAAAAAAGAAGCGCATATACAAGGTGCGGGAATGGCATTGAAGACAGTTTGATTCAAAGGACCTTTCCTCTCCAAAGGATAAAAATCTTTTCGAATGATCCTGTGTATTTGCTCCTAGTGCTTTCGAGAACCGCTACAACGTCGCTCTCCTCAATCTCTTGTTTGTCCAGATTAAGCCAGACCACGAGCGTCGGCTTCGGGTTGTAGCGTTTGCGCGCCTTTTTTTGAATTACTCGTTCAAGTTCTTTCCCAATCACGTTCACGCCCTCAGAGTCATCCGTGGGACGTTCCTTAGCATTTCCGCCGTCCTTATACTCATCCCCGCGACGCCGATCTTCGTGGTCGGCTTCCGTCACCTCAACCTTCAAGGTCTTGTTGTCTTTCGCCGTTACGAAACCATCCGGAAACTGTTCAAACTTAGTCGCCAAGCGAACGCTTTTCGCACCGTCAAGTTTGAGAGCAAATTCCACCACGAGGATCGCATCATGCAAAAACGACAACCGCGGCGAGTTGAATCGTTCTTCGAGCGTGAATTTCGCCGCCAATGCGTCGACCTTGTCATGAAATTCTTGCGGAGTGCACCAAACCTCAAGCTTTTCACGCTCGATCCGCAACTCATCGTCGGAAAGCCGGCTGGACGGTGCGGCGTCTACTACTGTCATTTTATCAACTGGGCGAGACGGCTGGTGCCAATGCGCGGCTTATCAAAAGGGGCAAGCGCCACAATTACGGGCAAAGAAGTAGTCTAAGCTGGTCTCTTTCATGGCACGGTTTATTTCCGCGACGTTTCGTTCAACGATCATTCCGTCCGGGGCAGAATTTACGAGCGCGAGGCATGGCGTAAGGGGAATAATGGCATGAGACGGCACATCGGGGACAATGAACTCACCCGATTGCGCTGTGATAACTCCCCATCTTGTCACAGTGGTAGCTAAAGTGCGTGCATACTCGTCTATACGCATTCGTAGCTGTATTCCGTTGAGTTGGCGGGCGGGAAGTTTTCCGTTCTTTCGTGCGAAGATGTAGCCGTTCTTTTCGAGGTTTTCTTCTTGTTCCTTCGTAAGCTCGTTGCCAACTATTCCATTCAGTTGAACTTCCTGAGTCTCCAGCTCTCTGTACCGGGCTCGCATGTACCAAAGAGCATATGCCGTATCGATAGCGGCCTTGGACTCAGACGACAGACTTTGAGTCTTTCCTTCGACTATCAGATTGGCTATGCTGAAAGTTGTCCTCGATACGTTTCATGTATCTCGTCTCGGTCCCCTCGTCCCACGCGCGCCTGCCACAAAAAATGGGATTGTTCGGTTTGACGCGAATATCTTCAGCATGGTGCAGCCTGTGTACTGACACGCAACCACCCTGATCCGTAAACCGCTCAATACTTCTGGAGGGAAAAACGTGCTGGTTGAGTGTCAGACTGTTTGGATTTTTTGGCCGCGTCCTTTCTGCCTTCACTCTCTTGCGATGCTCATCAGGTTTGAGGGGCTCGGAAGCCGCCGCGAGCGTCTTGGCCATAACGGCGGCCGCAACATGCCCTCCCTGATTGGGCGGGCGCGAGGGTTTGGCAGCACTGAATATTTTGACTACCGGCATAGCAGCTACTCTCATCACGGCGCGAAGTTACCGCAGAGGGCTCTTCGATGCGCAATCAATATGTCCGTAATATGCGCTTGCTTCGGTGGATAACCGGCCATTTGACAGCGAGGTCGGCTGTCACCAAACGCTGTCGCTAATGTTGCTAAAATACGGTCTAAGTATTTGATTGCATTGAGTGGTGGGCCCGGGAGGACTCGAACCTCCAACCAAGCGGTTATGAGCCGCTAGCTCTGACCATTGAGCTACGGGCCCGCGCCGGCCGCGCTGGCGGCAAGGCGTGGTTGCTGACGACACTATCTATAATGTCATGGGCGCGCCGAAACGAGACTTGAATCGCGCGCCCTTGCTTGGCCCGCGACCCGCAGTCGTACCGTCCGGCGGCCGCGATCCGCGGCGGCGGCGCAGGTGTCGGGATCACGACAATCTTACGACGACGGTTCACATACCGCAATTATCAGTTGTTAAGGATCGTGCCATGTTCTAACATCCCAAGCGTCGGGGCGCGCGAGCCCGCTCGATGTCCTTCGGACAGCGATGTCGGGGAGCGATACCGGCGGCAGCCGGCGCAGATCGTGCCGACGGGCAACCGAGCTGGGCAAGATCACCCATCGCGATGGAGAGTGTCGATGCGCTTTCGCTTTATGGCGTTGTTCGCTCTGACCGGCTTTGTCGCCGCCATAGGCCTCGTGGCGTTGCCGCAACGCCTGCTCGCGGCCGATCCGCTCGACGTCGGTCCGGTGCAAAAAATGATGGCCGATCAGAATACATTCGCCACCGCGCTACGGACCGGCAACACCGACGAGATCGCCTGGCAATTGTTCCTCCAGCTCAACTCGCCACTGACCGGCAACGGGCCGAAATATTGGGAAAGCTGGCGGCAAAGCAGCAGCGTCTACCTGCCCGACGGCAGCCAGCCGGCGCCGTGGGGTCAGGAGCCGCCGCCGCCGCAAATCGTCATCGATCAAGCCAAGAAGCAGGGCCTCGATCTGAGCTTGCCGTTCCACAATCTCGACAGCGACGTGCAGTCCGACGGCCTGGCGTTGCGCGACCGTTTCGAACAGAACTCCAATCAGAACGTGCGCTACCAGATCCTGATGAATCAGGACACGTTCCAATACATCGTCACCACCAAGATTTACAACATGAACGGCCAGCAGGCGTTGGCGCAATCCAACACGCCGGCGAATTTCCCGTGGTCCGCATTCGAGATCAAGACGTCGTGGATCTGGATCGGCGCCAACCAGGACATCCTCAAGGAGCTGCAAGGCAAATATTACATCGTCAACGCCTATTACGAGCAGTTCGATTCCAGAGGCAAGTCGACCGGCGTCTACCAGGTCGGACTCGCCGCGTTGTCCGGCATGCACATCATCACCAAGCCGGTGCCGCAGTGGTTCTGGGTCACCTTCGAGAACGTCTACGACGCGCAATACACCTTCGCCAGCAACGAGCTGCCGATGTCGGATTCGACCAAACAGGCGAACGCGATATACCAACCCGCATTGAAAAGTCAGGGTTCGATCTTCGCCAATTATCAGCTCACCGGCACGCAGTGGCAATTCCTCGATCCGTCCTCCGGACAACCGATCCTGCTCGCCAATTCGCAAATCGAGACCGCCTTCCAGCACAGCTCGTCCTGCGCGACGTGCCATTCGACCGCGAGCTATTCGGTCAAGGACGGCTACTTCAACATGGTCAAGGAGCAGGACGGCGGCATCACTTACTACACCGGCAATCCGCCGGTCGACAAAATGAAAGGCTACGACCCGCTCGACTTCGTCTGGTCGCTCAAGCGCGCGCAGTGGCAGCGGTCGCCTTGAGCTTGCATCGTCGTCCGATCGGCGCACAGGAGTTTTGACATGAGCGTACTTTCCTTTCCGCGCATCAATTTCATGGGCTACATGTGCTGGGATCCGGCGACGGGCAACAACAACGATTACTTCCCGACTTATGACGACACCAATGCGATCCTGAACTGGCCCTTTCTCAAAGGCCAGGGCATCACGCCAGACAATTTCGGCACGACATTTCGCACCTGGGCCATCAACCTGCAAACCATCCCGCCATACAATCCCGGCCCCCCGCCCGACCACAAACCGCAACCCGGCATTCCCGGCGAGTGGAATTATTTCGGCGGCAACGGCGCCTATTTCCTGCAATACGTCGATCCGAGCATGGACATCGACCGCCGCACGACGATCAGCGGCGGCAAGCTTGGCCCCAACCAGGTGGTCGGCAGCGATCCGTTCTTCCACAAGATCGCGACGCTGCTCGGCGATCCGTTCGGCAATCCGGAGCCCAAGCCGCCGGGCCGGCTCATCGACGTCAACCCGGCATCGGTGTTCTCGAGCCAGATCTACTACCAGGGCATCAGCTTCGGCGATGCCAGCATGGGCATCCAGGCGAAGCGCACCTACCGCATGCAGTCGCGCTTCATCAATTTCGGGCGCAATTACAATCTGCCGAACGCCGGCATTGCCTCGGTCACCTGGCAGGCCTGCTTCCCGACCGGTTCGGGCCTGACCATCAATGCCGGCTCGTCGGCGCTGCTCCAAGCGCTCCAGGCCAAGCTTACTTCCAAGGCCGCCAAGGGAATCATGGTGCGCTTCAACGTCTATCTCAATCTTTATTATCAGAACGGCTACTTCAACAACGTGTCGGTCCAGCCCACGCAATTGAAGGATCTGCCGCCGCTTTACACGGCGGCGCTGAACAGCGGAAATCTGTTTCCCAATCCCTGCTATAGCCGCATCGCCGGCGTCATCGGACCTTGGTACGACGATGAATTGGCGACGGCGCCCGAAGGCCGCTACCTTTCCATGCCGTCCAATATCGTGCTGTGCAATCCGGCGGCGAAAGACCCGTGCTGGCAGGCGCAAGCCTCGGCAAAGGCGGAGGCAGAGCCGGCGCTGAGCAAAGCCGGCCCGCGGGCCGGCAGTGCCGCGGTCAGCACCGGCAGAAATCCGATCCGGGTGCCCGATCGCAAACCGAATCCCGCGGCCTTGCTCGGCGTCGCGCTGGCCGAGGTCGATTACCAGAACAACATCATCTCGATCGATCTGCTCAATACTTTCCCCGAGGAGGATTGGCAGGGCGTCAAGGCTAATTTCAATACCATTACCATCGGCGTGATGAACGGCAACACCTTCACGCCGATCGGAACGCTGCCCTACTCCGCCTACAATACGGCGGCCTACGAGCTCGGCGGCGGCATCGTCGACGTGCCGTTCAATTCCAACCTCGCTTCCGCCATCCGCGACGGCGTGTTGGCGTTTCAGGTCGATCAGAGCGTGTGGGTCGCCGAGCCGCTCAACACCGATCCGACGACGTATAAGCAGGTCGCCACGCGCACGGTGATGATCGAAACGCCGCTCGTTGCGCAGACCGATCAGCGCGGCCTCTATCTCAACGAAGGCGATCCGGGCGAATTCCAGGTCAGCATCAAGGCGAAGGGCAAGCCCGCCGCCGGCGCCATGATGCGCATGGTCAAGTACATTCCGGACTCGGTCAGCGCCACCGCCAACCTGCCGCCGATTCCGACCTCCGCCAACCAGGTCGTCAACATCACCAGCGGTCAGAGCGCGCCGATCACCATCGGCGTCAACGGCAGCTCGATCACGACCATGGCGACGACGGTGCAGGCCGACGCCAACGGCATGGTGACGGTCAAGGTGGCGGCGGCGGGCTCGGGATTCCCGGTGATCGTGTTCTATCCCTATGCCGTCGGGTCGACGCCGCCGGCACCGATGCCGGCATTCAGCGAGGCGCTGACCTCGATGTTCACCACGATCCGCGTGCTGCCGTATAACGACCAGTTCGTCGATCAATTCGTGCAGCTGTGGAATTCAACCTACGATCCGGCCAAGGCCTGGGACTTCGTCTACAACAACATTCTCTATCTTTACGACATGATCTACCCGGTCATGCTCAAATTCGTGCCGCTCGGCGACCGCCGGCGGGTCGAGGCCGCGATCGATCAGGTTTTGGCGTTGGTCGCGCCGAGTTATTTTCCCGAAAGCACGCTGGCCATGCCGATCACCCGCGACCTGTCGCGCGGCGCGCGGACCGTGATCGAACTGTGGGGCGGCCTGGTGAAAAAGAACTATCCGCCGCAGCCGATCACCAAGCCGACCATCCCGGTGGCTTGAGCGGCGCGACGGGTTGACGACGCAGTGGCCGGCAGGCGCTAATCCCGCCGGCTGAGCAGAAACACCGCCTGCTCGCCGAACAGATTCCAGAACCACCACGGCATTTTCAACCGCATCCGCCGGCCCCAGGCATTGAGCGCCACCGCCTGTTCCATCTTGGCGCCGGCGACGCGGCAGAGCGCGCGGAAATCCTTGATGCTGCAGAAGTGGATATTCGGCGTTTCCCACCACGCATAAGGCAGATTATCGGTCTGCGGCATGTGGCCGCCGAGCGCGACTTGCAGCCGTATCTTCCAGTGGCCGAAATTCGGGAACGACACGATGCCGTGGCGGCCGATGCGCAGCATGTGCTCGAGCACGACGCGCGGCTGGCGGGTGGCTTGCAGCGTCTGCGACAGGATGACGAAGTCGAAGGCGTCGTCGGGATAATTGGCGAGGTCGGTATCGGCGTCGCCCTGCACCACGGCAAGGCCCTTGGCGACGCATTCGTTGACGCCCTCGCGCGACAGTTCGATGCCGCGGCCGTCGACGCCGCGGGTTTCCAGCAAGCGCAGCAATTCGCCATCGCCGCAGCCGACGTCGAGCACGCGCGCGCCGCGCTCCACCATGTCGGCGACCGCGAGCAAGTCGACGCGCGAGCCGCCCGGCCCGCGCGCGGCTTCCGCCATGGTCAGATCGTGATTAAGGCGCGACAGCATCGGTTACTCCGCACTCAAGCCGCGTGCCTTGGCGGCGCCTTTGAGGAAGCCGCGCACGATGGTGAACAATTCCGGCTCGTCGAGCAGGAAGGCATCGTGGCCCTTGTCAGTCGTGATCTCGGCGAACGAAACCCGCGCGCCCGCGGCATTGAGCGCATGCACGATGGCGCGCGATTCCGCGGTCGGGAACAGCCAGTCGCTGGTGAACGAGATCACGCAGAACCGCGTCGGGGCGCCGCGAAACGCATTGGCAACGACGCCGTCGTAGTCGGCGGCGAGATCGAAATAGTCCATCGCGCGGGTCAGATAGAGATAGGAGTTGGCGTCGAACCGCTCGACGAAGGTGATGCCCTGGTGTCGCAGATAGGACTCGACCTGAAAGTCGGCATCGAACGAGAACGTCGGATTGTCGCGGTCCTGGAAGCGGCGGCCGAATTTGCGGTGCAGCGCTGCGTCCGACAGGTAGGTAATGTGCGCGCCCATGCGCGCCACTGCGAGCCCGCGCCGCGGATTGGTGCCGTCGGCGAAATAGCGACCGCCGCGCCAGTCCGGATCGGCCATCACCGCCTGGCGGCCGACCTCGTGGAAGGCGATGTTTTGCGCCGAGTGCCGGGTCGCCGCGGCGATCGGCAGCGCCGCGAACACGCGATGTGGATAGCTCGCCGCCCATTGCAGCACCTGCATGCCGCCCATCGAACCGCCGGCGACCGCGAACAGCGAATCGATGCCGAGATGATCGAGCAGCATCGCCTGCGCGCGCACCATGTCGCGCACGGTGATGACGGGAAAGTCGAGGCCCCACGGCATGCCGGTTGCCGGATTGGTCGAGGCCGGGCCGGATGAGCCCATGCAACCGCCGACCACGTTCGGGCAGATGACGAAATAACGCTCGGTGTCGATCGGCCGCCCTGGGCCGACCATGGTCTCCCACCAGCCGGTCTTGCCGGTCACCGGATGGGTGTTGAGCACGTGCTGGTCGCCGGTGAGCGCGTGGCAGACCAGCACGGCATTGGTGCGCTCGGCATTGAGCGTGCCGTAAGTCTGGTAGGCGATCTGCAGCGGGCCGAAATCGACGCCGGCATCGAGCCGCAGCGGATTGTTCGACGCAAACCGCACCACCGGCGAATGCGGCGTGTCCGCTTCGCGCGTGCGGTCGGCAAGATCGAGCGTGGCGCTGGCCTCGGCCATGAGCGTTTCCCGGAAGCGACGCCTGTTGGCGCCCACGCCCGTTGCCGGGCGGTCAAAGGGGCGTAAATAGGCCGCTTCGGCTCGGAGTCAATGTTTTCTTTGCTTTCGGGCTTAACGGCACCTATCTATCGGGCCGATTGCCGGGTCAAACCATGCCGAAACCGCCACGCCAAAAGACGCCTGCGCTCACCGATCTGCGGCGCGAGATCGATCGCATCGACGAGGCGATGCACGAGCTCCTGCTCGAGCGCGGCGAGATCATCGACACCTTGATCGCGGTGAAGAACACCCAAGAAGTCGGCTCGGCGTTCCGTCCGGCCCGCGAGGCCGACATGATGCGGCGCCTGGTGAAACGCCATCGCGGCAACCTGCCGCTCGATACCGCCGAGAGCATCTGGCGCGTCATCATCTCGACGTTCACCTATGTGCAGGCGCCGTTCTCCGTGCACGCCGATCTGTCCGCCGGCGACGCCATGATGCGCGATTCCGCACGCTTCCATTTCGGCTTTACGGTGCCGTTCGTGCCCCATGCCGGCGCGTCGAGCGTGGTCGCGGCGGTCTCGGAATCCAAGGGCGACCTCGGCCTGGTGCCGGCGTTCGCCACGGCCGGCTCAGGCCCGTGGTGGGCGGCGCTCGAATTCGACGCCGCGCCGAAAATCATCGCCCGGCTGCCGTTCGTCGAGCGGCCCAACCACCCGGCGGCCATGCCGGTGTTCGTCGTCTCGCGCGTTGCCGCCGACGCCATGGTGACCGAGACCGAGGTCTGGAGCGTGCGGGTGTCGGGCTGGAAGGCGTCCTCGGTCGGCACCATCGCGGAACTCGCCGACGTCATCGCCGTGCCCGACCGCGCCTTCGATGGCGCCGCCTTGCTGGTCTCGGTGGAGCGCGGCGGCATCAAGGCCGTGTCCGATGCCCTGGTCCGGATCGGCGCCTCGATCCGCTCCACGGCCCTCGTCGGCAGTCACGCGACCCGCTATACGATGCCCTAATTCGCTGACCTCCCCCTGAAAGGGGGAGGATGCGAGCGAAGCGAGCAAGGTGGGGGTCCGCGGCGGCGACGCTTGCGCAAGCTTCTCAGCCGCGGACCCCCACCCTGCCCTCCCCCTTTCAGGGGGAGGAAAAGAAGAGAGAATACTCGGAGCTATTAGATAATGACCGCCACGCGTCCAAAACCCCGGCCCGGCGTGCTCGATATCGCGGCCTATGTGCCCGGCAAGAGCAGCGCGCCGGGCGTGGCCAAGATATTCAAGCTGTCGTCGAACGAGACGCCGCTCGGGCCGAGCCCGCGCGCGATCGCGGCCTACAAGGCCGCCGCCGATCATCTCGAGGATTATCCGGACGGTTCGGCGAGCGAGCTGCGCGAGGCGATCGGGCATGCGTTTGGGCTCGATCCCGACCGCATCGTCTGCGGCGCCGGCTCCGACGATCTCTTGCATCTTTTGGCCTACGCCTATCTGGTCGATGGCGACGAGGCGATCCACACCACGCACGGCTTTCTGATCTATCCGATCGTGACGCTGGGCGCGGGCGCGAAGCCCGTGGTGGCGCCGGAGACGGAGTTCACCGCCGATGTCGACGCCATCTTGGCGCGGGTGACGCCGAAGACGAAAATCGTCTTCCTCGCCAACCCGAACAATCCGACCGGCACCTGC
>Ga0210395_10001540_pt1 | contig 17816 bp, 14 predicted proteins | sample IncBWH4OmetaG_FD_150861 | JGI IMG/M metagenome (GOLD analysis project Ga0210395, IMG submission 150861) | Forest soil microbial communities from Barre Woods Harvard Forest LTER site, Petersham, Massachusetts, United States - Inc-BW-H-4-O ...
CCAGACCACCGCGCATTACATCGCCGACCGTTTGGCCGGCGCCGGCGTCAAGCTGTCCCGCCTCGCCCAGGGCGTGCCGATCGGCGGCGAACTCGACTATCTCGACGACGGCACCTTGACCGCCGCCCTCAACGCGAGGCGAGCGCTTTGATGCGCTCTGATCCACGCCCTCGCGATCGAGCGATTGGTGCACCGGCGCGCAGCGACGTGTCGCTAAGCGCCGCCGGCGACGCGGAGGCGCCCCGCGGAGGGCGGCCGTGATGAAACCAGGCTTCAGCTCATGGCTGTTTCTACCGCTTCACCTGGCAGCGCTGGCGACCGGCGCGAAGTCGTTTCGCGACAATCCGGTTATCGGCAGTCCGGCCCTCAATCGCGCCGGGCTGCATGTCGCCCGCATCCGGCTTGCCTGCCGGATGGCCGAGTGGCGCCGCGAAAGACTGGGGTCGCTGATCTCCGGCGAAGACCGCGCGGCCTTCCGGCGCGACGGGTTCGTCGTCAAGCACGATTTTTTGCCGAAGCCGGCGTTCGCGGCGCTCAAGCGCCAGGCGATGGAGTTTGCCGCGCCGGCGCGCCAGCAAGCGCAGGGCGACGCGATCACCCGGCGGATCGCCCTCGACCAGTGGGCGCTGTCTCGTCTTCCCGCCTTGCGCGCCTTAGTCGAAAACCCCGACTGGCTCGGTCTCGTCCGCTATGTCGGTTCGTCTCGGCTGGAACCGCTGGTCTACATTCAAACCATCTTTGCACAGGCCCGCGAGGCCCCGCCCGATCCCCAAACGCGCCTGCACGCCGACACCTTTCATCCGACCGTTAAGGCGTGGTTTTTCCTGACCGACATCGGGGGGGCGGAGGGGCCCTTTATCTACGTGCCTGGGTCTCACCGTCCGACCCGGCGGCGCCTGGCTTGGGAAAGGCGGGCGTCGTTGACCGCCGGCCGCAGTGCCGATCTCCAATCGGCGCGAGGCTCGCCGCGGATTGCCGTCGAAGATTTGCACCGTCTCGGGCTCGGCGAACCCAAAGTGTTCGCGGTGCCCGAGAACACGTTGATCGTCGCCGATACCATGGGATTTCACGCCCGCGGCATCTCCGCGCGGCCCGCGGCCCGCGTCGAGATCTGGGCCTATGGCCGGCGCAATCCCTTTCTGCCGTGGCTCGGGTTGGATGTCGCGGCCCTGCCGCTGATCAAGGGGCGCGCCGTGCCGCTTTACTGGTCGGCGATGGATCTGCTTGAGCAGCTCAAGCTCGGCCGCAATCCGTGGCGGCCGGCGGGCATCGTGACGGCTCTGTGTCCGCCCGATCGACCGGTCCGCTAAGCTGCCGACCGAGCAAGTTGTGTCGAACCGGATCGGCACCCCGCCCCGGCGATAATATTGCACGGGCAATATCCTGACCTCGCATGCGTCGATCGTGCTTCGCTGCGGAAGGTTGCCGGGCTGTCTCGCTTGCAAAATTCTTCCGTAGGAGTTTGCGGTAAGATAAGTTCGGCGAGCCCGGCCATGCCTCAAGATCGACACGATTACCACCCCACCTCAGCGCGCTAATCGCCCTCGTCCCCAGCCCAGAGTTTTGCCCATGTCCGATTTTCCCTATTTCCGCCGGGCTCTGACGGCCAGCCGCGAGGCAGTTGCCGGCACCGCGGTTCGGCCCCGCCGAATTGGGGCGATCGGCCGGCTGTTCGGCGCGGTGAATATCTGGTTCTGGGCGATTGTCGGGGTGCCGACCTTGGTTGCCGCGGTTTACTACTTCGGCATCGCCTCCAATCTGTACATGTCCGAGGCCGATTTCGTCGTCCGCGGCCCTGGGACCGAAAAGTCCATGAGCATCGCCGGCATGATGTCGAGCAGCAGCAGCGGGGAGCAGCCGGGCCAGGACGAGGCTCTGATCGTCCAGCAATTCATCATGTCGCGCGATGTGGTTCGAAAGCTGGCGCGCCATGACGATTTGCGCGCGGTATTAGACCGCCCGGAGGGGGACAGCGTCACCCGATTTCCGGGAATGTTCTTTTGGCGGAATGATTTCGAGGCGCTCTACAAGGCCTATTCGCGGTTTGTCGAAGTCGACATCGACGGCGAGACCGGGGTCAGCGTCCTAAAGGTCAAGGCGTACAGACCGGAGGACGCTCAGAAAATCGCTCAGGCGCTGGTGACGTACAGCGAGCAGCTGGTCAACGATCTCAACGACCGGACGCGCCAGGATGCACTGCGCTCGTTTAAGCAGGAGGTCGACACTACGCAAACTCATATTGCCGACATCCAGGCAAAGCTGACCGCCTACCGCGTCAAGCAGCAGATGCTCGATCCGAAATCCGCCGCCGAAGGACCGCTGGCGCTGCTCCAAGTGCTCGATACCGAGCGTGCCGATGCCCAGGCGAAACTCGCCGATGCGATCAAGACTTCACCGAACAGCCCGCAGGTTCCGTTGTACAGGACCCGCATCGTCTCGCTCGACCGGCTGATCGCCGACGATCGTACCAGGATCACCGGCGACAGCAATTCGGTCGCCGCGGCGGAGACCGAATACGAGCGCCTCGACGAGGCCAGAAAGCTGGGCGAGACCGAGCTGGCGTCGGCCTACAAATCTTTGGAAGAGGCGCGCCTCGACGCACAACGCCAGCAGCTCTTTCTTGAAACGGTCGCGCGGCCCAATCTTCCCGACTATCCGCTCTACCCCAAGCGCGTCCTGTCGTTTTCGCTGGTTCTTGCCAGCTGCCTGCTCGCTTACGGCATCGCCTGGCTGCTGGTCGCCAGTGTGCGCGAACACGCCGCCGCTTAGCACCGGCCCGGATCCCGCAGGGCAAAGGCGCCGCGAACTGCGCGGATGATCAAAGTTACGCAGGTGTGCAAGGACTACCCGAGCGAACGCGGCGGCTACAGCCGCGTTTTGAGCGATGTTACGTTCGACTTGACGCGGGGCGAGAAGATCGCGGTGCTGGGCCGCAACGGCGCCGGCAAATCGACGCTGATCCGCCTGCTCGGCGGCATCGAGCTGCCGAGCAGCGGCGCGATCGAACGACACATGTCGATTTCCTGGCCGGTGGCGTTGGCCGGTGGCATTCATGGGGTTTTGACCGGTAACGACAACATCCGGTTCATCGCGCGGGTTTACGGCAAGCCTTTCCGAGAATTGCGCGACCATGTCGACGATATCGCCCAGCTCGGAAAATTCCTGTCCGAACCGGTCAAGACCTATTCCACCGGAATGGCCGGGCGGCTAAATTTTGCTCTGTCGCTCGCTGTCGATTTCGATTGTTACCTGATCGACGAAGTTATCGCCGCCGGGGATCACAATTTTCAAGTCCGATGCCATCAGGAGCTTTTCGACAAGCGCGCCGATCGGGCGCTGATCCTGGCCTCCCATGTCCCTGAAATCGTCAAGAATTATTGTTCGCGGGCGCTGGTATTGCATCGCGGGCGCGCCAAGATCTTTGACGACCTCGGGCTCGCGCTCGAAATCTATAGTGCGCTTTGACGGGGCGCCAACCCGGCCGCGGTCCGGCAGAAGCCCGATATCTCGCCGAACCAACCTCGGTTGGCACATGAGCCGTTGCGCGGGTGGTTCGACGCGAGGCGGCAGCAGCATCCAAAAGCCCATTCCCTAGACCGCGGGCGCCGGATAGCGTGATGGCGCTTCGATTGGCAGCCGAGCGGGGAACGCGGCAGATGGCGGGACGTATTTTCTATGACGGCCTCAATCTGTCATTGACCCAGGGCACCGGAGTTGCAACCTACACAAGAATGCTGACCAGGGTGGTGCGCGATCTCGGCTACGATATCGGGATTGTCTACACCTCCCCGCAGACCCCGCCAAAGGACCGGTTGCTGCGCGAAGTCGCCTTCTTCGACGAGAAGCAGGCGGTGAGGACGTCTCTGATCCGCCAAGCCCTTGATTGCGTCACCGATCAAGTACGCGGATTTGCCACGATCAAGCCGAGCCCCGTCGACTTCGACCGGGTCGTCGTCCGTCGCCAATTCGAAACGACGTGGCCGGCGCATCACCGCGCATTCGCCACCCGCAGGCTGTTTGCCGGTGCCCGCGCGCATTTCGCGAGAACCAACCACTTTGTCAATCTGGACTTTGATCCGAAACCCGACATTTTCCATTGCACCTACCCGTTGCCGTTGCGCTCAAAATCGGCGTGCAATGTGTACACGATCCATGATCTCGTGCCGTTGCGCCTGCCGTTCACCACGCTCGACAACAAAAGGCAGATGTTTCGCCTGCTCAAAAAGATCGCGCGCCAGGCGGACCACATCGTCACGGTCTCGGAGAATTCAAAGCGCGACATCATCGAACTGCTCGGCGTCGAGGAAACCCGCGTCACTAATACATATCAGGCGGTGCACTTCCCGGACGTCTACCGGCTGCGGTCGGACGAGACGATCGCCGAGCAGCTAAGAGGTTCGTTCGGTCTCGAATTCAGGGAATACCTGCTGTTTTTCGGGGCGCTCGAGCCCAAGAAAAATGTCGGCCGGCTGATCGAGGCCTACCTGTCGTCGGGGGTCGACATCCCGCTGGTGCTTGTCGCCAGCGAAGGCTGGAACAATGTCACCGAGACCAAGCTGATTGCCGAACTGCGCGACCGGCAGCGTTTGGAAGCGCAGTCCAACCACCGCGCAAGGCGAACCGTCCACCGCTTCGATTATGCCCCGTTTTCGATGCTGGTGACACTGATCCGCGGGGCGCGGGCGGTCGTCTTTCCGTCGTTGTACGAGGGCTTCGGGTTGCCGGTGTTGGAGGCGATGGTGCTGGGAACCCCGGTAGTCACCTCGCGCGAATCGTCGGTCCCGGAGATCGCCGGCGACGCGGCTTTGCTGGTCGATCCCTATCGCACCGACGAGATTGCCGAGGCGATTCGGACGATCGCCAAAGATGCGGGGCTGCGCGCCGAACTCGCGCGCCGCGGACAGGCGCAGGCCGCGAAATTTTCGGTCGAGTGCTACCGCGACCGCGTCGCGGCCCTCTACCGCGCGCTCGCCTGACCCGACCGGCAAATCAACCGATCTCGGGCACGCCTTCACCGGCGGCGTGCTGCGGCACAGCGGTGACATGGTGCAGGCTCACATGGCCGCCAAAGGCGGGGCGCTCGTTGTAGAGACGAAGCTCGACCGGTTCGTCGGACAATTCGGCGAGGGCGATCGACAAATTGGCCTCGACAAGGCCGCCCGCCCCCGGCCGGATGACGGTGCGGCTCAGCGCTGCGCCGGCGCTCGCTTCGAGCACAAAACCGTGCTCCGCGGCATCCGGCGAGATGTCGAGGGCCGCGGTCAACGACCAAGTCGCCGGCGGTAGCAAGATCCGCGGACCGCTCAGCAAGCAGCGCCCCCGCCCGGTGATGTCGATCTCGCCCGTCACCCGCTGCTGCGGCCGATCGCCGGTGAAGAACAGCTCGCTCGCCCAGGTGATCGTCCCCGGACTACGGGTCGTCGCGAGATCGCGATACGCATCGAGCGCGCCACCGGCAATCGCTCGCTCGCTTTTGTCGAGACCGTGCCACCAGGCGGAGGCGTCTAGGGTCTCGCGATCGCTCGACGCGACCGCGCAGCGCACGACATCGGCGATTTCCCTTTGGCTCACGTCGAGTTGCAGATGATGGGCGATTGTTACTCCCGTGGCCGCCCAATCTTCGCGGGCCGGTTCGGCGCGCAGAACCAGAGCCTGCGGCATCGCCGCGCAACAGACGATCGAGGCGCAACCGCTGGCGAGTGTCTGCACCGCAGCCGCCAAGCTAAGCTCTTGCCGGCACACAAGGTAGGCCAGCCCCGACCGCAGGTCATCGAGCACCACGAGGAAAGGTCGGCCAGCCTCGGTCAATGCCCGTATCACCCGCCCTCCGGGATAACGCGCAGCCACCACCGCGAACCCAGTGCCCCGGCTCAAAGCGATGCGCGCGATATCCTCCAGCGTGTTACCGCTTGTCGATTCGGCAGCACCTAATTTTTGCCTCACCAGAGCCGCCGTCAGGGTTCCGCAATCCTCGGCAAACCGGCCCGGGATACCGATCACAAAAAACAGCATTGTTGACTGGAGTGGGTTTGGGGTTCAGGGATTTCTACCATGGCGAATGCCGATGTCGAGGCCGCGAAAATGAAAGCATCGTGAGCGCGTTAAGCCTGTCACTCTCGACTCTCGTCCTAGTTGCGCACATCGTCGGAAAAATGTCCCCGGACCGCAAGCAAGCAAAGTATTGGATGGCTGACTCTTTGCGACCGACCATCTTTCCCGCGATCCCTGCGGGATGTGGGCATCGATGCATCGTTTTCCGTTGTTGCCATTGGGGTGTTCGTCTTTCCTATTAAGCGGGTCGGGCAATGATCTTTTTATCGATCGGTTTGCCGAGCCGCTTTGCCGAGTGGTGTGACGGTGTCATCTGCACTATCGTACACACCGCGATCGGCTCCTTTCATGTAGAGAGCGGCAATACGCTCGACGAAATTGCGCGCGCCGTGCTCAAGTCGAGAGCACCCCGGCTCGTCATCGGGGCGCGCCAGCCGAGCGAGGATCTCAGGCTTGCGCTAGCGGAGATGGGCACGCGTTTTGTCTTGGCGCTCGATGATCCTTATGCAGCCTTTTACAACCTTGTTGCCAGGCACGGGCTCGAGTGGAAAACCGCGATACGAGCCACAGCCAGCAGCTGTGCATTGACGCTAGGGTATCAGGCAATGCCGGGCGCTCTGGTCGTGCACGCGAGTCGGGAGGGCCTGGAGCCGATCGCCACCGCACGAATGATCGCGCGATGGTTCAATATTGATCTAGACAATCCCGCTATAGCAACGGCGGTTCGCGGCTCCGATCCGGATTTCGTCTCGGCACGACAGGAGTTTCAAGCGTGGTGGAGCCGAATCTCAACGAGCGACCGGGCGGTTGTCGATGGTGCCCTCGGCGGCTACATCGAGCAAACTGACACCGGCAGAATGGGTCAGATCACCTGGGCTCGAGATCTTTTTTCCATTGGAGATGAACCCGATACCGCGGCTGATCGGGCCATTGAGATAAGCGGGCCGATAAGAAATCTGCTGTTTGGGCCTTATATTACGCTCCCGTGCGGTCATTGGCATATTACTGCGGTCTTGGCCGTATCACACCAAGGAATAGACATGCCTTTTAGTATGGAGGTACTTGCTGGTCCGAGCTGTATCTGCCTTGCGCGGGGGATGGCCGAGCCGCGTACCGAGGGCATTGCCGAGATTTCTGCAGAGTTTATCGTATCGGAATGCACGGCCCAGCCGATTTCTGTCAGAGTTGCTAATCTTCGCCCGGCACGCATCGGGCGGCTGGCTTTGGGGCACGTCACGCTAACCCCGCGGCCGAAGCCGGCTACCGAGATTCCAGCGGAATTAAGAGCGGCTCTGGGGCTTCCGGACCGTCGGATTATCGGCCGTTAGGTGCGGGTACGACACCGCGGGCAGCCCTCCATCGATGCCGGCGAGTGGCCTGTCATCGGCAATCGCTGCAGTCGGGTGATCGGCGTGCTAGTCTCCCGGTCCCGCTGCCGGCAATCCTTTCCGCTGTCGCCGAGTGTTCCCGCGTGTTGCAATGAAAATTCCCTGGTTAACCAGAAAGGCTTACGAGGGGCCGGAACCGGCCGCGCCGATACCAACGCCGAGCGCGCAGCCACAGGAACTGGGGGCGATTGGCCGGCGACTCGACACCATCGAGAGTACGCTGGCGCGAATCTGGCGAGATCTCGACTTCATCCGGAATCGAAACAGCTGTTATATCGGTGGCGAAGCAGCCCTCACGTATCTTGTCGATGAAATGCCAATGTTGGTCAATTCAAATGATTTTGGATGTCCGATCAATTTGCTGAACGGCGGGCGTTATGAAGAGGAAAATCTGGAAGTGTTACTGAGTTTTGTGACACCAGACACTATCTTTCTGGATATTGGGGCGAATGTTGGTTTTTACGCGGTGCAAATCGCTCGCCGGCTGGCCGGTGAAGGAAAAGTATATGCCTTCGAACCCCATCCGAAATTGGTCGAACTCCTACGGCGCAACGCGCATTTGAACGGCTTGCTGCGGGCAGTCGAATGCTTACCGTTCGCGCTTTCGGATCGGAACGCTTCGACAAATCTTCAATATCCGCACGGACATCTGGGCGGCGGTCGAATTGCCGGTCCTGGCGAACTCCTTGGTCATACACTTGTCGAATCTGAAACTAAACGCCTCGACGATGTGTTCGGCCCTAAATTTGCCTGTGACCTTGTGAAGATCGATGTCGAAGGGCATGAAATCAACGTCCTCAATGGAATGCTAAACATAATTCAGAACTCTCCCAAAATCAAAATATTATTTGAAAAGTTACTCCCAAACATGGGAACCGAAGTACGCCTAGAAAAATACTTCAAAGATAACGGATTTGTCCTTTACGGAGTACAGTCCGACTCTTCGCTGTTAGAGCTCAATTCTGGCGGTCTTGTTAATTGGGGCGGCTATGCGCTGGCCGCACGGCGCGGAGTTATCGACGACGGCATGGATCGATCACGGTTTTCGATCTTTGCCAAGCAATTATGGCCCCGAGCCGGGTCTGAATCTCGGCTACTCACTGATAGGCTTCGTTGTCGCGGCTCCCATGGGACGCTTATGTTTCACGGACCCTACTGGTTTCTCAAGCGCGGGCGATGGAGACTCAAATTTCACGGTCATATCCGTGGGACCGTAGCGTTTTCCATTTTGGAGCGATTCGGCTATGGCGTCTCGCAGTTTACCTTCGACGCAGGTCAGTCGGAGCATACTTTCACGCTTCAACGGGATCTGGTGCATTTTGAGTGCGCGGCTTGGGCGACTAAAGAAGAAACAGAAATCGCTGTTGAGCGGATCGATTTCATAAGGGTGGCCTAGCCACTCATCTCATAAACCGACTTTAACGTGTGCTTTGCAGAGGTCCGATTGTAATTCTCGGTTGATCTTGTAGCATAGTAAACGCGCGGTCAAAGTCGTCGCCCGCCGCAGCGCTCATGGGTTGACCGATCGAGTGACGACGATGCCGGTGACCACCGGGCCGGTCACGGTGTTCAGCAGGGTGAAGAATTTTTGCAGGTCGGACAACAAAGCATTCGACACGTAGATGATGTCCTTGTCCTCGACCGGGAAGCGGTCGGCGAGGAAGTAGCTGTTGGGGTCGCGGAAGTCGAGACGGTAAACCACCGGCGAGTCGCGATCGGGTCCGCTGGCCAGGTTGCCCGCGCCGAGGGCGCCGACGACGGCCGGCGGTTCATAGCGGAACAGAAACACCCCGGAAGGGTCGGCGCGCTGGTCCTGCAATCCGCCGGCGCGCGCGACCGCCTCGGCCAATGTCATCTTCTCGGCGTTGAAATCCAACTGGGTGTTCTGCCCGGTCGCCCCAAACACCGAGTAGGTCTGCGGTATCTGAACCAAGGTCACCACATCCCCCGGCCACGCGTAAATGTTCTCGGCGGGGTTGGACACCAGCCGGCTCATCGGCATCGTCACCGTGACGCCGTCGCGCGACAGGCGGACAAAGGTCGCGTAAACCGGGGCTTTCGCACCTCCGGCGGCGGCGATCAAGTCGAGCAGGCGGTCGCCGCCGACCGACAGCGGCACCCGCGCGCCGCTGACAACCTCGCCCGAGACGGTCGCCGTATTGGTGACGCTCTTGTCCACGGTGACAATGACCTGCGGCTCGATCGCCTTGCCCGCCAGGCGCTCTTCGATCTCGCGCTGCACCTCGAGCGGCGATCTCCCGGCGACCGAAATGCGCCCGGCAAACGGGACGCTGATCGCGCCATCGCGGGTGACGACCTGATCCGGGATCGTGACGTTGTGCGAACCGGTAGAAACCGTCTGCGTCGCCGACGGGGTCTCCGTCGATGGTGGGCTGAACAGCCCTCCCGCGGCGGCTTCCCAAATCGCCACCGAGACCGTGTCGCCGACGCCGATCTTTGGTTCGGGCGGTTTTCCATATTTCTGAAACCGGGTGCGAAAGCTCTCTTTCGGCTGCGACAGCAGTGCGGCGACAACATCGGCGTTGACATTGACGACATCGAATCGGCGCTTGCCGTCTTTTACCGCCTGATCGACGACTTGACCGGCGGTCGGACCCGCGGTCGGTAACGTGTAACACCCGGCGAGGGCTATGCTGAGGCAGGAAAGGACAACGGAGAACTTCATCGGCGCGGAATGGTTTATCGACACCCACAGACGTTTCTACTATTGCGGGGAATGAGGCAAGATTCGCGTTGCTGTGGACGCGTTCGCGAAACCGTTCCGACCTTTGGTATTCGCCCTCGACAGAACGAAACCGGCGACGATCAACCCGCCCCCGAACCTGCGGCGGTAATCTCCGGTTCTGGTTCGGATGCGCGGACCGCGCCGGCGATACGCTGCGCCGGCCAGCCGAGACCGATCAGTTCGTCGCGGGCATGCCCAAATGTCGGATCGAGCCTCGCCGCCGCCAGATAGGCGTTCGCCGCCTCGCCGAATCGCTGTTGCAGCTTGAGTGCGTGGCCTAGCTGCAAATGGGTATCGGCGTTGTCGGGATTGAGCTGCAAGGACCGCCGATAAGCCTGTTCCGCCTCGGCGACAAGTCCCAACTCTTTCAGCGCATGCCCGTACTGCACCCAAATCGCGGATGCCTTCGGAATCACCCGCAGCGCATCGCGATAATGGCGGGCGGCGAGTTCCCAGTCGCCCGCATCGCGGGCGCTGTTGGCGCGATCGACCGGCCCGGTGCTGGGCGGTCGGCGCCCGACCCATTCGCGGCGGACAAAGCGGCGCAGCCGGAACCAGGGACGAACCAACTCGTGGGCCAAACCCGTCGTGCTCCGTTGCGCGCTCAGCGCCGCCGGCCTCACCTTGGCCGGCTCGAACCCGGCCGCGCCCCAACTCTCCCACAATGCGTAATCGAGGGGATTTTTCGCCCGGATCGCGGCGCGCATCGACGGCGACAGCGACTGTGCGGTCACCAGCCGCCATCCGGTATGAGCCTGCGCCTCCGCCGAGGTGTTGCGCGGCGCGGCCATCGGCGGCACGCGGAGGTCGGCGCCGATCGCGGCGATAACGCGATCGCAATCGGAATGCGCCCCGACAAACCAAAAACCCGCCAGGGCACGGTTGAGAATTTGATATTTTCGCGTGTCGGACATCGCCATCAGTTTTGGCTGAGACAGCTCGACCCAGCGCGACAGCAGAAAATGCGTCATAAAATTCCGCGGTAATGCCCGCAAATGAAGCGAGAAGCTATAAGTTCCCCATCCTTTCGCCAGATGATCCATCATCTTCCAGTTGTAGAATGAAAGCTGCATTTGCAGTGGATCACGCAGCAAAACGATGCGCCGTACCTCGCGCCCCGGAAAATACCGCTCGAGCGAGCGGCCGATATGGTGGCCGGAGATAACTCGCGCCCGGTCGATATCGGGAAAATCTTGTGCGCTCGCGCGCCGGCCGGGACGCAACCTGCGCTGCGACTGCCAGAACACGCCCGGCGCACAATGCTCGGCCAGATGCACCTGAATGGTCTGGCCCGCGGTTTTCGGGATATGCAGCAGACAGTAAATCGGCCCCGTTCGCTCCGCCGCATATTCCTGCCGGGTAGCGGCAGGCCATTGGCGGGCGCCGCTGATCACCGGGGCATCAGCTGAAGCAATCTCGGCCCCGCCGGGCATGGTCACGTGTCGCCGGCCTCGGCCGGTTTCGGCATCCGCCGGGTCACCTCGTTCCAGCGCCGCGCGCAGAGCCCCTGGAGGCGGCGGCCGATAACGAGCGCCCCGGGGCGCCAAAGGTTCGGATCGTCGAGGCGTTCGATGATGACTTCCGGCGGGCAGGGGAGCCGGGTCTGCGGGTCGAGATAGCGCGGATAAAGGATCAGCGCGCCGGCGACGAGTTCCTCCAGGCTCAAGACCCGGCCGCGATCGACCGCCGCCAAATCCGTCGTCAAACCCCAACCGGCATAAAACGGCCGGCCGTACACCACCACCCTGCGTTGGCGCAGAAGCGCTTCAAACCCGGCGAGCGAGGTCAATGTGTGCAGTTCGTCGATCTCGCCGAGCAGTGCCGCGGTCGAGACGCTGCGAACGATCAAATCGGCGATGCCGCCGGCGGCGGCGTCTGGAATCGCTCCCCTGCGATGCCCGGCGTCGACGTCGGGATGCGGCTTGTACACGATAAAGGCGTCGGGATTGGTGGCGCGGACACGCGCCAAGAGATCGAGATTGCCGCGAATTTCGCCGCTGTTGAGCACGACCGAGAGGTCGTCCTCGACCTGTCCCGGCACCAGAATCCGGCGTCGGTCGCGCGGCGCGTCGAGCGACAAACCCGCTGCCCCAAGGTTGTATTTGGTGATCCCCCGGGCGACGAGCTGTTGGATCAGCGACCGCGCGCGGCCGATCAGCCGTTTGTCGAACTCGCTGCGCAGCAACAGATCCTGCAGGTCGCTGCAGTCGCGCGGATCATAGTGCATGGCGCGAGCGTCGAGCACGAGCGATGCGGCCGGCACGAAATCCGATCCGAGGCCGACCGAGCGGATAAAGCCGTCTTCGACCCGGAAGACCGGAATTTTGCGATCCTCGGCCGCGGCGACAAAGCCGTTCGGCGCACGCGAGGCCCAGACCGCGATCGCAGCGCCGGGCCTGGCGTTCGCCGCAGCCAAAGCGCGCCTCGTCGTGCGCCGAAAAGCCGGCGACCCGGCGGCAGAGCGAAAAAAGTCGGCAACGCGGCGGCGCTTCCAGAACGACATGCCGACGCAGACAGCGACCCGGCGATTGACTTCCTCAATTTTTCGCCAGTCCGCCAGGATCTCCGCGATGTCCTCGAACGATGCGGGCGTGTGTCGATAGGGATCGAGACAGCGGGTTGCAAGGAGACAGGCGCCGGCGAAGATTTCGTCGACACTCCGGCGAAATGGCCGTTGCGTCAGCTTCGGGCCGTCCCGCGTGATGCCCCATCCCGAATAAAACGCATCGCCAAAACAATCGACGGCGCGGCCGGCGAGCAATGCCAGAAAGCCGGTCACGCCGCCGCCGGTCGTATAGACGCGCTCGGAACGTTCGATCACCGCCCACGGATCGACCGGTGCGGTCACGACATGGCAGCCGCGAGGTATGGCTGCGCCGAACAGCTTGGCCGATCTCCGACAATCGGAGGGCGCCAGCACAACGACCTTGTCCGGCGGGCTGTGCGCCAATGCCGCCGCAAGCATGGCCTGCAGCGCGGTTGCCGATTGCGATGGATCGATCGCCTCGCAATCGACAAGGGTAATCCCCTCGCCTCCCGGCAATTCGCCCTGTCCCCACCACGAACCGCCGATCCGCGCGGAGGCCACCTCGCGCCGCGCGACGCGGGCGCGTTCGAGGAGTGCCGGAGTCTCCCAGCCTCGGCTCGCGAGCACACGGTCGGGGGACAGAATGTCCGCCGCTGAATGCGGCCCGGTCGCCGCGACCGCCGTCACGCTGAGGACCGCGCTCGCGGCGCCATATTGCGGCGGCGCGCGCAGCAATCCACGGTCGAGCGTCAGGAACGGCGCGCCGAGGGCGGCGGCGCGCCGTCGCATCCGGCTGGCGCCGCCGGCGCCGCGCCAGGCGGCATAACCTGCCGGAGGTTCCCCGGCCATGAAGTCGGGAAACAAGGCGGCGCGTGCCGATCTCTTCAGCGGGCCGCCAAGTATCGCCAGCCGGCCGGCGCGGATTTCGGTTGACGACACGTCGGAACGCCGCTCAGACGACGCTGAGGCCGCCTCGCCGCCGGCGTCCGTTGCCGTACCCGCGACTTGCGCAAGGGTCATCAGGGTCGGTCTACCCCCTCGACCGCTACCCGACCCGGTGACGCGCGGGCGCACCGGACGGTTCCTCCGCGGCGCAACCGATCGCCGGCGCATCGAAAATCGATGTCCCGGATTTCGCTCTCCAGCGGCTTTTTTTGATCCCGGTCGCTTGCAGCGCATCGCCCAGCCGCCAGGCGAGAACGCTGCGCCGCCCCAATGCGGCGGTGGTCCAGGGCAGCAGCGGCGCCCAGGACGGAAACGGGCTGCGCCGGCCATAGGCCCAGATTTCGACGCGCAGCGACCGCCCGACACTCGGCCCGCGGGCATGAAAGCCAAAGGTGTCGGCGACGATCAGGGTGTTGGCGCGAACCGCGAACGCCACCGGCTGCGGCAGGCCGAGGGCCGCAAGTTCGCCCGGGTCGATGCGGAACGAACCCTCCCGGTCCTCGACGACCGGGGATTGGCGGGCGGTCAGGCTCATGCGCCGCTCCCAGGCAAGCCGCGCCTCGGTCAGCCGGTGCGAGCCTGCTACATAAGTAAACGGGCCGGCGTCTTCGGCGACGTCGCTCAGGAACAGCCAAGCCTTGACCGTCGGATGAAAGGTGTCGGCGTGGAGCCGGGTCTGCGGGTCGGCTGGTCCTTCGCGGGCGTGGCGTAGGATTGCCTGCACCCACACGACCGGTTCGGCGTCGCGGCCCCCGGCATAGCGGATCAGGCCCCGCCATTCGGCCGATCGCAATGCCGCGCCCAGCGCCGGCAGCCGGGCGAGGGTGCGCCCGTCGAGGGCGATCTTGCGCATGATCGTGTCGCCCTCGAAGATCTCGCGCAGCGGGCCGCGATAGGCTCTGACCTCGGCGAGCAACGCCGCGAATTGCTGCGGCCGCAAAAATTCCTCGCGGACGACAAACCCGTCGCGGTCGAACGCCGCGCGGTCCGCGGCCGAGATCAGCGCGGCGAGTCGGCGGCGGCGGGCCTCGGCCAGGCGATGCGCGAATGCGACGCGCGCCGCGTGCAAGCCCCATTCGTTCAGCCGCCTGCTGCCGATGATCGGGTTGCGCTCAAACGATTTGGTTCCGGTCGGGAGCTGTGCCAGCCACAACGGGGTCATCGCCGCGCGGCGCAGTTGCGCCAGCATTCATCGCTCTCCGGCTAAGCTGCTTTCGATCATTGTAAGCGTAGCGGCGTAATCGCGTGGTCGTCTTGCCAATCCGTTTACAGCAAATACTCGACCGGGGCGGGCTGTCCAGGCAAATCTGCCGGTCGCCTGGGCCCGAGCATTCCCCATCTCGGCTGCACCTTTGCCGGCAGCTATCCCGCAAAGGCGCTCTTTGGCATCGGCAAACCGTAATGCTCGCGCAATGTCCGGCCGGCGTATTCAGCGCGGAACAAGCCGCGGTGCTGCAATATTGGGATGACTTCGGCGTTGAAGACGTCGAGCTGCGCCGGCAATAGCGGCGGCATGATGTTGAAGCCGTCCGCCGCACCGTCGGTAAACCAGTCTTCGATCAGATCGGCGATCTGCTCCGGCGTGCCGGCGGCGACGTAATGGCCGCGCGCGCCGGCGAGATAGCCGAGCAATTGCCGCAATGTCGGCTGGTTGCGCCGGACCAGGTTAAGGATCACCTCGGTCCGGCTGCGCGCCGCCTCGACGCTGTCGGGGTTGGGAAAGTCCTCCGGCGCAAGTGCGCGGTCGAGCGGCAGATGCGAGAAATCGTGCCCGCCAAACCGGTTGGAGAGCCGCTTGCGCCCGACCTCGGGCTCGGTCAGGTCATCGACCGCGCGCGCCAGCCGCAGCGCCTCGGCTTCGGTCGAGCCGATCATCGCGCTGAGGCCGGGCAGGATCAGCACCTCTTTGGGATTGCGCCCCTCGGCCGCCGCCAGCGCCTTCAGATCGGCGCAGAATTCCTGCGCCGTCGCCTTCTCGACATGCGCGGTGAAGACAGCGTCGGCGTGGCGGGCCGCAAAGCGCCGGCCGGTGTCGGACGACCCCGCCTGGACCAGCACCGGCCTGCCCTGCGGGCAGCGCGGCAGGTTCAACGGCCCGGCCACCTGGTAGAAATCGCCGCGGTGGTTGATCGGCCGAATGCGCTCCGCTCGCGCGTACTGCCCGCCGGCCCGGTCGTCGATGACCGCGTCCTCGGCCCAGCTGTCCCACAATGCCTTGACCACGGTCATGAACTCCTCGCCGCGGGCATAGCGGTCGGCATGGCTGACCTGGCCCGAGCCGCCGAAATTCCGCGCGGCGGCGGCGAGCCACGAGGTGACGATGTTCCAGGCGACGCGGCCGTTGCTGATATGGTCGAGCGAAGCGAACTGGCGGGCCAGGTTGAACGGCTCGGTATAGGTGGTCGAGGCGGTGGCGATCATCCCGATGCGGTTCGTCGCGACCGCGATCGCCGCCAATACGGTGACGGGTTCGAGCCAGGTGCGCGCCGCCTGCGCCACATCCCCGCCGAGCGCCAGCTGGTCGGCGAAGAAGATCGAGTCGAACAGCGCCGCCTCGGCGCGCTGCGCCAGATCCTGGTAGTAGCGAATGTCGGTCAGCGCCAATGGCGCGGTGTCGGGATGCCGCCACGAGGCCTCATGATGGCCACGGCTGTGGATGAACAGGTTCAGGTGCAGTTGCCGCTTCATCGCGTCATCCTCGGATCCGCTCCGCATCGCCACAAGCCGGCTCGGCCGGGGCGTCGTCGAACATCGTCAAACCTACTTCATTCGTCCTCGGTTCCGGGGCGCGCTTTCGGCATGGCGCCCCCCGGCGCGCGCGATTATCGTCACAAAAGCCCGAGCGGTACCGAGAGGTTGGGGAAATGGCGGCGACGATGATCCTGACCGGCGACGTGAATTTGATGAACGTCGCCGATCCTCTGGTCCCGTTCGCGCTGGTGCGGGGCGAGTTCCGCGCGGCGGACATCGTGTTCTCGAACCTCGAATGCTGCCTGTGCCCGCCGCCCTCGGGCCATTCGCTCGACAATGAGGGCTTTTTTGCCGACCCGAGGGTGGCCGGCGAGGCATTGAAATCGGCCGGCATCGAGGCCGTCGGCATCGCCAACAACGTCAATTACGGTGCCGCGGCGATTGCCGCGTCGATCGCCCGGCTCGATGAAGTCGGTATCCCGCATGCCGGCGCCGGCATCAACCGCGCCGCCGCCCGCGCCCCGGTGATCCTTGAACGCGGCGGCCTGCGCTTCGGCTTTTTGCAGCGCAGCTCGGTCTACTGGCCGACCAATCACGAGGCCGGCGACAATTCGGTCGGCATCGCCGTGATCCGCGGCCACACCGCCTACCAGGCCCCGATGCATGGTGGCCGCCCGCCTGCCAACCGGCCCGGCCTGCCGCCGCAAATCATCACCTGGGCCGACAAGCAATATCTGCGGTGGTTCGCCGACGACATCGCGGCGTTGCGGGCGCAGGCCGACATCGTCGTGGCCTCGTGCCATTGGGGTGTCGGCCGCGAGGTATTGCAATACATGACCGAGATCGGCCACGCGGCGATCGACGCCGGCGCCGACATCGTCATCGGCCACGGGCCGCACTACTCGCTGCCGGTCGAGGTTTATCGCGGCAAACCGATCTTTTACGGGCTCGGCAGCTTCTCCTTTCACACCGGGCATGCCGGGCAGCGGCATGGCGACTGGCTCGGCATGATGGTCCGGGCCACCTGCGACCTCACCCGGATCGACCGGGTGACGTTGCAGTTCGTCCGCCACGACGCCGAAAACCGAACGGTGTTGCGCGCGCTCGCCGACGAAGCCGGCGCGTTCGATCAGATCGCGCGGGAAAGTGCAGCGCTCGGCGCCGAACTCGCAGCCGACGGCGACCAGATGGTCGTCAAGCTACGGGCTTGACCTCGTTCGGCCGCTGGCGGATTTAGAGCCGGCCGTCGCCGGCCCCCACAACCGATAGGAAGAAAATGCCCAGCATCACCTATGTCCATACCGACGGGTCACGCGAGGTGCTCGACGTTCCGCTCGGCACTAGCGTCATGCGCGGCGCAATCCTGAACGGGGTCGACGGGATCGTCGCCGAATGCGGCGGCGAGATGATGTGCGCGACCTGCCATGTCTATGTCGAGGAGCCCTATCTCGACCGCACGCCGGCGCAG
>Ga0210395_10001541_pt1 | contig 17809 bp, 18 predicted proteins | sample IncBWH4OmetaG_FD_150861 | JGI IMG/M metagenome (GOLD analysis project Ga0210395, IMG submission 150861) | Forest soil microbial communities from Barre Woods Harvard Forest LTER site, Petersham, Massachusetts, United States - Inc-BW-H-4-O ...
GTCGCCGAGCTTGCTCTCCGCGCCGATGCGGAAATCATCAACGATGTTTCAGGCTTGCGAATCGACGCGCGTATTGCGGAAGTGGCAGCGAAATATGGAGTGCCGCTCATTTTGATGCACATGCGCGGCGAGCCTCGCACGATGCAGCACGGGCCGTTTGCGCGGGACGTGATGAAAGATGTCGCCCAGGGACTGCGAGATTCCGTTGCGAAGGCGCGCAAGGCTGGCATTGCGAACTCGCAGATTATTTTGGATCCGGGGATTGGCTTCGGGAAGAATTACTCCCAGAACTACGAGCTCCTGCAGAAGCTGCCACAGCTCGCTGCCCTGGGCTATCCGCTGCTTGTGGGCACTTCGCGCAAGGGATTCCTGGGGGCTACGCTCGCCCGCGACGGGAAACCTGCCCCGCCGGAAGAGCGGATCTGGGGCACGGCGGCGACGGTCACGGCGAGCATCTTGGGCGGTGCGCACATCGTTCGCGTGCACGACGTTGCGGAAATGGTCCAGGTCGCGAGGGTTGCCGATTGCGTGGCGCATCCTGAGCTGCGCATTCGTTAGTTCCCGGTCCGCGCTGCATTTCTTGGCCTATGGTCTTAGTTCCAACACGTCCGTGGTCTCAAGGTCGACGGTCTGCTTGCTGAAACGCAGGGGAAAGTATTGACCGTGGGCCCAGAGTGGAAGTAGATCGTCATAGTGCGGGCTGCCGGGTTGGCCGCTTTGTCCTGGAACGTTGATCCCCAGGCCGTTGTCCCAGTCGCTCAAGTCGAAAATCTCGCGATAGCTCGCGCCGGCCAATTGATCGAAGGAACCTCCGCCAAAATAGGTCGCGTTCACCGTGGAACCATCGCCGGGGCGAGGGATGGGTCCGCGATCGAAGAGCGCATTGGCGGCAGGAACGATGCCTCCAAGCGGATGAAGAAACGAAACGCGATGCAATTGTCCCCAGGTCCAGTTCTTCGGATCCGGGCCTAGCTTGGCCGAGAGCTTTTGCTCTGCCACTTGGAGCGTCTTGAGCAGCAGAACGTCGCGGGCGGCTTCTGGGTTTTGGCCGAAGACTGTCGCACGCGGATTCGAGAGTCCTTGGATGGTTTTCTGCAACGATAGTTTTCCTGCGATCTTTTGGGCTCCCGCGGGAATGAATTGTTTGCTGACTGCGTCGTGAAGCTCGGCAACCCAAACTTCGTAGAGAGTGGCGGCAGTCGAATCGGCAGTGACCGCGCAATCCCAATCCAGTAAGAGTCTGGCTGCGCCGTCTGGGGTGTCTCCCGCGCCATGCTTCAGCAAGGCCTGCAGATCGCGCGCCGGTAGCGAGACAATGTCATTCTGGAGATTCTCCATATCCGCAAGGCTAAGCTTGTGGGAGGTTTTTGCAGCGCCGCTGAGCACTTCCGAGATGCGCAAGAATCTTTCCGGCGACGCCCATTGAAATCCCACTGCATAGCCGTAATTTTCCGGAATCATTTTGTGATTGGCCGTGGCGACGAAACCTGTGGCTGGATTGTAGGTATGGGGTAAGTCGCTGTTCGGCACAAAACCGCTCCATTCGTAACCGCCGCTCTCCGGCACAGGAAGAAGGCCCGTCCACTTTTTACGGAGAGGGGCGAGGCCGGTGGAATGCTCGCCGATGTTGCCGTCGCGGTCGGCGTAAACGATATTTTCTGACGGGACTTTCCAGCGGGGCATGGATTGTTCGAATTCTTGCCAGTTTTGTGCGCGGTCGAGAGACAGCGAGCCAAGGTAGCCTGCGGTGCCGGGTTCGGCGCCGACCCAATGCAACGCTAACGCGCGCTTTCCGTCTTCCCAAAGCACGGGACCGTGCCACGTAAATTTCAGCTTCACAGTGACGGGAGTTCCGCCGCGCACGCCGATGGTTTCTATTTTCACTTCCATGCGCTCCCAGCCGTGTTCGGTTTTGTATTGTTCCGGATCGACGGGGTTCAACTGCGCGAGATAGAGGTCCTGCTGATCGAGGCCGAAGATTGTGAAGCCCCAGGCGATTTTTTCGTTGTGGCCCACGGCGACTCCCGGCAGCCCGGGTTCGCCCGCGCCGATGACGTTCCATCCAGGCGCGACCAAATGAACGATGTAGCGAAGCGAAGGTTCGGCGATGACGCGGTGGGGGTCGTTGGCGAGGAAGGGTTTGCCCGTGGCCGTCAGCGAACTGGAAACGGTCCAGTTGTTGCTCCCCTGGGGAGGCGTCTCAGGGAAATGGAGCGGCACGTCGCTACCCACGAGATTTTCGAGGAGGGCCGGAGACAATCCGGAAAGATCAATGCCGGGCGCCGGGTCGAGCTTCACTGCCGGATCGAGGTCGAGGAGTTCTGCGGCTTTCTCGGGGCCGAGAATAGCGACCAACTGGGCGTTGCGCAATTCGCTGGCACCGTTTCCTGTCACCGAGTACGCGGCTAGGCGGTTCAGACAGTCTTCAGGCTTCCATGGCTCTGGCTTGAAGCCGGCGAGTTGGAATTCGATGGGCAGACCGATGCCGCCTGGCTTTTGGATTTCTTCGATGTAGGCATTGATGCCGGAGGTGAAGGCCTCGAGGATTTCCTTTGTGTCGGGAGCGTAGCTTTTGTATTCGGCGTCCATGTCGCCACGATAGCGCAGAAGGCGGGCGTTAATGTCACGCTGCACGAAGGAAGGTCCAAGTATTTCGGCTAGACGACCTTGGCCGGAGCGTTTCCACAGTTCCATCTGGAAGAGGCGGTCTTGCGCTACGACGAAACCCTGCGCGAAGAAGAGATCGTGCTCGTTCTCCGCATAAATGTGGGCCACGCCCCAGCGGTCGCGCTGAACCCGCACGCTTTCCTGAAGCCCGTGCACGTTCAGCGTTCCACGAATCACGGCAAGGGCGGCTTTTGCGCGCGTCTCTAAATTAGAAGGGGCATTTTGGGCTGAGGATTGTGGCAGAGCCGCAGCAGCAAGCGCCAACGTAAGCGCCAGAATGGAAATCGATTTTTTCATCGTAAATTCTCTCGACCTGGCGAATCATCCCGCCAAATTTCGCACCGAAGCGCCGCGAGCTTATACTACTCCGCGCCAGGATGCACGACCGTGCCAGCGAATGGAAGTTGCGGCAAGGCCATTTCATCGCGGAGAACCGCAAGATGCGCTCCTATCGGTTTTTCATTACGTCTTCACTTCTTTACTTCATTGCTTCATCTTCTGCCGCGCAACTGCCTCCGGCGAAGGACTCGCTGAGTCCTGCGCCATCCAGTCAAAGTCCCGCTGCCTGTTCCGCGACGGATGCCTCGAGTTGCGCGCAAGCCGCCGCGAAAATCCTGCCGCAGGTCATGGGACCATCGCCCATGGAAGAAAACCTGCGCCGCCTCACCGACGAAATCGGCGGCCGGGTCACCGGCTCTCCGGAAATGGCCAAGGCGGTCGAGTGGGCAGTCGCGGCGTTCCGCGCCGAAGGTGTCGAGGTTCACACCGAGAAATACGCACTGCCGGTGACTTGGAGCGAAGGCGACACGCGGCTCGAACTGCTGGGCCCCGTGAAGTTTCCCGTGCGGCTCAAAGCCGAGGGCTGGTCTCCCGCGACGCCTGCGGGCGGGATCGAGGCGAATCTAATCGACGTTGGTTACGGGACCGAGGATGATTTTGCGCGCGCTGGTTCGACCACGAAAGGCGCCATTCTGCTCGTGCACAGCGACATCGGCTCAACTTGGGCGGACCTCTTCAACGAATACTTGCTGCCGCCCGAAATCATCCGTCAGGCGCTGAAGGGCGGCGCCTCCGCGATTCTTTGGATGGGCGCGCGTGAACGGCTGCTGCTTTATCGCCATACCAACTCGTTGACTGGCGCGATCGACAAGATTCCTCAAGCTATCGTGGCGCGCGAGGACGCCATGCGGTTAGAGCGTATGGCCGCAGCAAGCCCAGGCAAAGTGCGTGTGCGCCTAACCATGCCCAACAAAATCAGCGGCCCTATCGAGCAGGAAAATGTCATCGGCGAGATTCGCGGCTACGAAAAGCCGGACGAGGTGGTGATTCTCGGCGCGCATCTCGATTCCTGGGAACTCGGCACCGGCGCTCTCGACAACGGCTGCAACGCGGCGCTGGTCATCGAAGCGGCGCGGGCCATCAAAGCCACCGGGATTCTCCCCCGCCGCACGATTCGCTTTGTGCTGTTCAGCGGCGAAGAGCAGGGCACCATCGGCTCGTATGAATACGTGAAGGCGCATCGCGCCGAGCTCGACAAAATTCGCGCCATGATCACGTTTGACGCGGGGATCGGGCGCGTGACTGGCTATTCGCTCGGCGGGCGGCGCGACATCGAGGCCGGCGTGAGAGAAGTCTTAAAGCCGCTGGAATCCTGGGGCGCGAACGATCACACGGTGGATGCTTCGTTCGGAACGGACAACCTGGATTTTCTGCTGGAAGGCGTGCCGAATCTGGTGGCCAATCAGGAAGAGGCAAACTATTTGCCGAATTACCACGCCGCCTCGGACACACTGGACAAAGTGGACATCCGCGAGCTGAAGTTGCACACCGCGCTGGCCGCGCTGACCGCCTGGGGGATCGCCGATCGCACCGAGCCTCTCGGCAAACGCTTGACACGCGCCGAGCTCGACGCCCTCGTCAAAGAAACCGGCCTCGACAGGCAAATGAAGGCACTCGGCTACTGGGACGCCTGGCAAACCGGCGCCCGCGGCCGTAAACCTTAGGCCTCCTTTTTCATCTAATCCTGGAGGCGCTTTGTGCTCTTTGTGCTCTAGGAGATAGTCCACTCTTAGGTAGCATCGCGCCTCTGTTGAATTGCTTCCCGGTATACTGGAAGTATGCGTGAGGGCTCTTCTGACATGGACGTAAGAAATGCCAAGCAGTCACGCATTCTTGCGCTGGATTACGGACGGGCGAGAATCGGTCTGGCGATAGCCGGTGTAGACGCGGCACTAGCCCAGCCGCTGGGAACACTGGATCGCATCAACCGGAACGAAGATATGCGGCGGTTGCGCGAGTTGGTGCGCGAGCATGATGTGCGGCAAATCGTGGTAGGACTGCCGCTGCGGCTAGATGGAACGCGCGGAGATATGGCCGAAGAAGCGGCGCGGTTTGGGCAACGCGTCCACAAGCAGCTTGGTTTGCCGGTCGAGATGGTGGACGAGCGGTTGACGAGCTGGGAGGCCGAGCGGTTGCTCGAGGAACACCAGGGCCGGACGATTCACGCTGCTCCGAGCAAAAAACGAAAGAAGGAAAACGCCAAGCCGGGTGTCGATGCCATGGCCGCGGCGTTGATATTGAGGGAATATCTGGACCGGCGGCAGGCGGCGCAAGAAGCGAAATGAAATACGTAAACGAGAAGTTCGCGAGGCTGGTTTGAAGAAGATTTTGCTACTGATTTTGGCGCTGGTGCTGGCCGCGGCGGGAGCCGGGGCCTGGGGATGGTATTGCATCACACAGCCCTACCAGGGGTTCGCGAGCGGAGGTGTGTTCGTCACCGTGCCGCACGGCGCTTCGAGCCGAGGCGTGGCGCGGACTCTGGAGAATAACGGCGTCGTCCGCAGCGCTCTTGCGTTTGAAATCTATGCCCGGCGCCACCCACGGCGATCGCTCGAAGCGGGGGAATATTTTTTTGATCATGCGGTAAGCGGCCGCGACGTTTTCTGGAAGCTCGCCAAGGGCGATGTTTATCAAATTCCCTTCACCGTCCGCGAGGGCGAAACGCTCTACGACATCGCGCATGACCTCGAGGCAGGCCACTTTCTTCCCGCCGATGATTTCGTGAAAGCCGCCAGCGATCCGATGCAGGTGCGCGATATTGACCCTCACGCATTGACGCTCGAGGGTTATCTTTTCCCCGCGACCTATGAACTGCCTCGCCATCCAGTCGCCGTGGAATTGGCCGCTGCCATGGTGAAGAAATTCAAAGAGCAATGGGCGCGAATGTCGCCGCCCAAGGCGGAAGAAGATAAAACGCGGCTGGCTTCCGGCTATCCGATCTCCTCCATCGTGACTCTGGCTTCGCTGGTCGAGCGCGAGACGCCCAAAAAAGACGAGCGCCCCCTCGTCGCAGGAGTTTTTGAAAATCGCCTGCGTAAGGACATGATGCTGCAATGCGATCCGACCGTGATCTATGCTTTGGAGAAGGAGGGCCGCTACAATGGCACGCTGACCGGCGCCGACCTCCACGTTCATTCGCCGTACAACACGTATGAACACACGGGCTTGCCGCCTGGACCGATCGGCAACCCGGGAGAAGCATCGTTGCGCGCGGCGCTCCAGCCGGCTGAGACGGACTATCTCTATTTTGTGGCCAACACCCAGGGCGGACATTTTTTCAGCGCGACACTGGCCGAACACAACCGGAATGTGACAAAGTACCGCCGCCTGCTCGCCGGTCTTCCGGCCGATCCTCCGCCGCCCCCGCCGGAAAAGCAGAAGCAAGCGCAAGCGCAGGCGCGCAGCAAAAAGAAGGTGCACGCCAAAACGCATAAGGGCACAGCTTGATGACCGATTCGGAAAAATCGAAGAAGGATCTAATCCTCGAGACGGCTAGAGAAATCGGGGCTTCGAAATGGACCCTCGCGGAAATTGATCAGTTGCGCCGGCGTCTCCACGCGGAACACGGCGAAGCGGGAAAAACCAGCTCGGACTATATCGCGGACGTTTTGAAAACCGCGGGCTGGAAAGTGCTGCTCACGCTGCAAGAAGAAGCGGAAGAGCAGTACGAAGAAGAATTCGAAGACCTGCTGCATTTCAAAACGCTGGAAGACGCGGAAGTCAGCATCATGCGGCTGGACGAGCTGATGCGAAAATTCCAGGCCCACGGCGAGCATGCTGCGGTGGAACGCGTTTTGGGAGTGGCGCGGCTCGGCAAACGGCGCGCCGAGATGATTTCGCGGAATCATAAGGTGGAACCCCATAAGCGAGAGGAAAAAGTGGAGATCGCCAACTGGTTCCGCATCTGGCTCGAGACGCCGGACGCTTTTTTCGACTGGCTGGACGTTCGCAAACAGTCGCCCGATTTTCAAACGAGATTTCCGCAAGCGGAGACTTTGGAATGAGTCTTCCCCCCGGCGCGCCGCCGGACGCGCTAGAACTGCCTCCCTTTTCGCTGGACGTGGAAGCTCTGGACCTCGGCGCAGGTGTGAACGCCGTCGGCCTCGAACTGGTCGAAACGGAAAACCGCGAGCCAGTCCGCGGCAAGCAAGCGGCCGAAATCTGGTCCGCGATCTTCCCCGCTCTTGCTCACGAAGAATTTTACGTCGTGGATTTTTTTAGCCACATTGATCGCGTTGAAGAGTTTTGCAAAGCGCGAAAAATCGACTATCGCGAAGCCGGAGGCCGCTGCGTGGTCTTGCCGCAGCCGCGCCAAGGCCAACTGTTCCAGCTTTTCGAGAGGTTCGAAGGAGAAACGTTCGGAATTCGCGCGGGAGCCGCTTCGGAAACTCCTGATGCGGCGCTGGAAGGCGACCTTTCGAAGCGGGGCGTTGACGCCTACCAGTTCGCCTACGAACGCTACGGTTTTTGCGCAATATGCGAGCCGGAGGACGGATGGGTAACGCTCCTCAGCGCGACGCTCTGGGCCAGCGAAGTCATTCGACGCATCCGGCCCGCGGTGCTGCCGTTCGATATCTACCTGGCTCGTCCGCAGTAGGCACTGTCTCCGGCGATGGTTCGCAGTCTCCCCACTGACTCGTTCATAATGGAGATTGGGGCGATTTGGCTGGCAGCGCGTCTCTTGCATCTAATTGACGCGCTTGGACGTGGTTGTTACATTGCTTCATTTGTACCTTGAGGGGCGGAATAAACTGATGGGGCGTGGGTTGGGATGCATGGTAGGGCTGACAGTGGCGGCGATTTCCGGCGGCTGCGGAGGCAATGTCAAGACCACGCACAACGTCCCGCCGACGCAGATTGTCGTCGTGAAGGACGCCACGCGCGAGGAGTTGCTCGAGAAATACAACGCTTTCGCCAAGAGTGTGAAGAGCGTGAACGCCACCGCCGAGCTGAAGCCAACGACAGGCTCAAGATACAGCGGTGTGATCGAGGAGTATCACGAAGTGAAGGTGTTTCTACTGGCGGAGCGGCCTGCTTATGTTCGCATGATCGGGCAGGCGCCGGTCATCGGTAAAACGGTGTTCGACATGGCCAGCGACGCTGACACCTTTCGTGTGTCGATTCCGTCCAAGAATAAGTTTCTCGTCGGGTCGATAAATCTGGAGCGCAGCAGCAGCAAGCCCATCGAGAACCTCCGGCCGCAGCATCTGCTCGATGCGCTGCTTTGGACCGAGATTCGTAAGGAAGAAGACGTGCTCTTTGAAGAGTTCAACGACGAGAAGGCGAGATATTACGTGCTCACCGTCCTGCGCGGCGGATATCGAAGGGAAATCCTGCGCAAAATCTGGTTTAACCGTGCCGATCTGCAGGTCGCGCGGTTGCAGGAGTTTGGTCCAAAGGGTGCATTAGTCTCTGACATGCACTTCTCCGACTGGGGACCACCCACAACCAATCAAGAGCAAACAGCGGGAAACGCGTCTGGGGTTACAACTTTCCCGTTCACGATCCAAATCGATAGGCCGCACGATGATTACCGTTTGGATCTGCACGTCACCAAACTGGTTTTGAATGAAGACATTCCGGCGGATCGCTTCAAGCTCGAGCAGCCGCCGGGTTCCGAGCTCGTTCAAGTTGGCGAAGATGCGCCGGAGAAAAAACCATGATGGGCGAGCTGATTCTCCGGAATTTGCTGCACCGGCCGCTGCGCACCTTGATCGGAGTTCTCGCCGTTGCCGTCGAAGTCGCGCTGGTCGTGCTGATTGTCGGGCTGACTTCTGGAATACTGGCGGAAACGGCCAAGCGTATCGAGGGCATCGGAGCGGATGTCATGATTCAGCCGCCAGCTGCTTCCATGTTCATCGGTATGACAGGAGCGCCCATGCCGATAAAGATCGGCGAAAAGCTGGCGGAATTGAAATACGTCCAGGCAACGGCCCCAGCGCTACTCCAGTTCAATTCCTCAGGCGTGATCGAGACCATTTGGGGGATCGAGCCGGAGAGCTTTCGCGCCGTCTCGGGTGGATTCGTTTTCCTGGAAGGCCATGACTTGGAGGGCCCGGATGATTTGCTCGTTGACGACTGGGCGGCAAAGGCAAAGCACATCAAAGTCGGCGACACGTACAAAGTCCTGAATCATGATTGGCACGTAGTAGCCATCATCGAGCATGGAAAAGGCGCGCGGTTGTTTGTTGCTCTGGCGACGCTCCAGGACCTGGTGGACGCGCATGACAAAGTTTCCATTTTCCTGATTAAGTGCACACGGCCCGAGCACACGGAAGATGTCATTGGGGAGACTCGCCACCTATTGCCGGGCTATACGGTCAGTCCTCTCAGTGCGTTTCTGTCGACGATGACTTCCACCAACATTCCGGGGTTGCGAACGTTTATCAACGCCATGATCTCGCTTGCAGTTGCCATTGGATTGCTCGTAATTTTTTTGACCATGTATACAACCGTGCTGGAACGGACGCGCGATATTGGTGTACTGAAGTCGCTCGGGGCGGGCCGTGTGTTCATCGTGCGCTGCCTGCTGACGGAGTCGGCGGGCCTTTGCCTGCTGGGCATAGTTGCGGGAGTCGGATTGAGCTATGCGGTACGTACCGCCTTTCTCGCCGGATTTCCTACGTTGTCGATCGACATAACCGCTGGATGGATCCTTCGCGCCGCGGGGATTGCGCTGGCGGGCGGGATTTTCGGCGCCAGCTATCCAGCATGGATGGCAAGCCGTAAAGACGCCGTCGAGGCGCTCTCTTACGATTGATCAGTGTAGAAATGCGAAGGACTTCAGAGAATCTAACGAATAGCACGGTTAGAAAAGGAGAAAACGCCGCAGGTGACGCAGCGGCTAGGCACAGATGGGAATCGCAGCTACAATACAGCAACCTGCCGAAGGGCTGATAGTTCCAGGAAAAAAGAGCTTGGAGCCGATACTTAAAACAGAAAATTTGTGGAAGCTCTACCGCGCTGGGAAAGTGGACGTCCCCGCGCTCCGAGGTGTGAACTTCGACGTCGGGCCTGGCGAATCCGTGGCGGTTATGGGGCCGTCAGGATGCGGAAAATCCTCTCTGCTCTACGTGATTGGCGGGCTGGCGCAGGCGTCCAAGGGCCGCGTCCTCGTGGACGGCAACGATCTAACGGCCATGAGCGACTCCGAGCGCACCAAACTGCGGCGGAGTAAAATTGGATTTGTCTTCCAACGCTTTAATCTTCTCCCAACGTTGACCGCCAAGGGCAATATCGCCATCGCGCAATTTATACACGGGGATGGGTTTGACCCTCACCGATTCGATGTCGTCACTAACCTGCTCGGTCTTGGTGGACGCCTGCAACATAAGCCCTCGGAGCTTTCCGGTGGCGAGCAGCAGCGCGTAGCGATCGCTCGGGCGATCATCAATGAACCGAAAATCTTGCTGGCGGACGAGCCGACGGGTAATCTGGATTCAAAGAATTCCGAAATCGTGCTCCAGATGTTGCGGCAGCTCAACAAAGACTTGGGCCAGACGGTCGTCATGATCACCCACAATCCCGAAGCCACGGCGTATTTTGACCGCGTGGTGCACATGCGGGATGGCGTGATTGTCGACGGCATTCCTGCGGACTGAGATGGCGAGTCTCGGACGAGTTCTATCGAAAACGTTTTTCTGGGCGTACGAGCGCGGCACGTGGCCGTACGACGCCGCGGTGATCCTCATTTTAATTTTCGTTTTGGCGACGCCGCGGGCGTGGTTCCATGACCAGCCCCAGATGGGCCTTCCCGCAAACACGCCAGGCCAGGTGGTACTTGTCAGCGAGGAAGGTGAAAACAAGACGTACCGCGTCGATGCACGGATTCTCGCTCCTCCCGAGCAGACCCCCGCGCTGGAGAACGAACTGCACAACGCCATGCAAAAATCGCTCCCGGAGCTCCGCAACAAGCGCTTCACCATCGCCAAGATCGATCCCGTGCGCGACGAGCAAGGCACGGTGATCGCCTATCACGTGGAAATCCATCGTTAGAGTGGAAGTGTGGCCCCCGGAATGGGATTACACCTTTCTGAGCGGCTCTGTGGCGTGCCTGCAGCAATCCGAGGGTAACGCGGGGCAAAGTTCGCGCATCTCTATGTGTATGCTAGGATTTGAGAGGACATAACCAGCCACACGATTAAGCAGCAACAGGGGCTTCGTTTGACCAAAAGACATTTTATTCCATGGATTCTTGCGCTTGGCGTGGCGGCCATCGCGATCATTGCGGGCGCAGCGCAAACTACCGCTAAATGGACGACCGAGGGCGTGCTTGCGATGATGGATAAGTCCGCAAAAGGTTTCCGCAGCCTCACGGCGGACATTGAAAACATAAAGTACACGGCCGTAGTAAAGGATACGTCGACGGAGACGGGAAAAATTTGGGTCCGGCACGATCAAAAAATGCGCATTGAATTCACTAAACCCGAGCCGCGTACGATATTGCGCACGGGCAACTCCCTCTTCCTCTACAATCCCAAACTTAATCGTGTGGAAGAATATGACCTCGGCAAAAACAGCGCCATGGTGGATCAGTACATTCGTCTCGGCTTTGGAACAAAGAGTGAAGATTTGAAGAAAAGCTACCTGGTGACGGTCACGGGCGAGGAAGAACTAGATAAGAGGAAAACTGTTTTATTGGAGCTGACGCCGAAATCCGATCAGATGCGCAGCCAGATTTCGAAAATTCAGATGTGGATCGACGAAGCTACCTGGCTACCGATTCAGCAGAAGTTCTATGAGACCGGCTCAGGCGACTACATTTTGTTCCACTACACGAATCCCTTAGAAGACCTCAAGATCAACGAATCCGAGTTCAAACAGGACTGGCCGAAAAACGCGAGCCACGAAAAGCCTCACGTCTAGCAGTGAATGGCGAATAGTGGGCAGTCAATAGCAAAAAACGCCGCGTTTAGCGGCGTTTTTGCTTTTTGAGTGCGTTTTGTTTCCAGCGCATGCAAACGACGCTTCAGAATGGAGGCGAGCTTGGTCTAACAAGCTCCCACCAATCGGCCGCTCATTTTGCCGGGGCGCGCTCAGTGGCGAGGAGTTGCTCTTTGCGTGTAAGACCCCAGCGATAACCCGCCAGATTGCCGTCTTCGCGAATAACCCGATGGCACGGGACTACGATCGAGACCGGGTTGGTAGCGCAGGCGCGTGCCACCGCGCGTACAGCCTTGGGGCGCCCGAGGGCGCGCGCAACTTGCGAATACGTGCGCGTGGTTCCGCGTGGGATGCGCTGCAACTCCTGCCACACGCGGCGCTGAAAGGCCGTGGCTTGCAGGTCGAGCGGAAGGTCAACCTGCGCGGGCTTGCCTTCGATGCGCTGCACAATTTCCCGGACCCAACGCTGCACGCTGCCGGTGGCCGGCGAGATTTCCGCCCGGGGATATTCTTCGTGCAATTCCGCGACGAGCTTGTTTTGCGCGTCTCCCAAATAGACCGCTGACACGCCTCGCTCCGTGGCAGCGACCAAAACTTTTCCGAGCGGTGACTTCGCAATCGTGTATTCGATTTTCATGCCCTTTCCTCCCTTTCGATAAGTTGCTGGTGTCATTCCGAGTTGTGCGTTGCTGCGTTCGTAGACACGGCTGGACGAACCGTAGCCAGTTTCATACAGCGCGTCGGTGATGTTTTTTCCTGCGCGAAGCAGAGTCTTGAAGCGCTTCACGCGCAAGGCATCGGCGAGCTCCCGCGGCGCGAGTCCAGTGACCTGGCGGAAGGCGCGGCGAAGCGTCCCGGAGTTCGAATTAAGCTCTCGGGCTACTTCGGAGAGCCTCACACCGTCTTCGCGGGATTCCGCGAGAAATTTCGCTGCGCGTGCCACCAGGGCTGCGGACGCAGCGATTTCATTGGGCCGGCAACGCAGGCAGGGGCGGAAGCCTTGTTTCTCCGCTTCTTCCCGAGTGCGGAAGAAAACTACGTTTTGCCGCAGCGGGCGGCGAGCCGGGCAGGACGGCCGGCAATAGATGTGCGTGGAACGCACGGCCAGGACGAATTTGCCGTCGGCACGAGCGTCGCGTTCCAGGGTTGCACGCCAGTATTGCTCTGCTTTGCGAGGCGACACGCGCATGGTCGCTTCTGCGTTCGAATTGTTCATCGTTTCCATGCTACGAAAATAGCGCAGCGTTCCAATCAAATCTATCCGGAAAGGTTCGACAAAATGGATTCGAACCCTGCGGTCTAAACGGGCTAGGAACGTCGTTTGGAAGCCGACTTAGGCTTCGCCGGGGTTCGGCAGGACTTCCGCAGCCTCGATCGGATTCTTGTGCGGAGTGCTGATTACCAGAAGAACCGCGGTGAGAATAACCGCGGCCGCCAGAGCGGTACGTAGCGTGGTCGTTTCCCCGGCACCCAGCCAGCCCAGGAAAAGCGCCACGACCGGGTTGACGAACGCATAGGTTCCCACTCGGGCGGCGCTGCTTTTCTTCAGAATATACACGTACGCCGTAAAACCGATTCCCGAGCCAAAGACGATTAAATAGACGAGCGCAATCCAAGACCGCGCCGTAATAGCGCTGGGATGCAGTTGGCGGCCCTCGCCTGCCAGCAAACCCACAATCCACAGGGCTGTACCGCCCGCGAGGCTCTGCATGGCGACGCCCAGCAGGGGCGAGCTTGGAAGATCATGGTGCTTCGAATAGATGGACCCCCAGGCCCACGCGAACGAGCCGATGAGCAGAATCCCCGCCCCGGTCGGATTAACGCGCTCCGAGCCTCCCAGATGCGCCGGGCCTACGAGTAGGACCAAGCCACCAAACCCCAGGATAAGGCTGGCTACAACTCTAGGAACGGGCCGCTGCCCGCCCGGGCGCACCCAATCGAGAAGGACCATCCAAAAGGAGACCAGGGCCACGAGCAAGGCTGCCACCCCAGAGGGTACGGTGCGTTCGGCCAGGCAAACGCCGCCGTTGCCAACGAGAAGGAGGAGGAGACCGGTAATGATGGCGGTGCGCCACTGACCCAGAGTTGGCCGAATCCCAGTTTTCCATCGCAAAATGGGATAAAGCACGAGGCCCGCAATCAGATGTCGCGTCGCAGGAAGCAGCAGCGTAGGGAACGATTCGATGCCAACAGCTATGGCGAGGTACGTTGAACCCCAAATGACGTAAACAGCGGCGAACGCGGCAATGAGGAGAATGGCGTCGCGTTTCCCTTCATCATGAGAAAGAGTCGCCGGCGCAGCCTTGGTGGAAGATGGACCGGCGATGGGAGTGGACATTCTGCGGAGCCTTAGTAGATAAACTTAAAGCTAGCTAATCGGCGTGTCGAGGACCATATTGGACGAAGGTATCCACAGGGCAGTGGGAGAGCCCCTTCGAAGCAGCCGGTACTATAACCAAGTGTTTGACGTTAAGACACTTCGTATGTTTTCCACAGGTTGACGTGTGGTGCCTGAGATGGCATTTTATCCACCCATTCACCAAGTTGGGGTCGGGGGCAAGCACACCAGAAAGAGCAGTTGGGCCAGGTATGGCAGCGACGAAGTGGCATCTCTGAGGGCGAGATGGGTGCGACGAACCGCGCAATACCGATTCGGTCGGGGGAAAAAGAAGCAAGCAGGCCTCAGCTGGCGCCGCCGTTGCGGGAATTAGCGGCGGAACCAGCGCGTGTCCCTGCGCTGCGCTTGGAGCCTTTGCTCACGCCGGGACAGCCGCGCCGCTTTGCGCGGGTGCCAACACATGCCGTCGGCGTGAACCGCGAGCAGCGCGAATATCCGCGGGCCTCCCTGAAACTTCCTTTGCGATTGCGCAGCGTAGGCTCCCGCGCCGAAGAATTCCCCGTAACGCTTGTAACCCGGGACATTAGCTCGACAGGCGTATTTTTCCTTTGCCCGAAGGAAATTGCAGTGGGAGTGCTGATCGAGCTGGAAATTGTTCTGGTTAGCCGCCCTATGGGCCACGGCAGCGTTCTTATCGTTACTACAGCGCGTGTGCAACGCGTCGAGCCTGCGGCTATGCCTGGCTGGTACGGAGTCGCGGCTTCCTTCGATGATGTGCAGTTCGACCGCGATGATGGCTTGCCTTCCCGATTCCTGCGCCCTTGAGTGCTATTGTTCCCTTGAATTTAAATGAGCCCGCCTGCACAGAAGTGCGTTAGTTCGCCTTAACAAAGCAGCGGAACTCTGCGGCCACGAACAACAAAGCGTTTGAAGATCTGCCCCAACTTCAGCGAGAAATAAAGAAAAGGTCCTGAGAAGTCCGGCTCCAACCACGAATAGATTGCGGGCTGATCAAACTAGGCGTATGGCTATCCGCTTTGTCGCTCATGTGAAGGGAATACCCATTGGCAAGGTAGGAGGGGATATCGCGGGAATCCGTGACCGGAATATATGGGCCTTCCTTTCCCAGTTGGACGTGGTATCGGTCGTCTTTGAATCGGTGCGGAAGCAGACGAGTTCCTCGTTTCTTACCGCGCGACACAGTAGCAAACAACATCGAGATCCTCCCAAAAAAATGAAACCGCGTCTATTCTACAAATGCGAGGTCTTGCGAGTAAGTGGTCCGCCTGTGGAAAAATGTGGATCGTTTTTGCGCGTTTTTTTAACGCACGGCTTTCGGCAACCTGTTAGGGCTGATGCTTTGCTACTCTAGGGCTTGATGGCTTCCCCAAAAAATAAAATCCTGCGAGGAGTGCTGTTTGATTGGGACGGCACGCTCATTGATTCCTACGCTGCGGATTCTTCGGCCTATTTGGCAATGTTTCGCGAGATGGGGATTCCGTGGGGATTGGAGCAGTTGGCGCGGCATTATTCGCCGAATTGGTACCGCGTCTATCGCGCTGCGAAATTGCCGCGGGCGCGTTGGGACGATGCGGACCGGGCGTGGCGCGCGCAATACGCGAAGCATTCGCCGAGGCTGATTGCAGGAGCGCGGCAGGTGCTGGTTCGGCTTGGCCGGGCGCATCGCCTGGGTTTGGTTACCAGCGGCGACCGAGATCGTGTGACGCAGCAATTGCGCGCGTTCCGGCTTACGCGGCTGTTTGGGGCGCGCGTGTGCAGCGGAGACACGCCAGAGAAAAAACCGCATCCGGCGCCGCTCCGGCTGGCTTTGGGGCAACTTCGTTTGGAGCCTTCGGCGTGCGTGTACGTGGGAGATTCGCCGGAGGATTTGCAGATGGCGAAGAGCGCGGGTGTGCGTGCGATCGCAGTGCTCGGACCGTTTCCAACCGAAAAGCGTCTGCGCGCGGCTAAGCCGGAATTCTTGCTCGAATCGATCCGGGAATTGCCGGAAGTTTTGAAGCATCTATGCGGCTAACGCACGCTGCGGAGTTGCCTTCAGGATGGAGGTTTTGACGCCGCCGCGGGCTGCGCAGGAGCAGGTGCGGGAGTTGCCGCGGATAACGGTTTGTAGTCGGTCCATTTGATCACCAGCCGAACCTGGACATTCATATCCTTCAGATTTAGCGTGTCGTCGGAGCGCATGTAGTTCGGGAGCCAATACTTGCCATCGACATTTTCACGATACGTTTCAAAAATGTTGAAAGGCATGGTAGCGGAACGCATGTCGCCGAGATCGTTGACCCACTTTCCATAGGTTTTCACCACTTCGAGGTACGCGTCATCAACCCAGACGATGCCGTCGAAATAATAATGGGCGCGCTCCACAGCTTTAGGCTTCACCTGGAAGATGTAGCAACTGATTTCATCGACGACTTCCTTGCCCAGGTACTTCAAATTGTATTTTGCGAGCTGGGCGGTGGTGAGCGGATAGGCCGGCATGCGCGCGAGCGATTGGAAGTCTTCGGGGCCCATCTCGAGATAGTGCAAGCTGGATTGCGGGCGCTCGATGGTCTTTTCGTAGATTTTGCCGTCGGGGCCGGGTTTTGCTTCGACGACCAACGAAAGTTGGCCGGAGGGTTTGCCGTCGGGGCCGAATTCTTCGAGGCGGACGGTTTTTTTGTAGGTGTATCCGGCGCGGGCGGCGGTGTACTGATCTTCTTTTTGCGAGAAGCGCCTGATGATTTCCTCGGGTGGAATGGAGGGTGGCGCTGGAGGAACGGGTTCCGTGCCAACGCGGTGGACGTCGTGTTCCGGAGGAGGCGTGAGTGGGCCTTGTTGAGCCGCGCGAGCGGGGGGCGCTAAAGAGGCGAAGGCAAATGCGCAGAGCGCAAAAGCGCAACGTAGTACGGCTCGGGAAAAGTTGCCGCGGGAATGTTGGGCGTGCGAGTTCATACAGAATAGGATGCGCCTTACGCATCGAAGAGCAGCTTCGGGAGCCTGGCGAATCTGATTGAGTCTAGCGCAATTCGGCGGGACCGTCTTGCACAACTCCGTCCGTTGCCGACCTGACTCTCACGCGTGTCACGGCGTCAGCAGAATCCCGGAGGTCTCTGCTACAATTCCGAAGTTTGTGGACGACGAGAAACAAACCAGGCGCTATTTTGTCTCTGGAACCGTGCAGGGCGTGGGGTTCCGTTTTTTTGTGCAGCGCGAGGCCGAGAAGCTGGGTGTCGGCGGTTACGCCAGGAATCTGTTTGATGGCAGAGTCGAAGTGCTCGCGATCGGCACACCTGCGCAATTGGACGGTCTGAAAAGAGCGCTCGAGCGGGGACCGCGATTTTCGAGCGTCTCCGGCGTTCTCGAAGAGGCGGCGCAGCACAACCCGCGCTATGAAAATGGATTTGTGATCGAGCCAGACGCCTGAGCAGGCGCTTGCGAAAGTCGTGAACAGAAGGCTATGACCAAAGGGAGCTGTCCGAATGGATGATTTGAAAAAGCTGATTCGCGAAGTGCCGGATTACCCGAAGCCGGGGATTCTTTTTTACGACTTGACCACGCTCTTGAAGGACAAAACAGGATTTC
>Ga0210395_10001543_pt1 | contig 17803 bp, 12 predicted proteins | sample IncBWH4OmetaG_FD_150861 | JGI IMG/M metagenome (GOLD analysis project Ga0210395, IMG submission 150861) | Forest soil microbial communities from Barre Woods Harvard Forest LTER site, Petersham, Massachusetts, United States - Inc-BW-H-4-O ...
ATTGAGATATTCGCCGGTCGCCTGCGCCGCCTGATCGCCCTGCCACGACACCGAGAAAAAGTACGGCGAACATTGCTCGCCGGCGATCTGCGAAGGACCGGCATTGGCGCTGATGATGAAGGTCTTGGAATTCACCGCCGGCAACAGCGAAGCCAGCAGCACGTTGGAAAAGCCGTAACCGGTGAGGAAGTCGACGTGGTCCGCCTCAATCAGCTTGTCGGTCTTCTGCTTGCCGACTTCCGGCTTCTGCGTGTCGTCCTCGTAGATGACCTCGACCGGCCGACCAGCCATCTGGCGGCCGACATTGTCGATGCCGAGGCTGAACCCGTCGCGCATGTCGTTGCCGATCGCCGCGGCCGGACCGCTGAAGGTGCCGACGAAACCGATCTTGACACTGTCGGCTGCAGACGCAGGGACGGCAGGCGCCGTTGCAACCGCCAGGATCGCGGCCAAAAGGCCGGCAGGCATCGTCTTCATGTTTTCCTCCGCTTCGATCTGCGGCGCGTTGTTGTTGTTGCAGGCGCCACAGCGGCATTCAACAGCGAAACTATGGTTGAGTTGGCAATTGTTGTAAATGCAATTCGGCCGCCGCGCCGCCGACCGGTTGACGGTGTACCCCGGTAAAGCCCGCCGTGACCGCCCGCGGCTGGCGCGGCCGCGGCGGGCAGCGGCAGCGATCACACGCGCGTTACGCCGAGGCTGCTATACTTGCGGACGACTGGTTTTATTGTGCCAGTGCCTTATATGGGACGACATGCCCAGCGTGACGCGCCGATTCCAATCGATCGATGAAGGCTCTAGCCGGGCATCCGCAGGCTCTTCGCCGCACGGTTTTTCGCCATGGGACGTGTCGGCTGTGGGACTTGCGGAACAAGCCTTGCACAGAACAAGGCTTGCCAAGAACACTTCGCCAGCAATCCGGCATTATGGGCGTTGACCGAGCACGCCGCGCTTTTGATGACGTGCCGTTCAACCGTCCCGCTGCCCCGGGAGCAACGCCGAGGAACCGGTAAGGGAGCGGAGCGGATTTGCGTGTTTCACGTCGATGAATCTTCAGGTCGGTAGATCATGGGCATTGTTCGTTTTGCGCTGAGGCTGCCTCACACCTTCTACGTGCTCGCGGTGCTCGTGCTGTTCCTTGGCGGCACCGCCATTTTGGCGATGCCGACCGACATCTTTCCAGAGATCAATATCCCGGTCGTCACCATCATCTGGCAATACACCGGATTAAGTACGCCGGAGATGGAGCAGCGGGTCACGACGTATGGTCAGTATGTGCTTTCAACCAGCGTGAATGGTATCCAGGACATTGAGGCGCAAACCCTCAACGGCATTTCCGTCCAGAAGGTCTTCTTTCAGCCTGACGTCAATCTCGACCTCGCCATAGCTCAGATCGTGGCGGGCACCAACGCGATCCGGTCGTTGCTGCCGCCCGGCATCCAAGCGCCGATCGTGGTGCAGTACAACGCCTCCAGCGTGCCGGCGCTGCAGATCGGGCTCTCTTCCGACACGCTCAACGAGCAGCAGCTTTACGACTACGGCATTTACCGCCTGCGCCAGCAGCTGGCGCCGATCCACGGCATCACGTTGCCGACGCCGGCCGGCGGCAAGTACCGCCAGATCATGGTCGACATCGATCCGCTCAAACTCCAAGCCAAGGGACTGACGCCGCTCGACGTCGTCAACGCCGTCAATGCCCAGGCCCTGACGCTGCCGTCCGGCACCGCCAAGATCGGCGATACGCAATATACCGTGCGCACCAACGCGCTGCCGACCACCATCGACGACCTCAACAACATCCCGGTGAAATACATCAACGGCCAGACGGTGTTCGTGAAGGACGTCGGCCAGGTGCACGACGGCAACCTCGTGCAGCAGAACATCGTGCGCACCGACGGGCGCCGTGCGGTCCTGCTCAGCATCATCAAGAACGGCAATGCCTCGACGCTCGCCGTCGTCAACGCGGTCAAGCAGGCGCTCGTCGTCTCGCGCAAGGCGGCCCCGCCCGGCATGCAGATCAAGGAGCTGTTCGATCAATCGGTGTTCGTCAAAGCTTCGATCCAGGGACTGCTCAAAGAAGGGGCGATCGCCGCCTGTCTGACGGCGCTGATGATTGTGTTGTTCCTCGGATCGTGGCGCTCGACGCTGGTGGTGATGATCTCGATCCCGCTCTCCATTTTGAGCTCGCTCGTCGTTCTCTATTTCCTCGGCGACACCATCAACACCATGACACTCGGCGGTCTGGCGCTGGCGATCGGCATCCTGGTCGACGATTCGACGGTTACGATCGAGAACACCCACCGTCTGCTGACCGACGAACGCATGCCGCTGCCACAGGCGACGCTGCACGGCGCCGCCGGCATCGCCGTACCGACGCTGGTCTCGACGCTGGCGATCAGCTGCGTGTTCATCTCGGTCGTGTTCCTGCACGGTCCGGCCAAATACCTGTTCACACCGCTCGGGCTCGCGGTGGTGTTCGCCATGCTGGCGTCCTACGGCTTCTCGCGAACGCTGACGCCGATCACCATCGGCCTGCTGCTCAAGAACGAACGACATGGCGAGGACGCGCAAACCGGCTGGTTCGGACGGTTTTTCGCGCGGTTCGAGCGCGGCTTTGCGGCCATGCGCGACGCTTACACGGAAATCTTGCACACCCTGTTGACGCGGCGGCTGATCGTGCCGGCAGTCGCGGTCGTTATCCTGGCACTCGGCGGCACGCTGTTCATGTTCGTCGGCCGCGATTTCTTCCCGATCATCGACGCCGGGCAGATCCAGTTGCACGTGCGCGCGCCCGCCGGAACGCGCATCGAGAAGACCGAGCAAATTTTCCAGGCGGTCGAGGACAAAATCCGCGAGATCATTCCGGAAAACGAGCGCGATCTGATCGTCGACAATATCGGTCTGCCAGCCCGTTCCTACAATTACGCGTTCGGCGACGGCACCGCGATCGGCGTCAATGACGGCGTGATTCTGATCGCACTGAAGGAGGACCACGCGCCGACCGCCACCTATATCAAAAAACTGCGGCGTGACCTGCGCGTCGCTTTCCCGGAGACGATATTCTACTTCCAGCCCGCCGACATCGTGACGCAGATCCTCAATTTCGGCATCCCGGCGCAAATCAACGTCCGCACGGTCGGATATGACCGGGCAAAGAACTTGCGGATCGCCAAGGAGCTGGTGCAGAAAATCGGCGCCATCCCTGGCGTCGCCGACGCTCATCTGCAGCAGGAAGTAGACGCACCGGAGCTGTTCGCTCAGATCGACCGCGCCCGCGCCACGCAGTTCGGCCTTACGGCCAACAACATAGCCTTGAACCTGAACACGAGCCTGAGTTCGTCCGAACAGGTTACGCCGAACTTTTGGACCGATCCGAGCAACGGCACGCCGTATTATCTGGCGGTGCAGACACCCGAACACCGCGTCAACTCGGTCAATGAGCTCAAGAACACGCCGATCGCCACGTTCGGCGCGCCGGGCCGCAATCCGATTCCGGGTCTGCTCAGCAACGTCGCCACGCTCAAGCGCGATTCGGTTCCGACCAACGCCAACCAGGCCAACATCCAGCCGGTCTACGAAGTCTATGCCAATGCCGAGGGCCGCGACCTCGGCAGTATCTCCAGCGACATCTACAAGGTCGTGGGCGACTACCAGAAGCAATTGACGCCCGGCAATCGCATCGAAGTCATCGGCCAGATCGACAGCATGAACGGCGCGTTTCGCGACCTCGCCATCGGCATCCTGTTCGCCGCCGTGTTCGTCTATTTGCTGATGGTCGTCAATTACCAGAACTGGGGCGACCCGTTCGTGGTTATTCTGGCTTTGCCGGCGACATTCTGCGGTATCGTCACTATGCTCTATATTACCGGGACGACGTTGAGTGTCCCCTCGCTCATGGGCGCGATCATGGCCATCGGCGTAGCATCGGCGAACTCGATCCTGCTGGTGACCTTCGCCCGCGAGCAACAGCTTGCCGGCATGCCGGCCTTCGAGGCCGCGATCTCCGCTGGTCGCACCCGTATCCGGCCGGTGCTGATGACTGCGGCGGCCATGATCGTCGGCATGATCCCGATGGCGATCGGCGGCGCCGGCGAGGAGCAGAATGCGTCGCTGGCGCGCGCGGTGATCGGTGGCCTGTTGTTTGCAACGCCGACGACGCTGCTCGTCGTGCCCTATCTGTTTGCGATGCTGCGCAAGGGCAACGACGGCAAGCCGGCGCACGGCGTGTTCGAAGAGGAACTGTAATGAACAAGATCGAGCGGGGCCCGACGTCCGACGGCCTGGTCGAAGACCGCCAGACGTCGGCTGACCGCAAAGCGGACCTTCCCGCGGCGCCGCCCAAGACTACGGGCACCGGGCGCTGGATTCTCATGATCAGCGTCTCGCTGCTGTTGATCGCAGCTTTGGGCTTTGGTTTCTGGCGGCACTACAGCCTCAACGCCGAAGTGATGGCCACCGCCGAGGCGCGCCGTGAGTTCGTGCCGAGCGTGCGGACCGCGGCGGTGCGCGCCAGCGGCAGCACCATGTCGGTGACGTGGCCCGCTACCACCGAAGCATTCGCGCAGGCCAATATCTATGCGCGCGCCAGCGGCTACATCTCCAAGCGCAACGTCGACATCGGCAGCCGCGTCAAGGCCGGCGAACTGCTGATCGAGATTACCGCGCCGGAGCTCGATCACCAAATAGCGAACGCCGAGGGGACGCTCGCGCAGATGCAAGCCTCGCTCGAACAGGCCATAGCCAACCGGGACCTCGCCCGCGTCACCTGGGACCGCGACAACCCGTTGGTGCAGAAAGGCTGGGTGACCGCACAACAGGGTGACACCGATCGGCTGACCCTGACGGCCAGAGACGCCGCGGTTTCGGTGGCGCAAGCCAATATCGTGGCGCAAAAGGCGCAACTGCAGGTGCTTAACCAGCAGAAAGCCTATCAGAGCGTCGTCGCTCCGTTCGACGGCGTCATCACCCAGCGCAATATCGATATCGGCAGCTTGGTGCAGGCGGACGCCGCCAGCGGCACGTTCCTGTTCACCTTGATGCAAAGCGACGTCCTGCGCATCCAGCTCTATGTGCCGCAGGACGAAGCCTTCGGCGTCGCGCCCGGAGTCGAAGCGCTGATCCGCGTGCCGGAAATACCGGGCCGCGATTTCCCCGGCAAGGTGACGCGCATCGCGGACGCGCTGCAGCCGGGCTCGCGCACGCTGTTGACCGAGATTGACGTCCCCAATCCGGACCGCGTTTTGTCGCCGGGAATCTATTGCAATGTCGAGCTGAAAATCCCGCGCCGGACCCCGTCACTGATCGTCCCATCCGAAGCGATCGTGTTCAATCGCGACGGTCTCAATGTCACGGTCGTCGAGAACGGGGTCGCCCATATCCGTCGCGTGACGGTGGTGCGCGATTTCGGCACGACGGTTGAGGTCAGCACCGGCGTCAAAGATGGCGATCAGGTGATACTCAACCCGCCGGTCGACCTGACCGACGGCCACAAGGTGGAGATCCGCCCTGCCCCGCCGGCGCAGCTCTCCTAAGGGCGGTCAGGTCAGCTCGGAAATGCCAGTCTGCATTCGCTGGCTTCAGGCGGACCGGCCGCATCCTCGGCCTTGACCGCCTTGCGCACCGTGAAGACGTCGAAGGGGTCACCCCCCGGTGGATGCACCTCCCCAATGAGCACGGTGCTCATGAGCTCGTGATCGCGTTCGCGGAAGAACGCGCGCTCGGCGTCAAGTGCGATGTCGGCAGGCAGCGTATATCCTTGCAGCGCCCGGGCAAGAACGACGGGGTCCAGTGATTTTTCCTGGTTGGCCACCTGCGCCACGGTGCGCAATGCGGCATAGCCAAACCAGTTGCGCGCGCTGGCCGCCTTGCCGGTGCGGCTACGGATCGCCGCGTCAAACGCCTTGATCTGCGGGACATTGGGCTGGTTCCACCACCATTCCATCGTCCACCACCCGATCCGCGCCTCTTCGGGTACCGCCAAGATGCTCTCCAGCTCGAACAGCGCGCCGCCAACCGCCATGTCCTTCGTCAGGCCGAACTCCACGATCTGACGCAAGCTTTTCGCTTGGTCGTCGCCGCCCATGAGATTGACGAGGACCTGTGGCCGATAGGTTCCAGCGTCACTCAGCGCTCGCGAAAAGTCGACCGTGCCGACCGGAAGCGCGCTTGCCGCCGAAGTGCCGCCATACTGCAAGAGCTTGCGCTCGAACGCCGCCTGCAGCGAGCGGCCATAAATATAGTCGGGCGTCAGAAAGTACCACCTGGTGCCGAACTTCTCGATCAGCGTGCCGGCGACGGCATTGACCTCCATGGCAATGCTCTTGCAAATGCGAAACACATTCCAGCTGCAAAGGCTGCCGGTTATTTCGTCGATATGCGCACCGGTCACGATGTGCAGCTTGCGCCTCTCTGCGGTCACCTTCGTCATCGCCAGCGCGATCGCCGAGTTGACATTGCCGGTGACGAAATCGACCCGATCGTGGTCGACCAGCTCATAGGTTTTCTCGACGCCCGTGGTGATATCGTTGCCGGAATCGGCGACCAGCAACTCGACCGCCCGCCCAAGAATGCCGCCGCCGCGATTGATCTCCTCGATGCCCAGCCGGGCGCCCGTTACCTCGGCTTCGGCGAGCGCGGCATAGGCTCCCGTGAGGGGCTCGACCATGCCCACTTTCACCGGTTGTTCGGCGCGCGCCCGGATTGCCGCGGGTGCCGCCAGTCCGTAGGCGGTCAACGCCAAGCCGGCCTTAAGGACGGTGCGGCGCCCGACCGTTCCTCTTTGCGACGGCATCATTGTCCGCATGGTCGGCTCCGGATAAGCGACGGCGGTTGGAATATTATGCGCTCGATCACGTCACTTGAATAGAACCGAACAATTGGCGCGGAGGTTCCTTTCGCCGAAACTTGCGCGCCTAAAGCTTCGCCGCGGCCTCCTTGAGCCGCTTCAACATTTCGCCCCGCCTGTCGGCCATATAGGACCAGCCTTTGGTCACGCTCGAGTGGCCGCCATCGACCACGATGTCCTGGCCATTGATAAAACTTGAACCGTCACTGGCGAGGAAGACTGCGGCTTGGGCGATGTCGGCCGGCAAGCCGGCGCGCGGGATGGTCTGCACCGAGGCAAAGGCGGCTTTGATCACGTCGGTCAAACGATCCGCCTTCGAGCCTTCGACGCCGGCAGCCTTGGCGAAAATGCCGGTGACGATCGCGCCCGGCGAGAGGCAATTGACACGCACGCCTTTCTCGCCGAGCTCGGCGCCGGCCGAGCGTGAGAGCGCCAGCACCGCGCCCTTGGTGGCGCTGTAGATATGACCTGAGACGCCGCCGCGAATCCCGGCCATGCTGCCGATATTGATGATGCTGCCGCTGCCCTGCTTGAGCATCACCGGCGCCACGTGCTTGATGCCGAGCAGGACGCCGCGGACATTGACGGCGAGAAGCTGGTCGATGGTCGCCACGTCGATCTCGGTGATGCTGACCATCGGCGCCGGCAGCGCGGCGTTGTTGACCAGGCAATCGACACGGCCGAACGCCGCGATGGCCTGATCGATCATCGCTTTGACGTCGGCCTCGTTGGCGACGTCGGTGCGGACAAAGCGGACGCCGAGGCGCTTTTCCAGCGCGGCGCCTTCATCCTGCCGGCGCGCGGCGACCACGACCTTGGCGCCCTCCCCGACAAAACGCTCGGCGATGCCTTCGCCGATGCCGCTCGTCCCGCCGGTGACGATGGCAACTTTTCCGTCCAGCGCGCCCATTTCATTCCTCCCTAAGACTCGACCACCGGCAGGACTTCCCCGACCGATGGCGAAGATTAGCAAAAACGCAGGCGCAAAGTGGCGGCCGCGGGATGACGGACATTGACCGCTTTTGCCGCTCCGTAATACGGTCGCGCAATTCCGGCGAAAGCGGTTGCTTATGAATGAGGTAGCGGCCGGCGCTCAGAACGTACGCAAACGGTTCGGGGCGACGACGGCGCTTGATGGCGTCAATTTCGAGGTAATGGCGGGTGAGATTCACGCGCTGGTCGGCGAGAACGGCGCCGGCAAATCGACGCTTGTGCGCATCCTCGGCGGCGTCGTACGGCCCGACGCCGGGCAAGTGACGATCGGCGGGCAGGAACGCCATCTCTCAAGCCCGCATGACGCCATCGGCGCCGGCGTTGTCACCATTCCGCAGGAGCTCCAGCTCGTACCGGCCTTGTCGATCGCCGAGAACCTGGCGCTCGGCGATCCGCCGGTACGGCGGTTGTTCGGCGTCGCGGTGATCGATCGCACGCGGATGCGTGATGAGGCGCGCGCGCAGCTTGCATCGTTCGACTTCGCACCAGAACCCGATCTGCCGGTACGGCAGCTCGGCTTCGCCGAGCAGCAGATCGTCGCCATTGCCAAGGCGCTGCGCCGCCGCTGCCGGGTGCTGATCCTCGACGAGCCGACCGCGGCGCTGGAAAATCGCGAGATCTCCCGGCTGTTCGCGGTGCTGCGCCGCTTGAAGCATCAGGGCACCGCCATCGTCTACGTGTCGCATCGGCTGGAAGAGATCGTCGCGCTCGCCGACCGTTGCACCGTGCTGCGCGACGGCCGGGTCGCCGCTTTGGTCCGGCGTGGCGAATTTGTTTCCGCCGATCTGGTGCAGGCCATGACCGGCCGCGCCGCGGAGCAACAAACTGCCAAGCCGGTCGCGCCGGGCGACGTACGGCTCGAAGACGCCGAAAGCCGCGCAGACGCCATCGCCGTGCGCGCATGCGAAGTGGTCGGGCTTGCCGGCTTGCTTGGCAGCGGCACCACGCGGGTCCTGCAACGCTTCTTCGGTCTGGCGGCGGCAACGACCACGGCGCGTGTCAACGGCCGGCTCCGCCGCCTCGACAATCCCATCGCCGCGATCGACAGCGGCATCGGGCTCGTACCGCCATCGCGCCGGCTCGGCCTGGTGATGAACCAGTCGGTGCAGGACAATATCCTGCTGCCGAGCCTCGGGCAGCACGGCGGCGGCTTGCGCGGCCGCCGTGCCGCCCGCCGCCTGGTCGCCGAATTGATGGACCTCCTCGACATCCGTCCGCGCCGGCCGGAGCTGAAAGTCTCCGTTTTGTCCGGCGGCAATCAGCAAAAAGTCATTCTGGCGAAATGGCTGGCGCGGCGCGTCGAGGTACTGCTGCTCGACGAGCCGACACAAGGCATCGACATCGCCGCCAAGGCGCAGATCCACGCCCTGCTCCGTGACTTTGCCGCGCGCGGTGGCGCCGTGCTGCTGTCGTCGAGCGATCTGTCCGAGATTGCGAATGTTTGCGACGCGGTGCTGGCGCTACGCCATGGCAGCATTGTCGCCCGCATCGAGCGCGGCGATCGTCTTGATGAAGAGCGCGTGCACGCGGCCATCGCCACATGAAGGCCGGCGCGAACACCACACGGCTGAATTGGGCCGGTCAGGCGCCGCTGATCACGCTCATCGTGCTTTGCGTCGTCACCGCCTTGCTCACCAACCGTTTCCTGTCGCCGCTCAATCTGACCAACATCCTGGTGCAGTCGTCGATCATGGCGGTGATCGCCATGGGAATGACGTTCGTCATTGTCGGCGGCGGCTTCGATCTGTCGGTCGGCTCGACCGTGGCGCTCTCCGGCTGTATCGCCGGCATGGTGATGCTGAAATTCGGCATTCTCGCCGGCGTCGTCGCCGGCATCGCCGGCGGCGCGGCTGTCGGTTTGGCTAACGGGCTTGTCGTGGCGATGCTGCGGGTCAATCCATTCATCGCCACGCTCGGTAGCATGGTGCTCATTCGCGGCGTCGTCTACATCATCACCGCCGGCGCACCGGTCGCCGGCGAAGACGGCTTGCCGAGCACGTTCATTGCCTTCGGCAATTCCCGGCTGCTCGGCATCCATTATCTGGTCTGGGTGCCGGCGCTGCTGCTCGCCGCGCTGTCGGCGCTGCTCTATCTGACGCCCTACGGCCGGCGCGTCTACGCGACCGGCGGCAACAAGGAGGCCGCGTACCTCTCGGGCGTCGCCGTCGACCGCGTCGTCGCCTCGACCTACGTCTGGTGCGGCGCGCTGGCCGGCGTCGCCGGCGTCATGCTCGCGGCACGGTTGCAGTCCGGCCAGCCAACCGCGGGCGAATTCTACGAACTCACCGCGATCGCTGCCGTCGTGCTCGGCGGCGCCTCGCTGCACGGCGGCGAAGGCACACTCTATAAGAGTGTCATCGGCGTCTTCATCATGATCGTGCTCGGCAACGGCCTTAACCTTTTGAACGTCGATTCGTACTGGCAGCGGGTCGCAGTCGGGGCGGTCATTGTTGCGGCCGCCGCCGCAGATCGGCTACGCTCGCGGCGCTGACCGGGAAACGGGTCGAGGAGATTGCCGATGTTGAAGTTCCGTGCGTTGGCGCTGGCTGCGGCCACCTTGCTGCCGGCGTCGTTGCTGTTGTCGTCCGCCGCCGTGCGCGCCGACGACAAAATAACGATCGGCGTGTCGCTGCCGCAGGACGACAATCCGTTCTACATCGGCATGCTCAAAGGCATCCGCGCCCGCGCCGCCGAGCTCGGCTGGGACGTCGCCACTGTCTCCTCCAACGAAGACAAGCTCAAACAGATCAACGGCGTGCAGGACCTCGTGGCCAAGGGCGTCAAAGGCATTCTGATCTCGCCGATCGACGCGGTCGGCGTCAACGCCGCCTACGACGCGGCGGCGGCGGCGAAAATCCCAATCGTCTCGCTGGCGCGCGGCTCGACGTCGCCGAACCAGACCATCCATGTGGCCATGGACGAAGTGCAAGTCGGCCGCGACATCGCCGAATGGACGGCAAAAAAGCTCGGCGGCAAGGGCAAGGTGGCGATGCTGCAAGGCCCGAGCGGCGCGCCGACCTTCCGCAATCTGGCGCAAGGCTACACCGAGGTGATGGCAAAATATCCGGACATTCAGATCGTCTTCAAGACCGACGGCCCGCTGACGCGCGAGCGCGGCTTGAAGAATACCGAAGATGCGCTGGTCGCCAATCCTGACCTCAAGGCCATCTACGCCGCGAATGACGATCTCGCGCTCGGCGCGATGCAAGCCGTGCTGGCGGCTAGTCGCAACGGGCAGACCATCGTCACCGGCATGAACGGCGTGCCGCCGGCTTTGCACGCGGTAAAGGACGGCAACATCGCCATGACCGTCGAACTCAACCCGGTGCTGTGGGGCCGGCTCGGCGTCGATGTGCTGGCGACTTTCCTCAAGGGCGACAAGGTCGAGCCACGGGTCTTCATCAAGCACGTCATCATCGACAGCTCGAATGTCGACGAGGTGCTGGCGAAGATGGCGCCGCCCAAAAGCTGATAAAGAGCGCGACGAAGAGCTGACGCAATAACGGCGACGGAGGCCCGGCCTTGGTCAAGGCCGCTGAAACGGCAAAGCGAGCGGCGGCCGATCCGGCCGAGAATTCTTTCGTCGCCGAGCTTGAAGCGGCGAACCTGCATCCGCTCTGGGACCGCTTCAAGAAGATCACGCCGATCCGGCCGCAGCCGCGCGACGCGCCGCTGATCTGGCGCTGGAAGGACATCGAGCCATATGCCGAGCGCGCGGTCGGCGAGGTCGCCATCGACGACGTCGAGCGCCGGGCGCTTATTCTGGTCAATCCGGCCTTTGCCGGCGAGACGGTGACGACGTCGAACCTGATTGCCGCGTTCACCGTGCTCGATCCCGGCGACCGGGCGCGCCCGCATCGCCACACCTTCGCGGCCATTCGCTTCGCCACCCGCGCCGACGGCGCCGCCACTATCGTCAACGGCCGGCGCTGTGACATGCGCGAGGGCGATCTCATTCTGACGCCGCCGATGTGCTGGCACGGCCACGTCAACGAAACCAACCACCGCATCGTCTGGTTCGACGCCGCCAACATTCCGCTGATCCGCGCGCTGGACGCCAACTTTTTCGAGCCCGGTGATCCGGGCAGCAACGAATTCTGGCAGGTCGACGAGGGCGAGGAGCGGTTCTGGGCCGAGCCCGGGCTTGCTGGCGCCGATCTGCCACGCGATGCCGTGCACTCGCCGAAATACCGCTATTCCGGCGAAGGCACCCGCCGATTGCTGGCCGCGCTGCCGGCCGGGCCGGATGGCGCGCGCACCGTGCGCTATACCAACCCGCTGACCGGCGGCGCAGTCATGGCGGCGCTCGATTGCTACGCGATGCGGCTTTTGCGAAAGACGCCGACGCGGCCGCGGCGCTCGACCGCCAACGCGGTCTGCCTGGTCGCTTCCGGCTCCGGCCGTTCGCAGATCGGCGAGCATGTTTTCGAATGGTCGCAGCACGACGTGTTCAGCATCCCGCATTGGACCTGGGCGAGCCACGAGGCGCTCGACGGCGACGCCGATCTATTTGTCGTCTCCGACAAGTCCGCCTACGAGCGGCTCGATCTCCTGCGCGAGGAACTGCAATAGACGCTCCGCTCAAGGCCGCGACGGAAGGGATCGGCGCCTCGGTCCGGCGCGTCGAGGATGCCCGGTTGCTGCGCGGCGGTGGACGTTTCGTCGCCGATATCGCCGTCCCCGGTGAATTGCAATGCGCAATCGCGCGTTCGCCGCACGCCCACGCCGTCATCCGCAGCATTGACGTTTCGCGCGCGCAGGCGGCGCCGGGGATAGTCGCGGTGCTCAGCGGCGCCGACATGGCGGCCGACCGCGTCGGCCCGATGCGCGCGCTTTGGGCGATCCGCGGCGTCGACGGCAAACCGATGGCGGAGCCGCCGCGGTGGGCGCTGGCGCGCGAGCGCGTGCGTCATGCCGGCGAACCGGTCGCCATCGTCATCGCGCAGACGCGCGAGCAGGCGCTCGACGCGGCTGAACTGATCGAGATCGACTATGAGACGCTGCCGGCCGTGACCGACGCCCGCGTGGCGGCGGGCGCGCAGGCGCCGCAGCTTCATGACGCCGCGCCCCGCAATATCTGCTTTCACTGGGCGCGCGGCGACGAAGCGGCGGTACGGCAAGCGCTGCAGAGCGCGGCGCATGTGACTAGCCTCGATCTTGTCAACAATCGGCTGATCGGCGCCGCGATCGAGCCGCGCGCCGTGCTCGCTATCGCCGATGCGGCGAGCGACAAGCTGACGCTCTACTGTTCCACGCAAGTCCCGCATCACATCCGGCGCTATGTCGCCGAGCAGCTTGACCTGGCCGAAGGCAGCATCCGCGTGATCGCGCCCGATGTCGGCGGCGGCTTCGGTTACAAGGGCAAGCATTATCCCGAGGAGACCATCGTCGCCTGGGCGGCACGGCGATTGCGCCGGCCGGTCAAATGGGTGGCGAGCCGGAGCGAAAGCTTCGTCGCCGACAATCAAGGCCGCGATCATCTAACGCATGCCGAGCTCGGTCTCGATGCCGACGGCCGCTTTGTCGCGCTGCGCGTCGAAACCGTCGCCAATCTCGGGGCCTATATCTCGACCTTCGGCGCCGCGATTCCGAGCGCGATTTACAGCGCGCTCCTTGCCGGCGTGTACCGGACGCCAGCAATCTTCGTGCAGGTGACCGGCGTGTTCACCAACACGCTGCCGACCGACGCCTATCGCGGCGCCGGACGGCCCGAAGCCTGCTACGTGCTCGAGCGTCTCGCCGACCGCGCTGCCGCCGAGCTTGGCATCGACCGCGCCGAAATCCGCCACCGCAATCTCATCCCCTCCTCAGCCATGCCGTATAAGACGCCGATCGGCCCGACCTATGATTGCGGCGATTTTCCCAAAATCTTCGCCCGCGTGCTCGAGCTGGCTGACTATGCGCGTTTTGCCAAACGCCGCGCGCAAGCCGTCCGCGTCCAGCGCCTGCGCGGCATCGGCATGGCCTGCTACGTCGAATCGTCGGGAGTCGCGCCGTCGCGCTTTGCCGGCATGCTTGGCGCGCGGACCGGATTTTTCGAGGCTGCGACCATCCGCGTCCAGCCGGACGGCGGCATCCAAGCGCTCCTTGGCACCCACAATCACGGCCAAGGTCACGCCACCACGCTGGCGCAAATCCTCTGCACGCGGCTCGGCGTCCCGCTCGCCAAGATCGACATTGTCGAAGGCGATACCGATCTCGTGCCCTACGGCACCGGCACGTTCGGTTCGCGCTCGATCGCCGTCGGCGGCTCGGCGCTCGATCGCGCCGCGGGCAAGATCATCGCCAAAGGTAAGCTGATCGCCGCGCATCTGTTGGAGGCGTCCGCCGGCGATATCGATTTCGCCGACGGGATCTTCGCGGTCGCAGGCACCGACCGGCGTATCTCGTTCGCCGAGATCGCCCATGCGGCCAATGTGCCGCACAATTTCCCGCTGGAGACGCTCGAACCGGGCCTGCAGGAAACCGCCGTCTACGATCCGCCGGCATTCGCCTTCAGCAACGGCGCTCACATCTGCGAAGTCGAGATCGATCCCTTAACAGGCGAGACGACCGTGACCGGTTATTGGGGCGTCGACGACGTCGGCGCCGTGATCAACCCGATGATCGTCGACGGACAGGTTCACGGCGGCGTCGCCCAAGGCCTGGGCCAGGCGCTGTGCGAGCTGTGCCTCTACGATCGCAGCGGCCAAATCCTGTCCGGGTCATTCCTGGACTACGCGCTGCCCCGCGCCGCTGATCTGCCGTTGATCGAATCCGAACTCGACGAGAGCCAGCCATGCACCCACAACCCTTTGGGCGCGAAAGGCTGCGGCGAAGCGGGAACGATTGCCGCGCCGGCCGCGATCGTCAGCGCGGTGCTTGATGCGCTGGCGCCGCTCGGCGTCACCGACATCGATATGCCGCTGACGCCGGAAGCCGTCTGGCGTGCGATCGGGGCGGCAAAAGCCCGCCGGAGCCCATTCGTGGTCAGTAAGTTCATAGCGCATAATTGGAAGCTCCCCAGTTTGGGAGCTTGAATCACAGGCTTGCCGCCGCCTCAACGCGCCTTCTGCCTGTCGCTGACAGCCTCAGGTCCGCTTTCAGGGCGAAGCAGACATAAACCGGCCGGCGAGGCTGGCCGGATCGGTCGAAAATGACCCAAAGCTGACTTCACAGGGGAGTGCGCCAGCGAGGTGGCCTCGCTGGCGCTTGGTCTTAACCGGCCCAGGCATGAGCTTGAAACGGCGCTTCGAGAGGCGGCTTGGTGATACTGCCGGTATAGTTCGTGATCGTGGACGCAGCGACCGCGGCGATCACTTCAAGGAGGTGATCTTTGCCGAAACCGGCCGCAAGGAATCGATCGACGTCCTTCTCATCGAGACGTCCGCGCTTTTCAATCATCGTTTTCGCCAAAACCGACAGCGCGGCGAGTTTGTTGTCCTTCGGCAGACGGCCGTCACGAATGGCCTGCACATCCGCCGGATCGATCCCCTCCTTGAGTGCCAGCGTCGTATGGAATGCGACGGCCCACGTGGACGCGTTGGTGACCGCGTCGGTAAGCAGAACGACCTGGACCTGCGCTTCCGTGAAGCTGCCGCCGTGCACATTCCCGAACAGACCGACGAGGCTGTTGATCAGAACGGGAGAAGTCGCCATGGTTCCGGCAATGTTCGGGATCGTGCCGAAAGCGGACTGCAATTGCCGCAGTGCTGGTTTCGAACGTTCGGGAGCGGATTCCATGGTGTGAACTGAAAAGTTTGTCATGTGAGTCAGCCTTTATCTGCGTGAGCTTTATTGATGTTACCGCGGGATCATCGCAGCAGATGCCTTGACTGATCCCGTTGCGATCCATCTAGGAGCGCGGCCGTTGGCGGGTGCGCCAATACACCCTCGGTTCTCGCCAAACCGCCTTCCGCTTAGTGAGGTGGCGCTCTCCTCCACGCCGCCGGAACGGCGATGCCGAGTTTGCCGGCGATACGCCGCGCCGTTTGCTCGCGCTGCGCGGTAATGGTCCGCACGGATTGCCGTGCCTGTTCCAATATCGCGGCTGGCGCTGTCTCGGGCGTGCCGCTGTCGAAGGGCGGCTCCGGCGCATAGACCATGTGAAGCTGGATGGCCTGTGCGGCCTCGTCGCCGCGCAACTCAGCCGCGAGCCGCAACGCACCGTCGATTCCGGCCGTGACCCCTGCGGCGAAAATCCACGCGCCGTCCACGACCACACGTTCGTTGACGGGGATCGCGCCAAAATACGGCAGTAGGTGAAACGATGCCCAGTGCGTCGTCGCTCGGCGCCCCTTGAGCAGGCCGGCTGCTCCACAAATCAGAGCGCCCGTGCACACCGAGAAAATGCCGCACGCGCCTGCCGCTTGCTGCCGCATCCAGTCCAATACTTCAGTGTCTTCCATCAACGCTTCTTGGCCAAAGCCGCCCGGCACATGAAGGACATCCAGCGGCGGCGCATCGGCCAAGGTCGCGTCAGGGGTAAGCCACAATCCTTTCAGATCGCGAACGGGCGCTGTGGTCTTAGCGTAGATGCGATAGGTCGCATTCGGGATGCGCGACAGCACCTCGAACGGTCCTGTCAAGTCGATCTGATCGATGCCCCCGAACAAAAGGGAGCCGATCTGCAAGTGGGTGTCATGCGGGATCATGTACATCTCCAGGTCTGAGGTCAGCGATAGACAAGCCGAACCTACCCGGGCATGGTTTGGCGGAATGCCAAAGTCCCCTCGCTCCTCGCCAAACGCAGTCCGCGTCATCGACGTACTCACCTACCCGGCGGTGCAGTTGCTCGATGTCACGGGGCCGATTCAGGTGTTCGCCTCCGCCAACGATCTCGTCGCCGGCGCCGAAGGAGCGCGGCCCTACCTGCTCAGGGTCGTGGCGCAAGGTGGCGAAGGCGTTACAGCCTCGGCCGGCGTGGCGCTTGCAGCCGGTCCACTCACAAAATTCGGTGAGGCAGTGGATACGCTACTGGTCGCCGGCGGCGAGGGGGCCGAGGCGGCGGCTGAGAACCCAGTCCTGGTCGACTGGGTGAGGGAGCGAGCGACGCAGGCGCGTCGCGTCGCCTCCGTCTGCACCGGCGCATTCCTGCTCGCTGCGGCAGGGGTGCTGGACGGGCGCCGCGCGGCGACCCACTGGATGTACTGCGCTAAGCTTGCCCAGCGCTTTCCTGCCGTGCGTGTCGAGCCCGACCCGATTTTCGTGTGTGACGGTCCTGTCTGGACCTCGGCCGGTGTGACGGCCGGGATCGATCTAGCGCTGGCGCTCGTGGAAGAGGACCTCGGCCGTTCCGTGGCGCTCGCCGTGGCCCGCTACTTGGTTGTCTTCCTCAAGCGTCCTGGTGGACAGGCACAGTTCAGCGCGGCCCTCGCCTTGCAAGCAGCGGACGACAAGTTCGGCGCGCTCCATGACTGGATCAACGGGCATCTGACGAGCGATCTTTCGCTTTCGGTTCTGGCCGATCAGGCCGGGATGAGCGAGCGCAGTTTCAGCCGGCACTACGCGGAGGCGACTGGGCAAACGCCTGCTCGTGCCATTGAGTGGTTGAGGGTGGAAGCGGCGCGGCATCTGCTTTTGGATTCACGCCTGCCGGTCAAACGGATCGCGCAGCGTTGCGGCTTCGGTTCGGAAGAAACAATGCGCCGCAGCTTTCACCGCTTGATGGCCACCACTCCACAGGATTACCGCACTCGGTTCGGCGCTTAAATGTCGCCATTGGCCCATCGCGTCATTTCGCTACGGCGCGGCAATTCGGTCGCTTTTGGACTGAAGCGGACAATCGGGCCGGGTTTTAATGAGTACACGGCCTAGTTCCGTGCTCACCGCCCGGTCTTGATCCGCGTCCACAGCCGGTTGATCAGCCGCTGGGTCTTCTGGTCGTGGGCGGTGATGGTGTAAAGCTTCGCCATGGTCGCGGCATCGGGATAAATGGTGCGGTCGTCGAGGATCGCTTGGTCGACGAATTTCTGGCTCGCCAGATTG
>Ga0210395_10001544_pt1 | contig 17800 bp, 14 predicted proteins | sample IncBWH4OmetaG_FD_150861 | JGI IMG/M metagenome (GOLD analysis project Ga0210395, IMG submission 150861) | Forest soil microbial communities from Barre Woods Harvard Forest LTER site, Petersham, Massachusetts, United States - Inc-BW-H-4-O ...
ATAACCGCCAGCGTGAGTCCGACTTCGATCACGGGGGCCGCGACCTCAACGTTGACCGTCGCGGCGGACAGTTCGACCAATAGCTCCTCTTTCGTAGCCGGGAATGTTGAGGTTGTCGTTGTGGGCACGAGTTCGGGTGGAATCCAAACTCAACCGGCTTTCCTGACCCTCGGCGTGCCGAGTTTTGCGCTTTCGGCGACACCGAGCGGCATATACCTCAACCAGGCCTCCACCGCAACCAGCACCATCGCCGTGACGCCCGAGAACGGATTTAACGGCAGCGTAACCTTGTCCTCCGTAACCGGCCTACCCAGTGGTGTAACCGGAGGGTTCAGTCCCACCACCATCACCAGCACTACCCCAAGCACACTTACTCTGACCGCGACCAGCACGGCGGCGACAGGACCAACCTCAGGACTGAACGTTATCGGCGCATCGGGGAACATTTCGCAATACACACCCGCAACCAGTCTGTCGGTCAGTGCAGCCACCGGCACCGGCGGCTCGGGAACACCGATAAATCTGGGATCGGCATACAACTTGCCTGGCCTCTACGCCGACGGCATAACTTTCGGCACCGGCATGGACGGCGCAGGTTACGGTTACTCGTCGAACCTGTTGACCCCGAACCGAGTTTTCAACGGAGTTCAGTTCAACTTCGGGCCGGCGAATACCGCGAACTGCGGCACTGCGCCCGCGTGCACGAATGATGTTGTTTCCGCGGCGGGCCAGGTAGTTACGTTGCCCTCGGGCCAGTTCACCACGCTGCAATTACTAGCCACTGCGATTGACGGGCCCTTGCTCAGTGAGTCCATCATCGTAACCTACAGCGACAGTACGACGAGCACATTCACCCAGAGCTTCAGCGATTGGTGCAGTTGCAGCGGAAGTAAGCCTGGTCCCGGGCACCAGCCTGGCGAATCGTTCGCTGTGGTGATGCCCTATCGCGATGGACCGAATGGCGCGGCGGATGACCGCATCTTCAATTTGTACGCCTACACCTTTGTTCTGAACAGCGCGAAGACCGTGCAAAGTCTTACCTTGCCCGCTTCATCCAAGGGCGGTGCCGTGATCGTGCTGGCGGCTACTTTGTCGGCGCAGAGCCTGGGAACACCAGTCAGTCTTGCATCGGAATACAACGTCGCTGGCCTGTTCAACAACGGAATAACCTTTCCAACCGACGGCGGTATGGACGGTCCCAGTCCCCAGGACAATTGTTCTGGAGGCAAGGCTTGCGATGACGCATACTCCGCGACGGTGTTGGGTCTGCCTGCAACCAACCCGCCGACCTTAACCATCAAGGGCACGACGTTTAATTTCGGGCCGGTGAATACCACGGACTGCGCCGCCTCGGGAACTACGTGCATCAACGACGTAATCAGTCTCCCGAGTACCGCGATGACCATTACGCCGACAGCAGGCCAGTACTCCGGTATGACCATGCTAGGGACTGGTGTGCAGGGATCTCACTTGGGCACCATTACCGTCAACTATACGACCGGCTCGCCCGACACGATCAATCAGACCTTTAGCGATTGGTGCAGTTTCGGCAGCAACACGAATGAAACTGTCGCAGCCGGGCCATTTGAGCGCATCAACAGCGACGGTACCCTCAACACCGACAGCAGTAGTTGCAACCTTTACGCATACACCTACACGCTGGATTCCACTCGCACGGTGTCAAACATTCAGTTGGTGAATGCGGATGCGCCGAAGACCGCTTACGCGTACGTTGCCGCGATCACCCTGACCGGGAACACGAGCAGCACGCCGGGCTATTCGCTGTCGGCCGCTGCGACCACGACTCCGTCATCGGTGAATGCTGGCACGCCGGCGACTGCAACTGTGACGGTGACGCCGGCCAATGGCTATACAGGCAATGTCACATTGTCGTGCAGCATCTCACCGGTCGTCACCGGGGCAGGTGCGCCGACCTGTTCGTTCGGAAGTACGAGCCCAGTTTCGATCGCCAGCGCTTCAACAGCGACTGCGACTTTGACTTTTACCACCGTGGCGCCGACGGGCAATGCTGCTGTTTTCCGACGCGCCGCGCGCGCTGATAGTGATCGAGTCCTGGTCCCGCCCTCGGCGCCGACGCCGCGCAATTTGCGCCCGCTGTATGCTTCATGGATCGTCGTCCCGGGACTGGCGTTGATTGGCCTGGGCTTCAGTTCCCGCGGACCTCGCCGGAAGAGGCTGCTTGGCTTGTCATTCATCTGGATCATTTCGGCGGGTTTGATCATTCTGCCGGCCTGTGGCGGCGGGTCCAGCAATGGAGGTGGGGGCTGTTCGACAGTGCCTAGCGTTCCGACGGGCTTAGCATCGGCGAACACCACCAGTTCGGGCACAACTTTGAACTGGACGGCTTCCAGCGCGGGTTCGGGATGCAGCGTGACTGGCTACTCCGTTTATGAGAACGGCAATCCGATCGCGACCACCACGAACACGACGTACAGCGTCACCGGGTTGACGGCAGGGACGCAGTACAGTTTTTCAGTCGCTGCGAGTGATTCGGCGGGAGCATCGGCGCAGAGTTCAGCGATGAGCGTTACGACTCTTTCCAACGGAACTCCGTCGGGTACTTACACCATCACGATTACGGGCAAGGACGCGAACGGCGCCGATCAGACGGGCAGCGCCCCTGCGGTTACCGCAATCGTTAATTGAGAACGACAATTGAAAATTGCCCCTTAAAAATCGGCTGCCTGTCGATTCGGTAACTCCCGTTGGCGGCCCCAATATTTTATTTTTTTCTACACCAGAGAATCGAAACTTGTTCGGAGAACTCGCATGCTGAAACGCTGCCCGGCTTTACTGTTGTTCCCTCTCGCCGTTTTCGCATTCCTTACTTCAGCTGTCGCGCAGACCACCGAGAAGCCCGATCTCAGCAAACAGTCCACTCTATACGTGGTCGGTTACGCGCACCTTGATACCGAGTGGCGGTGGGAGTATCCGCAGGTCATTGACGAATATATTCGCAAGACCATGGAGGATAACTTCAAGCTATTCGACAAATATCCTCACTACGTATTCAATTTCAGCGGCGCCAATCGTTACCGCTTTATGAAGGAATATTTTCCCGCAGATTTCGCAAGGCTGAAAAAGTACGTGGATGAAGGAAGGTGGTTCCCGGCGGGATCGTCTATGGAAGAGGGTGATGTGAACGCGCCCAGCGCCGAAGGAATTATCCGGCAGGTTCTGTATGGCAATGACTGGTTTCGCAGGGAACTTGGCAAAGCCAGCGCCGAGTATATGCTGCCCGATTGTTTCGGATTTCCCGCGTCGTTACCGACGATTCTTGCGCACTCGGGAGTGAAGGGGTTCTCGACCCAGAAGCTGGTATGGGGATCTTCGGCCAACGCCGGAGGTCCGGAGTCGCTGGAAAAAACGCCGGAAGGCACGCCGTTCAATGTAGGCGTCTGGGTGGGCCCGGACGGCGAGAGTGTGCTCGCGGGATTAAATCCCGGCAGTTATGGTGGCGGAGTCTACACCGATCTGAGCAAGCCCTTCCCTGCTGCTCCGCCGAACGGCGCGGCGCACGATATTCAGAATAAAATCCAGGCGCTGCGTCCGAAACTGGAGGAAGCGCGGCACTCCGGGAAACGCCCGGATGCGAAGGACATCGACGAATTCGTGACCTTGCAAGGCGAGCGGGAGGCGTTGAACGACGTCGAGCGCGAGCGCAACGACCAGCGCTACCAGAATGATTGGGCGGCGCGGGTTGAGCAGAACGGAAAGATCAGCGGCGTATTCACCGACTATCACTACTACGGCACTGGCGACATCGGAGGAGCTCCGAGCGAAGACTCAGTAAGACGTCTGGAAGCGATCGTGACCCAAGGCACGACGAGCCTCCCAGCCCGGGATGGATTTTTCTTTCGCGGGGAGCATAACGACGATCCTCCGGTGAAAGTTGGCGACGGCCCGGTGCATGTGATCTCCGCTAACGCCGAGCAGATGTTTCTGGACATCACTTCCTCCGAGGCGGCAGGACTTCCGCGTTATACCGGAGAAATGGAATTGACCAATCATTCCGCCGGTTCACTGACCTCGCAGGCTTACCAGAAGCGCTGGATTCGCAAAGAAGAGTTGCTGGCCGACGCCGCCGAGAAAGCGTCGATTGCCGCGGAATGGCTGGGTGCGCGGCCGTACCCACTGCAGCGACTGAATGACGCGTGGACGCTGGCCATGGGCGGACACTTTCACGACATCGCCGCTGGCACGGCCACGCCTCGAGCGTACGAGTTTGCCTGGAACGATGACGTGATCGCGTTGAACCAGTTCGCCGGCGTTCTCAGCAATGCAACCGAAGCGGTGACTGCAGCCCTGAACACGGAGGCGAAAGGGATTCCGTTGGTGGTCTTTAACCCTTTGAACATCACCCGGGAAGATCTGGTCGAGGCCAGCGTAGGCTTCCCGGGCGGCATGCCGAATAGCGTCCGCGTCACCGGTCCAGACGGCAAAGAAGTTCCAGCTCAGATTTCGAACGGCAAAGTCATCTTTGTGGCCAAGGCGCCATCCGTCGGCTACGCGGTTTACGACTTGCGGTCCGCCGAGGGCGCGGCCGACAGTGCTGCGCTGCAAGTTTCGGAGAACTCGCTCGAGAACCAGTACTACCGGGTTAAGCTCAATTCCGACGGAGACGTCGCCAGCATTTTCGACAAATCGATTGGTAAGGAATTGCTGGCCTCGCCCGCGCGTCTGGCCATCTCCTACGACAATCCGCAGCAGTGGCCCGCTTGGAACATGGACTGGGATCAAGAGCAGGCTCCCCCCAAAGCATATGTGAGCGGTCCGGCGAAAGTTCGCGTGGTGGAAAACGGTCCGGTGCGCGTCGCCGTAGAAGTTTCGCGAGAGACAGCGGGCTCGCGATTCGTCCAGACCATTCGACTTTCGGCAGGTGATGCCGGGAAGCGCGTGGAATTCGCCAACGTCATCGACTGGAACACCAAAGAGTCGAATCTGAAAGCTACCTTTCCATTGCAGGCTTCGAACGAGACGGCCACCTACAACTGGGACATCGGCGCGATTGAGCGGCGCACCGCGCAGCCGAAGAAGTTTGAAGTGCCGTCGCACCAGTGGATCGATTTGACCGATGCGAGCGGCGAGTTCGGCGCGACCATCCTGACTGACTGCAAGAATGGATCGGACAAGCCCAACGATCACACGATCCGGCTCACCTTGATCCGCACTCCGGGCACGCGCGGCGGATATGCAGACCAGGGTACGCAGGACATCGGGCATCATGAGTTCGTCTACGGCATTGCCGGGCACGCATCCGATTGGCGCCGCAGCCAGACCGACTGGCAAGCGCAGCGTCTGAACGATCCGCTCATCGCCTTTGAAGTGCCGAAACACGCGGGCGCGTTAGGAGCGGAGTTTTCTCTACTGAAGATCACGAATCCGCGAATTCGGGTGCTTGCTTTGAAGAAGGCCGAGCACGGCGACGAAATCATCGTTCGCCTGGTGGAACTGGATGGCAAACCGCAGCGCGACGTCCGAATTTCTTTGGGCGCTCCCATCACCGCTGCACGCGAAGTGAACGGGCAGGAGCAGCCGGTGGGGACTGCGACCGTGACTGACGGCGCCCTGGTCACATCGTTTTCCGCCTACCAGCCGCGCACGTTCGCCGTCCGGTTGGCCGCGCCTGCGGCCAAAGTTGAGGGAGTGCATTCGACTCCGGTAACGCTGCATTACGACCTTGCGACCGCCAGCAACGACGGCACGCATGCGATCGGAGGATTCGACCGCGAGGGCAATTCATTGCCCGCTGAAATGCTTCCCGCCCAGATTTTGTTCAATGATGTGCAATTCAAACTGGCCTCAGCGAAGACTGGAGTGCCGAACGCCGTGGTAGCGAAGGGACAGACTCTTACTCTGCCGGCGGGCCGGCACAATCGTGTCTATGTTCTGGCGGCTTCGGCGGAGGGCGATCAGAAAGCTACATTCAAGGTCGGCGACGAAAAGGTAGAACTGAACATCCAGGACTGGGGCGGATTCATCGGACAGTGGGACAACCGCCAGTGGAGTTCAGGCGATACCTCCGCCGACAACTACGGCAACATGATCGGCCTCACTTCGGGTTACATCAAGCGCGCCGACCTGGCCTGGTACTGCTCGCATCACCACGATGCCACGGGTAAAAATGTTTCGTACGGCTATTCCTATCTCTTCGCATATCCCATCGATTTGCCGGAGGGAGCTCGATCGATCTCTCTGCCTGCCAACGACAAGATCCGGGTGCTGGCCATATCGGTCGCCGACGAGAATCCGGAAGCAAAGCCGGCGCAGCCACTCTATGATGTCCTGGCGCCGCCTCCTGCCGGCGCGGATGATTTTTCACTTCGGATAAAGGCCGACAATATCTCCGTGCCGAAGGGAAGGACTGAGACCACGACGGTGACCGTGACCCGTCGCGGCAATTTCAGATCAGGCGTGAACCTTAGTGTGTCAGGATTGCCGGCGGGCATGAAAGCATCGTTTAGCCCGTCCCACACTATGAGCTCGAGCAAATTGACCCTGACCGCGGCTGATTCGTCGAAGCTTACAACCTCGACGATCACAATCACCGGCACGTCGGGCAGCGTTACTCATACGGTGAACGCCGCTCTCGTAGTGATGGGTATCAAGAAGGGTGTATCGGTGGATCTTTCATCGGCATACAACGCGACCGCCATCTACAGCGACGGATCACAGTTCGCCTCCTCAGCCAGTGCGGATGGCGAAGGCTGGGCGTATTCGAAGGAGACTCTGGGCTCGTCCCAACTATGGGACGGTGTGTTGTTCAATCTCGGACCTGCGAACGCGCCAGACGCAGTCACGGGCAGAACCGTCGCTCTCCCAGAAGGAAAATTCGGCACCGTCGAGCTGCTGGCCACGGGTGTCGAAGGTGGGCAGGAGTCGCAGGCGTTTACGATCACATACGCCGACGGAACTTCATCGTCTGTGACGCAAAGCCTCAGCGATTGGTACGAGTCGAGCGGTTACAAGGGCGAGTCTGAAGCAGTGGAGGTGCCTTATCGCCTGATAGATGACGGCTCTAAAGACAATCGCACGTTTCATGTCTACGGTTATTCCTTCAAGCTCGACAGCAGCAAGACTGTGCGCAGCATCGCTTTGCCGGAGAACGAACACGTTCTGGTCTTTGCCATCACTCTGGTTCCCACTTCGGTGCCGTAGCGAGTGCGGCAGTGCACCTCCTGTTAGCCGACAGGCCATGCGTTGTTAACACTACCCATACTGCAAACGTCTATTATCCATTGGGGATTTTGCGCGCATGGCCAGGTCCAGCGACAGAGGTGACCTGCTCGCGGCAGGCCTGGGACACAGACCTGTGCAGGAGCAGTGCGCGTCGGAAACCTCTGAGGACGCGACGTGGGTGGCGGCGGCGCGGGATGGCGACCGGGCAGCGTTTGGACGACTCTACGAGCGGTACGCTCGGATGGTCCACGGAGTTCTGCTGGCGAAGGTTCCCGTTGGCGAGGTCGACGACCTGGTTCAGGATGTCTTCATCAGGGCACTTCGGCGGTTGTCAAGGCTGCGCGAAACCGCAAGCTTTGGACCGTGGCTGGCGGCGATCGCTCGCAACGTGGCGAATGACTACCATCGTCGATCGGTGCCCGAGGAACCACTGACCGACGATGCTTCTGACGATGAAAGCAAGGGCGGAGTGTCCGGCAGAGATCACGGCCGGGACCATGAAAGATCGGCCGCGGCTGTCCTCGAAGCGGTCATGAGCCTGCCTGATGCGTATCGGGAGACATTGATTTTGCGGCTTGTGGAAGGAATGACTGGTCCAGAAATAGCGGCTCGCACGGGCATGACCCACGGCTCGGTCCGTGTCAATTTGCATCGCGGTATGGAGCAACTGCGCACCAAGCTTAATGCCGATCCGAAACGCGACGGGCCAGAATGGGAGAAGTTGTAGTCATGGACACGGAGAACAATCGAACGGAAAAGAGTCCGCCGAAAAAGCGTGACGATTATCTGTGGGACGGATCTGGCGAGCCCGATCCTGAGATCCAGAAGCTGGAGGTCCTACTCGGGAAGTTTCGCCATGACTCTCCCACCCCGGTTTTTCCAGAGGTCGTCCCCGACCGACCATGGAATCGACGATGGGCATTCTTTCCGTGGAGGATCCGCCTGTTCCCGGCTCTGGCTACTACGGCAGTGTTTGCCCTGGCAGGAATTGTTGGGGTGGCATTTCTGATTCACGAAACCAAGCCCGCTCCGATTACGGTGGCGGGGTGGGATGTATCCAGCGTGGAAGGGATACCTCGAATCGGGGAAAAAGCGATCGGGGCGAAGGAGGGAACGAGCCGTCTCGGCATTGGGCAAATGCTGGAGACCGACAGTCAGTCGCGGGCCAGCCTTCAATCGGACGATACCGGCAGAATCCAGGTGGACCCGAGCACGCGCCTGCGCTTGCTGAGCATGGGTTCCGGGCTAAGGCGGATTGCCTTGGATCGGGGAACGATTCATGCCTATATCTGGGCGCCTCCCGGTCAATTCGTGGTTGACACAGCATCAGCTGTAACGGTGGATCTGGGTTGCGCTTACACTTTGCAGGTGGACGATTCGGGCGCAGGCATGGTGCGCACATCTCTCGGGTGGGTTGGATTCAAGCTGAATGGTCATGAGTCCTTCATCCCTGCCGGCGCAGCATGCGCGACCAGGCCGAAGGTCGGTCCCGGCACGCCGTACTTCGAGGATGCGTCGGCAGAGTTCCGTTCGGCTTTGGCGAGATTCGATTTTGAGGACGGCACACCGCAGCAACGCACACGCGATTTGGCGATCGTATTGGGCGAAGCGCGCAGCCGCGACGCCCTTACCCTGTGGCATCTGCTGGCCCGCGTCGACTACGAACAGAGAATCGTTGTCTACGGCCGGTTGAGCCAGCTCGTGCCTCCTCCTGCGAATGTTACGAAGGAAGGAATTTTGCGACTCGATCAGCCCATGCTGGACCTGTGGTGGAACGAACTGGGGTTCGACGACATCTCGGTTTGGCGCCATTGGGAGCACTCTTGGGCTGGAACCGCCACCACCCCAGGTCGGGAAAAGTGATCTCGAATCACCGCCTCGCGATCAAATCTCCAGTTTTGTCCGAGTAGTCCGCGCCGCCTGTTAACACTCCTCTTGCTCTTCGCGTCTTTTGAAGCGTGGGTTAAATCAGCAAACTGGAGGGACTTGAAAATGACTGCACGCACCTTTTCACGCCTCGCAATCAGCACGGCGGCAATTCTGCTCGGCTTCACGACCTTCGCATTCGCAGGACCGCCTCTGATCTGCCATCCCATCGACATCGGGCAAGCGAAGTCGCTGCCCTGGGTCGAGTTCAACCACAAAGGAAGCACGGATTATGACCTGAAGAACCTCAGCCGAGACACACTGGCAATTCTCGACGCGAGTACGCCCGTCTTAGTTCGCATGGAAACCTTGCGCCGGGCCACCATCTACGCTCGCCAGGATTCTCAAGCGGCGAAGGAACTGATCACGCGGCTTCAAGAGCGCGCGGCGAACTCTGATGCCGCCGGTCACCCGGACGCCTTCGCGTGGTTCGACGTAGGCTACCTGGCCGAGGCTTACAAGCAATGGATGGGCAGAGGCGAACCCAACCCCGCGGCCGGTCTCGACGGATATGGCTGGGTAAGGAAGGCAATCACTTTGCGCGGGTCCGATCCAGAAATGGAATTCGCGGCAGCCCTGATCACCTTGCAGCGCCCCGACAGCGCTCACCGCGATCACGTCCAGAAGGCGATGGACGGAGCGAAGAATGATCCGCTTCTCGCTCGGAACCTGGCCTCCAATTTCGACCGCCAGACAATCTCCGAACTCCTAGTCGCCGCGCCCGCGGGGAAGCTTCAGCAATGAGCCCGGTGAATGGCAACTCTCGTATGCAGGGGAAGTCAGATCATGGCTTCCCCGCTGGTTCGCGTTTGGGCTGTTGCTCTTCTTGCTCGCGGGTCGGACCGCAGATGAGCAGCAAACGGCTCTAACTGGCGCGTGGCAGACGTGGCAGTGAAAAGAATTTCGAGAGCCTCGGAGCAACAGTCCTACTCCCAGCGAAAAACCTTCGCGGAAAGCGCCGTACACAAAATAAACGCCAAGGCAAGTGCTGTCAGGTCGCGCGCATGCGCCCACCATGCGTCGCCCTTCCAAATCCCTTCGAGCAATGACACCGCGTAGGTTAGTGGTAAGACTTTAGCTACCGTTTGGACTGCCAGCGGCAATGAGTCAACTGGCGCGAAAAGTCCAGAGATCGCCATCATCGGGTACATGATGAGGGCGCCAATGGGCTGCGCAAAACGCGCCGTGGGAACCAGGCTGGCGATGAGAAAGCCAATCGACAAAATGCTACAGGTGCTTATTAGAAGCGCGATCGTAAACCCCACCAATGGGGCATGAATGCCGACCGGGTAGTAGCGTTTGCCCGCCGCCACCATTAAGACGAGTGTGGCTGCGCTGAGCAGTAGCTTTACCAATACGTGCGCCGTGAGAATCGTGTGCGGCCGCAGCGGAGTGGCGCGCAGTCGTTTGAGAATGCCTCCCTCACGGTAGATCGAAATGATCGTGACCAGCGACAGCACGGCGGCGATGAGGATCAGGACGGACGCAAGCACCGGTAGACCTACGCCGACAAAGCTACTCGCCCCGGGTGAAGTCAGTGCGGCTCTGCGGCCGACCATTCGACCCGCTACGAGGAACACCAGCACCGGGATACCTACCGTCCCGATCGCGCCCAACGGCTCACGCAGGAATATCTTGATCTCGATCCATGTCAACTTCCAGAGTCCACGCAGCATAGGGTTAGTTCTCGTTAAATCAAGCCTCGCAAGATCGAAGCCTCGTTAAATCATTCCTCGTTAAATCGAACCTCAGTCGCGAATCGAGTGACCGGTCAATTTCAGAAAGACATCCTCAAGGTTAGGCAGAATCGTGCGGAAATCGGTGACCCGTATCTTATTCTCCGATAGGCAATGAATCACTTCGGTGACAAGATCGTCGCCGCGACCCCGAATTGTGAACTGCGACCCACCGCGAGTGATCGCCTCGACTTGCGGGATCGTTCGAAAACGCTCCGCAGCGCTTCCGTCGTGTGTGGCGAGAACTACAGTTCGCTCCGGGCAGTGCCGCTTAACCAGGTTCTCCGGGCTGTCGATGTCAATGATGCGTCCGTGTTCGATGATTGCCACCCGGTCGCACAGCCGCTCGGCTTCCTCCATAAGATGTGTAGTCAAGAAAACCGTCTTGCCGCGTTCGCGTATTCCGCGGACCAGGTCCCAGATGGCGCGCCGAGCCTGGGGGTCGAGCCCGGTGGTTAACTCGTCGAGAAACACCAGTTCAGGATCGTTGATCAGTGCAAGGGCAATGAACAATCGTTGCTTCTGGCCGCCCGACAGGTTCATGAACCAGGCATTCCGCTTGTCAGTAAGGCCAAGCTGTTCTAGCAAACGTCCGCCGTCGACCGCAGTCCGCCGATAAAGGGATGCCCAGAGGTCGATCGCCTCCCACACTTTGATGCGCTTCTGCAGCTGCGCCTGCTGCAACTGAACTCCAATTCGCTCCTGCAGCTTGTAAACGTCGTTGAAGGGATTAAGACCCAGCACCGAGATGGCGCCCCGGTCGGGCGTTCGCAGACCCTCGATGCATTCCATCGTCGTAGTCTTTCCTGCGCCGTTGGGGCCGATTAATCCGAAGATCTCACCGTCATCGACCTCAAACGACACTTCGTCGACCGCTATCGTAGAGCCGTAGGTCTTGCGAATCGCGGAAACTCGAATGACTGGGCGCATGATCGAAGTGTGGTGAATATCCTTGCTCTCCTCGGCACCCTAAGGAGTACCAAGCCGGCGAGCTTTCCCGTCTCCACAATGCCGGAAGCTCTATTCGCCGTGGCACATAGAGATTTCCGGGAAGTAAAAAAAGTTCAGCCAAATGCTCAATATGAAAAAAGAGACGCGGCATCTGCATCTCTTCCTGGTTGGCCTCAATCCGAGAATCTTGACGGCGCCCAAACCTTATCACGAAGCTTGCCCGCACCCGGTGAACTACTCGATTGGTTGGCGCCGAATAAAGCTAATCGCCGTCGGCACAAACAATGCCCGACAGCTTTCCCTGGAATCCTTGCCCGTTGTCAACAAGCGATCCTGATATGAAGAAGACGTTACTCCCCGGACCCGTGAACACGCCCGTTCCAGAAACGGGGCGCTCCATCTCTGCGAACACCAGGTGTGCTGCGTCCAGCACACCGAGATCACTTGTCACCAGCGTGCCGCGTTTCGCAACGATAGTGACCTATCCAGAATAAGCAAGGTTCGCCACTGGTTCCACGGCAGGCAGGCCGGTTGAGGAAGCTGAACGAATCGAGGCTGAGGAGCTGTTCATCGGCCGAGCACGAAAACGCTCGGCTCGACACCTTCGCGCTTGAACGCGCATACTAATTGGCATGCCGGCTGTTGGAAAGCGATTACGACGCAGGGGGCCAACGTCGCGGAATGCAGAGCGCACACGAGGGCTCCTATTGCAGGCTGCCTTTAAAGAGATCTACCACTCTGGCTTTCGGAGCGCTGATCTGGAGGCCATTCTGGCAGCCGCGGGCGTAACAAAAGGGGCACTGTACTACCACTTTGACAACAAAGAGGCCCTTGGGTATGCAGTGGTGGACGAGGTCGTTGCGAGTAAAGTTCACCGGAAGTGGGTGCAACCTTTGCTAACCGCCAAGAACCCGATCGACGCTCTGGTCCGCATTATTCAGTCCGAGTCGGTGAAGAAGGAAGACGTTCGACTTGGCTGCGAGTTGGTTAACCTGTCTCAAGAGATGTCGGGGATTGATGAGGGGTTCCGCAGAAGGACGGCACGAATTTATAAGGACTGGCACGACGCCATGGCGCATGCGTTGAGTGAAGGGCAAAAACGCGGGTTGGTGCGGAATGATATAGATCCGAATGAAACGGCTAGATTCCTGATCGCGGCGTGGGAGGGGTACTCCGTTTTAGGAAAGAATTCGCAGGATCCGCGGATAACGGTTTCCGGACAAAGCGCGGTGACCAGCCACCTCGAGTCGTTACGCCCAGCCCCAGGCAGGAAGCGAGCGGCTGCCCGCGGGTAGCCGTCCTTTTTGAGCCCGTGAGGTTCGGTACGCCCAGCCGTGTTATCGACTTGCCCAGCGTTGCCGCACCTCAGCCATAAATTTTTCTTTGTCCGCGCGCATTTGACTTACTAGCGCCTGATTGCCGGTGTCTTCGTGCGCGGCTGCCCAGAGCACCATCTCGGTAAGAACGGGCGCCAGATCGATCCCCTTCTTGGTGAGCAAGTAAATTACTTTGCGCCGGTCGGATGGGTCCCGCTCCGTGGTGATAATGCCGTAGGCGGCGAGCTTTCGCAGGCGGTCGGCCAGGATATTCGTTGCAATCCCCTCATAACATTCCAGAAATGATTTGTATGTGCGGGCTCCCCGCAGCATCATGTCGCGAATGATCAGCAGCGACCAGCGATCGCCCAGCATTTCCACCGAAGCGTTCAGCGGGCATCCTGACCGCCGCTTTGGGCCTGCCTTCTTTCGGGCCATTTTTTATCTATTGTCCAATATTTACTTGCAATTCGCAATTGTTCAATATTTGCTTGCAAGTCGCAAGTGAAATGTGAATACTGTTCGCAAGTGGGAATAGCCGCGTCTGAAAATCCACGCCGAGAGGGAAATTAATGGCCGCTTCATACCGTTGAGGCACTTGTTGACCAAACATACATACTCGTCGGTATGCTCGGTGCAACACTTTAATGGGATGGCCGCATCATAGGAGTCGGATCGGACTGAATTTCGCGCCGGAGGGGAAACATAATGGGCCGAAGGACACCCAAGCGAATTGCATTAGGAAGCTTCGTGATTGTTGTCGCGGTGACTGCGGTAGTGCAAATGCAAGCCCAATCCAAAAATCCATATCCCAACATGGACGCACTTGACCGGTACCTCATGCCAGACCGAAATTCCGAAATAGCCCTGGCACGAACTGCGGCCCCAGACTCCATTTCCCGCGACGCCAAAGTTCTGGTTCTTGGGCCGCATGGCTACGAAACCGCCGTGGAGGGCAAGAACGGCTTCGTGTGTGCAGTGGAACGAGGGTGGATGGCTCCCTTCGACAACCCAGAGTTTTGGAATCCCAAGATTCGGGGCCCGATCTGCTACAACCCGCCTGCTGCGCGTTCCATCCTCCCGATGACTTACAAGAGGACCGAGATGGTATTGGCGGGTCAATCCAAGGCTCAGATCGAGGAAGGAATCAAGACATTCGCCAAGAAGGAACTGCCAGCCCTGGAGCTTGGTGCGTTCACTTACATGATGTCGAAGGAAGCGTATCTTACCGATACTGGCGACCACAACATGGCACATTTGATGTTTTATACCCCAATCATGGATAGCACCGTTTGGGGCGCGGGTCTGGACAAGTCCCCTGTCGTACTGAATCCACAGTTTGCCCGGGAAGGGATCGACGTATTCATGGTTCTTACCGGAATGTGGTCGGATGGAACGCTCGCCCCAGTCAATAATTGACGACGCGCAAAGACGATTGTGACCGCTGCGATCGTCGCAGCTAAGATCGTGGGCTAAGGAGGAAGTGGTGAACCGCCAAGCATTCACTGCAGTTACCGCCCTTGTTTTCGTTGTGCTTCCCGCTTTCGGGGTCGCCCTGTCCACGCGGGCGCAAGAGGACAAAACGCCCTATCCGAGCATGGCCCCGATTGAGCAATATCTGATGGAGCGAAATGCCGAAATCGCCTTGGCACGGAGTGCGGCTCCGGAAGCCATTTCACGCGATGCCGAGGTCTTGGTCCTTGGGCGACATGGTTATGAAACCGCAATCAAAGGCAAGAACGGTTTCGTATGCGTCGTGGAACGATCGTGGATGGCCCCCTTCGACGACCCAGAGTTTCTCAATCCCGATCAGCGGCTTCCGCTTTGCCTCAATCCGCCGGCCGCGCGATCCCACCTACTCCTTACTCTCAAGACGACAGAATTGGCACTGGCGGGATTATCCAAAGCTCAGATGTTCGACAGTATCAAGTCCGCGTTCGACAAGAAGGAAATGCCACTGCCAGAGCCGGGCGCCATGTGCTACATGATGTCGAAGCAGCAGTACTTTGGCCGCAAGTACGGAAATGCGGACCCCCATTTGATGTTTTGGTTTCCCAAAACAGACGATATGTTTTGGGGCGGAGGTCTCCCGGGCTCACCGGTGTACGTACATCAATACTCTCCGGAGCCGATCACCGAGTTCATCATTTCGGTGTCCAAGTGGTCAGACGGGACGGCCGCTCCGACGGATTAGCTCGGTGTGTCTATTGTGGGTCGGAGGGAGTTTCATGGGATTCGAAATCGTCGGCGGTGATCAAGACACGCACGAAAGTCTTGCGAATCGCGAGGTCCCGGATGTTCGAGTGATCGTTAAGGCTGCGGACGGCGAACTGCGGCGACTGATACAACAGCGCGCCGAGATCGCGAAGCGCATTGGCACGATCAGGCAAACGATTGCGGGGCTGTGCAATTTGTTCGGCGACGATGAACTAACTCAAGACTTGCGCGAACTGGTGAATGCCAAGTTCGGGGTACGTCGACGCGGGATTACCCAGGCGTGCCGTAAGGTGTTGATGGACGCTGGCTGCCCCTTAACCGCACGGAATGTGTCCGAACAGATTCAACAGCAAACCGATCTGCCGTATTCCAAGAATCTGGTTGGGTCGGTTACTACAGTGCTCTGCCGGCTTGAGCAATATGGAGAAGCCCGCACAGTTCCTCGTGACAAGGGCGCCCGCGCCTGGGTGTGGGTTTCAGCGGTCAAGAATGGAAGCCTTCATTCGGCGGATTCCGCAGTGGACTCTCAGGCATAGGGAGTAAGTAGTTTCCCGAGCCATGAGGTGCAGCATTCCTCGAAGAGGGGAAAAGGAGTTGCAATCGTGATGGGATTGTCACCGCAACTACAGACTGCCCCGAAAGGGCTAGCTTCTCGGATCGCGATCAGGGCAGGAAAGAAGATTCTGTTTATCGACACTGCCGACATCGTCGCTGTGGAAGCCGAGGGGCACTATGTCATGCTGCAGCACAAATCAAGTGGGTACCTGCTGCGCGAGTCGATCTCAACCATGGCAGAGAAACTGAGTCTGTTCGGGTTTGTCAGGATCCATCGATCGTCTCTGGTGAATGTCGCCTTCGTGGAAGAGATCCAGCCGTTGTCGACCGGGGAGTACGCACTCCGTGTAAGGGGGGGCAAGAAATATACGGTCACCCGTACCTACAAAAAGAATCTTCATCTCCTCGCCGAGTCGTGGATCGGCACCGACGGTTTTGGTCAGATTGAACGTGGCGATCTGATCGATGGCGATTGATTTTCACTGGAGATATTCTCCGAGCGAAGTGATGCCGGGCGAATTGCGACAAAGCCAAACAATCAATCGAAACTGTTCTGATGCTTCCCCCGCGCCAGAGAGTCCGCCACCACCCAGGAGGCGCCAACTACGGCGAGATTCACGGCGCTTTCGCTCCAGTTCCAGTGAGTCGAGTGATCCGCCAGCAGTATAGGCCCATTCGCCAGCAGGCCGAAGATCGCAAGCATGGCGGTCATCAGAATCGCAGCGAGGCGGGCCTGCACGCCGGTCAGGATCGCAACACCTGCGGCGACGAAGCCAACTCCGGTCGCGTAACCCCAGAATTCTTGCGCAGGCGGCAACCATTTGGGAACCATCGAGGCAGTGTTGCTCATATAGACAAAATGCGCACCACCGAATACCAGCGCACAAACCCCAAACGTCCGTTGGCCCAGACGCGTGAGGCGCGCGGCCAGTGCCGCCTCGATCCGAGCGGTCGTGGCGTAGATGATCAGCCCGCCCGCGGCGATCGAGAGTTGCATGGCGATGTTTTCGTAGGTGACGAATACCGCGTAATCGGTGAGCAGGAACCGGCCGTTCATCAGCATGACGACAAACAGCGCGTAATAGACTGCGAGCGCCGCGGCGCCCCAGGCCGCGGTTCGGCGCCACTCGACGGCCGCCGCGGCGATAACCATGAATGCACCGGCAGCATAGGCGAGCGCGATGTGAGCGGCAAACTTCCCGGGCACCCGCTGCCCCGGGTCAAATTCCTTGAACGCCAGACTGGCCATCCCCAGCGCCATCACGCCTAGGCCGTAGACGCGCCAGCCGAAGGCCATCGTAGTTTTTTCCGGTGTCATGACTGTCCCAGCTTATCTGAAAGCTCGCCGCCAGAACACATGAAGGCGTTCCGCCCCCAGGCTTGAACAGTCAATCGAAGTTTGTGCCGATCGAGTGCTCAATCGCGGAGAGGCATCCTTTTAGAGGATGCCTCTCCCGGCTTTTAGCTTTGGTTCGTTAGAAGTAGAACTTCGCGCCAAGCTGAACTACACGACCGGCGCCATCGGTCGTTATCGGCTGGACAGTATTGATTTGCCCGAAGTTCGGGGCGGAAAGATCGTTCACCGGAGAACCAAAATTCGCGTGGTTAAAGGTGTTGAAGGTCTCCAACCTCAACTGGAAGTACATCGACTCCGTAAAGTGAATGCTCTTCTCCAAAGCCATATCCCAGAAATTTAACCCCGGCCCATAAAACGGGTTGCGATTAGCGGTACCTTGGGTTCCGAGGGCCGGAATTGCGAAGGCAGCGGGATTCACCCACTGCTGCGTTGGGCTGTTCCTGGGGTTGTGATTGATGTTTAACGGCGCCCCCGTAGCATTGACGAAGTCCGGGGCTGCGAAGAACTGCTGTTGATAATCACCCTGCAAGTCATTGAAATTG
>Ga0210395_10001545_pt1 | contig 17795 bp, 13 predicted proteins | sample IncBWH4OmetaG_FD_150861 | JGI IMG/M metagenome (GOLD analysis project Ga0210395, IMG submission 150861) | Forest soil microbial communities from Barre Woods Harvard Forest LTER site, Petersham, Massachusetts, United States - Inc-BW-H-4-O ...
TAGGCGTCCCCGATAAACGAGAGCAAGCTGCTGTGCTGATCTTTCCAGCCAAACCGCCCTACGCGCGTCTGTCCCGGAGCTTCCAGAACAGGGACTTCGATGGCCTCGCCATGAATTTTTCCATGACTTACCTCAGGTTGATGCTCCGCTATCGCCAGCAAGGTACTGTCATCAATGGCCTCGACAAAACCGTCGCCCAGAGTATTGAGAGCCGCCCGGAGCGCGCGGATGTTTTCCGTCGTGGGGATATGTTCCTGAGCCTGTGGAATCACGGCCCGGTCGTTGATGACGGATCGGCCCGTGATCGTGTTTGCCCCGTCGTTAATCGGCACAGTGGGATTCACGAAATTGCCGTTTGCGTCATTGTGGCCGACGCGGAGTTCGGTAAATTGGCTAGCACCGCCACTCACAGGATTTTGATGGCACTCGGCACACGCTCTGCCGTTGAAGACCGGGCCCAGCCCGCTGTTAACGTCGTGGACCCGCTCGTAGATCTGCTGATCGACAGCAAAAGTGTCTCCGGGAGGTTCCGCGATCCCGTTGCTGGTGCTCTTTGATCCTGGATTCTCGGCCAGCGTGGGAGTATCAAAGCCTGCAGGCGCTTCGGTTGCGGATTGCTGTGCAACTCCAGCGAGCCCGATGGCCAACACCCCCAATAACATTACGAAAACGGAAATACTTCTACGCGCCATTCTTGGACCCCCATTCATAGTGGATTCGTTGATTCCATGCTCTCCGAGAGAGGTACGACGTTTATCCTCTCGAGGCGTAAGACCTGGCGTGGCAGCGCTGTATTCCCAGATCTTTTGTAAAAACTGCATGACAGGTTTTTTTTCGGCGAACTTCACGTCGAATCGGTGGCCAAGCTTTCAGCCGGAGGCACGACTGCATTTCGCACCGTCAAGTCGTAGTCACTTTTTCCATTTCCCTCAAAGTGGAATAAACCAGCAGGACGTTCAGTCACCGTAGTTAGGTGTCCGGATTCAGATGCTCCAGGTTCGCGCGTCACAGCAACAAGATGTATACGAACTCGGTTGCTGCCATGTCCGACGTCAAGAGGGAAGGAGTCTTGTCCCCGAAAAGGTGACACTCCTGTCGTCCGCGTGTCCATCCTGGTTCAGGTCTTGCGGTTACCGAGGTAAGGCTGCATTTTTGTGCGTTGAACTTGGGCCTACATTTCGCTGCATGAATATCAATACTCAATGATTCTCGCCACCAGGAGGACCATGAATAGGATTGCGAAGCGTTTTCCATTGTCCATTCTCTCCGCGTCTCTGCTGGCGTTCGTCATATTTCTCCCGCTGTCCGGGTCGGCCCCGGCAGAAACTCAGGATGTACAGGTCATCGAAATTACGGCGAAGAAATACGAATACTTGGCCTCGCCTATTCACGTAAAGAGGGGAACCAAAGTTCAACTCAAGATCACAGCCACCGACCACGATCATGGTTTCAAAATCGCCGCTGTTCCCGATAGCGCGGTATCGAATGGCACGCCCGGGTTAGTTTTCACTTCCCCACAAGACTGTTGGCAGCTCAAACAGGGTGAAACGACCACCATTGAATTCTCGGCCCGAGCGTCAGGCACGTACACGTTTAGGTGTTGCCATACTTGCGGTCTGGGCCATCGGGGGATGAAAGGGCAGATTGTTGTGGATTAGCGGGTGCAGGCGAGTTTAGAAAGAGCAAGTGCCTTGGTGGCGCCCTAGCAATGCGTCCATAGCGAGCGCCGACTGTTCTTCCTCTATCTGGTCATTAAATTCTCTGGTTCAGCGCAAAAGGCCGATACGGCGCTCAAGGTCTTCGAAGCGCGGATCTGAGCGGAGAGGATCGAAGCCTGGCCGCAGCAGCGCGCCCGGGTTAAATCGCTCTTCGTAGCTTCTTTCGAGCCAACTCATCGCTTGACCCGAGTCCCCAAGAGATACATAAATCACAGCAATCTCCGAAGCACGCGAATATCCGGGGCTGGAGCGCTTTTTCAGATCACTCAGTAGCTTTACTGCTTCGTTCCGTTTGCCGGATAACGCGTAGGCGCGCGCAAGATTAGCGATGACGGGCGGGCTGCCCCCGGAAAGCCGGGCGGCTTTTTCCAGTTCCGTGACTGCATCGTCGAGCATCTGTTTTTGGAGGTAGGCCTGACCAAGTTGATTATGTGCGAGAGCGAAATTGGGATCCATTTCTATGGTCTTGCGGCTCTGTCGTATTGACTCGTCATAGGAATGTGCAAGGACAAGAAGCTCTGCCAGATCGGCGTTAATGATGAGGGACAGCGGATCCAGATTTTCCGCTTTTCTCATTTCCACGACAGCTTCGCCGTAGTTCCCCACCAGGGCTAGATGCCACGAGTACCAATGGTGGGCGGTTGCATAACCTGGGTTCAGCTCAATGGCCCGCCGGAATTCTCCTCCGGCAGCGTCGAAATTCCAGTCGAACCCATCCAGGCAGAAGGCAAGCGAGTTGTGAGCTTCGCCGAGCGCGCTGTCTAATTCCAGAGCCTTGATCGCCGCGGCTTTCGCTTTGGGAAATGCCTCTTTGGGGGTCATCACGGCATACTGCCAGTCTCCCAACAAAGCATACGTGTCGGCTAAGCCAGAATAAGCTTGGGCATATTTCGAGTCCTCCTCGAGGGCCTGATTGAAATAAGCCAGGGCCACCTTCAAACCGTCCGCCGTGCGCTTATTCCAGAAGTAGCGCCCTTTGAGATAGGACTCGTAAGCCTCGGGATTAACAACCTTTACAGTTTTCAGCGCAGCTTGTTCCTGCGGATTTAAATTGATCCGAATTTGATCTGCAATGGCTCTCGCCACCTGGTTTTGGAGCGCCAAGGTGTCCCGCAATTCACCCTCATAGCTCTCGGACCATAAGTGCTTGTCCGAGGAGGCTTCGATCAATTGCGCGGTGATGCGCACCTGGTCGCCGGAACGGAGCACCGTGCCTTCCACGACGGCGTCCACATTCAGCTCTCGGGCGATCTGCGGGAGAGGTTTACGTGCATGTTTGTAAACCATAACGGAGGTGCGCGAGATCACACGCAAAGCGCTGATCTGCCCGAGATCTGAAATCAACTCGTCGGTCATTCCGTCAGCGAAATAGTCCTGAGACGCGTCGTTCGAGAGGCTTTCGAGGGGAAGAACAGCCAAGGAGCGAATGACGGGAGACGGGCGGTTCCAGGAGTGCAGTTTCCAGGCAGCGAGCGGCGCCGCCAGAAGAAGCAGCACGAATGCAGAAATTCTCCACGCGAGTGTCGGCCGACGTTCCTTGGATTTTTCGGATTTGCCCACGAGATCCGCGCGATCATCAGATCCTGGCTCGAGATGAGGCGGAATTGCGAGTTCAGGGCTCTGAACCCGAGCCGCGTCGGCAGGTTTTACTTCCGCGAGGAATCGGTAACCGCGACGCGCAACGGTTTCTATAAAACGTGGACTTTCTGCGGAGTCGCCGAGGGCCTCGCGGATTTTGCTGACCGCTTTGTTGAGTCCGTGGTCGAAATCGACGAAGGTGTCCTTGGGCCAGAGTTTTTTCTGAAGTTCCTCGCGAGTTACGACCTCGCCGGGGTGCTCAAGCAGCATGGCCAGTGTCTGGAAGGGCTGTTCCTGAAGGCGAACTCGCAGGCCGTGCTTCCGCAATTCGCCCGCGCGAAGATCCAACTCGAATACTCCAAAGCGGATCCGCGCGCGGCGATGAAGGTCTTCTTGCATGAGGAGGTGGATAGCGAAAGTGAGTGTACCACCCCGGCAGAGAGTGTGCCGGACCAAAGATGGGGACATCTTCCTGTAAGTCTTTTATAGACCTGCAGTTACCAGGGGACCTCCATTCCAGCGGAAAGGAACTAGCCGTCCATTGAATCGACCTCGGCAGCGAACCATAGTGAGGCCGTCAAGCGAAGTACGGGACGCGGAGCCGTCCGAGGGAGCTTTCCATGTTCGAGCACGATAAGGTCAGGGATTTTGAGCAGGCTGTCTTGCCGCATCTTGACGCCGCCTACAATCTCGCGCGTTGGTTGCTGCGCAATGACCAAGACGCCCAGGATGTCGCCCAAGAAGCATACTTGCGCGCTCTCCGATTCTTTCCCGGCTTCCGCGGTGGCAGTGCGCGTGCGTGGCTCCTGAAGATTGTCCGGAATACTTGCTATACCTGGTTGCAGGCAAATCGGCCATTGCAAGACGCCGCGGAATTTGACGAGGAGCTTTTCCCTGCTGATTCCGTGACTCCCAATCCAGAAGAATTCGCGCTCCAAAACGACAGCGACGCTTTGGTGCGAAGAGCATTGCGGAAGCTCCCAACGAATTTTCGGGAAGTGCTCATTCTTCGCGAACTCGAGGGGATGTCTTATAGAGAGATCGCGGATATCACCGGCATGCCCGCAGGCACCGTGATGTCTAGCTTATCCCGCGCGCGGGGCCGCCTGCGTCAAATTCTGAGAATTCTGATGAGCAAAGATGCGGTGTCGAGTTCACGGCGAATGGCCGTTGTGAACATTTGATTTCCTGAGCGTGGATCATCCGTCGTCTGCAAATTCCAGTTTGTGGCAGCTGTTTGGCATATAGAGAGATAGGAGCAAGGTCATCTGCCACACGCCGTCATTCCGTGCGGAGGACCCGTCAGAGTTCCCATGCGTAGCGGGTTTCCGTTAGAGAGGTGAGGATTCAAGAACGCTTCATGAATGGGCAGGACTGCTAGAGGCGTTCCCATCATTGCTTTCTCTTCGCGGATGCAGCGAGGACAACGTCCACGACTTGGCGACCGAAATACCAACAATTTTATTCCCGCCTCCTAAACACCCCTCGATCTGGGAATTATCCAAGCCCATGCGGGGTCTTACACACTGAAGACAATGAAATGTCTCGCAACTCAAAACCGCATCGAACAAGGAGATTTGAAATGATCTGGGCTCGACATTTGAAATTATTTACGAAGCTAGGCGTGGCTGCTCTTGCACTGTGCGCTTTGGCGACTAGTGGGAACGCGCAGAATGCGTACCAAGGCAAGTTCACGCTGCCATTTGAGACTCACTGGGGAAGCGCCACACTGCCGGCCGGCGACTACACTTTCGCCATGTCATCCGCAGGCTCTCAATACACACTTTACATCCGGGGAGCGCAACTCAATGCAATCATCATGCCCGCTTCAGCCGACCGCATGGACATTGCACACCCCGCGCAATTGAACTTGGTGGACATCGCCGATGTAGAGACCGTCCAGACCTTCGATGCCCCGGAGCTAGGACTGACGTTTGTCTACCTTACGCCCACACAAAAGCACATGGGACACAAAGAAGCCCATCAAAAGACAGCTTCCGGGACCCCGCCTGCGACGAAAGTCAGTGAAAACAGAACTTCCATCGCAGTCTACGCTGCGGGTCGCTAAGGAAAGAAGTCATGCAAGTCACTGCAAATGCCGGGGACAAAAAGCTGGTGGTTGGGTCCCCGGCAGGGCCCACGGTAGCGAAGCGGCGTAGCCTAAATTGGGATGCACGTTCCGGCGCGGAGTGCGTCTCGAAGAAGGCTGCGCCGCCAGTCTCTCGTATCGCCGGGGGCGAGCTGAGTGAAGCGGAGGCCATCCGGCGAGCCTCGGACGGCGATCGCACGGTCTTTGAATACCTCTACCAGTTGCATAGCCGGCGTGTGTATGCCGTATGCCTGCGCATGGTCGGAAACCCGGCCGAAGCAGAAGATCTAACTCAAGAAACCTTTTTGCTTTTGCTGCGCAAAATTCACACCTTCCGCGGCGCATCGGCTTTCTCTACCTGGTTGCACAGACTGGCCGTTAACCTCGTACTGATGCGTCTGCGCAAGAAGTCGCCACCCATCGTCTCGATCGAAGCGTCACTCGACCCGGACGATGAAACCGCTTCGCCTCTCCCCGCGTCAATAATTGGTGCACCTGATTTGCTGCTGGAGGGATCGATTGACCGGATAAATCTCGAACGCTGCATCGAGCGGTTGCCGGTAGGCTACCGCACGATATTTGTCTTGCATGACATCCAGGGATATGAGCACCACGAAATTGCCAGGATATTGGGGCGCTCGGTAGGTGTTTCGAAATCGCAGCTACACAAAGCCCGCACGCGGCTGCGTGAACTGCTCCACGAAATCCAGCGTGAAAAGACTCGTGATGAGCGCATGACGTCGGCTAAGATGCGTTCCCGGTCGATGGCCAGCGCGAGTGGCGAGGCGTCCACAATTTCTTCGGCATCCAGCCCCGCCCGAACCAGCGAGGCTTTGCTCGTGTAGTGTTCCATCAGGGCCAAGGACGACAGCAATGCTCGAGGTGAGTTTCCTATCGGAGATCGACCTTTTCAGACAGCTCCCGGATTCCTGCCTCGAGGCGCTTGAGAAAGACTGCCATGTCTTGAATTGCCGTGCTGGGCATCTGTTTTTTCAGACCGAGCAGACTGGCAGAGTGCTCTTTGTCCTGGAGAGGGGCTCCGTTCGCACGTTCAGAACCTATGGCGATAGAACGCTAACCATCACAGTGCATCAACCCCCCGCCATTTTCGGCCTAACAGGCTGCTTTGGCCAGGGCAAGTACTACGTCTCCGCAGAAGCTCTCGAGGATTCGCGCGTTCGAATGATCTCGCGCGACAGTATCCAAGCTCTTCTAGAATGCGCTCCTCTCGTGGCACACAAGCTGGTCGACCTGATGAGCGATCGATCGAAGCACTTTCTCCTCAAGATGGAAATGCTTGCTCGCAAGGGTTTGATTCCGCAACTTGCAACCTTGTTGTTAGAAAAAGCGGAGAACGGCGTAGTGGCTGGCATGACTCATAAAGAGCTGGCCGAACACCTCGGCCATCATAGGGAATCCATAACTGCCACACTGGGTGAATTGCGAAGGGCGGGCATTATCACCATACAACGGAAGACCATACGTATTCTTCAGCGTGAGCGACTCGAACGCGCCACGCTGGAGTAGAGTTCTGTTCGGAGCCCTCGCACTTTTGTAAGCATTGTTACATTTCAATTCCGTAACCCACTTCGACCAACTGTCCTCTAACACCAAGAAAGACACCGGCTTCCACTGCCGTGCCTTCATCGCTCGCCGGAAAGCCAGGTGTTCGATGGCCCTTACGTTCGAGCAAGGCCGTCAGCCAGACGAGGCCGCTCGGGCCGTTTGCATATTTGGTGCCACCTTCGAAGTACTTAGAGAAAACGGGAGGATCTCGATGCGGAAGTCAGCTGTAAGGCTGGTAGTTACAGTTAGCATGGTGTGCTTGTTTGTGATTTCAGCTTTTGCCGATATTACGGGTGACATTCAAGGCACAGTCCTGGACGCCACGGGGGCCGGCGTAGCCGAAGCTAAAGTCACCATTAAGAATTTAAGTACCGGCGCAATTCGGACCCTGGTTGCCAGCGAAGCCGGTGAATTTTCGTCGCCGCAAATGGACATCGGAAGCTATCAAGTAACTGTCGAAAAGGATGGGTTTAAGTCATTCACGCAAACGGTCGTTGTGCGAAGCGGTGAAAGGACCCGCATCGCGGCAGAGATGCAGATCGGAAAGGTGACCGAGACGGTGGAGGTGGGAGCGAGCGCGCTTCCGACACTTGACGTAGCCACAGCTCAAGTGAGCGATTCGCTCAATGCGGAAGAAGTTCTTGCCCTTCCTAATCAGGCTCGTGACCCAGTCGTTTATGCGACGCTATCCCCGGGGACCGTTCCTGTCTCCGTCAACAATCCCTTTCTCGGGGCCGGAAGCTTTAACTCCAACGGTTCACGCGGCCGATCAAACAACATTACTTTGGACGGCGTCACAGCCACCGATGTCTCGGTGACCGGGGAGTCTGGCGCGGCCTTTGTACAGGACAGCGTTGCGGAAGTAAAAATCATCACCAACAATTTTGATGCGGAGTTCGGGCGCAATTCCGGATCACAGGTACAGCTACTAACCAAAAGCGGAAGCAATTCCTATCACGGTTCGGCGTACGAGTACTTCCAGAACAGCGGTTTGGGAGACGCTCGTGGTTACTTTACGCCCGCCGGGGGGCCTGTCCCGAAGATCGTGCAAAACCAGGGTGGCGTGACTTTCGGAGCGCCGATCGTCAAGGACCACACATTCTTTTACGGTTCCTGGGAGGTCGATCGAACGGCCGGTGCGGGGCAGTCCGTTGTCGCCAACGTTTTGACGCCAGCGCAGGCTGCAGGCATCACGAATCCTACTTCCTTGGCGATATTCAAGGCCGATGGCGCTTTCACTTCCCCGACAGGAAGTTTGACCGAGGCGTCTGCCAATACGTTGCGAGGAGACACCTGGACGCTGCGCGTCGATCAAGTTTTGCGTGGCGGGAAAGACACTCTCTTTGTTAAGTATGGCCAGAGTCCTTCGGTGGCCGTCAGCCCCGGTCTCACTTTCATAGGCACAAATCTCCCGGGCTTTGGCGCATCGAATACCACCGAACCTCGCGATATCACGATCGGCTATACGTCGGTACTCACCGCTAACCTCGTTGATTCCTTTCATTTTGGATTTGGGCGGGCCAATCCACAATTCCCAGTGAATTCTCCATTCACACCCGGCCCTCAGATTTTCTTCGGCGATGGGACTTCCTCCTTTGGAGAGTCCGAAATTATTCCGCAAGGGCGAACGCAAAATACGTTTCAATACGCGGACACGGTCTCCTGGACGAGAGGACGACACACGCTTAAGTTCGGTGCCGACCTTAACCGCTACCAAACGCCCAGTACCTTTCCGGCGGAGGGATTGGGAATCCTTTCCTATGCGAACATCGCGGCCTTCCAGGCTGGAACGCCTACTGAGTGGCAGCAACTACTGGGTCCCACCGACCGGCACAACTTCGCGCTCGATGCTTTTGGATTTGTCCAGGATGACTTCCGTGTAACGAAGACGCTGACGCTCAACCTCGGATTCCGGTGGGAGAGTTCTGGAGGCGTATCAGAAGGCAGTAATCTGATCTCCAACCTTGATCCGAACAATCACACACCCATTGGCGCTCTGGGAGTTGGCGCGCTTGGCGGGATCGACCTAGGAGGCACAGCGTTCCACCGCAACTATAATCCGGCGCCCCGCTTGGGCTTTGCGTGGAACCCTGGCAGCGGTAAGTTCGTTTTCCGCGGTGGCTATGGCATCGCCTACGACTTCATCTATCAAAATCCGATTACCAATCTCCGATTCGCACCGCCATTTACGAGTACCATCACTCTCGGTGCATCCTCGTTCACCGGCGGCAATACGGTTGCGAATTTGCTTGCTGGCACGGCACCGGCGCAAATGGCGGCCCTGGCCGGTTTAGGGACATTTTCACCGACCACGTCCGACTTCGGAAATTTTGATCCAGTGGCCCAAAACCTCCAAAACCCCCGCAATCAGCAATGGGACTTTGGAGTCGAGTACCAGGCTCCGCACGATTTGGTTCTGAAAGTCACCTACGTCGGAAGCCACAGTGACCGTCTCCAGGTCAGCGAGCCGATTAACCTCGTGAATCCCGCCAATATCCCTGCCGCTCCGACCAGTCTTGCCGATCAGACCGCGCGACAGATGGAATTCATCAACGCGTCCCTGAGCGAAATCGGCGGCAATGCGGTCACTCCTACCGGGTTGAACACGCTGATTGACCCGCGATTCGATAATGTGACTCAAGTGCAAAGCACCGGGACCTCAAGTTACAATTCGCTTCAAGTGGAGGGCATCCGGCGGTTCAAGAATGGCCTTACCTTCGACGCTAACTACACCTGGGCGCATAGTATCGATGACATTTCCGACGCTCTGGGCGTGTTGATCAATGACAGCGCAATCCCCCTGGACGCGTCGAAGCCCATATCCTTCCAACGTGCCAATTCTGAGTTCGATATCCGCAATCGCGTAGTGTTGAGCTACACCTACGAGATTCCGTTTGCAAAGGGTTTCCACGGCTGGATGAAGTATGCGCTCGATGGCTGGAGCCAGAGCGGTATTTTCTCGGCCCAATCGGGGCTTCCAGCCACCATTCTCGCCGCCCCTGTTACGTTGTGCTCTTCGGGACAAACTGTGCCGCTTTGCCCGTCGGGGAATCTGGTTTCGATCAATGACCTGCTACTTAACGGAACGAACACCGGAGGCGCAACTCCCAATACTGTGGTAAACGGGAACGCAACGCTGCTTCACCCTGTGCCTTTTTCCAACTCATTTACGGAACCGACCAGCTTTCCAGTCTCTGAGCCCCTGCTGGAACAGGACGGAACGAGCGGGCGCAATCAGTTGCGCTTGGCAGGATTTACTGACTTGGACGTCGCTTTCAGTAAGCAATTCAAGTTTACCGAAAGCAAGTACTTCCAGTTACGCTGGGAAGCGTTTAACGTCCTGAATCACCCGAATTTTGCGGGCTACGTGAACCAGTTCGGGTCAAACCAATTTAACACCTACACCAGCACGGCAAACAATCCCCGGCAGTTCCAATTGAGCGGCAGGTTTATTTTCTAACTTGAGCTATCGAACGGCCGAACCAACCGCCGTTTCTTCTTTGGCTCGGCGAGCAGACACTTATATAAGTCTATAAGTCAAGACGTTTGCTAAACGCCCGCCAGCAATACGCTGGCGGGCGACGGCGGTTCCACAGCTCTGCCGACCCGGCGTTGCCGGATGACGGCCTCCGCAGCATTCGTTCCGGGCTCACTTCGAAACTCCAGACGCAAGCTCTCGAGAGCTCGTTTTCGCCGGGGAGGGTCTCGACCGACCCTCCCTTTTACTCTCTAAAAGATCGCAGCGCCGCCAATCGGAGATGGCGGATGCGAGCACCATTGCGTCGATCCCACTCGAGGTGACGCAGCAACGCCAGCAGGAATGGTGCCCTCAGATCGCTTACGACAAAATCGCCCGGAGCGACCTTGGAGTGTCGATGCCGAAACTGCACCAGGAGTCGGACTATCTCGTTAGCTGGCCATGGTCTGCGGGCTAGCCGAGCGCTGGCCGGGCGATAATTTGTGTAGAATAGCGCTTCGTCGAGCCCAGGCTGGAATGAATCGTCACGGCGAGTGAATTTCCGAGAGAATGCATTAAAAAGAGAGAGTGCTCATGCCGTCCGTTTTTAGAGACAAGATTCGGTCGATGTACCTGCTTTCCATGTGGTCCATCTTGCTCATGCTCTCAATGGGGTCAGAGGGCATGGCCGAGAAACCGCCTGTCGCCGCCACCCCGCCAATGGGCTGGAACAGTTGGAATCATTTCGCGGAAAAAATTGATGATGCGACCGTCCGGGCAGAGGCCGATGCGATGGTATCGAGCGGCATGCGGGATGCTGGATACATCTACATCAACATCGACGACGCGTGGCAAGCAGAACGAGACGCACAAGGGGTCATTCATGCCAACGGCAAATTCCCGGACATGAAAGCGCTGGCAGATTATGTGCACGGAAAAGGGCTGAAATTGGGGATCTATTCCTCACCAGGGCCGAAAACCTGCGCCGGATACGAAGGGAGTTACCGCCACGAAGAGCAGGACGCTAAAACCTACGCGGCATGGACGATCGACTATTTGAAATACGACCTGTGCAGCTTCGGCAAAATCATGGAGGCAGCGGGTTCATCGGAAGCAGCGCACAAATTGATGCTCGATGCTTACACGAAAATGCACAGCGCTCTTGTGAAAACAGGACGGCCCATCTTGTTCAGCCTTTGCCAGTATGGCGCAGATGCGGTGTGGCGCTGGGGCGCCTCCGTTGGCGGCAACGCGTGGCGGACGACGGGAGATATCTCGGACAACTATTCCAGCATGACGCTGATTGGATTTGGCCAAGCGGGCCTTGCGAGATTCGCCGGACCGGGACACTGGAACGATCCAGACATGCTGGAAGTTGGAAACGGCGGGATGAAGCTAGAGGAGTACCGGACGCACATAAGCCTCTGGGCTCTGCTTGCCGCGCCGCTTTTGGCGGGCAACGACTTGAGCACCATGAAACCGGAAACGACCGCGCTGCTGACGAACCGTGAAGTGATCGCCATCGATCAGGACCGCCTTGGCAAGCAAGCGGACCGCGTTCGCGCCGAAGGCACCCAGGAAATTTGGGCGCGCCCGCTGGCGGATGGTTCAAGAGCCATTGGCATTTTTAACCGGTTCGACTGGCCGCAGGCGATTGAAATCAATTTTCGTGAATTTGGATACAAGGGCAGTGTGAAAGCGCGTGACCTCTGGGCGGGCAAGGATCTAGCCGGGCTGACCGGCCAGTATAAGGCCCACGTGCCGGGTCATGGCGTGGTGTTGCTGCGCGTCTCTGAATAGAGGGTTCTCGCACTCGACGAAACTAAACGCCGTTGCGCGGTCTTTGGACGCGAACAAACCGGGTGTCTTGAATTGGTTCCGATTCGCATTCAATCGCAATCGTGGTGAGCGGATGATCGGGCGCATCGGTCGGCAGGCCCGTAAATCGTACTCGGAAGCGATCCTGTTCGAATTTCACCTCCTGGCCGGAAGCAAAAAGCCGCGCGGATTTTACTTTCGTCATTAGACCCGCCAGAGCAACCGTGTCTCCCGGCCAGAAATAAACATGCATGTAGAGCGTGTTTCGCTCGCGCGTAAAGCCGGCAAATTCGGAAGCGTGCACCTGACAACGATCCGTGGTGTGAATGGAAGCGCCGTTGCGCGACATCCACTGCCCCACTTCCGTCAGGACACGCACGGAATCCTCAGGAATCGAGCCATCCGGCTTCGGGCCGATGTTCAAGAGATAGTTTCCGCCGTCGCGGGAACAGGAAACGAGATTCCGAATTACAGTTTTGGGGCTCTTCCAATTGTCATCGGCCCGATGGTAGCCCCAGCTGTCGTTCAGCGTCATGCAACTTTCCCACGACCGGCTTCCCTTCTCCGCAACGATTTCCTGCTCGGGTGTTGAGAAATCCCCCGGCAAGCCGTTGCGATTGTCCACAATGATGTCCGGCTGCAGCCCGAAAACCATTTTGTTCATGCGCTCCGACTCCCAGCCCGCGGCGTCGAGCGGCCAATCCACGTCGTACCAGAGCACATCGATTTTTCCGTAGTTGGTCATCAGTTCGCGGATGAGCCCGTGGGTATATTCGACGAAGCGTTTGCGCGCTTCCAGATCCGTGGCACAGCGCGCGCCGTCGGGATGATGCCAATCCATCAGCGAATAATAGAAGCCGACGTGCATGCCTTCGGCTCGCGCCGCTTCTACGTACTCCCGCACGAGGTCGCGCCCGGGACCTTGTTTCGGAGCGCAATAATTGGTGAGCTTTGTATCGAAATTGCAGAAACCTTCGTGGTGCTTGGTAGTCATCACCATGTATTTCTGACCCGCGGCTTTGGCCAACCTGGCCCACGCACGAGCAGCGTTCGGCTGGGGCTCGAAGCGCTTCGCCAGCAGCTCGTATTCACTCACCGGGATGCCTTCCTCCTCCATGACCCATTCATGGCGGCCCAACACGCTATACAGTCCCCAGTGAATGAACATGCCGAAGCGCGCTTCATGCCACCATTTCATGCGCCGTATGCGATCGGCGTCCTCCGCGTCCGAAGCAGCCTGCGGCTGTGCTGCTGGTGTTCCGGGCTCTCCAAGCGCAGCGTCAGCACTCCGGGAAGCACCGAGCGTGAGAAGTGTGGCGCTGGTGGCGAACAACCAATCGCGGCGCGGAATACGGTTCGGTCCCATGATTTGGAGCCTCCTTGGAGTGGCACTTCCGTTTGCAGGACGACTTGCCGAAGCAAGCCGAGGAATGATCGGCTCTTGGCACTTACTTTTCAAGCTTGAAGATTTTTTCCATCAGCAACCACTTTTCACCCGGCTTGGCCCCAGGAAGCATCTCCTGGAACTTCCACATCAGCTCTTCCCACTCGCGCACCTTCGGATTTTTGCGATCAGCCTGCGCTTTAGCCTCGAAAGAGAATTGCTCATTGACCTCCATCACCATGAACATACGCGTGCCAAGCAGATAGATCTCCATATCCTCGATTCCGGCATCTTTGATACTCAACGTGATCTCCGGCCAGATTTTCTCGTGGTAGTGTTTGTATTCGGCGATAAGCTGCGGGTCGTCTTTCAGATCCAGCGTCAGACAATAGCGCCGTACATTCATTTTGCTTCGAGAATAGGAGCAGATTTAGGAACGGCCGAGACACTGTTCGGCTTGTAACCGCGCACCGCGAAGTAAATTACGTATAGGTAGCAGATCAGCGGGACGATGAAGGCCCTCTGGATGTTGCTGGCATCGGAGATTTTCCCCATCGCCGGGGGAATCAGCCCGCCGCCGATGATAGACATGACCAGAAGCGACGACCCGCGCTTGGTCAGACTCCCCAGATTCTTCAGGCTAAGGGCAAATATCGTCGGAAACATGATGGAGTTGAAGAAACCGACCAGAACGATGGCCATTACCGAAACAAGTCCCGAAGCGCTAATCCCAATCAGGACACAAGTTACGGCACCAATACCGAAAATGGAGAGCAGCTTGGGAGCTGGGACGCGCTTCATCATCCATGAGCCGGAGAACCTCCCAATCATGAATCCTGTTTGATGCGCCACAAGGAAAAGGGCGGCCATTTTCTCCGGACTGTCAGGAACGAGATGAGACAAAACGCTCGCGTTTTCGCCTTGGTGGCCGACAAGAAATTGCGAACCCCAGGTCGCCATACTGTCGAGTGTTTGTGGCATGGTGTGCTTCACAAACCGAATAACGAAGCTCCCCACTCCCACCTGCGCTCCCACATAGAAAAACTGGGCGAGCACACCCTTGATCAGATGCGGATGTGCCATCACCTGGCCGAGGCCCATGCTCGTCTCTTCTTTGGCATCGCCGGCTTGGCGCGCATCAACCTCTGGAAGATGTACAAAATAAATCAGTGCAGCCACCAGGAGAAAAACGGAGGTAATCACCAAGTACGGGATTTTCACCATGTTTGCTTCGGACGTTATGTAAGACTGAACTTCGAGCGGGCTCATTCGAGCTCTTTGAGCTGCGGTGTGCTCGACTCCGGAAAGGATAAACGCAGAGCCCAGAGTAAGCACCAGGACAGCGCCCACGGAGTTGAACGATTGAGCAAAATTGAGCCGGCGTTCCGAACTCTCTGGCGGACCAAGAACCGTCACATAAGGGTTGGCTCCAACTTCCAGAAATGATTGACCGGACGACATAACGAACAGCGCGAGCAAAAAGAACCCGTACTCCCTGGAACTGGCCGCGGGAAGAAACAGGAGCGTCCCGGCAGAACAGATCAGCAACCCCACCAGAATTCCTCTCTTATACCCGATCTTCTCCATGAGCCGGCCCGCCGGGAAAGCCGCAAGGAAATAGCCGCCAAAGAAGGCAACTTGAATGAATGAAGATTGGAAATCGGTCAGGTCAAAGGCCTTTTTGAGATGCGGAACCAGAACGTCGTTTAAGTTGACTCCGATCGACCAGAGAAAGAACAGGCTGGTGACCAAGATGAATGGCAGAAGGAATTTTCGCTCGGTGATTGGCGCGGATGCCTGATTCATGGCTCCCTTAGGTCAAAGCGCGATCGAGATGAGTATAACCACCGTCAACGAACACGTGCTGCCCGGTGATATGCGAGGCTTGCGGAGAGATGAGAAACAGCACCATGGCGGCGATTTCGTGCGGCTGAGTCATCCGCTTGCCCAACGGTATCTTCGAAACGATGTGCGCCAGTTTCTCCTCAGGATTAGGAAAGGTGCTGACCCATTGCTTGTAGAGCGGCGTGATCACTTCGGCGGGAACCAAGGCATTCACGCGAATTCCGCAGGGAAGCAGTTCCGCGGCCCAGTCTCGCGTTAGAGAGAGAATCGCGCCTTTCGCGGAAGTATAACCAGAGGTGCCGCCCTGCCCCGTGACCGCAACTTTCGAAGCAATGTTTAGAATGCAACCCTGAGATTTCTTGAGTGCCGGTAATGCGAAATGGGCCGTGTTGTAGTAGTGGAAAAGGTTGAGCCTAAGCGAACTCACATACGTCTCGGGGCTGCCGTTCTCCAGTCCAACGTTGTCATTCGCCCCGACATTGTTCACCAAAACGTCCAGCCGGCCAAATTCCGCAAGTGTCTGGTCGACTACCGCGCGGCTACTTTCAACCGGCAAAATATCTGCGCAAAGGAACCGATAGATTGCACCGGCGTTTTGCAACTCAGACTCCAGCTTCTTTCCTGCTTCGGCATCCTTGTCCACGAATACAGGAATAGCGCCCTCGCGCGCGCAGCCTCGCGTGATCGCCTCCCCAATTCCCTTGCCGCCGCCGGTAATGAGGACAACCTTGTCTTTAAGCTGCAAGTCCATGAGGCACCGCCTGCAATCCATAAAACCGAATCGCATTTCCGGAGAAAATATTTTCTTTGTGCTGAGCCGCGTGCCCTTCCACATAAGTCTCGATCAATTGCTTGACCTGCCGATAGCTCGCCGCCAAAAGGCACACCGGCCAATCCGAACCGAACATCAAGCGCTCCGGCCCGAATGCTTCGAAGACAACATCAAGGTACGGATCAATATCTTCGGGCTTCCAATGAAGCCAATCTGCTTCGGTAACCAGACCGGACACCTTGCAAAATACATTGGCATTTTGAGAGATGGTCCGCATGTACGACGCCCACGGCTCGCGGCAACCGTCTTTGATCAGCGGCTTGGCCAGGTGATCCACGACAAATCGCTGCTCCGGAAAACGCGCCACAAGCCCTATCGCCGCTGGAAGTTGTTTCGGATAGATGAGGATATCGTAAGCGAATCCATATTCGCGCAGCAGCGAGATTCCGCGCGTAAAATCGCGTCTCACCAGGAACTGGTCGTCAGGCTCCGCCTGCGCAATGTGCCGGAACCCGCAAAGTTTCTTATATTGGGAAAAGAACCGCAACCTTTCCTCAATCTTCGGCGAGCAAAAATCGACCCAACCCACAACTCCGGCTATGCGTTTGTACCTCTCCGCCAAATCCATCAGGAACAGTGTTTCATCTTCGGATTGATCGGCCTGGACGACAATAGTGCTGTCGATGCCGTTTGCCGCGCGCTCGTGTTCCAACTCCTCCGGCAGGAAATCGCGTTTCAAATGCGACATCGTGTCGGTGATCCAGGCATCACGCGCAGGATCATATTTCCAGAAGTGCTGGTGCGCGTCGATGGTCATCTGCGGCTAAACTCCGATTAGGCACCAAATATGTCCGTTTCAGCGGCCATCAAGATAATGCGTTTCCGCCAAATTTCGCAATCTCGCGGCCGCGCCCTCCGCGGTGATATCGCGTTGCGGGCCCGCGAGCAACTCGTATCCCACCATGAATTTTTGCACCGCGGCGGAGCGCAGCAGCGGCGGGAAAAAGTGAGCGTGGAAATGGAACTCTGGATGCTCCTCACCGTCCGTGGGCTCCTGATGAAAGCCCATCGAATAGGGGAAGGCCGTCTCGAATAAATTGTCATAGCGAATCGTCAATCTGCGGAGGATGTCGGCGAGATTTCCTTTCTCCGCGTCATGCAACTCCCCGAGGCTCGAAGCGTGGCGGCGGCTCAAGATCATCGTCTCGAAAGGCCAGACCGCCCAGTAGGGCACGAGCGCCACAAACCCCTGGTTCTCGCAAACAATGCGCTCACCGTCCTCGATTTCCAATCGCAAATACTCGCACAATAGACATTTCTCATTAGCTTCTAAGAACTCGTGCATCGCCTCTTGCTCTCTGACGGGGATGTTCGGCACTTCTCCGTTTGCCCAAATCTGGCAATGCGGATGCGGATTGCTGGCACCCATCAGCACGCCGCGATTCTCGAAGACTTGTACGTGCTTCACCCAAGGGAGTTCGCCCAATTCCCGGTACTGCTCTGTCCACACTTCGACAACTTGACGCACCTCACCCTGCTGCATGCGAGGTATGGTCAGGTCGTGGCGA
>Ga0210395_10001546_pt1 | contig 17791 bp, 16 predicted proteins | sample IncBWH4OmetaG_FD_150861 | JGI IMG/M metagenome (GOLD analysis project Ga0210395, IMG submission 150861) | Forest soil microbial communities from Barre Woods Harvard Forest LTER site, Petersham, Massachusetts, United States - Inc-BW-H-4-O ...
GCTGACCTCCGGCTGGTCCTCGGTGTAACGGGGCGGCGGGTAGGGCGGCACCACGAATGACACGTGCCCAGTCTGCCGGATCAGCCGACGGCATATCTAACCCCGGTCAGCTCCTCGGAGACCGCCCAAAGCCGCTGCTGCACATGGGCGTCGTGGGACCGGCCGCTGGCCCTGACCGTCGTGGGATAGCCCCGGACATGTCCAAAGCCCCCCGGACCGAAGTACTGTCCGCCGAGAACCGCAGGGTCGGTGGCTGCGCGCAGCGTTGGCAGCGCGCCCATCGCCGCGGTTTGCGCGAACAGCCCAGAGGTATTGGTGACGAGGCGAAGCCAGGCAGACGTGTTGCGGTCCAGCTCGGTTTTGGAAACGCCGGGATGGGCGGCCGCCGCGATCGTGTCAGCGTCGGTTAACCGTCGTTGTAGTTCATGGGTGAACAACAGATTGGCGAGCTTGGACTGCGCGTAAGCGCCGACCGCGCTGTAGCCGTGTTGCCACTGCAGGTCGTCGAAGCGGATTCGGCCGGTCAAATGCGCGGTGCTGCTGACCGTGACCACTCTCGAACCGGGGACAGCCAGCAATCTATCCAGCAGCAACCCGGTAAGCGCGAAGTGGCCGAGATGGTTGGTGCCGAACTGCAATTCAAAGCCGTCTTTGGTGGTTGCCTCCGGCGTGAACATCACACCGGCGTTGTTGATCAGCAGGTCGATGCGGTCGTAATCCGAGCGCAGCTGGTTGGCGGCGGCGCGGATGGAATCCAGCGACGTAAGGTCGAGTTCCTGCAGCCCCACGCTGCGACCGGGACTGCGCCGGCCGATGAGCTTTGCAGCGTCCTTGCCTTTGTCGAGATTCCGGACCGCCAGGACGATATGAGCGCCGTGCTCAGCGAGCGCCAATGCGGTCTCGTAGCCCAGGCCGGTGTTGGCTCCGGTGATCACAGCGACGCGACCTGTCTGGTCGGGGATCTCGGCGGCGGTCCATTTGGCCATGAAAGACTCCTCGCGAGAATATACTAAACGGGATATATGTCCCGCTTAACGCGACTATACGGAACGTGTATCCCGCTTTGTCAAGAGGTTGGTGGTCCGACATGGCTCAACCGGCACGGCCGTTACGCGCCGACGCTGCCCGAAACCGTGCTCGCGTGCTGGCAGTCGCCTGCGAAACATTCGCCGCGGAGGGCTTCTCGGTGCCGGTCGAGGAGATTGCCCGACGAGCAGGGGTAGGCACGGGAACCGTCTGCCGGCATTTCCCGACCAAGCAAGATTTGGTCGAAGCGGTCTTCGCCGACCGGCTGAAGCTGATCGTCGACGAGGGCCAGGCGCTCTTGGATTCCGGCGAACCGGATCAGGCGTTGTTTGGCTTCCTGCGTTTGCTGGTACTGGACTGGGGTGTCACGAATCACGGCCTGAAAAAGGCTTTCGCAGGTTCGGAAATCAGGATCAAGACCGAGGGCGCCGAAGATGCCTTTCTTGCCATTCTTGGTGAATTGCTGCGGGCGGCCCAGCAGGCGGGGACGGTCCGGACCGACGTCGGTGCCGCGGAAGTCAAAGGGTTGATCATCGGGTGCCAGGCGATGCAGACCTACAGCAGCGAGTTAGCCGAACGCCTGGTCGCCGTCGTCTTCGACGGCCTGCGCGCCACCCCAGCCGAGGCGCGATAGGCGGCCACGGTCGTAGCATCGTAGCTGTGCAGAAGCCGATCGTCGACGAAAGTGCCCGCGCGGAAAAGCTTCTCGACGCCCAGGATAAGGCGGCGCAACTGTTTGACGCGATCGAGCGACGCGCGATGATCCGCGCCGGTGTCGGTGAGCAGGAATTGTCGGACGAGATTCACGACCTGGCCGGAGAAATGTTCGGCGTGACACGTCATTGGCATCGCCGGATCGTGCGCGCCGGTGAGAACACCCTCCAGCCCTTCCGTGAGCATCCACCGGACCGGGTCATCGTCGATGACGACATCGTGTTCCTCGACTTCGGTCCGATCTTCGAGGAGTGGGAGGCCGATTTCGGGCGCACCTTCGTGCTGGGCGACGACCCAGACAAACATGCCGTCCGCGACGCGCTGCCACGGGTGTGGCAGGCGGGCCGCGACTATTTCGAGAGCCACCCGGATGTCACCGGCGCCGAGTTGTTCGGCGTCTCCGTCGAGGCGGCTCGGGCCGAGGGCTTCGGCTGGGGCAGCCATATCGCGGGCCACCTGGTCGGGGAGTTCCCGCACAAGAAGATCGCCGGGACGGCGACTGAGTGGTACATCATGCCCGGATCGCCCAAGCCGATGCGGCGCACGGACCCAAGCGGCCGCCGTTGTCACTGGATCCTCGAGATCCATCTGATCAACGAGGCCCGCGGCTTCGGCGGTTTTTACGAGCAGCTGCTCGACTTGCCCTGAGCAGGATCAGTCGACGGGGTACGTCACCCCGGTGAGTTCCTCGGACACCGCCCACAGCCGGCGCTGCCGGTCGACGTCGTGCGACTTGCGGCTGGATCCCACGATCTTGGGATAGCCCCGCGTTTGGCCGAAGCCGCCGGGACCGTAGTACTGCCCACCAAGCACTGCCGGGTCGCTGGCAGCACGCAGTTGCGGCAGGGCGCCCATGGCCGCGTCCTGGAAGATTGGCGCGATCACCGGGTAGACCGATGCAGCCCATCCGGGTAGGTGGCGCATCAGCTCGGTGTTCGAGCCGCCGGGGTGCGCGGCCACGGCGATCGTCGTGCCATGGGCAGCGAGCCGCCGTTGCAGTTCGTAGGTGAACAGCAGGTTGGACAGCTTGGCCTGCCCGTAGGCCTTGACCCGGTTGTAGCTGTGTTCCCACTGCAGATCGTCGAAGTGGATGTCGGCGCGGATGCGGTGGCCCATGCTGCTGACCGTCACGACCCGAGAACCCGCGACCGGTAAGAGCCGATCCAGCAGCAGGCCGGTGAAGGCGAAGTGGCCCAGGTGGTTGGTGCCGAACTGCAACTCGAAGCCGTCCTTGGTGGTCGACTTCGGTGGGTACATCACGCCGGCGTTGTTGATCAGCAGGTCGATGTGGTCGTGACTGGCGCGGAGTTGCTCCGCGGCGGCGCGGATCGAGTCCAGCGACGTCAAGTCGAGTTCCTGCAGCGCCAGGTCCGCGTTGGGACGGCTCTTGTGGATGAGGGCGGCGGCGTCTTTGCCCTTGTCGACGTTGCGCACGGCCAGCACGACGTGGGCGCCGTGCTCGGCGAGCGCCAGGGCGGTCTCGTAGCCGAGGCCGGTGTTGGCGCCGGTGATGACGGCGACCCGACCGGTCTGGTCGGGAATGTCGTCGGTGGTCCACTTGGCCATGCGAGGCTCCTCAGTTGTAAGGTAAACGGGGCGAGCGCTCCGGTTGATCTCCACTATACGGAACGCGCGCCCCGCTTTGTCAACCAGTAGGTGATGTGAGATGGCTCAACCAATACCCCGGCTGCGCGCCGACGCGGCGCGGAACCGCGCCCGCGTGCTGGAAGTCGCCTACGAAACCTTTGCGGCCGAGGGCTTGTCGGTGCCGATCGATGAGATCGCCCGCCGGGCTGGCGTCGGCGCCGGAACCGTCTACCGTCACTTCCCCACCAAAGAGGCGCTGTTCCACGCGGTCATCGCGGACCGAATGCAACGTTTTATCGACGAGGGGCACGCGCTGCTGGAATCCGCCGGGCCCGGCGAGGCGATCTTCAGCTTTCTGCGCTCGATGGTGCTGCAGTGGGGCGCGACGGACCGTGGCATGGTCGAGGCGCTGGCCGGTCTCGGCATCGACATCGCGCAGGCCGCGCCCGACGCCGAGGATGCATTTCTGGCCATGCTCGACGACTTGCTCCGTGCCGCGCAGAAAGCGGGCACCGCGCGTCACGACATCGGCGTGCGCGAGGTGAAGTCAATCCTGGTCGGATGCCAGGCGATGGAGGCCTACAACGCGGAATTGGCCGAGCGGGTGACCGACGTCGTAATCGACGGCCTGCGGGCAAAGGATCGAGTCCGCGCCCACCGCCAACGGAAAACTATGTGAGGCTCAGACGCCTAGTAGCGAAAGTGATTCGAGGTCTTCGATCGCCGCGAGATGGCGTTCCGCCATGGCGCACACACGCTCGATCGATTGCATGATGGGCGGCGTTGCCGCCCAGACGAATCCATGAAGCGCGTGTCTTCGATAGGCCGTCCAACAGTCGTCTGCGTCGAGTACCGGGCCGCCGGCGCCAGCAAGCGCGGACCGGTAATGTTTCACTAGATCGCGCTCATGCGCGCGCCGGTCGGCCACGCTGAGAGCGCCCGTGATGAAGTACGCGACGTCATACGACCATGGGGCCACACAGACGCCCTGCCAGTCCAGGAAAGCCACCACGCCGTCTTCGCGGATGAAGGTGTTTCCGATGTGGGCATCGCCATGGGCGAGGGAACCCGCCGCACCGTCTTCGTAGGCCCAGAGCGCTTCAAACCCTCGCAGGATCCGCTCACGGTTGTTGAGTGAGCTTGGCAGGCAGGGCGATTCGGATTTGGCATAGTAAGCGTCCCAGTAGTCTCTGCTGAACAGGACTTTGGCTACCGCCCGGACGGCGGGCGACCCTACCCCCAGCCACGGAGCCAATGTGGCAGCCACGTCGGCAGTTACCGCATGCCACCGTGCCTGCATCTCCAGGCCTGAGGCAACCTGGTCGGGCGTGAATGGCGCGCACGGATCCCCAAAGCGGCCTCCGCTGACGCAAAGGTTCTCCATCACCACAATGCCTTGGTACGCAGTGGGGGCGACTGCCGCGTAGTACGTCCGCGGAAGCACCACTGGCAGCTTTTCGGCGAGGTCTCCGAAAAACCGGGCCTCGATGCGGTACGCGTCGCTTGCGCCGGCTAGCCGTTCATCGAAGCACCCTTTGACGCACACCGCCGTAGGCAACTGGCTGTCCGGATCGCGGTAGCGTAAGCGCACCAGCACTTTTGTGGCGGTGCCCCAGATGATTTCCTCAATGACGGCATCTTCGACCTCATTGTTGAGTGCCTCGCTAAACCAGGCGGGTGTGAGCTCTTGCGATGTCGTAGGCAAGTCATCGACTTCTACTACAGGCATTGAATCGGGCCTCCAGTACCAGATAGCTCTCGGTGAAGTGGTTGGTCGAACCGGCCGGCCAATCCTGTTGTGCTTAAGGATAACTGCAGCAGAAGCCAGTCGGCTCACCACGACAGAACGCTGCTGTCGTATCAGGCGGTTACCGCAGCAGCCTCTCGTTCGACTGCGATCGTGGGGGGCGCCTGCCCAGCTTCGAGAATGTTCAGAATGTTGGCGCGACTTCGGGCGGCTAACCGCTGGCCGTCGCGCAGGCCAGCACGCCGCGCGTATTCGCATACTTTGACGGCCGGGCGGATCACCGCGCCAAGGTGCTTGAGCGGGGTGTCGGGAACGCCGAGCTGGTCCGCGATTTCGTCACCGGCCCAGCGTCGGGTAAATCCGTACAGCACCGCGGGGATGGCTTTGGTCCCGAAGCGCACCAGCGGCCGCGGTAGCAGCAATTCGGGCGGGGCGCCGTTCTCGATCAAAGCGCGTATGAGTGCGCGGGAATCCTCGTCGGCGGGTGTGTCGGTCAGATGTTTGATGGAGATCATCTCTTTCGCGCGCGCCTCGGTCGCGGGCAGGAGTGGCTCCGGCACACCCAATACGTGACCGATGTAGCGCCACAAATGTTGGATGTCCTCGCGCTCGTCGCGGCGGAAGTGCATGCCGACGTCACGCATGGCGGCGATGGGGATGGTGGAGAATTCGCCCGCGATGCCGTACGCCACGTCGGTGTTGTTGATGGGTAGGCCCCAGGCCTCGGGCTGCCACTCGCCCGACCGCAGCAGGCGTCGTCTCACGGCCGCATGCATGATCCGCACCCGAAGAGTTTCAGCGAAACCTGGCGCGTAGCGGCGCATTCCGCCTGGGCTCGTCGCTGCGAGCATCCAGCGCCCGGTTTCTTGCGTCCGCCGATAGGCTCGATGCACCAGCTCACCGGTGAAAATGAGCGGCTTGGCGGCTGCCGAGGACTGGTAGCCGGCCGCCAGCGATGCGCAGTTCAGGGTCAGACCGGAGAGCACGCCGCCGCGCCAGTACGCGGTCGCCCCGCTTTCGACTCGCTCCCAGTCAACCCAGTCCGGGACTTGCGCAATCGGTTCCAAAAGTTCGGCCAGCGCGGGGGGCACGTCCTCGGTTTTTCCAGCCAGCCACGCGCTAATGTTACGCATTCCCGCGCCAGCCGGCAGCGAGCTGAACGCCGCGACGATCGCGTCCGCGGTGGTGTCGGACCGCTCGATGCCCTCTTTGAGGTGAGTCACGAGTATTGGGTCGAACCGACTGCGCGCTCGTGATTCGTTCAGAAAGCGAGTGGTTACCATGCCTCACGCTAACATGAGGTTAGACAGCGTGTCTATCCTCAGTCCGGGGCGGCGTGCAACCCGTACCATGCGATAGTTGCCAAGGTGTGCGCCAGGCGGCGGTGAGCTTTGCGGTCCGCACTGTCGGCCAACTGGTAGCAAGCGCGCTCGACCATCCACACGAATGCTGCGGCGGTTTCGTACGCCGACAGTTCTGATCGGACAACGCCTTTGGCTTGGGCGGCCTTGAGAACTTTGGCCGATTCGCTGACAAACGTCTGCATGTTGGCATTGAAGTAGGCGCCGACCGCTGGGTCGTTACCGGCCGTTTCGACCACCGCCGCGACGACGGCGTACTCGGCGCTGAAGATCGTTACGAACTCCAACAGTGTTGCTTCGAGTGCTTCGCGATCCTCTAGGGTGGTGGCGCCCCACAGCGCACCGACGGTTGAGGCCAGCCTGTCGCGGACGTAGTCGATGAGCCGGAGAACAAAGGCCGAGCGGTCGGGGAAGTATAGATAGAACGTCGCCCGAGCGAGGCCGGCTTCACGAACCAGTCGTGAGATGCTGATCTCCGCGAACGGCGTGCGGTCGCTGCAGAGTTTCGAAACCGCGGCGATGAGTCGCCGTTCGACTTCCGGGCGCCGCTCATCGCGTGGCGCCTTCCCACTCGTCATTTGGGCATCCAGCAAACGCCGACCGGCAGCTGCGGCCGTCCGTCACCAATTCGTAAGCACTGCACGGGAATGCGCTGCCAACCAAGAAGACATGTTGGCGAGAGCATACACCGGCGAGCCCAGACCGGGTGCGCGGACACTGGGTGCGACCGCAGGATGGCGGGTGCCGAAGCCGGGCATGGGTCGAGGTCCACCCACAATCACGCAGCTGCGGGTGTTGACACGCCGCAGCGGAGCGGAGTACACGTTGTGTGGGTTTGGACACGGTGTCCAACCACGTGCGGGAGGGTTATGGGGAGGCGCACATGCACGCGCGGGGTACTTGATGCTCACCGGGACATGTTCTTCACCGTGGACCCGGACTGGAGCATCGCCGCCAAGGCCTTAAGCCAATTATCTTGTGCACCCTACTTTTAAGGTCGTGACGTATGCGGGCTCAGACAATCCGGGCGACGTGATGCTTTCGCGGGCAAACCTGATGACAAGCAGGCGAGGCTGTGCTTAACTGTCCCAGGCTTTATAGAAACTTTAGGCGGCCTACATTATCTAGGGGTTGGGCACCCATGCCGGAATCGTGTGCAGTGGGCGCGGCCTTCGCCTCGCAAACCGTGGCGGCGGCAGTGGGGCGATCATTCGCTTGGCGGGAATTGCCGCTGCTGCCACCGATAGCGGTCACCCTGTTGGCCTTTACGGTCGACCACCTCGTTCGGGTGAACGGATGACGGCGTCGCCCCGGGTCCCCAGTTTCGTTTCCATACCGGCACTGGGCGCCATCGGCGGGTTCGCGCGCATGTGCGTGCTCACCGCCAAGGCGCTGCTGCGTCCCTTCCAGTGGCGTGAATTTATCTCGCAGAGCTGGTTTTTGGTAACGGTCTCATTCCTGCCGACTATTGCGGTAGCCATTCCTATGACCGTGCTGGTCATCTTCACGCTCAACCTTCTGCTTCGCGAATTCGGCGCCGCTGACATCTCCGGCGCCGGCGCGGCGCTCGGTGCCGTCACGCAACTCGGACCGCTGGTCACCGTGCTGGTGGTCGCCGGCGCGGGTTCGACGGCAATCTGCGCCGATCTTGGCGCCCGGACTATCCGCGAAGAGATCGATGCGCTGGAGGTGCTCGGTATTGATCCGATCCACCGCCTGGTGGTGCCGCGGGTGGTCGCCTCAACATTCGTCGGGTTTCTGCTCAACGGCTCGGTCATCACCATCGGACTGGTGGGTGGATACATCTTCAGCGTTTACATCCAGAACGTCTCCGGCGGCGCATATCTGGCTACTCTCACGCTGGTCACCGGCCTCCCGGAGGTCGTGATTTCGATTGTCAAATCGACCGCTTTTGGGCTAATCGCAGGTCTGGTCGGCTGTTACCGGGGCCTGACCGTAGGCGGCGGCGCCAAGGGCGTCGGTACCGCGGTCAATGAGACCCTGGTGTTGTGCGTCATCGCGCTGTTTGCCATCAACGTGGTACTCACCACGATCGGCGTCCGATTCGGCACGGGCCGTTGACATGTCGACGGTAACCGTTCTCCGCTCCCTCTACCCCCGCACATACGCTCGGACCGGCCAGGTCGCCGCGGCGCCGGTTCGGCTGGTTCGCAGCGTCGGGGCAGTCGACTGGTTCGCTCTTACAGCCATCCGCCAGATCGCCTATGCGCTGGGCAATTACCGCAAAGAAACATTACGACTGATCGCCGAGATAGGCCTTGGTACCGGAGCGATGGCGGTGGTCGGTGGTAGCGCCGCGATTGTCGGCTTCGTCACCCTGTCTGCCGGATCGCTGATCGCCATCCAGGGTTTCGCTTCGCTCGGCAATATCGGGGTAGAGGCGTTCACCGGATTCTTCGCGGCGTTGGCCAACGTGCGTGTGGTCGCACCCCTTGTCGCCGGCATCGCGCTGGCGGCGACAGTCGGCGCCGGGGCAACGGCGCAGCTGGGCGCCATGCGGATCAGCGAGGAGATCGACGCGCTGGAAGTTATGGGTATCAAATCGATTTCGTATCTGGTCTCCACCCGGATCATGGCTGGATTCCTGGTGGCCGTGCCGCTTTTCGCACTGTCGATCGTCATGTCGTTTCTTGCCGGGCAAGCCGTCACCACGTTGTTCTACGGGCAGTCGATCGGTACCTATATGCACTATTTCCGCACCTTCCTGCGGCCCAATGACGTGATGTTCTCCTTCATTCAGACCGACATCATCTCGGTTATCGTGATGATCAACCATTGCTACTTCGGCTATAACGCGAGCGGCGGCCCGGTCGGGGTGGGCGAGGCAGTCGGGAAGTCGATGAGGGCGTCGCTGATAGCCGTCGTCGTCGTGGTCCTGTTGGCGTCGTTGGCGATCTATGGCGTTAACCCGAACTTCAACCTCACGGTGTAGTTGCTATGGGGACGCCAGTCAAGGAAAACAAGCCGCCGACTCCACCGCTTTTCACGGTGGGGTTGCTGTCGCTGGTGGTCCTTGCCGCGTCGTTAGCGTTGGTGTGGTTACAGTTTCGAGGGGATTTGCTGCCGAGTACCCGATTGACGATGATCGCCACACGTGCTGGATTGTCAATGGATCCGGGGTCTAGGGTCACATACAACGGAGTGCAGATCGGCCGAGTTGCCAAGGTCGAGGAGATCACCCGAAACGGGGAGCCGAAAGCCAAGTTCACCCTTGATGTGGATTCGAAGTACGTGCAATTGATCCCGGCCAACGTGCGCGCTCAGATCGACGCGAGTACAGCTTTCGGCAACAAATATGTGGTGTTGTCTGCCCCGAAAAGTCCCGTGGCCAAACGGATCACCAGCTCCGATGTGATCGACGTGTCGCACGTCACCACCGAGTTCAACACGTTGTTTGAGACGGTCGTCGACATTGCTGAGAAAGTCGACCCGGTCAAGCTCAACGCGACGTTAACGGCGACCGCCCAGGCGCTCGACGGACTGGGAGACAAGTTCGGGCAGTCGATTACCAATGGCAACACCATCCTCGGCGAGCTGAATCCACGGATGCCGCAGATCCGTCACGATATCGAGCGACTGGCGGATTTGGCCGACGTGTATGCCGACGCGTCACCGGATTTGTGGGACTTCCTCCAGAACGCGGTGACTACCGCGCGCACCGTCAACGAGCGCGAGGGCGACCTGGATGCGGCATTGCTGGCATCGGTCGGGTTCGGCAATACCGCTGGCGAGGTTTTCGAACGCGGGGCGCCGTATCTACGGCGCGCCCTGCAGGACTTAGTCCCGACCTCGGAGCTGCTCGATGAATACAGCCCGGAGCTGTTCTGCGTGATCCACAAACTCGCCAACGTCGCCCCCAAATCCGCGGAGATCTTTGGCGGTAACGGCTATTCGTTCAGGGCCCGCGCCGAAATCATGGGCGTTGTAAACCCGTGGGTCTATCCCGACAACCTGCCGCGGGTGAACGCCCACGGGGGTCCGGAGGGTCGGCCGGGCTGCTGGCAGGAAATCACTCGGGATCTGTGGCCGGCGCCGTATTTGGTGATGGATACCGGCGGCAGCGTGGCACCCTACAACCACTTCGAAATCGGCACACCGTGGGCAGTCGACTACGTGTGGGGCCGCCAAATGGGGGAGAACTCGATCAACCCGTGAAAAACACCGCAACCACGATTAAGCTCAGCGCCTTCTCCCTAGTGGTGCTGCTCTTCACCGCAGCGATCATCGTCGTGTTCGGCCAGTTGCGGTTCGACCACACCAATACGTACTCGGCAATCTTCAGCAATGCCAGCGAGCTGCGCGCCGGCCAGTTCGTCCGCGCTTCCGGTGTCGAGGTCGGCAAGGTCGCCAGGGTAGAACTCATCGACGGTGGGACGCGGGCCCGCGTCGAATTCGGTGTTGATAAGGACCTGCCGCTGTATCAGGAAACGACCGCGGCTATCCGCTACCTGAACCTGATCGGTGACCGTTACCTGGAGATCACGCGCGGCGGCGGCAACGCGAAGCTGCCCGCCGGGTCGACCATTCCGATCGAACGCACCGAGCCGGCGCTCGATCTGGACGCGTTGATAGGCGGGTTCCGGCCGCTGTTCCATGCCCTCGATCCGCAGAAAGTCAACGCCATCGCCCAATCACTGCTGACCGTGTTGCAAGGCCAAGGCGGCACCATCAGCGACATCCTGGATCAAACCGCGCAGCTCACTTCGACGCTGTCCAACCGCGACCAGGCGATCGGCGAGGTGATCAACAACCTCAACACCGTGCTGGCGACCACCGTCAAACACCAGAAGGCCTTCGACGAGACCATCAACAACTTCGAGAAGCTGATCACTGCGTTGAAGGGCCGATCCGATCCGTTGGCAGACTCCGTCGCCAACATCAGCAATGCCGCGGGCACGATCGGTGACTTGCTCGCTGACAACCGGCCGCTGCTGCATAAAACGGTCCGCTACGTCGAGACCGTCCTGCAGCCGCTGGCCGACCACAGCAGCGAGCTCAACGACACAATCAGGAAAGCGCCGGATGCGTTTCAACGCATCGGGCGTAGCGGCGGTATCTACGGTGATTTCTTCAACTTCTACCTCTGCGACGTCTCGTTCATGTTGAACGGGCTGCAGCCCGGCGGCCCGGTGCGCACGGTCAAATTCTGGCAGCAGCCCACGGGTAGGTGCACGCCGCAATGAGGACGCTGGAAGGTTCGAACCGGGTTCGCAACGGGTTGATGGCCGTCATCATCCTGCTGCTTGTGATTGGTGTTGGGCAAAGCTTCACCAGCGTGCCCGTGCTGTTCGCGACACCGACCTACTATGCGCAGTTCAAAGACGCCGCCGGCATCAAAGCCGGCGACAAGATCAACATGGCTGGCATCACCGTCGGGCTGGTGCGCTCGCTGCACATTGACGGCAACAAAATCCTGGTCGAATTCACCCTGGGCGGCAACCAGATTGGCAAGAACAGCCGAGCCGCGATCCGCACCGACACCATCCTGGGCCGCAGAAACATCGAGATCGAAAACCGCGGCTCTGAGACCCTCCGCTCGGGCGGGGTGCTGCCGTTGGGTCAGACCAGCACGCCGTATCAGATCTACGACGCGTTCTTCGACGTCACCAAAGCCGCTTCGGGCTGGAACATCGACACCGTCAAGCAGTCGCTGAACTTGTTGTCGGAGACCATCGACCACACCTACCCGCACCTAAGTGCCGCTCTGGACGGAGTGAAGCAGCTCTCCGACACGATCGGCAAACGCGACGAGCAGTTCAAGGGGTTGCTGGTCAACGCGCGCAAGATCGCGACGATTTTCGGCGACCGCAGCGGGCAGATCAACCGGCTGCTGGTCAATGCCCAGTCACTGCTGGCTGCGATCAACGACCGCGGCCAGGCGATCACGTACCTGCTGGAGCGCGTGGACGCCTTCCAGACGCACCTGCGTGGCCTTATCAACGACAACCCGAACGTGCACCGGACGTTGGAAGAGCTGCGCGTGGTCAGCGATATGCTCAACCAGCGAAAGTCCGACCTGGCCCAGAGTCTCGTACTAATCAGTCGGTTCGCGGCCTCACTGGGGGAGGCTCTCGCATCGGGGCCGTATTTCAAGGCGATGATAGTCAATCTGCTGCCGTACTGGGTCTTGCAGCCGTGGGTCGACGCGGCGTTCAAGAAACGCGGCCTCGACCCCGAGCAGTTTTGGCGCACCGCTGGGCTGCCGGCGTTCCGCTTCCCCGACCCGAACGGCACCCGCTTCCCCAACGGTGCCCCGCCGCCGGCGCCCCCAGCGCTGGAAGGCACCCCGGATCATCCAGGCCCCGCGGTGCCGCCGGGCTCACCATGTTCCTACACCCCACCGGCCAACGGCCTGCCCCGGCCGTGGAGCCCGCTGCCGTGCGCAAGCTCGAGTGTTGGCCCATTCGGTGACAACCCAAACGGCCCCAATTATCCGGCGCCCCTTGATATCCAGGCCTCGCCCGCAAATCCGAACGGTCTGCCGCCGACACCGGGTATCCCGATCGCAGGGCGACCAGGCGAGCCGGCGCCGCCGGTTCCGGGCGCGCCGCTGCCACTGCCGCCGAACGCGCCGCCGGGCGCGCGCACCGAAAACCTACAACCCGCCGGTCCGACACCGCCACCGTCGACATTCGCCCCGGGGCTGCCGCCGGGGCCCCCGGCGCTACCGGGTCCGGGTCTGCAATTGTCGCCAGCCGGGACGCCGCCGCTTCCGGGCAACCCGCCATACCTTCCGCCGGGATCGCAAATGGGAAGGGAATAACCGATGTCGACCGTGTTCAACATCCGCGACCTGCGGCTGCCGGGCGTCTCCCGCACCGCACTTATCGTCGGATCGCTGGTTGTAGTGCTCGGCATCATGGTTGGCGCCGTGGGCTGGCGGCTCTACGAGAAGCTAACCAACACAACCGTGATCGCTTACTTTTCGGATGCACTCGCGGTCTACCCGGGCGACAAGGTTCAGATCATGGGCGTGCAGGTCGGCTCGATCGACAAAGTCGAGCCGACCGACGACAAGACGAAGATCACCTTCCACTACGCCAGCAAGTACAAGGTGCCCGCCGACGCCACCGCGTCGATCCTCAACCCCAGCCTGGTGGCGTCGCGGACGATCCAGTTGTCGCCGCCCTACACCGAGGGCCCGGTGATCAAGAATGGGGCAGTCATACCGATCGAGCGCACCCAGGTCCCGGTCGAATGGGATGAGCTGCGTAACTCGGTCAGCCGCATCCTGCAGGGTTTAGGGCCCACGTCCAAACAGCCCCGGGGGCCATTCGGCGACCTGATCGAGTCGGCCGCTAACGGATTCGCCGGCAAGGGCAAGCAGCTGAATGAAACCCTGACCAGCCTCTCCGAGGCAGCGGCCACGCTGAACGACGGCCGCGGCGATTTCTTCACGATCGTTCGCAGCCTGGCGTCCTTCGTCAACGCGCTGTACCAGAACGATCAACAGTTCGTCGCACTCAACAGTGACCTGGCCGGCTTCACCGACAAGTTCACCAACACCGACAGGGAAGTGGCCAATGGGGTACGGGATCTCGATGCTCTGCTGGCGACTACCCGAAAGTTCGTCGACCAGAACGGCGAGGTGCTGGCTCATGACATCGACAACGTCGCCGAGGTGACCAACACGCTGCTACAGCCGGGGCCGCGCGACGGTTTGGAGACCGGCCTTCACGTGCTCCCGCATTTCGCAGCCGCAGTTGTCAACTTTTACGCGCCAGTGACAGGCGGCGTCACCGGCGCGGTGGCCTTACCCAACTTCGCCAACCCAATGCAGTTCATCTGCAGCACGATTCAGGCCGCGAGCCGGCTCGGCTATCAGGAATCTTCCGAGCTATGCGCGCAATACTTGGCGCCAATCCTGGATGCGATCAAGTTCAACTATCCACCATTCGGGTTCAACCCGGTCACCACCGCCAGCACACTGCCGAAGGATGTCGCCTACTCCGAGCCGAAGTTGCAGCCGCCACCGGGCTACAAGGACACCACCGTGCCCGGGATCTGGTCACGCGACACGCCGTTGTCGCATGGCAACCATGAGCCGGGCTGGATCGTCGCCCCGGGAATGCAAGGTGTGCAAGTGCAGCCGCTCACCGCGAATATGCTGACTCCTGAATCGTTAGCGGAGCTGCTGGGTGGCCCGAACAACGCGCCCCCACCCGCAGGCACCAACATGGTGGGTCCACCGAACGCGTACGACCAGACCAACCCGTTGCCGCCGCCGTGGTATCCGCAGCCAGGGCCACCGCCGGCTCCGGCACCGGGCGTGATCCCCGGTGATCCGGGGGGAGCTGTGGTGGGCGTTCCCGCGCCATCTCCGCCATCGGGCTTACTGCCGGCTGAGGCTGCCGCACCGTCGGGACCCGGCCAATGACGCGTTTGAGCAAGGTCGCGGTCATCCGCGCCGCCCGGCGCGGTCTGGCTCTGCTGGTAACCGCGGTGGTGCTGACGTCGTGCGGATGGCATGGTATCGCCAACGTGCCGGTGCCCGGTGGACCGGGCACCGGCCCGGGTCACATGACGATCTACGTACAGATGCCAAACACGCTGGCCCTCAACGTCAACAGCCGGGTCAGGGTCGCCGACGTCTGGGTCGGCACCGTGCGCGAGATCACTATGAAGGACTGGGTCGCGACCCTGACGCTCCATGTTGACAAGGCCGTGAAACTACCGGCAAACGCCAGAGCCAGGATTGGCCAGACCAGCTTGCTGGGCACGCAGCACGTCGAGCTGGCCGCTCCAGCGGATCCGGCACTGGACATGCTGAAGAGCGGTGACACAATTCCTTTGAAGAATTCCTCGGCCTACCCCACCATCGAACGGACGTTGGCCAGTATCGCGACGATCCTGCTGGGCGGCGGCATCCCGAATCTCGAAGTGATCCAAAACGAGATCTATAACATCCTCAACGGACGCGCTGACCAGATCCGCGAATTCCTCAACCGGCTCGACACGTTCACCGACCAATTGAACCGCCAGCGCAACGATCTCAACCGCGCCATCGATTCCAGTAACCAGCTGCTGGCCATTGTGGCTGAGCGCAATGACACCCTGGATCAGGTGCTCACCGAATTCCCTCCGCTGATCGAGCATTTCGCCAAAAAGCGCAATCTGTTCGCCGATGCCGTGGAGGCGCTGGGCCGAGCCAGTAAGGCGGCCGACGACGCTCTGGGCCCATCGCATGACCAATTCCACACCAACCTGCAATTGCTAGACCGGCCGCTGTGTGAACTCAGCAAAGCAGCCCCATACTTGTTCGGCGCGGTGAAGCTGCTGGCGGCCTTCCCATTCAACGTTGACAACGTGCCGAAGCTGTTTCGCGGTGACTACATCAACGCGGCGGGCGTAATAGACCTGACGCTTAGCGCGATCGACAACGTGGTGTTGTCGGGGACCGGTTTCTCTGGAGCACTGCGCGCGCTCGAGCAATCGTGGGGCCGCGACCCGAAAACTATGATCCCCGATGTGCGGTTCACCCCCAACCCGCACGACGCACCGAACGGACCGTTGGTGGAACGCGGCAGCGGGATATGCTGACACGCTTCATCAAAGTCCAGCTGGTGCTGCTGACGATCCTGACTACGAGTGTTCTGGTCGTACTCGGTTGGTACTACCTACAACTACCGGCTGTAGTGGGAATCGGTCAGTACACGCTCTACGTTCAGCTGCCCCGGTCAGGCAACCTGTACGCGACGGCAAACGTGACCTGTCGCGGCATCCAGGTCGGCAAGGTCACCGCCGTGGCTCCGACCGAGCGTGGTGTGCGGGCAACATTGAGCATCGACGACCGCTACAAGATCCCGATCGATGCCTCGGCGAATGTGCGCTCGGTGTCGGCGATCGGTGAGCAATATTTGGACTTGGTATCGACCGGTAACGCTGGCCAACACTTCACGAACGGCCAAACCATCACCAAAAGCACGGTGCCCGCCGAGATCGGCCCGGCGCTAGATGCCGTTAACCGGGGTTTAGAGGCGCTGCCGCGCGAAAAGATATCGGCGGTGCTCGACGAAACCTCGCAAGCGGTCGGCGGATTGGGGTTCGCCCTTCAGCGGTTGGTCGACTCCACGCAGGTGATCGTGCACGACTTCAGGGACAACCTCAACCCGGTAAACGACATCATTGCGCACAGCGAACCGATTCTGGACAGCCAGGTGACTTCCCGCGATCCGATCAAACGTTGGGCGGCCAACCTGAATACCATTGGCGCCCAACTCGCCCGGCAGGACCAAGCGCTGAGAAGCAGCCTCCAACAAGCCGCTCCTACAGCCGACTCGGTTACCGCGGTATTCAGCGATGTTCGCGATGCGCTACCGCAGACGCTGGCCAACCTCGAGGTCGTCATAGATATGCTCAAGCGTTACCACAACAACGTCGAGCAGCTGGTAGTGGCATTACCGGAAGTTGCGTCGATAGGAGAGACCGCGACAACGCTCTACCCCGGCCTGATCTCGCTGGACTTCCGGTTGTCGATAAACGAGCCGCCGGCATGCTTGACCGGATTCCTGCCCCCATCGCAGTGGCGTTCTCCCGCCGACACATCGATGGCACCGCTGCCGGCGGGCACGTACTGCAAGATCCCGAAGGATACCCCGGCCAACGTCGTTCGCGGCGCGCGCAACTACCCGTGCGCCGATGTACCCGGAAAGCGGGCGGCCACGCCGCGCGAGTGCCATAGCAACGAGCCGTACGTGCCGATGGGCACCGACCCTTGGTATGGCGACCCCAACCAGATCCGCAACTGCCCAGCACCGGGCGCGCGGTGCGACCAGCCCGTCGACCCGGGCAGTGTCATCCCGGCACCGTCGATCAACAACGGGATGAATCCTGCGCCCGCCGATCAGGTTCCGGGCACACCACCGCCGGTCAGCGACCCGCTGACGCGACCAGGCTTGGGCGCTGTGCAGTGCAGCGGCCAACAACCCAACCCGTGCATCTACACCCCGGCGCCGAACCCGACCGCCATCTACAGTCCGCAAAGCGGCGAGGTGACGACGCCCGACGGTACCAAGTACACGGTCGAAAACGGCAGCAACAACGGAGAAGGCGGATGGAAGGACATGCTGTCGCCAGCTAGCTGAACCGCTCCCGCGATTCAAAAGGTCACCTATCTCCCCACGGGACATTGCCCAATCCCTTGCCGCAGCGAGGTCTAACCTGATCGCGCCACATACTGGGCGTCATATCAAGTTATTATCAACCGCGCTGCCATTCAACCTTTGGCATCCACCGCCACACATTGGCGTGCAAGGAAGCCGGTGACAAGCACATTGGAGCAGCGCTTTCCGTCTCGGCTGGCGGATATGACGCCTCGGATGCCTGAGGGCCGAAG
>Ga0210395_10001547_pt1 | contig 17787 bp, 18 predicted proteins | sample IncBWH4OmetaG_FD_150861 | JGI IMG/M metagenome (GOLD analysis project Ga0210395, IMG submission 150861) | Forest soil microbial communities from Barre Woods Harvard Forest LTER site, Petersham, Massachusetts, United States - Inc-BW-H-4-O ...
CCGCCTCTACTTCGAGCCGCTCACGTTTGAAGATGTGTTTGCGATTTACCAGCATGAGACCTCGAAAGGCGCGCCCGTCGGTGTGATTGTGCAATTCGGCGGTCAGACTCCGCTCAACCTGGCGCTGCCGCTGAAAGCCGCGGGCGTGAAGATTATCGGCACCTCGCCGGAGTCGATCGACCTGGCAGAAGACCGCAAGCACTTCAATAAACTGCTCGAAGAACTTCAGATTCCGCAGGCTCCCGGAGTGATGGCCACTTCAATCGAAGAGGCCGTCGAAGGCGCGAAGCGCATCGGATATCCCGTGCTGGTGCGGCCTTCGTACGTGCTTGGCGGCCGCGCCATGGTGATCGCCTACGACGAAGAGTCGGTCGTCCGCTACATGAAAGAAGCAGTCGAGTACTCGCACGACCGTCCCGTGCTGATTGACCACTTCCTCGAAGACGCAATCGAGGTCGACGTCGACGCATTGTCCGACGGCGAAGACGTGGTCATCGGCGGCATCATGCAGCACATCGAAGAAGCTGGGATTCACTCCGGCGATTCCTCGTGCGTGCTGCCCGCAGTTGATATTCCGCAGCCGCTTCTCGATCGCATGCGCGACTACACTTTTAAGCTGGCGCGCGCCCTGAAAGTTGTCGGGCTGATGAACATTCAATTCGCGATTCCTCGTGGCAATGGTACTGCAACTGGGGATGGCGACAAGGTCTACGTCCTCGAGGTGAATCCGAGAGCTTCTCGCACCGTGCCGTTCGTGTCCAAAGCGACGGGCATCCCTCTGGCAAAAATTGCGGCGCGGTTGATGACCGGCCGTAAGCTGCGCGAGTTCCTACCGGAGTTTATCGATCGCCGCGCCGACCTCGACACCGGCAGCTACTACTACGTGAAGTCTCCCGTGTTTCCGTGGAACAAATTTCCCGGCGTCGATACCGTGCTCGGCCCGGAGATGAAATCGACTGGCGAAGTCATGGGCGTGGCGGACAACTTCGGCGAAGCCTTCGCTAAGGCGCAACTCGCCGCCGGACAAAAATTGCCTACGCAAGGCGCCATCTTTATCAGTGTGACCGATCATGACAAGCGGCACGTGGCGCAGGTTGCGCGCAAATTTGTCGACATGGGATTCAAACTCGTAGCCACGGCCGGCACCGCCGACATCATCGAAGATGCCGGCATGAGCGTGGAGCGCGTCTACAAAGTAAAAGAAGGCCGCCCCAACGTGGTGGACTTCATCAAAGGCCAGCGCATTCAGCTCATCGTGAATACGCCCACGGGACTCGAGCCCTGGTTCGACGAGAAGGCGATTCGCCGTGCGGCCGTCACTGCACGCATCCCGACCATCACCACGCTGGCCGCGGCGCGGGCCGCAGCGGAAGGAATAGCGGCGCTGCAGCGCGGCGAAGTGAACGTGAAAGCGCTGCAACATTTGCACGCCGAACGGGCGGTACGGAGCTAAGAGACAATCGTTCATCGTTCTGCAAGAAGGATTGGCAATGACGCCGTCAGGTCCGGCACGGCCGCCAACCGGTGCTGAAATAAAGGCAGGGGTCGAGCGATCCTGGCCCATGATCGCGGCGTTGTTTGCTATTTTAGGGATTGTTTTTTGGTGGAGTTGCGGAAGTAGCATGCACCACAATTACCGCGTTGCTCGCTCGGCCGTGGAGCAGTTTCACCAGCGTCTTGATCGCGCGGATTATGAGGCGATTTACTCAGCGACGAGTGCAGCATTTCGGGGTGCTGGCTCGCGCGAAGATGAGATCGCATTTTTCGAGCGCGTCCATCAGAAACTAGGCACCTCTGGAACGATGACGGCCACCGGATTCCACGTCAATTGGCAGGCCGGCTATACCTTGGTGGACCAGTCCTTCAACACGCACTTCGCACAAGCACAGGCTCAGGAGAGCTTTGTGTGGCTGATCGACAACGGCCATGTGCTCTTGCAGACTTACCGGATCGACGCCCCACAGCTTCAGCAATAACCTCGTAGTATCCTTACCGGTCTGGTTGTCCAAGGTGTCGCTATGCTTCTGCACGATATCTCCCTCCCATCACCGTCGTTTTATCCGGACGGCAACGTGTATTACAAAAAGCTCGAATCCAACGTCGAGCGCAATTCGCGCACGCCGCCCTGCAGCATTTACCTGCAGCGAAATGTAAGCCGGGCGTGAAATGCCGGATTCCAGTGTGTTACAATACTGGACAATGAGTAACACACTCACAATCCGTCTGCCAGAAGAGCTGCTGGAACGACTGCGCGAGAAGTCCCGCCTTACGGGGCTGCCAGCGGGCCGGCTGGTTCGCCTGTCCCTGGAAGCCACTCTCTCCGATGAAAAGGACAAGGACAAAGATCAGCCGTGGAGAAAGTATGCCGGCATCATGAAAGGCGGTCCGCCGGATCTTTCGTCGCGCAAGGGATATTCTCGCAAGTGAACGCCATTGCCGACACTGGTTTCCTGGTGGCCCTCCTGGAAATTCATGACGCTCACCACGCTTGGGCGATCGAAGTTGCGAGACGAGTGGCGTGGCCTGCATTGACCTGCGAATCCGTTCTGTCCGAGACTGCCTTTCATGTGCGTTCCAGCGAAGTGACACTGCAAATGTTGCGGGATGGAATGCTCTCGGTACCATTCGAGTTCTCCCGTCATACCGAACATCTTCACGATCTTGCGACCCGCTATGCCGACCGCAAGCCCGATCTGGCTGACCTTTGCCTGATCCGCATGAGCGAGATCTTTCCAAACCACACGGTCATTACGGTTGACGCCGATTTCCGAGTTTACCGGCGGAACAAACGGGAAGCCATCCCGCTGCTTACTCCGCCCAAGAAGTGATACGCTAAACCCGCTATGCTTCTTCACGGTATCTTTCCGCCCATCACGACTCCGTTCTACCCCGACGGCAACGTGTATTACAAAAAGATCGAGTCCAACGTCGAGCGTTATTCGCGCACGCCCATCGCCGGCATTGTGGTGCAAGGCTCGACGGGTGAGGCGATCATGCTCTCGGACCAGGAACGTCGCGATGTGCTGAAAGTCGCGCGTGCGGCCGCTGCGCCCAATAAAGTTCTAATCGCCGGAACGGGAGTCGAATCGGCCGTCGAAACGCTGCGGCTCACGGAATACGCTGCCGAGCTCGGCTACGATGTGGCGCTGGTCCGCACGCCGCATTTTTACCGCAAGCAGATGCTGCCCGCCAACCTGCTGGCGTTTTACCGCACCGTGGCCGACCGTTCGCCGCTCCCGGTGATGATCTACAACGTTCCGATTTTTACGGCGTATGACATCCCCGCCGAGGTCGTGATCGAACTGGCGGGGCATCCGAATATTGTCGCCATCAAGGAATCGAGCGGCGACGTGGAGAAAGTTCGCAAGATGGTCGAGGGCACACGCCACATCAAGCGCAGCGCTACCGTCACCGAGACATTCGAGGCCGTCACGCCGCGCATGCTGGCCGCCGCTGCTTCCGGAGCGAACCCCGATGGCGGACAGTTAGTCCCGGTCGGAGTGTTGTCCGGAGCAATGTCCGGGGGCTCAGAGGCTAAGCCCTCCTCGTCCGCCGTAACCGTAGTGGGCAAGATGAAGACGCGCCAGAAAGAAGTTGGATTCCAGGTGCTGATCGGCGCGGCGCAGAAACTGCATCCGTCGCTCGAGGCGGGAGCGGTGGGCGCGATCCTCGCTTTTGCCTGCCCCGCTCCGACCGCGTGCTATGAAATCTACGCCGCCTGGAAAGAAGGCGATGCCGACCTGGCCCGTCTGAAGCAGGAGCGAATCTCCAAAGCGGCGCAGCGCGTGGGCAGTGATCTCGGCATCCCCGGCATCAAGCACGGCATGGACTTCAATGGCTACTTCGGTGGCCCCGCGCGCCTGCCGCTTCTTCCACTGACGGCCGACCTGAAAGCGGAGATCGAGCGCGAGCTGGCGGATGTAAGAAACTAATTCAGAGCAGCGAATTCGCATTGCACCAGATTCGGCCTTGTGCTAAAACTCACGCACAAATGAACCCGCGCTTGCACTTCGGCCTCTCATTCGGCCCGCGCATGCTTGTCGCTCTTCTGCTTCTGAGCGGTGCTATTTGCCTGGCGCAAGCCACATTTCCCATTGTTCTAGTGTGGCCACCTGAAAGCCCAACCCTCAAGTTCAATTTCGCAAAGTATCAGCAGTCTGGAATTGTGAACGGCCAGGGTATTTTCATTTCCGATGTGATCGTTCAAAATCTCTCGGACCAACTTGTACCCAAGTCCGTGTTCACCGTTTTTGTCACGGACAAGGATGGTGTACGTATTGGCCGTGGACTCTTCCGTCTTACCGAAATTGCCCCGAATGGCGCGCAAAGATCACAAATTCAGTTTTCGGTGGCCGGCACGCCAGTTGGACTGAAGCTGCTCTCGGGCCGAACCATTACTCTGAATGTAGTCTCCACTCCGCCGGGTGCAAGCCTGAAGATTGACGGGCAAGATGCGGGAGTCACTCCGAAGATCATCGATTTCTCAATCGGCGCGCATGTTGTCGAACTCAGCAAAGAAGGCTACGCGGCGGTCAGGAGCCCGCTGGATGTTGGCGCCGATGAAGTGGACGGTGGAAGCGTAAGCTTTGAGCTTGGCGGACTGTCTAAGGACAGCGTCGAACTTCGCGACGGAACCACCGTACTGGGCGATGTGATGTCGATGTCGTTGAGCACAGTCGTCGTGCGCATCGACGGCAAAGATCAGAAATATGATCGTAATCAAATAAAGAAGATGATTCTGGTCGAGCGGGTCACCACTGAGCAAAAGCCGGTAACGCAGCCGGCATCCGCGAAACCGAGATAGCATCACTGGGGCCGCTCCCAATGAAGCCCGCCAAGCGTCAGCGTCGCTCTCCCTCCCTGCCGTCCGTCTCGGACGAGATGAAGGTATGGTCTGCCGCGCTGGTGGCCGAAGTCAGCGACTGGCCGCAAGTAAGCGCGCGCTCCTTTTTCGGATTCACCGCTCTTTACCGCAAAGATAAAATGTTCGCCGCCTTACCCCGCACCCGAGCCGCGGAGACCGCAAACACTCTGGCCTTCAAGATGGAGTCTCCGTCCGCGGCGGTCCGTGCCCGCCTCGAGAAGACCGCGCGTCCCTGGGCGAGTTCGATGGACAAGGCGCGCTGGTTCGCCTTTGAACTCCGATCAGACTCCGACCTGCATGAGGCTCTCGACTGGCTGGGGCAAGCCTATACGGCGGCGAGAAATAAGAAGCCGCGTTAACCAAACGCTTGTGATCCGGATCACAACGGCGTATACTTTGTTCGAACGAACGTTCGAATTATCCGTTGCAGGATTATGGCCAGCCCTTCCACCGCAGCCCGAGTTCGTGCGCGACACCGCAGCGCTCCCGCCGCTCCGGAGACCCGCTATGACCGCCGTCTGGCGGAGATTCTCGCTCATGCCACCGAGGTCTTTTGCAAGAAGGGCTACGAAGGCGCTTCCATGCGTGACCTTTCGCGCGAAAGCGGCATGTCACTGGCCGGACTTTACTACTACTTCGAGTCCAAAGAGCGGCTGCTGTATCTGATCCAGAAGCACACCTTCACCACCATCGTGCGCCGGCTGAAGACGCGGCTCGAAGGTGTGAGCGACGCGGAAGAGCGCATCCGGATCTTCATCCTCAACCATCTGGAATATTTTCTGGCCAATCAGGCGGCGATGAAAGTTCTCTCGCACGAAGCCGAGGCGCTGAAGAATGGCTTCGCTTCCGAGGTGGCTGCCATCAAGCGCGAGTACTACCGGATTTGCGTGGGCTTGCTCGACGAACTCAAAGAGGATCGCGGCCTGCAGTTTTCCACGCGCATCGCCGTACTCAGCCTTTTCGGCATGATGAACTGGATTTACACCTGGCACAATCCGCGCGTCGACGCCGACGCGGCCTCGATTTCGCGTGAGATGGGCGACGTTTTTCTACGGGGCGTGATGGCGGGCGACAAGAGTCGGAAAAACGGGCGTTGAGTTGTGGGTAGTGTTGAGAGCGGACGAAAGCAGATTCCTCCCCTTCTCGTTGCTCAGGGTCGGAATGACAAAATATTTTCGGAATTGACAAAGTATTCGCGGAAATGGCAAAGCATTTACCGAATGATGAAGCATTAGAGAGATAGAAGGAGAAGGAAAAATGGCAACTACAATGCAGCCGGCATCCGGCGAAACCACCAGGCAGCTTGTGAACTACCGCACCGATGGCGGCGTCGCCGTGATCGAGATGTGCGATCCGCCCGCCAACACCTACACCTATGAGATGAACCGCCAGCTCGATGAGGCTATCCTCAAAGCGCGCATGGATAACGATGTCTACGTGATCGTCATGACCGGCGCGGGCGACAAGTTTTTCTCCGCGGGCGCGAACATCAAAATGCTCACCAGCGTCGATCCCACGTTCAAATATTATTTCTGCCTGCACGCCAACGAAATGCTGCTGCGCCTGGAGCACACGCCCAAGCTGGTGATCGCGGCGATCAACGGCCACTGCGTCGGCGGCGGCCTTGAGATCGCCATGGCGGCCGACCTGCGCATCGCTCGCAAAGAAGCCGGAAAGATCGGTCTGCCGGAAGTGAATCTGGGCGTGCTTCCCGGCACCGGCGGCACCCAGCGACTCTCGCGCATGGTCGGCAAGAGCAAAGCCATCGAACTAATGGTGACGGGTAATACGTTCTCGTTTGAAGAAGCGCAGGAACTCGGCATCATCAACGACATCTTCGAGCGCGACGGATTCATGGACAGCATCATGGAGTACGCCAAACAATTTTGCCCGCCGAACAAGGCGTCGAAAGCCGTAGGTCGCATCAAGCGTGCAGTGCAGACTGGATGGGAAATTCCGATGGAGTCGGCGCTGGCCGTCGAACGAGAGAATCAGCAGTTGCTCTTCCAGAGCGAAGACGCAAAAGAAGGCCTGGCCGCCTATGTTGAAAAGCGGCCGGCCGTTTTCAAAGCGAAATAGCAAGAAGCAATTAGCACTTGGCAATTAGCGCTTAGCCCCTACGGCTAAATGCCAATTGCCAAGTGCTAGTTGCCGAAACAGTGAGGCAAGTTCTGAGGAATAATCCATGCCAGGCAAAGTAGCAAAAATCGGAACCTTCAGTGACTGGATCGGCATGTTCAACGATTGGCGCAAAGACATCGGCGTCAATTCCGACGACATCGACGCCTTCCACTTCGACACGCTTTACGGTGCCATCGACACCGAAGAAATCGAATTCGGCTCCTACAAAGGCCGCCGCAAGTGGGAGAACCTGCGCCAGATTCCCACTCAGCAAATGCGCGACGCATTGATGAACATGATCGTCTACCAGGGCGACACCGAATTCGCCAGCGTTGAACAACAGCGCAACCTGCTGGCCAACGCTCCCACCGAGTGGGACCGCCGCGCCATCACCCGCGTCATGATTGAAGAGATGCGCCATGGCTGGCAAATGTGCGCGCTGCTGGTCGATCACTTCGGTTACTCCGGCAAAGTCGAAGCTCAAAAGATGCTGGAGCGGCGCGCGTTTGAGAACAAGCGCCTGCTCGGCGCGTTTAACGTCGACGTCGACAATTGGATGGATTTCTTCACCTACACCGACTTCGTCGATCGCGACGGCAAGTTCCAGCTGCAGATGTTTAAGTATTCCGCATTCGCCCCGCTCGGACGCTCCATGTCGTACATGCTGCGCGAAGAGGCGTTCCACATGGGCACCGGCAACGATGGCCTGCGCCGCATTGTGGAGGCGGGAGTGATCCCGGCATGGCTGATTCAGAAATATCTCAACAAATGGATTTCCAGTTCGTACGATCTGTTCGGCACCGATCATTCCTCGTCCGCGCATTGGGCGTATGTGTGGGGCGTGAAGGGCCGGTATGACGAACCCAAGAACGATAAGGCGCCCGACCTGGACGACTTGAATGACTACAACCGGAATCTCTATCGGGACGAAGTCGCGGGACTGATTGAGCGTTTTAACGGTGCTCTGCGCGCGGGCGAGCCCCGGCTCTATGCGCCCGACATCAAGTTCAATCGCGCCATCGGAAAATGGGCAGGACAGAAATTCCACGCCCAGACCGGCGAACCCCTCGACGACCGCGTCTACGAAGAGCACCTGAAAGACTACATGCCCTCGGTCGCGGACAAAAAGCTGCTGCTCGACATCATCAACAACGAAAAGAAGTGGATTGCGGAAAAAACGGGCGCGCGCGACCCGCTCTCGACTATCGGAGAAGTGCGGAAGTCAGCGATCAACCTGTGATCTGCTGGTGTTCTGAAGTCTGTGGTCGCCTTGAAAGGGCGCGGCTTCAAGCCGCGCCGTAACGAGCCCGGGAACGATTGCGGGGTCTGTCGCTGAGGTTGAACGCAGGAAAGCTTATCCAATGCCGACCGCAGAGATATCGCCATCGCGCCTTGCCGTTGATCTGACTCCGCCGTTTGCTCGCGTCATCCTCCGTCACCCGCCCCTGAACGTAATCGACATCCCGATGATGGAAGAGTTGTCGCGCTCCCTGGCGGCGATGGATGCTCACGGCGAAGTCTCGGTGATCATCCTGAGCGGGGATGGCAAGGCGTTTTCCGCGGGCGTGGATGTAGCCGCTCACACTCCCGACAAAGTCGACGAGATGCTGGCAAAGTTTCACGCCATAATCCGCGCGCTGCTCGCGACCAAGAAAGTCAGCATCGCCGCGGTCCACGGCCTCTGCCTCGGCGGTGGCGCGGAACTGGCCATGATGTGCGACATGGTCTACACGACCGACTCGGCGCAGTGGGGATTTCCCGAGATCAAACTAGGTTGCTATCCTCCGGTGGCATGTACCGCGCTGGCTGCGCTCGTCGGGCAGAAGCGTGCCGCGGAACTGATTCTTACCGGGCGTGAGATCTCCGGTAAGGAAGCGGCGGAGATTGGTCTGGCTACTCGCGCCGTACCCGATGCCGAACTGTCCGCCGCTGTCGACGACACTATCGAGCATTTGCGTCATCTCAGCCCGGTCGCATTGGCTCTGGCCAAGAAAGCGTCCTATGCTTGGGATTCGATGCACTTCGACAAAGGCCTGGCCCGCGCTGAGCGAATTTATTTCGACGATCTAATGAAAACCGCGGACGCTCATGAGGGCATTCGCGCTTTCATGGAGAAACGCAGGCCGAAGTGGACGGGGAAGTAAGCGACGGATGGATTACGAAATCACTCCCGAAGAAGTAAAGGCCAAGCTCGATGCGGCAGAATTATTCACGCTGCTCGATGTGCGCGAGCCGTGGGAGTTCGAGACCGCAAAGATCGAAGGGGCCAAGCTGATTCCCATGGGCGACGTGCCCTCGCGAGCACATCAGGAACTCGATCCGGAAGATCACGTCGTAGTGGTTTGCCATCACGGTATCCGCTCCATGAACGTGACGGTTTGGCTGCGCCAGCAGGGATTTGAGAAAGCGCAGTCCATGCGCGGTGGAATCGATGCCTGGTCGCGGCAGGTGGATGGAAAAGTCCCGATGTACTGACAAGAGCTGTCAGCCCTCAGCTATCAGCTTTCAGTTAGGGGCCTTAGCTGACGGCTGAAAGCTGATAGCTGAAAGCTTCCTCATGAAAAAAGAACTCATCGAACTCCGCGTCAACGGCCGCCCTCACGAGCTCGCCATCGAGCCCAGCGCTCTGCTGCTCGACGCGCTGCGGCAAGAACTACAGCTCAGAGGCTCAAAGCGAGGATGCGACGATTCCTCCTGCGGCGCATGTACCGTCCTGATTGACGGTGTTGCCATGCTGTCGTGCACGCTGCTCGCGGCCAGTTGCGAAGGCCAGGAAATTACGACGGTCGAGGGCGTCAGCGAACACGGCGCCCTCGCTGCGATCCAGAAGGCCTACGGCGACTGGGGCGGCGCGCAATGTGGATACTGCACGCCGGGTTTCATGATGACGGTGAAGTCGTTGTTGTCTGAGAATGCTGATCCGTCCGAGGCCGATGTTCGCGCCGCGCTCAGCAGCAATCTCTGCCGGTGCACGGGATACAGTCAGATGTACGAGGCGATCCGCTCGGCGATTGATGCCGAGCGCAAGAGCATGGCAGTGGCAGAATGAAGCGGCGACACAAGCGAAACCGCAGATTCCTCGCTTCGCTCGGAATGACAAGATACTCGGACTGACGGAACGCTCGGAATAACAAGATGAGTGATTTCTCCATTATCGGCAAACCCACCGCGATGATCGACGCGGCTGCCAAGACCACCGGGGTGGGCAAGTACACTGACGACCTCCGCCTGCCCGGCATGCTCATCGGCAAGATTCTGCATTCGCCCTATCCGCACGCGCGTATCCGGCGCATCGACACCGGCCGCGCCGAAAAATGTGAAGGCGTCTTTGCCGTCGTCGTCGGCCACGACGCGCCCAACCCTTACGGCATTCTTCCGGTCGGCCACGACGAATACGCGCTGGCGCTCGACAAAGTGCGCTATGTAGGGGACAACATTGCCTGCGTGGTTGCCGTTTCCGAATCGATCGCCGAGAAGGCGCTCGAGCTCATCGATGTGGAATACGAAGTGTTGCCCGCATATTTCGATCCCGAAGAATCGATGAAGGCCGTGACGGATCTCATTCACGACTCCAAGCCGGGCAATCTCGAAAAGGATTACCACCACGTCTTCGGCGATCCCGACCAAGGCTTTGCGGAAGCCAATCAGATCGCCGAAGCGCGTTTCATTGCCAACGAAGTTACGCACGCGGCCATGGAGCCGCATTCCACACTCGCCTCGTTCGAGATTGATCCGCACACCGGAAAGCCGGGGCGCCTCACCGTCTGGTCGTCCACTCAGGTTCCGTATTACCTGCAGCACAAGTTGTCGCTCGTGCTGGAAATGCCGATGGCGCAGATTCGCGTGATTAAACCGCTGGTTGGCGGAGGGTTCGGTGGAAAGAGCGAAGTGATTCCGCTCGAGATCATCGCGGCCATTGCCGCGCGCAAGGCCCAGGCTCCCGTCAAGATCACCTACACGCGCGAGGAAGTCTTCTGGGCGCATCGCGGACGGCCGCGCACCATCATCGACTTGAAGACCGGAGTTAAGAAAGATGGACGCATCACGGCCGTGAAGGCGCGCGTGGTGCAGGACGGCGGCGCTTACTGTTCGTACGGAGTGGTTACGATTCTGTATTCCGGCGCACTGCTGGGCGCGCTCTACGACATTCCGAACATTCAGTATGACGGCTACCGTGTGCTCACCAACAAGCCCGCGTGCGGCGCCATGCGCGGCCACGGTACGGTGAACGTGCGTTTCGCTTTCGAATCGCAACTCGACGAACTCGCGCTCGCCATCGGAATGGACCCCGCCGAAATTCGCCAGCGCAATCTGCTGCGACCTCCCTGTATCACCGTCAACGGCCTGCGCGTGCAAAGTTACGGGTTGCCCGAGTGCATCGAAAAAACTGTCGATCGCTCCGGCTGGAAACAGCGCAAGGGCAAACTGCCCAAGGGGCACGGTCTCGGCATCGCTTGCAGCCATTACGTGAGCGGCGCGGCGAATTCGATTATCCGCTCCGACATGCCGCACTCCACTGTGAACATCAAGATCGACCGCGATGGCGGCGTGGTGATTTACACCGGCGCTTCGGAAATCGGCCAGGGCTCCGACACGATGACCGCGCAGATCGCCGCCGAAGTGTTGGGATGTTCGCTGCCCCGCGTTCGGGTAATCGCGGCCGACACCGATCTGACGCCGATCGACATCGGCTCCTACTCCAGTCGCGTCACCTTCATGGCCGGCAATGCGACGCTGCGTGCAGCGGGCGAAGTGAAGAAACTCATCGCGGCGGCAGCGGCAAAGAAGATGGGATGTCTGCCCGAAGACCTAATCTTTCTGAACGACCAGGTACTCCGGAACAGTGCGGCGGCATCTTCGGCTGGGGAGTTGGCGGACAAGAGTGTCCGCCCCACACACGACGAGGCCTCGGTCAGCGGACGCGTCGAAGGCCAGATCCTGCGCGGATCGCTGCAGCAGAAGCGCAAAGAAGAAGGCCCCAAGGACCGGATGAGCTTCGAAGAGGCCGTCGTCGCGGCGATTGATTTTCACGGCGCGCTCACCGGCACCGGCTCCTATGCTCCTCCCCAGGAGGCGCGTGGAGGCAAGCACAAAGGCGCGGGCGTTGGGCCCTCGCCTGCCTACTCCTACTCCGCGCAAGTCGCCGAGGTTAGCGTCGACGAAGACACCGGCGAAGTTGTCGTGCACAAAGTGTGGGCCGCTCACGATTGCGGGCGCGCGCTGAATCCGGTTTCCGTCGAAGGTCAGATCATCGGCTCCGTCTGGATGGGCATGGGCCAGGCGCTCACCGAAGAAATGGTTTGGAAGGACGGCATGCTGATGAATCCCGGACTGCTCGAATATAGGAGCCCATCCTCGGTCGAGTCTCCCGAAGTCGAGCCCATCATTGTGGAGAGCGTCGATCCCGAAGGCCCGTTTGGGGCGAAGGAATGCAGCGAAGGCTCGCTCGCGGCGACGATTCCGGCGATCGCCAACGCCATCTATGATGCGGTCGGCGTCCGCCTGCACGAATCGCCGTTCACGCCGGAGCGTGTTCTGTCTGCGCTACGCGCGAAGAAGAATGCCAAGGCGCTGAACTTGACCGAAGGCGTTGACCCTACTTCTCCGACGCACTTCCGAGAACACGGCGGTTCGCTGTGCTTCAAAGGTAAAGGCCCGGAGCGGCACGCGCTCGATCCTTCACGGCGAGAAATGCCGTCCGCTGCAGGCGGTGCCGATTGAGCCTTACAGAGTTCAAACTGCTCCGGCCCAGGACGGTAGAAGACGCAATCGAGTCTCTCGCGGAACATTCGACGGGTGTGGGGCCTGGCAATTCGCTTGCGCCGGCTCACACTCCCATCCGGATCATTGCCGGCGGCACAGACTTAATTCCCTCCATGCGCCAGAAACTATTCGAACCGGAACACGTTCTCGATCTTCGCGGAGTCGCCGCGCTCCGCGGGATCAGGCCGCAACCCGGAGGCGGCGTCGAAATCGGAGCCCTCACCACTCTTCGCGCCATTGAGCGCTCCGACTTTCTGCGCCAGCACTATCAAGTACTCAGCGAAGCAGCAGCCACTGTGGCTTCACCCGTGCTGCGCAACATGGGTACCATCGGCGGTAACATTTGCCTTGACACTCGCTGCCTTTGGTACAACCAGTCGCTCACCTGGCGCAAGGGCTGCGGATTCTGCATCAAGAAAGATGGCGATCTCTGCCACGTCGCTCCCGGCGGAACCAAGTGCTGGGCGGTATTTTCCGGCGACACGCCTCCGGCCTTGCTCTGCCTTAACGCTGAAATCGAAATCGCCAGCGCCGGCGGAACCCGCCGTCTCCCGCTGCAGGATTTCTACACCGGACTTGGCGATAACTATCGCAACCTGCAGCCGAGCGAAATCGTCACGCGTGTTTTTCTGCCCGCGTCGTCGGCGGGCTATCGCGGCGTCTACCGAAAACTGCGGGTTCGAGGATCGATCGACTACCCGCTGGCAGGAGTCGCTGTCGTGATGAAACGATCGAACAGCAACAGCGGGGGTCACGTCGCCGACGCGCGCATCGGCATCACCGCCGTGAATCCCGCACCTCTGCTGGTGAAAGGCGCGTCCGAGATGCTCGCGGGAAAAGCCGTGGACGAAGCGCTCGCCGACGCAGCCGGTGATTTGGCCGCAAGAATCGCCAAGCCGCTCACCACATCAGCGTTGACTCCGGAATACCGCCGCGAGATGATTCGCGTCTTCACGAAGAGGGCAGTGCTTGCGGCGGCAAACTGATTCCTCTGATATTCTTCTGACTTCACGCGAGCCACGAACCACTGCATGATCACCGACTGCCACATCCACATCCAGCCCATGGAAATGTTCAAACCCCATGCCCTGGAGCTGATGAAAAAGAAGCGGCCCAACTTCGACCGGATCGTCGAGTTCTGCCGCTCCCCCAAAGCCTTTCTGAAATTCCTAGACGCCAGCGGCATCGACCGCGCCATGCTCATCAACTACGTGGCCCCGGAAGTGATCGGCTTTACCGGCGGCGTGAATCAGTTCGTCGCCGACTATGTGAAGGAAAATCCTCAGCGGTTGCTTTCCTGCGGCAGCCTGCATCCCAGGCACACCACCAACGTGCTGGCCGATGTAGAGCAGATTCTGCGCCTCGGATTGCAGATGATCAAGATTCATCCACCGCATCAGTTGTTATTCCCGAATGACTATCTAAACGGCGTAAAGGAACTGGAAATCATCTACCGCGCCGCGGAAGCGAACGGTGTGCCCGTCATGTTTCATACCGGGACCTCGATTTTTCCAGGCGCGCGCAATAAATACGGCGATCCGATTTACGTGGACGATGTTGCCGTCGATTTCCCCAAGCTGAAAATTCTGCTGGCTCACGGCGGACGGCCGCTCTGGATGCAGACGGCGTTCTTTCTGGTGCGACGCCATCCCAACGTTTATCTCGACATCAGCGGCATCCCGCCCAAGACGCTGCTGAAATATTTTCCGCGCATCGAGGAGATCGCATCCAAAACTCTGTTCGGCACGGACTGGCCCGGGCCAGGCGTGCCTGATATCAAAAAGAACCTCGACGAGTTCCGCGCCCTGCCCTTAAGCCTGCCCATCCAGGATCAGATCCTGACCAAAACCGCGCTCACGATTTGGCCGGCGTGACCGCAGATCCAGGGGGAAACGACCGCCTTCGTCAGCCCTGGCCATGCCGCGTCTCTACGACTGGCAATGTAGAATAGACGTGGGCCCTCATGCATCGCATCTACCTCGACAATAACGCCACCACCCCGGTCCTGCCCGAGGTCTTCGAGGCCATGCGTCCCTATTTCGGCGAGCGGTTCGGCAACGCCTCCTCCATCCACCACCACGGCCAGCACACGCGGGCTGCGGTCGAAGATGCGCGCGAGTCAGTGGCGGCATTACTCGGATGCCGGGCCTCAGAAATCGTCTTCACCAGCGGCGGCACCGAAGCCGACAATCTAGCGATCGCGGGACTTGTTAGCCCAGGCGATCATGTGATCACCTCCAGCATCGAGCACCACGCGGTGTTGTTGGCCTGCCAGCACCTCGAAGAGACTGGCTGTGAAGTGACGGTTCTACCCGTGGACGGCCGCAGCCTGGTCGATCCCGACGACGTGCGCCGCGCCCTGCGCTCCAACACGAAGCTGATTTCCGTGATGATGGCCAACAATGAGACCGGAGTTCTGCAGCCGGTCGAAGCGATCGGAAAAATCGCGGCCGAAGCTGGAGTCTGTTTTCACACCGACGCCGTTCAGGCCGCCGCCAAAGTTGTGATCGATGTGAACCGAATCGGCTGCCACGCGCTGTCAATCTCAGGCCACAAGATTCACGCGCCGCAAGGTGTCGGTGCGCTGTACGTCCGGAAGGGAACCCGCCTGCGACCTCTGTTTTTTGGCGGACGCCACGAGCGCTCGCGCCGCGCTGGAACAGAGAACGTCCCGGGAATTGTCGGCCTGGGCAAGGCCTCGCAGTTGGCGAAAGCGGCGCTCGACCGCGGCGATGATCAGAAGATGACCGCCATGCGCGACCGCCTGCAGCAGGGAATCCTCGCCCAGATCGAAGAGTCCGGCGTAAACGGCGACGGCGCACCGCGCGTCCCCAACACCACGAACCTTCACTTCGACCACATCGACGGCGAAGCGATGGTCATCGCCCTCGACCTAAAAGGCCTCGCGGTATCGACGGGCGCGGCCTGTTCGTCCGGCGCCATCGAGCCATCGCATGTGTTGCTGGCCATGGGCCTGCGCAACGATCAGGCGCGCGCCAGCATTCGTTTCAGCCTCGGCAAGCAAACGGTCGATGAGGATATCGATCTCGCGCTGGCGCTTGTGCCCGAAACCGTAGCTCGCCTGCGCGAGATTTCGCCAACTTATAAGAAGCAGGCGGTTAGCACATAACGATAGGTCAAGTTACACTGTCATCCTGAGCGGCGCATTTTGCCGCGAAGGACCCATGCAACTCTGTCGGCGCCGGCAAATTGCATAGATTCTTCGCTTCACTCAGAATGACAAGCGCAGGTCGTACAGAGCTAGGAGCTAGAAGCTGTCAACCGAAACCATTGCCGTAGCCATGTCGGGCGGTGTCGATTCTTCCACCGTCGCGGCCATGCTGCGCGCCGACGGACGCACCGTTATCGGCCTGACCATGCAACTCTGGAACCAGCGCCGCCTCGCCGGCCGCGAGGGCATGCCCGAGTCTGTGCAGGGCCGCTGCTGCTCGCTCGACGACGTCTACGACGCCCGCCGCGTAGCCCAGCAGCTCAGCATCCCTTACTACGTGGTCAATCACGAGGAGCGTTTCGAGCGCGACGTGATTCGTCCGTTCGTCGAGGAGTACGTTTCCGGCCGCACGCCCATCCCCTGCAGCCTGTGCAACAATCATTTGAAGTTTGATCAGCTGCTGATCGTCGCGCAGCAGATTGGCGCCGAGCGCGTCGCCACCGGACACTACGCCCGCGTAGCTTTTGACGAAATTCGCAACCGCTGGCTTCTGAAGCGCCCCGCCGACCACAGCAAGGACCAGACTTATTTTCTCTTCGGCCTCACGCAGGAACAGCTGAGCCGTACGATTTTTCCGCTCGGCGACATGACCAAGCCCGCAGTCCGCGAACTCGCGCGCCAGCACGGCCTCGCGCTCGCCGAGAAGCCCGACTCGCAGGAAATCTGCTTCGTCCCCGGCGGCGATTACAAGCGCTTCATCGATGCCTATTTGGCCGAGCAGGGCGAGGCCTTACCCGACACGGCCGGCGATCTCGTCACCACCACCGGCGAAGTCCTCGGCGAGCACGCCGGCATTCACAACTTCACCGTCGGCCAGCGCAAGGGACTCGGCGTCGCCACCGGCTCGCCGCTGTACGTCATCCAGATCAGCGGCGCGCAGAAGCAGGTGATCGTCGGCGGCGAAGAGAATCTGTATTCGAAGACCCTCCGCGCCAAGCGGGTGAATCTGATCTCGGTCGAAGATCTGCGCGAACCGATGCGCGTCAGCATAAAGATTCGCCATCGTCACGAGCCGGCAGCAGCCACGCTTGAAAAGACAGGCGTGGACGAAATCCTCGCCACCTTCGACGAGCCGCAGCGTGCGATCACCCCAGGCCAGGCCGCCGTGTTTTATGACGGCGACATCGTAGTCGGCGGCGGCTGGATCGCGTAATTTATTTCGCTTCTATGCGTTTATGTCATCCTGAGCGCAGCGAAAGACCTATGCGTTTTCCCGACGCTGCCGCGCTGCCAGCCAGCTGCACAGATCCTTCGCGGCAAAGAGCGCCGCTCAGGATGACAAGCGTATAGACTAATACTCCGCCTTAATCCGCCACAGCAGCGCGATCGCCAGCGCCACGCCAATCCCCAACGACACTTCTACGAAGCGATGCCAGGCCACAATGGTAGCCACACGCGTGTGTGCGACCAGCAGAATAATGCTGAGCGTGATGGCGGCGAAGCGATAGGCGCCGCGAAAGCGCAGCAGCACGCAGATGACTCCGCACAGAAAAATCGCCCCACCATACACCCATACATTCGACGGAGACGCGGGAAAGACGGTCGCAATCAATGCTCCCATCGCGGCGCCGAGGGCGGTTCCGGCAAAGCGCTGCCACGCTATTATTTTCGGATCGATCGTCGACTGAATGATCACGATCGCGGAAATCGGCGCCCAGTAAAACTCCGGCAGCCGCAGTAGTCGCGCCAGCAGCATGGCCAGTACGGCGGCAACCGTAGTCCGCGCCGCGTCCAGAAGAGTAGTTGCAGCCAGCTTCTTCGCACTTGCCATTAAGAATGGTTTCCTCAACGCTGCGGAAGATCTCGG